>Ga0105045_10001652_pt1 | contig 18379 bp, 14 predicted proteins | sample MAT02_FD_78089 | JGI IMG/M metagenome (GOLD analysis project Ga0105045, IMG submission 78089) | Freshwater microbial communities from Lake Fryxell liftoff mats and glacier meltwater in Antarctica - MAT-02 (megahit assembly) | ecosystem: Environmental > Aquatic > Freshwater > Ice > Liftoff... | reverse complement strand
TCTGTGACTTCGCTCGGATCGTATTCGTTGTAGAAGTCTTTTAGTTCAGGATACTTGTCAGCTCGCTTCTCGAGCGGCATATCGCGTTGTTGCGAAAGAGTTGCTCGGCGGCCCGCTTTCTTAGCTTTATCTGCGGCAGCTTTTTCGTCTGGCGAATTTTTGTCGACTTGGAACTCCTCGATTTTTTCGATCGCGATGTCGCAGTGATCGGTTGTGTAGAACCAACCTCGCCAGAACCAATCCAAGTCGACGCCAGAGGCATCTTCCATGGTTCGGAAGAAATCGGCAGGCATCGGACGCTTGAACTTCCAGCGGCGAGCATATTCGCGGAACGAGAAGTCAAATAACTCTCGGCCTAGGATTGTTTCGCGGAGAACGTTTAGCGCGGTTGCAGGTTTGGTGTATGCATTGGGACCGAACTGCATGATCGATTCGCTGTTGGTCATGATCGGCACTTGGTTGTTGCTTTGCATATACGGGACGATCTGCTCAGGCTCACCTCGTTGCGATGGATACTGGTCTTCCCATTCTTGTTCGGATAGATACTGGAGGAAGGTGTTAAGTCCCTCGTCCATCCAAGACCATTGACGTTCATCGCTGTTGACGATCATCGGGAAGTAGTTGTGACCAACTTCGTGAATGACGACGGAGATCAGACCGTACTTTGTGCCAGCCGAGTAAGTTCCATCTTCCTTTGGTCTAGGACCATTAAAACAGATCATCGGATATTCCATGCCACCGATCGGTCCGTTGACGCTGATCGCTATCGGATAGGGATAGTCGAAGGTATAGCGACTATAAACGTTGAGCGTGTGAATGATTGCGTGCGTGCTGTATTTGCTCCAAAGCGGTTCGGCTTCGTTTGGATAGTAGCTCATCGCCATGACGCTGTTGCCGTTAACGTTGTGACCTTGTGCGTCCCAAATGAACTTACGACTCGAAGCAAATGCAAAATCGCGGACGTTTTCTGCGTGGAAAACCCAAGTCTTGGTCTTATCGGATTTGCTTTTCTCGTTCTCTTTCGCTTCTTCCGGAGTCACGATGAAAACCGGTTTGTCCGCAGTCTTGGCATTGACAAGTCGTTCTTGTTGAGCGGCTGAAAGAACTTCATTTGGATTCTGAAGAACGCCAGTTGATCCAACCATGTGATCCGCTGGCGCTGTGATGCGAACAATGTAGTCACCGAACTCAAGCGTAAACTCGCCTTGACCTAGATACTGCTTGTGCTGCCAGCCAGTAACATCGGTAAACGCTGCCAAACGCGGGAACCACTGAGCCATTTCGTAAAGGTAGTTGCCATCTTTTTCAAAGAACTCGAAACCAGTTCTGCCGTTGAGCATTCGAGCATTGTTGATCTTGTAATTCCACTTGATTTTGAAGGTCATTTCTAGACCAGGGGCAAGTGGTTCTCCGAGATCGATTCGCATCATCGTGTCTACCACTGTGGTCGCTAGCTTCTCATTCTTGTGGTTTGTTACCGATTCGATCTTGCAACCACCATCGAAGTTTTTGCGAAGCAACATGGCCTCGAATTCGAAAGTCGACATCCTCGTTCCAGGACCACGGGACGGCTTAGTTGTGTTCGCGCCGCTGTTCGGCGCGAATATATTTGGATCGAGTTGGATCCAAACGTATCGCAAGGTATGGGGTGACAGATTGTGATAACGAATGGACTCGTTGCCATGGATCGACTGGTCGGCATCGTTGAGAGTTACATCAATGTTGTAGTCGATCTTTTGCTGCCAGTAATCCGGACCAGGTTCGCCGGCTGCACTCCGGTAGCCGTTGGGCGTTGGGAGAATTTCTTCGAGCTGTCGAAATTTATCTTCTTGCCCATACTTCTTATTTGGAAAAGGTTGCCCAAAAGCAGTGCCCATTAAAGTGCACAAAAACAACGCAAAAGTTCCGCCAATCTCAACACAAAATCTCATTGCTTATTTACTCGCGAATCAAAGGGTGATCGACCTATGGAGAGGCTCATAAGGTTCTAGAATTCCAAATCATAGCCGGTGGGCAATCGATCCAGGTTAGTTGGAAATCAAAAAAACGCCATAAAATTGGTTGACGCAGTGACGCGTAACTTTTTCAAATGAGTCTTCGATTAGCAATTGCGGGAATTGCAATCCCTCTTTTACGCTTCGGGTTAGGAAAATCACATCCGAGGATGTTATTGGAATTTTAGCCGCCACAATAAACGCGGCTGCGGGATACGGCTCGGGAAGTCGAGCTACACTAAAAAAATCTTTTCAAACTGCCCGTGACAAAAAACGGCCGCTCTCTACAATACTGGTAAATAGTTTGTGAAATTTCTCACAAAGTCGCTCGTCCGCAGGATTTGGCCGTGGCAAATTACTTACCGATATTAATTTATTTGATCGCCGTGATCGGCTTTGCAGCGGTTTCGCTGATACTCCCGCATCTTGTCGCTCCGAAAAAGCGGACGCGTGTCAAAGGTGCTCCTTACGAATCCGGAATGGATCCTATTGGGGATGCTCGCAAGCCGTTCGACGTTAAATTTTACCTGATTGCAATTTTGTTCTTGGTTTTCGATGTTGAGCTCCTGTTCGTGTATCCGTGGGCGGTTTCGCTGCTTGCCCCCGACGGGATCCCACTCGCTTTCCGAACTGCAGTTTTAGCTGTCCTTCTCGTTTTGATGGCGACCTTGGCTTTGGCTTACGTGGTTGCATATCGCAAAGGAGTCTTTGATTGGCGACGCAAATAAACAAACAACTCGGCGACAATATCTTTTTGACAAAGCTAGATGCGGCGGCCTCTTGGGGGCGCGCGAATAGCCTTTGGCCGATGCCTTTTGCTACGGCTTGTTGTGGAATTGAGTTGATGAGCACTGCCGCGAGCAAGCATGACTTGTCTCGATTCGGCAGTGAGGTAATGCGGTTTTCCCCTAGGCAGTGCGATTTGATGATCGTTGCTGGCCGCGTTGTGATGAAAATGCTTCCGGTTCTGCAGCGGATTTGGCTGCAGATGCCTGAGCCGAAGTGGTGTATTTCGATGGGTGCTTGTGCTTGTACGGGTGGCGTGTTTGACACCTATGCCGTGGTTCAAGGTATAGACCGATTCATGCCGGTCGATGTTTATGTGCCTGGTTGCCCTCCGAGACCAGAGCAATTGATTCGGTCAATTCTCGATCTCCAAGAAAAAATTCAATCGGGTGGGACGATAAATGCAAGAGAATTCAAGCTGCGAATCTTGCCAGAAGGGCCATCTCGATTTGATGAAGACGAGTTGATTCGAATCCGTGAACGCAATGGATTCAAGCTGGACGATCAAAAATACGATCCTGTTCACTAGGACACTAACTAGCTGCAAAAATGGCAAACGAAACAACCGATCCAAAACCGACAGAAATCGAGTCCGTAAAATTGCGGCTTGCAGAGTTGCTTCCTGGCGTCGCCTTGGAGTGGTCTGAGTTCCGTGAGCAAGCGCGGGTGGTATTCGCCTCGGGTGAGCTCATCAAGTGCTTGCAGTCGTTCAAGGCTGCGGGCTTCAATCAGTTGACCGATTTGACAGCTGTCGACTTGCTTGAGTATGGCAATGTCAACGATCGATTCGAGGTCGTTTACTGCTTACTCAATATCGATACTGGCTTGCGATTGATTGCGAAAACGCATTTGAATGAGCCTGACTTGACGATCCCTTCTGCGACCTCGGTTTGGTTTGGTGCGGATTGGCTTGAGCGGGAAGTGTATGACATGTACGGCATCATTTTCGCCGGTCATCCAAATTTTAAGCGGCTGCTTTTGCCCGACGATTTCCAGTCATTTCCCCTTCGAAAAGACTACCCGGTCAAGGGGCGTGGTGAGCGTCATAATTTCCCAGTCGTTACACGAGCAGAAAGCTAAGCGGAGTTATTCAGCATGCCTTTAGAATTGCTCGATAGTCCTGATCTGGATGAGAATAAACGCGAAGGGTTGTGGACGCTCAATTTTGGTCCGCAGCATCCGGCTACGCATACAACGCTCCGTTTGGTGTTGCAGCTCGATGGCGAAATGGTCATCGACGCGGAGCCAGATATCGGCTTCTTGCATAGTGGTTTCGAGAAGCTTGGTGAGGTGTTGGATTTCAATCAATACGTTACCATCGTTGACCGGATGAACTATGTGTCGCCGATGGCAAACGAGATCGCTTGGCATCATGCGGTTGAGAAGTTGCTTGGGATCGAGCTGACACCTCGATGCAAATACATTCGAACGATTTTTGCTGAGTTGATGCGATTGCACGATCACTTGCTGTGCCTGGGGACTTGCGTCTTGGATCTTGGCGGCGCGACTGCGTTTATGTATGCGTTTAACGAGCGTGAAACCATTTACGAAATTTGCGAACGAGCTTCAGGGCAGCGTTTTCATACGTCCTACACGCGAGTCGGCGGCTTGCTGTATGACGTGACCGATGACTGGGTCAAAATGGTCAAAGACTTCGTGCGGAACTTTCCGCGGGTCTATCGAGACTTTAGCGGTATGGTGATGAAGAATCGAATTTTCGTTGAGCGAACCCGTGATGTTGGTGTTCTCTCTCGCGATGAAGCGATCGCGGGTGGTGCGACTGGACCAACAGCTCGTGCTAGCGGCGTGGCTCGTGATCTTCGGCGCGATGAACCTTATCTGGCATACGATGATTTTGATTTCGACGTTTGTGCAAGCCAGGGTGGTGACTGCTACGCTCGCTTCCAAGTGCGAATGATGGAGATGCTTGAGAGCATAAAGATCATCGAACAGGCACTCGACAAACTTCCTAAGGGGCCGATCTTTGCTGGGGATACTGGCAAGGCTGGCATGCCGGATAAGAAAGAAGTCTATCGAAGCATCGAAGGGTTAATTCACCATTTCGAAAGCGTCATGCCTAATCGGCAGATGTCTGGACCAAAGGACTCGATCTACGCGGCAACGGAGTCGCCGAACGGTGAGTTGGGTTACTACATTGTGGGCGACGGATCGTTTCGGGCATATCGGGCAAGAACCCGTCCGCCTTCCGTTTTGCACTTCTCGTTGTTTTCGAAATTAATACGAGGCTGCATGTTGAGCGATGTCGCGGCTGTTTTAGGAAGTATTAACATCATCGCTGCGGAGTTGGATCGATGAGCGAATTGAGCGACAATGCAAAGAAGGTGATCCAGGATCATCTGGGGCGATATCCGAGCAAGCAGGCTGTAACGCTGCCGGCTCTGCATGTGGTCCAGCAAGAAACAGGTTGCGTTAGCCGCAAAGCGATTCGGGAGATTGCGGACATGCTTGAGCTATCACCAGCTCAAATCAATGACACGCTTTCGTTCTATGGATTCTTTCGGACGGAAGAAGACCCACTTGGGAAGAAGCGAGTTTGGATTTGCCGATCGCTTCCCTGTATGTTGCGTGGCGGCGAAGAGTTGCTGGCGGAGCTTTGCGAACGATGGGGTATTCAGCCTGGTCAAACGACTCCAGATGGTAAAGTCACGTTGGAGTTAGCGGAATGTCTTGGCGCTTGCGATGGCGCACCATGCATGTTGTTAGATGACGAACTGAGCTTGTGTGTTACGGCGGACGACGTAGAAGAAATGGTGCGAGGTTGAGCATGAGCGACGAAGAATTCAAACCGGTTTTGCTCTCCAGACAGGGCAAGCCAAATAGCCACAAGCTGGCAACTTACAAAGCGGACGGGGGTTATGAGGCGTTGGCCAAAGCGCTGGCGATGAAGAACACTGAGGTCATCGACGTCGTCAAGACTTCGGGGCTTCGCGGGCGAGGCGGTGCAGGCTTCCCGACTGGTCTTAAGTGGACGTTCTTGCCAAAGGATGTAACTGGACCGATTTATCTGTGCATCAATGGCGATGAAAGCGAGCCCGGGACGTTTAACAATCGCGTTTTGATCGAGCAGGATCCTCATCAAGTGCTCGAAGGGATCGTTATCAGCAGTTTTGCGACGCGAACGACGACGGCTTACTTTTATCTACGCTACGAATACGGTCGTTGCTATCGCGTTCTTAAAGACGCGATCGATGAAATGTACGACAACAATTTGTTGGGCAAGAACATTCTCGGGTCAGGTTACGATTTGGACATCCATTTGCACCGCGGTGCGTGTGCTTATATTTGTGGGGAAGAGACCGGACTCATCGAGAGTCTTGAGGGCAAGCGTGCTTGGCCGAGAATTAAGCCTCCTTTCCCTGCGATTGAGGGAGCTTTCCGTCGGCCGACTGTTGTGAACAACGTAGAGACAATGGCTTGTATTCCGCACATTATTAATAAAGGTGCCGAATGGTTTATGACCATGGGAATTCCCAAAGACCCGAATAACCCTCGCGATGCGGGTTCTTACGGACCGAAGCTCTATTGCATCAGTGGACACGTTAACAAGCCTGGACTTGTCGAATTGCCGATGGGTATCAGTGCCCGCGACTTGATCGATAAGCATGGCGGTGGAGTCTGGAAGGGACGAAAAGCCAAGGCTGTAGTTCCGGGCGGTATCAGTATGGGCTTCATGAGCGAAAAGGAACTCGACACACCTCTCGATTTTGCAGGTCCGGGACGAGTGGGTTGCTTGGGACTTGGGACAGCGGCTGTGATCGTGATCGACGACCATACGAGTATGATTGATGTTCTTTACAACGCTTGCCGTTTTTTTGCACACGAGTCGCGTGGTCAATGCACACCGTGTCGTGAAGGAACAGCGTGGTCGACTAAGATTTTGGAACGCATTCGTCAAGGGCATGGAAAGTTGAGCGATATCGACGTTCTGCTTGAAATCTCCTCGTCGATTGGAACGATCCCTGGGACGACAATTTGCGGTTTGGCAGACGGTGCCGCTTGGCCGATGAAGACAGCGATCAACAAGTTCCGTCCCGAGTTTGAAGAGTACATTAAGAGCGGTAGGAAGAGCGAAAGCAAAACACTTGCTGGAGCTCATTAGCATTTCAGCGTCAACTTAAGTTTCGGGTAGCGAAACCGACCAGGGTTTCGGACTTAACTTGAAAATCACCGAAAGTCTTGGCGACTTCCGCTATGGTTTCCAATCGAAAATTAAATTGTGTTGCATGAGTAGAGGGGAGCCGTTGTTTCAACTGCTCTGCCGAAAAACGATTGGGACAATCGTTCGACACTGTTAGACCAAACAAACGATTGAGACAATCGTTCGACAATCACCACCCATCCGGAAACGACACACGTGGCAAAGGTAATCGTTAACGACATCGAAGTCGATGCAGATGCCAAGGACAATTGCATCCTTGCGGCTCGTAAAGCCGGCGTCGAAATCCCGCATTATTGCTGGCATGAAGCTTTGTCCGTCGTGGCTTCCTGTCGCATGTGTTTGGTCGAAGTCGGCGAGACGAAGCCGGACGGCACAGTAGTCATGGGGCCAAAGTTGGTGCCAGGCTGCCAGACTGCGATCAAGGAAGGAACTGTCATCCGGACCGATTCGGCGAAGGTCAAGACTGCACAGCAAATGACGCTGGAGCTGCTGCTGCTCAACCATCCGCTGGACTGTTCCATTTGCGATCAAGCTGGTGAATGCTATTTGCAGGACTATACCTACAAGTATGGCAACGCGGTTAGCCGTTTGGATGAGCCCAAGCTGCAACGCATGGACAAGTACCACATCGGCGAACAGATCGCTTTGTTTACCGATCGTTGCGTGATGTGCACTCGCTGCGTTCGATTCACTCGCGAGATAAGTGGTACGGCAGAGTTGCAAGTGACTAATCGCGGTAGCCACGAAGAAATCGACGTGTTTCCTGATGCGCCATGCGATAACAAGCTTGCAGGGAACGTAGTCGATTTGTGTCCAGTTGGTGCATTGTGCAGCAAGGATTTCTTGTACAAGAAGCGTGTTTGGTGGCTTAAGAGTGCGAACAGCGTGTGCACAGGTTGCTCAACGGGCTGTAGCGTGCATGTGGATCAAAATGAAGACAAGGTATATCGACTTCGCCCACGCGAAAATTCGCTCGCCCAAGGTCACTTCATGTGCGACGAAGGGCGTTTCGGATTCAAATACATTCACGACGAACGAAGGCTGCAGAAGCCGAAGTTGTCCGGCGCGTTGGTTGCAACTTTAGGCTCGTCCAGTAAGACAGCGAAGCCAAGCGGTCCAGCCGACTTAAATTTCGCCGATCCATGGCTCGATGTTTTGTCGGTAACCCGGAACAAAATTAAGGAATCGATTAGGACCGATGCTCGAGGGTTCGTTGCTGTACTATCGCCGTTTATGTCGGTCGAAGAAGCTTATTTATTGGCTAGCTTCCTAAAGAGCTTGGACAAAAAAGTTCGTCTGGTACTCGGTCGGGTTCCTGTAGTGGGCAGCGATGACAAATATCCTAAGGGCTCAAAGGGCGAAGCGCCCCCAGCGGATAAAGTTAAGTTTACTATCCGTTCCGAAAAGTGCCCGAACCGAGTCGGGGTAGAAGCTATCCTTCGACACTTCGAAGGCGAGCTGGTAACGGTAGAGCAAGCGGTTGCTCGAGCGGATGCTACGGCATGGTATTTTGTGGGCGGATACAACGTGGGCTGGGTGACGGATTCCATCGATCGTGGAGTTGGGAAACCACCCTTGTTGATCGTTCAAGATATTTTTGCATCACCGCTTAGCGAGCGAGCGGACATTGTTCTTGCGTCGAGCACGTTTGCGGAACGGGACGGGACTTACGTCAACCACTCAGGATTGGCACAGGCGGCTTGTGGAGCGATTCGATGCCCCGGTGACGCAAGAGCGGACGGTCGAATCCTGATGGAGTTGGCGGAACGCAAAGGTTTGTACAACGCGATGACTTTGCGAAAAGAAATCGGTAAGGCGGTGCCTGGGTTGGCGGCGTTGGTAGTGGGCGACTTGGGTGAATTTGGAGTCAAAGTTACGTCGGTGCGAGAACACATTTATACGTCGTAAAAATACTCGGCTTGATGGGTGAGTGATGGGAATGTCCCTCGCTTACGCTTCGGGTTGGGATAAACAAGCACAAAGTCACGGCACGGAGTGCCGTGCTACACTTAACACTAACCCTAAAATCGATTCATGTTCGAATACCTCAAGCAATCTTGGCCGACACTTTGGCCAACACTGGGTGCTATCGGCGTTATACTCGCCTTCGTGCCGGTGCTTGGACTGTATATGACCTTTATCGAACGCAAGCTTGCTGCTTATGTTCAAGATCGTTTAGGGCCGAATCGGGTCGGTCCGTTTGGGATTTTGCAAGCGATCGCGGATGCGATCAAGCTGTTTCTCAAAGAGCAAATCATCCCTGACCATGTTTACACGTTTCTGTACTTCATTGCACCAACCTTTAGCTTGATGACGGCGATGTTTGCACTGGTGGTCATGCCATTTGGGCCTGTTCCAACCGAGTACACCGAGGGTTTCCGGTACATAGTCGCACCGGGGATCGACATCGGAATCATGATGATGATTGCGATCAGTTCGTTGTCGGCGTACGGAATCATCTTGGGCGGATGGGCGTCCAACAACAAGTACTCGCTTTACGGTGCGATTCGTTCTTGCGCTCAGTTCATAAGCTACGAGATTCCACTGGGTCTGTCCATTATCGGAATCATTGCGGCCTCTGGGTCGCTCAACATTGAGCAGATCGTTTCAAACCAAGGGGGCGCTATTTGGAACTGGAATATTTTTTGGCAGCCGCTAGCTCTCATTGTTTTCTTCACAAGTGCCCTGGCTGAGACCAATCGTTTGCCTTTTGATCTGGCTGAGTGCGAGCAGGAGCTTGTCGGCGGTTTTCATACCGAATACGGTGGGATCAAATTCGTGTTGTTTTTCTTGGCAGAATACACACACGTGGTAACGGTTAGTTTCTTGACCGCCCTTTTGTTTTTTGGCGGGTGGCATTTCCCTGGATTGACGGGGCCAGTCGATGCGAGCTTGGGCGGAATGTTGCTCAGAACTTTTGTCCTGGTGTTTAAGGTAACTATGGTGGTCGGCTTCATCATGTTGCTCCGCTGGTCTTTGCCGCGATTCCGGTTCGATCAGTTGATGGGTTTGGCCTGGAAGGGACTCATTCCATTGGCCTTACTCAACTTCCTCTGCGTTGCCATTGTTCTTACTTATGATTTTCCGAAACACTACTTGGCATTTACTGCGTTGTTTTTGGTGGCGGGATCGATGATTAGTGCCCGAAACTTGCAGCATACGATTAACAGACCCCGATCCGAAGGTCGACCTGCGACCAATGTGAACTTGACGGAGAGCGCAATATGACAACGAAGAAGTCGAAGACGGTAAAATGGGGCGAAGAGCCCAAAATTGGTTGGTGGGAAGCCATGTATTTGCCTGCCATTGCCGGTGGTCTTGCAACGGCAATCAAGCATGCGTTTTCTGGACGGACGACCACTCGTCAGTATCCAGACGTTGAGCCTGAGATTCCCCCGAACTACCGAGGCGTGCATCGACTCAATCGCGACGAAGAGGGACGAGTCAAGTGCGTTGCATGTTACATGTGCCAAACGGCTTGTCCGGCCAACTGCATCGAAATCATTGCGGCCCCCGCACCCAAAGATGATCCGCATTGGCAGGATCGGGACAAGTACCCACAAACGTTCACAATCGATGAGCTGCGATGCATTTATTGTGGGATGTGCGAGGAAGCTTGCCCGGTCGACGCGATCGAATTAACCAGCATTTATGATCTTACGGGATACACTCGCAAGGAATTGATTTTCGACAAAGAAAAACTGCTCGCAGTTTTTGATGAAACATCGACCACAGGCAAAGATCCTGTTCGAACCAATCGCGGTGCACTTGGGCCGGCTTCTGAAGAATCGGCGACAGCATCCCAGGGACCTCCACCTCCTGGTCGCGGAAGTCACGGTTAAACCAATCCATTCGATCAAAACAAAATGAACTTACTCAATAACTACTTTTTAAATTCTGCGTTCCTGGCGCAGACGCCTACGGACGGTGTTGATCCGTCGGCAGCAAGCCAAATTGTACTCCAAGCTGCTTCAGTCAATGTATGGACATCTTCTATGTTGGTTCCTATCGTGCTCGGGGCGGTTGGGTACATGTTGATTCAGCATGGGGTTGTAAAGTCCAAAGCATTTTTGGGTGGTGGGGCTGTCTCTCTTGTTTTAGCCGTTGGATTTGCTCTTGGGTTCACACCCGGTACGTTTGAATCTTACGTTTTGATGAGTTTTTGTGCGGTCGCAACGGGTGGCGGAATTGGGTTTTTGACGGCTCGTGAGCCCGTTTATGCGGCGTTGGGTTTTGCCACTGCAGTTTTGTCGGTCTGCGGAGTGTTGTTTATGCAGTCCGCGTTGTTTATAGCAGCGGCGACCATGATTGTGTACGCCGGAGCAACGATCATCATCTTCTTGTTTGTACTCATGTTTGCTCAGCAGACAGAATTGCGAACGTACGATATTCAGCTCAATAACCCGCTGGTAGCTGCGGCGATTGGCGCAGTCTTGTTGGCAACGATTACGATGTGCGTTACGAGTGACAATGCGATTATGCCGGTGAAGGTTGATTCTACACGGGCGATGAGCGCGGCCAGTCTGCCTGACAGCCTGAGTTCGGAAGCTGGAATAGAAGCGGCCAAAAAACTCGACGCGATCGATCCAGCTTTGCGATACGTGCCCAAGCTAACTGCTGGCCTGGGGCGGTCGATGTACACGGACTACCTCCTCGCGGTTGAGCTTGCTGGGACCGTTCTCTTAGTAGCTACCATCGGGGCCATCGCCTTGGCACAGCGAACCACGGAGACTCAATCTTGAACGAAACTACGCAAAACTTACTCGTCTTCGGCGGCGTCTTATTTGTGATTGGGATGGTTGGGTTCCTGACCCGCCGATCATTGATTTTGATGTTCCTGTCTTTGGAAATGATGCTGTCTGGCGTGAGCGTCAACTTGATTGCATTTTCTAGACATCATCAAAACTACCAGGGCCAGATCCTTGCAGTCATGGTGCTGACCATTGCTGCCTGTGAAGCTGCCATAGCATTGGCGCTGGTCGTTTCGTTGTACCGCCGCAAAGCGACGCTTGACGTAGCTGCTTGGGATGATCTGAGCGAAACTCTGATTCCGAAAGTTATTGAAGCTCCTCAAACGTTGGAAGAGCCAGCCATGGAGTTCCCGAAACTTACCCCTGCGGGATTGGACCCATTGTCGCGTCCGATCTCAGCTAACTTCGACGCACAATCGTTGGGAAATGGTGAAAGTGTGAAAGCAAGTACTTTGGAGGCTGGAACAAATGCTTAGTCTCTTTGCTTGGATGGTTCCAATAGCTCCACTGGCTGGATGCATTACTTGCACGGCTCTAGCCTTTCGAGGCGACCGCAAGATTGCGCATTTGCCGGCCATTATTTCCCTTTTGTTCGCGGCCTTGTTTACGATCTGTTTGATTGGGTTTGGTGCACAAGGGGAATTGGGGGCCGTTTTCAGTGGTTACCGCTATCTCGACGTTGGAAGCTTGACGTTAGATATTTCGCTCAAAGTGGACACGCTTTGTTTGACGTTGCTGGCTGTCGTGACTTGCATCTCAGCCATGATTGCGATTTACTCTCGTGATTACATGCACGATGACCCAGGGTACGCAAGGTACTACGCGGTCTTCTGTGGATTCGTTTTTTCGATGACGATGTTGGTTCTGTCCAACAATTTGTTAATGCTCTATGCCTTTTGGGAAGGGGTGGGCACCTGCTCTTACCTTCTCATTGGATTTTGGTTTCGCAAACCGAGCGCTGCCCGTGCGGCAACGAAGGCGTTTCTGGTCAATCGTGTGGCGGACTGTGCGTTCCTAATGGGGATTTTGTTGCTGGCTTATGGTATAGGCCATGTTGAAGGAGCCGAGGCAAGTTTTTTCGCTCGATTGAATTTTGACAATATTGTTAAAGCAGTTCCGTTTCTGTCGCTGGAGCATCCTGCGTTACTGACTACGATCGGCTTTATGTTGATGATCGGTGCGATTGGCAAGTCGGCCCAGTTTCCATTCCATGTATGGTTGCCCGATGCGATGGAAGGTCCGACTCCTGTGTCGGCCCTGATCCACGCAGCGACGATGGTGACGGCTGGTGTGTACTTGATGGCTCGATTGTCTCCGCTTCTGGAACTGACTCCAGCGGTACTCAGCGCGGTCGGTTGGTTGGGTGGTATAACCGCGTTCATTGGTGCTTGGATGGCACTATTTCAAACGGACCTCAAACGCGTATTAGCTTATTCCACGGTTAGCCAACTTGGATACTTATTCATGGCCTTGGGAGCGGGTGCCGTTAGCAATTTGATGACTGTGGCTGTTGCGGCTGCGATGTTCCACTTGGTCACACATGCTTTCTTCAAAGCCCTCCTGTTTCTGTCGGCTGGAAATGTTATGCATGCAATGGGCGATGTAATCGACATGCGACGCTTCGGTGGATTGCGTAAAGTATTGCCCAAGACAAACATTTTGTTTTTAATTGGGGCTGCGGCTTTGGCTGGCGTACCTTTGCTTGCGGGGTTTTTCAGCAAGGATGGAATTTTGTCGGTATTGGCTCAAGCCAGCAAGGACGGCGAGTTCGGTGGTCAGTTCTTTGTATTGCTCTGCATTGGATTTGTAACAGCTTTGATGACTGCGGTTTATACGTCACGAGCTTACTTCAGCACTTTCTTGGGAACCGAAAAGCTTCCAGAGGAGGCTGGACACCATGCACATGAAGCGACGAATGTCATGTTGGCACCGATGGCGGTTTTGGCGGTAGGAGCAGTGTTTGCCGGCGGTCTGCTTGGCCCAACTGGTGCGCTTTCTAACTACTTGCTACAGAGCTTCGAAGATCGTGGCCACGCTGAGCATCATGAAGAGCTATGGGTTATGGTTGCGTCTGCCCTTTTGGCCTTGGTAGGGATCGGAATTGGCTATGCTCTCTCCAAAAGAGGCCCAAGTACGGTCGAGTCTGGGCCACTTGCCGCCTTCGCAGATTTCGGTCGCAATCGTCTGTATATCGATTGGCTCTACAACGTGGCCATCGTCGCACCAATGGAATGGTTTGCTGACTTGTTGGGGTGGTTTGATGAAAACGTAATTGATGGACTTGCTATGCGAGTTGCATCGTTACCAAGACTCTTTGGCTTGATTGGACAACGCGTTCAAAATGGCCGTGTACCTGGTTACACCTACATGACTGCGTTTGGAATCGCCGCTTTCGCTGTTTGGATCGCTACTCGCTAATTCTCGAGACTCATGACCTTGATCATTCCACTACTCATTGTTCTGCCGCTCGTTGTTGGGCTCGGAATCTTTCTTGCCGGGAGCAAAGGCAACATGCTGGTTGCGACTGCGGTCGGAACTGCTGCAGTCGTATTGCTTTTGAGTCTTCTGCTGGTTGGACAAGTCTACACGGCGAACGTTCCCGACTCGGCAGGCGGTGCAACGATTCAGCCTAGGATTGCGTATGCTCCCGATTGGTTGCAGGTGCATTTGCCGGTTTCCGTTGGCGGGCATCCGGTTCGCTGGCAGTTGGAATTTGGTGCGGACGGGATTGGCGCTTTGCTAGTTCTGCTAACAGGAATCGTCGGCTTGGTGACCATGAGTTTGGCTACCATTCAAATCAAAGAGCGGTTGCCGCAATACCTGGCATTGATGCTGATTTCGCAATCGATGTTGCTAGGCGTGTTTTTGTCGATGGATTTGCTGTCGTTTTATCTATTTTTTGAAGCCGTACTGCTACCGCTAGTCGTGCTGATCAACGGCTGGGGAAATCGCGCAGACGCTTTAAACGCATCTCGGAAATTCTTGCTTTACACTTTGGTCGGTAGCGTACCGATGGTGCTTGGTTTGATTGGTTTGGCGTTGATGTCGGCGACTCCGGATCGGGCCTCGAGCATTTCGTTTGAAACTTTGTCGTCGCTTGCTAGGGAAACGAATTTTTTGGCCATAAGTTCGGTGGCAAGCGATTCGGCGAGTGGTGCAGTCGCGACACTTGCCGCGAAAGAGCAATGGATTGTTTGGTTGCTTCTCTTGGGTTTCGGAATCAAGCTGGCCATCTTGCCATTGCACACTTGGCTGCCTACGGCCTATACCGTCGCGCATCCAAACACGACCGCTCTCATTGCCTCGGTGGTTGCAAAGCTCGGGGTATTCGGAATCATTCGAATTGTAATTCCGCTTACGCCGATCGCGTTGAGTACGTATGCACAGATGTTATTTGGCGGTTTGGGGGCGTTGGCAATTGTTTATGGTGCGTTGGTTGCTTTGTCGCAAACCGACTTGCGAAAAGTGTTGGCCTACAGCTCGCTCAGCCACGTTGGATTCATCACGTTGGGATTGATGTCGATGAACACAGAAGGGCTAACTGGGGCCGCGATCCAAATGTTCAATCACGGAATCATTACTTGCGGAATGTTCCTGATGCTGGCGATGGTCGAACAACGACGCGGTCGGTTGTCGCTCGCAGAACAGGATCGTGGATTGGCTGCGGTGTACCCCAAGCTCGGAGTGATGATGGTCTTCTTTACATTGGCTGGGGCAGGACTTCCAGGGCTCAATGGCTTTGTAGGTGAAGTGCTCGCGATGACTGGAATGCTTCGTGTTTCGGGCTTCTTTACTGGAATAGCAGTACTTGGTACGGTGCTTGGTGCGTGGTATGGACTGCGAATTGTTCAAAGACTGCTCTTTGGTAGCGTCGGCCATTCCCATTCGAAAGTTGCGTTTGGCGTGACTGGAGACATTCAAGCCAGGGAAATCGTACCGCTAATTGCGATGGCGGCTGTTTGTTTGTTCATCGGTCTCCGTCCTCAAGATACGATTCATTTGATCGAGAAGGACATAGCACGCATTGCAGCTGTTTCCGAACCGAGCGCCAAGGCGATTCATCCTGAGATCGATGGACTTGTCGCTCAAACCAAACCTTAGTCACTCATAAACGCATACGACACTTTAAGAGTCTGAACCTACTGTGGACACCCTCGAAACACTAAAATCCTCGCTCGCTCTGATGGCCCCGGCGATCACCTTGATCCTCGGTGGCTCCGTTGTGATGGCAGCATCGATGGTTCTCAAGCCGGGAAATGCCCGCGATGTTCATGGGCAACGGACTGGCGTGGCTGTCACATCGCTAGTCATTCTCGCTTTGGCGGCCGTGATGCAACTCTGGCGAACCGTGCCGATGGAGCTTGGACAAGGCTTGTTTCGGTTTGACCAAATCGCGTTGGCTTCCGAGCGATTGGCGTTGCTGGGTGGCCTGATCTTGATCCTGATGTCTTGGTCCACTGCTCCGAAAGCGAATCTTGGCGAGTATTACGGTTGCCTGCTCATTATCATTGGGGCAATCCCGGTTGTGGGAGCGTCGAATGACTTGGTCTCTTTGTTCTTGGGCTTGGAACTGATTAGCATTCCAACCTACATCATGCTCGGAATATCCAAGGGTGATAATGCGGGTTCGGAGGCAACCATCAAATACTTTTTGTTGAGTGCATTTGCGTCTGGGTTTTTCTTGTTGGGCATTAGCTATTTGTATGGCTTTGCGGGTTCGACGAACTTGCAGGTGATTCAAAGTAGCTATGCATTTGGCGGTCGGTTGGTATCGTTCGCGGTTGCTCTTGTGATGTGTGGCTTGGCATTTCGAATTACGGCAGTGCCATTCCATTTCTATGCTCCTGATGTTTTCGAGGGGACTAGTTTGACATTGGCTGGGATCATGAGTTATCTGCCGAAGGTGGCAGGCTTCGTGGCTTTGATACGTGTGCTAGGAACGGGGTTAGGAGCAGAAGCGATTGCGGTTGTGGTACCGGTCTTATTTGTCTGTTCAGCATTGACGATGTTGGTCGGTAATTTTATGGCGTCGGCTCAGAGTAGTTTGCGACGCCTATTGGCGTACTCGAGTGTGGCTCATACTGGTTATTTGTTGCTTGCATTGACTGCCCTTTTGCGGCAAAACGCGGAGCCGAATGTGCTGTTTTCTTACCTAGCTGCATACGCGGCCATGACGCTGGGATTCTTTGCCTGTTTGGGCGAGATCGAGGCGGCGGGTGGGAAGACGCAATTGGTTGGCGATTTGTCCGGAATGTTTTATCGTCGACCAGCGGCATCAATTGGCATGACAGTGTGTCTAATCAGTTTAATTGGCTTGCCGTTAACGGCTGGCTTCTGGGCGAAGTTTTTGGTCTTCATGGGGACCGTTGCCGCAGGAACCAAGGACCCGTGGTCGATCGCGATGGCGGTGTTGATGGCATTTAATGCTGTTGTCGCGGCTGGATATTATTGGCGAGTGTTGGGCAAATTGTTTGAAAAGAGCGACGCCTATGTTCCGCTGCGAGTATTTCGCCCGAGCTTGTTTGTGGCGTACACGATCTGCGTTGTGTTGACGCTAGTTTGGTTCTTTGTGCCAGCAGTGATGTGAAAGTGGTTTGCGTAATTGCGAACTCGGGTGGCGGAGGGCCGTCCGAAAACCGGGGCTAACGCCCAATGGCACTTACTTTCGAGTTTTGTGCACCGAGGGCGTTAGCCGTGTCCTGCAGTTCAGTAACCTTTTCGATCAATTCATGCCCGAAGCTAGTCAAGTTCAAGAATCGAAGCCCGCACCGACCAGGGCCGGTATAGGGCAATCGCCTAGAGATTTTGCTATATTCTGTAGCTGATCAGTTATTGCTCCACCGACCGGTGACGAAAATTGTCCTTCAAGCACATTTTGCGATGGAGCGAACTAGTGAATACTTTTCTCTATTGTAATTACTCATAGTCTTGCTCTGGTTCAGCCCAGATTTGTCCGTTTCCATCTTCATCAATTTCGACATGAATCTTATTCGCTCGGCAGCAGACTGGGCAGTCCTCAACATACGTTTGCCGTGAGCCTTCCGTAAGATCCAGCGGGATGATGATATCTTCTCCACAGGCATCGCAGACGTAACTGCCTTCTTCCTGCGAAGAGGCTTTTCCATTGCTAGACGAATCGGTACGTGGTGGCTGCTCAACTTCCAGCCTTGGCAAACTTTTGCCTGACGCAAACAAGTTGCAGACCCAAAGCATAACCGACAGCGAAGATTCATCGGCCAATCGGTGATCGCTTCCGACTTCAATCAATATCTCTGGCGCTAGGCCGCTTGTGGCAATTAGTTCTTCGGAGTCCGCAAACGGAATCACATCATCCCCGCGGCTATGGAGGATCAGAGCAGTTGGCTTGAGAATTTTCACGGCTCCCCATTTTTTCCATGCCGGACAGAGCAATAACAGTGGCGTCTGGTTGGAATTCAAATTTAGAGCGACAGCCCCCCCACGCGACGAACCTACAACGACCTGCGGCTGATGCTTGTCATATTCCGCCTGAGCCGTGGCAACGGCAACGTCGAAATTGTCGTCATCTAGTGAAGGGTTGAAAACTTCATGGCCGTGCTCCTTGAGGTAACTGGGCTTAACGCCGCCTGGAACCGAGTGCCAACCATGAAGGAATAGGATTTTCATGATGAAAGAACTAGCCTGGACTA
>Ga0105045_10001651_pt1 | contig 18383 bp, 14 predicted proteins | sample MAT02_FD_78089 | JGI IMG/M metagenome (GOLD analysis project Ga0105045, IMG submission 78089) | Freshwater microbial communities from Lake Fryxell liftoff mats and glacier meltwater in Antarctica - MAT-02 (megahit assembly) | ecosystem: Environmental > Aquatic > Freshwater > Ice > Liftoff... | reverse complement strand
CTCTGCCCGCATCAACCGTGATGCAGTCACCGCTTGTCGCGCCGCCACGCCAAACGACACGGACGCTAATGACGGTACTACTAACTCGATGCAGCATTACCTTATCTATCAATGTGCGAAGCACTGACTTCTTTTGAGGCAAGGTCAATAATCCCGATTCCCAAAGCTGCGGAAGGCTCGCGTCGATGTCCTTCAGTTGCTCTAGCAGATCCGCCGGAATAATGTATTGTGCAACAGTTTGTTCTTCTTGAGTTAACGCTTTTTTCGCCGACTTGAGTTCACGAAGACTCACTTCCCAGCGTCGTTCCAATTCACAGGTCACCAAGCGATTGTCTGGATCGGAGTTCAAACAGGCTCTGTGGGGACACAACCTGTCAGGGATAGCCCAGTCGACGGTGCGTCAATGGCGTCGTGTAGAGCACTCGCCGGACCTAGCCGCGTCCGCCGCCGATAAATCGTTTGCCTGACTTATTACTTGAATCACAATTGATCGGTGCTACCCCCACCAACTTTGCGACATCTCCGCGATTGAGTGAGCCGATCTCGGGGAGTTCTGCGATGATCGTCGAGACTATCACTGGGCCAACCCCTTTAACCGATCCAAGAATCTCGATTGTTCTTTGATTCTCGGTAACTTTTTTTGCACCGATGCTTTCATGCGATCCCTAAGCGAACGACTCGCGGGTAGACCAAGGTCATCCCAGCGCCACAATAGTATGTTAGATGCATGGGCCCAACACCCAATGGTTTGGCCGACCGACGTACCACGCATGTACCAGCATAGCAGTCATGGATCGATCGTCGCTCAGAATCTACTCCGATCCACACAAAATCGGCTAGTCCGAATGGCCAACCTATCGCGATCACGAGCCGCAGTGTCATGATAAAAAGCGATGGTCGTTGACCTTTGATCGTCATTATTCTCATGTCAAGTAGACGATACGCAACGGTCCCAAACTTGGATCGCTTGACCGGAACCAGATAGAGCCAAGCAATCCCAAGGCAGGCTGGGAAAAAAACTGCTTCTGGATTTACTTTCGATTCGGCATTCCAGAAAACCATTGCTAGGCCAACCCACATAATGGTGACGATGACGATCAATATCGCGGCATCGACCGCCAGTGCGACGAATCTCCGGACAAAGCCTGCATAGTCATCGGCGGCAAAAATTACGCCGTCGCCAAGAGAATTGTCGATTTTCATTTGACCGGTTCAACTGTTTTTTGGTTGCTGAAGCATGACACCGGCCTGCAATGGAATGAACATGTGGATTGCAAACGCAGTGACAAAAGGGAAGAGCCGCCGGTGGCTGGCAATTTTAATCATTGCCGTGAATGTCGCCTGCGGTTGTTTAGTGTACAACGTTAGGACAATCGGAAGGACAACCAACGCGTAAACTTTTCACTCCATGTCGTTTGATAATTCTCCGCCACCGCCGTCCAACCCACACACCTACGAAGAATCGTTGGTGGAATTGCCTCAGCGTCGACTGCCTCAACTTTCGCTCCGCTTTCTGATTGGGCTGACTACGTTGTGCGCGGTTCTGTTCACGATGATCAAGCTTGCTTTAGGTGGGAACCGCTTCGCGCAAGTTGCGGCGTTATTGCTGTGCTTGGCAATCGGCACGCTCGTCTCCTTTGCAGCGACTTATACCGTGGGGATGATGTTGACTGATCGTATTTGGCGATCGAAAAGAACACCGCACTTGCCGCAGGGACGCGAGCGACCGAGCCAATCGTTCGATAAGGACATTGGGTTGGTGCTGCTGATCGTCGCGGCGACGTGCGCAAGCGTCACAGACCTAAGCGCGGAAATCAATTGGCAAAATTCTAACGCAACACCCACCGTCTCTGATTTTGAGCTGTTGGTCGGAATGGAATCGATGCTGGGTCCAGGTGGCTATCGCACGATCCATCTCCTCTTTACACCCAGCAATCAAACGTTTTCTCAGGAGCATCAACTGGAGTTAACGATTTCCTCCCATTGCAATAACAAAGCAAACCTGGCGGCTGCGACCTCCGCGACCTTCGTCCTTCACCAAGGCGATGGCAAGACAGAACACACGCTGCTCGTGCCCACGTTCGGTACAACCGATGAGTTCCGCCTAGCGTTGATCGAATACGGTCAGCAACTGACAGAGGACCGCGTCTTGGCTCGATTAGGCAGCTCCAACGGGGACCAATACATGGATCAGGCTGTGACCATTGGAATATGGAACCCACCGCTGCTGGGTAACCAGTCGATGTTTCCGGATGTTCGTTCGATTGTGACGGTGTTTGGCAATTCCCCAAGCGTTGCGGCACCACTGCCCCAGAATGCGAACGAGCATCGGCTGTCCTCCGAAGATTCACTTCGCTTGGCGTCCGGACTCCAACCCGCGTTCATTCAATTTCGCGTTTTTGATGAGTTGTCGCTGCATCCCAATTGGCTGGCCCTGAGCGACTTGGACGTTATGCTTGTTCACCAAGATTTCTGGTCCAACGTGTCGGTCGACGAAGCGTCACGTGAATCATTGCTCCGCTGGGTCGCATCCGGAGGTTGCCTTTGGACGTACGGGGACGCTTCGGCAAAAACTGTTTTCCCAGCCGGTCTTGGTGTGAGTGCCACATTTGCGGACTTACCCGCCGCACACGTTTTGGATCGCAAGCAACTCACCAACCAACTTGGACTGGATGAAGCGAACGATACGAGTACGCTGCAAGAGCAGTGGAATGGTGCCCCCGTAAAAAAAGGTGGCACAAATTCCGGAAACGCAGTGGTGTTTGATGTGCGAGCTGACGTGCTTCAAGAGTTGGAGGCGGCAAGTAATTTGATTGCTGGGATTGAACCAGCGAAAGATATCGCCGCGCGAGTTCACGTGGCAGAGTACGGCCTTGGTCGTATCGTCGTCATCAATGGCGCGGATCCGTTTCCTGGGTCCCTTCAATTTTGGACAGCGATTCGAGATTGGTCACAAGCACGCGATGGCCCATTGGGTTGGATCGAACGTTATGGCCTGGACTATCGAGCCGGAAATACCAACTATTGGCGTTGGCTTATCGATTCTGTAGGCGGTCCACCGGTCCGATCCTTTTTATTGCTAAATACGTTCTTCATGCTGTTCGTTGGCCCGCTCGCGTACTTTGTCCTGCGCCGTCTAGACAAACTTTACTTGCTGTACTTCGTCGCTCCCTTGGCCGCGCTGCTCATCAGCGGCGGATTGTTCGCCTTCGCAATCATTTCTGACGGACTTGGAACAAAGCTTCGCATCCATCAATGGGTGTGGATCGACACGGTGAACAAGGTCGAGATTCAACAGGATCGTTCTACCTACTACTCCGCGTTAGGCGGCGGTGAGTTGCGATTTCCCAGCGACGCTCTGGTCAGTGTCGTGATGCCCGTAACGGCGATCGATTACTCTCGTTATACGGGCACAGATCGCTATCCAGGCGGCCGCGTGAAGTGGCTCGAGCAAGGACAAGTTTGGAGTAGAGATTTTTTACCTGCGCGTTCTCAAATACAATATCAGGTCACGCGTCCGATGATCCAAACACCGCCGCAATTGACGTTTGCGATCGCGATGGATGGGAGTCAAGTGCTAACCGTTACAAATCATTCTAACGCTGCGATCGGCCCGCTCGCCTATCGCGATGCAAATGGAGATTACTACCGCGTCGACGACGTCGAACCAGGACAGTCTCAATCGATGCACGCGTCCAAGCAACAAGAAGTGAGAGCCTTGATTGACGATCGACTGCTGCCGCCGGCAGGCTTTGTGCCGGACGTTCAGAGCGGCATGGCCAGCTACTACACCAGTTTCTCACCCACTGACCAGACACCAACGTTGGAGAGACGTCTTGAAATTTGGCGGCAAGAACTTCCGAAAGCTTCCTTCGTTGGAATCACACAGTGCGATGCAAGCCGATTCGCCATAGAAAATCCTGAGGTCTCCGCGAGTTTGCAAATCATTTTTGGGAGAACCGAATGATCGGCAAACGACGCGTTCCCCTCAGCGATCACGCAGGCGTACATAGCTGGGACGGTCCCGTCATCGAACTGGACCGTGTCTCGCGATGGTTTGGCAAGACCCATGCCGTCAACGAAGTCACGTTCAACGTGCCGCGCGGCGGTGTCTTCGGTTACATCGGCCCCAACGGAGCCGGTAAAACCACAAGCATGCGGATTCTCGCTACGCTTGAGATCCCAAACTCTGGGGATGCAAGAATCGATGGGCTCTCGTCGGTTAACGATCCCGACCTTGTGCGGCGACGATTGGGTTTCATGCCGGATAGCTTTGGCACATATCGCAATACGAATTGCGCTGAGTACTTGGATTTCTACGCTCGTTCGCATGGATTGATCGGACGCGAACGGACGGCAAGAATGCGCTGGGTGATGGACTTTACCGGACTGCGACCACTCGCGGACAAACCGATCCGAGGACTCAGTAAAGGCATGCGTCAGAGATTGTGTCTCGGGCGCGCGCTCATTCATGACCCGAGTGTTCTTATTCTCGATGAGCCAGCGGCCGGTCTCGATCCACGAGCACGGATCGAGCTGCGGAAGATCATTCGCACACTTGCTGCGGATGGAAAAACGATTTTGATTAGCAGTCACATTTTGACGGAACTCGCCGAGATGTGTGATCGCATCGGGATCATCGAGCAAGGGCGGTTGCTCGCGACCGGGACCGTTGACGAAATACGCGGTGTGAACACGACGACTCGAAACGTTGCGGTCGAATTGCTCTCCGCCAGTGATGAGGCCATGCGTTTGTTACGCGCCAACCCTGCCGTTACTGACCTACGCCAGGCAGGGCTGGATCTTTCGTTCTCGCTGACCGGCGACCGAAACGATCAGGCAGAATTGCTGAAAAGTTTGATGAACGCAGGTATCTCGATCCTGCAATTCCGCTCGACGGACCAATCGCTTGAAGACGTTTTTCTGCGTGTGACTCAGGGGCGTGTGCAATGAATGGGGAGCAAAACACGAGCGTTGTTACTACGCTTGGACCGGTGGAAGAAACGTCCCATCATGCGTTGGCGCTGGATTCAGACGGCGATGGTTTCTGGAGTCGCCTAGACAGAGTAACGACTGCGGTTGCGGATCGTATGAATCCGATTTTGATCAAAGAGACTCGTGAGTCGCTTAAGAGCCGGCAATTCTTAGTCACGTTTTTCTTGCTGTTAGCGTTCACTCTGTTATGGACCTGCATGGGGATCGTCTTCAATGCTCCCGAGGTGTATTACTTACCGACCGGTGCATCGCTGTTATCAGGATATTATTTTTTATTGGCTGTGCCCATCTTTGGCTTGGTCCCGCTGATGGCGCTTCGCTCACTATCAAGCGAGATCGATAACGACACGTTCGAATTGATGTCGATTACTGAGTTGGCAAGCGGGCAAATCGTTCGTGGTAAGTTTGCCAGCGCCGTGTTGCAAATGGTGTTGTACTTGTCAGCGGTCGTGCCGAGTCTGGCGTTTTCTTATCTGCTGCGTGGCGTCAGTCTGACCGAGATCGCAATGTTATTGATCGCAGTTTTTTTGGCGGGACTGGTTCTTACGTCTATCGCCCTGATGATTGCGCCCTTGGTATCCGGTTACTTGGGGCAGTCGCTTGCGATCGTGGGGCTGAGCGCGGCGATTCTATTTGTACAATCGATAATGGCGGGGATCTGCTTGAGCGGAATCGTCGGCACGGGTGCCGCATCGACGAGCGAAGGTTGGCTGGTGACACTGATCACGGCGATAAATTTGTTGGTATTCGTTGTCGTCTTTTTGAAGGCCGCCGCAGCGGGGATTGCTCCCGTGAGCGAGAATCGAAGCACTTCGTTAAGGTATTGGACGCTGGCTCAACAATCGCTGTGGATCGTTTCCATGGCTTCCGTTGCGATGTACTATGACGAGTTCGAGCCGATCAATTTCGGTAGTTTTGTGCTTGCGGCTTACTGGCTTGTAATCGGAACGATTGCGTTGACAGAGTCGACGGAAATCAGCCCCCGCGTGCGTCGCGAATTGCCTTCGACCATATCGGGACGCGCGTTTTTGAGCGCTTTAATGCCTGGACCGTCCAGTGGTTATTTGTTTGCAGTCTGTAGCGGCAGCGTAGCGATCATCGGATTCGGCTTGTTTGGAACCTTGGTCAAGACGAACGAAGTAAGGACAGAGCCGATCTTCTTTTCGTTTGTGATGGCAGGCTACCTGACGACCTATTTGGGTCTAGTACGGCTGTTGACACTGCCGCTAGCGATGCGTCGCATGTTGCCACTGCTGGCTGCGCTGTTAACGCTCGCTGCGATGCTGCTACTGTCCGGTGTTGCGCCTTCAGTGATCTTTGTCGCGATCGAAGGTGATTTGCCAACGTTCTACAGCAGTTTAGAAATTCTTAACCCATTCTGGACGATCATCGAGTCCTTTAAACCCGGCGGTCTGCCGATTCACTTGACTGTTCTTCCACTGGCCAGTGGAATCGCGATTACGTTCATCAATTTGTTCTGGATGAGAGACCTGTACAAATATCGCAAGATCGCTGTTCCTGATCGTGTCTTGGCGGATCGGTAACTTTCAAAGTTCATCGAACAAGACCTTGACGATTGCAAGGCATAAAGCGTTATCGTTTGACTACTTCGCGACTATTTTTTGGTTTTGCGACCAGCGTTGATGCCGAGGCCGGTACGCTTTGATAAAGCTATTGACATCTCGTTGGACTGAGGTCGTGGGTATGAATCTGAATGTTGATTACGTCTGCCCAATCGTGATTTTCGCCGCATCGATTTGGGGTGCGATTTCCTACAGTCGTTACAGGCGGATTTGTCGAGAGAATGTTGCTCGATCGCTTGCAAGTGAGAATGAGCGTCAAGAAACGATTGCTCGACTTGACGACGTCTTACCAACGATGGCCAAGCTCCTTTCGCCGCTGGCAAATAAGCCGTTTGAATATCAGTCGTGCGATCTCAACGATCAGGATGTAATCGTGAAGTTCACTCGCCGAGGCTAGGCAATGCCGCTCGCATTCGTTCTACCAGCTCACGATCTAAGTCAGGTGGATCGTTTTCGAGCAGCCAATTTAATTCTTCGCGGGCTGCGGTATGACGACCGGTGATGCCGCGCAATTGAGCTCGCATCATCCTAAAGTTGGTGACCTCAGGATTGATCGCAACGAGGGCTTCGGTATAGCGAAGCAGCGCTTCGGCGTCTTTGCCGTTGCCTGCGATACCAAGCAGGTTATTCAGCACCCGTGTCAAAATCTCTGTGCTGGTACTCCCACGCAGGTCGTCGTCTCGTAGCGGTCGTCGAGTCTGCTGCACAACGATGTCTGCGGCTTCGTCGCGAGTCAGCAATTTGCCGCGGTCGAATACATCGATCAGTTGACTTTCGTTTTCGTCGATCACGTGCTTGACCACAAAATGACCTGGCAAGCCAACGCCTTCGGTACGCAGTCCGAGCCTCTGGGCAAGCTCCATGTACAGAATTGACATCGTGATCGGCAGGCCCTCACGATCATCAATCACACGATTTAAGTGACTATTCGCTGGATGATAGTATTCGCTACGGCTGCCGTGAAATCCATTCTCGTCAAAAAGGTAACGATGGAGCGACGCTCGCTTTTGAACGCTGGTGGCGTCCACCGGCAAGTCAACGCGAACTTCGCCGACCATTTCGTCAATGCGATCCTTGTAGGCTTCGATGTCAATGTCGGGATTGTCGAGTGCGGCGATCAAAAGCGCTCCCTGCAATAGTCGTTCGTCCGCGTTCGTCTCGGCAAGCTTACTCAACCGCTGGATTGTCGCCATTTGTTGAACGTCGCTGGCGACTTGACGAAATTGCTTCGCTTGCAGCTCAAGCATGGCGGCACGTCGCAACAACTCGCGTGACGATTCTTCGCTTGACTCGCCCAAGCCTTTGATTTGCTCGGCTCCTAAAGCATAGATCCCAACCGGTAAATCTGCCAATTGAGTTAGCCACTTCTGAGCTGATTCGGACATCACTTCGTTCGGCAATTCCGTACCAACGTCAAAGCGTTTAAACTCGGGCTTGGTGTCGCGAAACTTCGCCAAGCCAACCTGACCTTCGGTTAACTGGGTATCCGTCGATTCGATGACAAGATGTCCATTGACGAAGCACTGAATGCGTGCATTGTCGACGCGAACTTTCAATTGATTCCACTGGTTGGGCAGATAGTATTCCGAGTCAACTTCTTCGATGACTTGCCAAGAATAGACGGATGGTCCTAGAAAACAGGTCAGCCTTAGTCGCCCGCCACTAGGATAAAAGCCATAGTGGCGGTCATGTCCATCGCTGTGAAATACAAGCCCGGCAGCGCCAGCCTCATCGTCTAAATGGACCGCTACAGAAACTTCAAAAGGCTGTTTGGGCAGATCGCTCTTGAGTAAACAAAGAGCGCGGCCACCAAAGCCACTGCCAAGTCCTCGAGCAGTGATTCGCCCATTACGCTGTTGCCAATCAGCACCCAGAAGAGTCGTCCAACGTTCTTCGTTCATCTTGCCCAGACGCACCCAGCGATCAAAGGAGATCGGATTAGGGTTGTCGCGCAGGGTTACCAATTGGTCGATGGGGATGGCGAAACCCAAGTTGACGTCAATCGCCGATTTCATATTGATGATGCCGTGGACACGTCCATCTAAGTCAACCAGCGGTCCACCGCTGTTACCGGGTTCGACAGGCATTGCCAATTGCAACAGCGGTCGCCCGTCCACTTCGCGTTGAGCGGAAACAATGCCTTCGACCACACTGCCCTCAAGGCCCAGCGGATTGCCGAACGCCAGCACACGCGTCCCTTGCTCACATGAGTTCGGTGCAGCAAATTCGATAGCAGTGAGGGTCTCGTTTCCCGGATCAACGCGAAGCAAGACCAAGTCACTCACGCGATTCGAAGCTTCGACGGAAAGGACTTGTAATTGCTTTCCGGCAGCGGTCTCAATCGTGAATGGTCGCCCTTCGTCGATCACGTGAAAGTTAGTTGCGATCAAGCCAGTCGAGTCGATGACAAAGCCTGTCCCTAGTCCGATCGCATCACCGTCACGACCACTTACTCGGATGGTCATCACCGAAGGTCGAATCTTGGCAATCAACGGTCGATGTGACTTGGTGTCAACTTCCGCCGCGATTGCAGTCGCACTCATCAAGACAAGCGTCATGATTGTGAGCAAAAAAAAATGGTGACTCGATTGACGCACGTTGTCTCCTGACGATGCAAACGACACAGACCAAACATAGCCGAGCACTTATGATAACGATTTCCAGCATCGCCGATCACGCTTATGAAGTCATTCGGTGGTACTCTTGCAAAAAAGAGCGCGGTCGATACGACGTAAAGCATGTTGTCGCTTCGTGACTCGGTGGACCGCTCGTTTCACGCGTCCTCGGACAAGCCTGAGGGATTCTCGTTTAGGACGCCTTCTTCGCAGATCGGCGAGGGGGTTTGGCGACCAGACGCAGCTCGGGAACGGTTGCTGTGCCGCCGTGAAACGTCCGGCGGCCTTCGATCGTGTGGTCGAGCACGAATACGCCATGGGCCACCCCGGGACGACCGCTACATCTCAAGATCGCTGGGTGGCCGCATTCCGGGCAACGAACTCGCAGTCCGTGCGACTCAAGCATCTCCTGAACCATTAACACGACGCTCTGATTGGCTGCGAGGGTGCCAAAAGAATGGCCAGCTAACGCCACAAGTTCGGCTTCAATGGTCAGCCTGACAGTGCGGTGCAGGCGGTTGATCTGTTGCTGCAATTTTGCCAACTGATCGCTGGCGACGGCAATCGAAGCTACGGGCCGCACCACACCCGTGTTTCGTTCGGACGGGCTTGCCGAATCGCCACTTTCCCCAGTCAGTTCGGCTTCATGCCGTGTCGGTTTTGGATGATTGGACAAAACAAGCGGTCCCGCTGGAACGAAAAATGAGAAAATGATGGCAATCCGACTTCCAATCGGTTGCAAACCTTGTTATACATTAAGTATAAGCAATCGAAAAGCTAGTCTTGTCTTCGATTTTGTTAAGAAAAACAGCAGGTCGGGCTGCCGAACAAACGGCCCAATTGAAGTGGCCACGGTGTCGGCAGATTTTGTACGGTGGTCCGCAGCGCGAGTTTCCGTCGGTTCCGGCGGCTCGCAAATTGAAGTTCATTCGCGTTACGTATTCCTTCGTCTAAGCGTGTCCATCCCATGGCGGTCAATCAGCAAACGGTCGAAGAAACTAAGCAGCAGATACGCGGCTTGGTCAATGAAATCGCGGCACTGGCGAAAAGTGGTGCGACGGCTGAGGAATTCTATCCCGAGCTTCTCCAACGAATCGTGACAGCGCTGGCTGCGCCCGGCGGTGCGGTCTGGATTTTGGACGAAGATCGGCAGATGCGTCTGCAATACCAGATCAACGCAGAGCCGGGGATCTTGCTGGAAGGCACCGACGATTCCCAGCGTCACACTCGCTTGATCAAACGGGTTGCTCAAACGGGTCAATCCATTATCGTTCCGCCCTATTCGGGAACGACCGACGGTGACGCTGAAGGCAACCCAACGCGATATCTGCTGGTGCTCGCACCGCTTGCGCACGACGGGCATGCCGACGGTTTGATTGAAGTCTTTCAACGACCAGATACGGCCCCTGAAACACAAAAAGGCTATTTGCGATTTTTGCAGCAGATGTGCGAGCTCGCTTCGGAATGGCTGCGAAGCCAAAAGCTGCGCGTGTTCAGTGATCGACAAGTGCTTTGGCAGCAAGCGGACTCGTTCGCTCGCGCGGCACATGAGTCGCTCGACATGGCTGAGACTGCCTACATTGTGGCCAACGAAGGTCGTCGCTTGATTGGTTGCGATCGAGTAAGTGTGGCGATCAAGCGCGGTGGCAAGTGCCGCGTGCAAGCAATCAGCGGTCAGGACACCATCGAAAGTCGTTCCAATATTGTCGCAGCGCTCAACAAGCTTGCGACTCGCGTCGTCGCGGCGGGTGAACCGCTCTGGCACGATGGAACGACCGAAGACTTGCCGCCTCAAATTGAAGAAGCCTTGGAAGATTACGTCGATCAGTCTTATGGACGAAACATTGCCGTCTTACCGTTGCGAAGGCTTAAGGGCGACAACGATACTGCGCAAGGAGCTGCCGGGCAAATCGATCGCGATGGTTCGCATCGCGGCGAAGTCATCGGAGCACTCATCGTCGAACAAATCGAGAGCGACATTCCACCGGATGTGTTTCGTGCTCGTGTAGACCTAGTGTATGAGCATGGAACGCGAGCAATCGCCAATTCGATGACGTATAGCGGCCTATTCATGATGCCGGTCTGGCGCGCCCTTGGCAAAATGATGTGGATCTTCCGTTCGCGGACGCTTCCCAAAACGTTGGCAGTCATGACGCTGATTGGGATCGGTATTTTGGCGTTGATTTTTGTTCCGTTGGAATTGCAGCTTGAAGCCGAAGGCACCATTGAGCCTGACGTTCGTCGAGAAGTGTTTGCGCCGATCGATGGCGAAGTCATTGAAGTTCTGGTCGACCACAGCGTCGACGTTAAAGCAGGTGACGAAGTCGTCCGCTTGCGAAATCCTAAACTTGAATTGGAAGTCGAAGAACTTCTTGGCCAGATCCAGACAACCGCAGCGGAACTCGGCCGAGTCCGTGGACAACTGGCCGGAGGACGCCGGACCCTTGAGCCCAATGACGTTAAAAGATTGATGGGTGAAGAACAAGGATTTGAAGTTCGCCTGGAGTCTTTGAACAAGAAACTAGAATTGCAAAAAGCTCGTATCGAGCAATTGATTGTACGCGCCCCGATCAGCGGCACGGTTGTAACTTGGGATGTGGAAAAAACACTTCGCAGTCGCCCGGTCATGACGGGGCAAGTGCTGCTTGAGATCGCGGACTTGACTCAGCCGATGCACTTAGAGCTCAAGATGCCCGACAAGCGAATGAGCCACCTTGATAGCCGCATTCTTGAAGTCAACGAGCCAACGATTCCGGTCGAGTATGTGCTCGCCACTGACCCTGACTCGCCACTGCAAGCTGAGTTACCGCGAGCAGAAATCCAGATGCGTGCACAAGGTGACCAAGAGCATGGCTCGATCGTCAAAATGCGTGCGATCCCAGATCCCGACTCGCTTGCCACGATGAAACCAAGGCCGGGCGCGAAAGTGATTGCCGATGTTCGTTGCGGACAACGGGCGAGCGGCTTTGTGTTGTTCCATGAAATCTATGAATGGCTCTGCAAATTCTTCTTCTAAGGTCACGTTCAATGAAAACTCTATCGACGAACAATCGCACAGCCAGTGTTGCGAAGCTATTTTCAATTGCCTGCATGGCGATACCGCTGGTCGGCGCGGCAAACCTAGTCGCAATCGCGCAAGAGGGTAACCGCGCTCGCCCTGCTACAGCTGTTGCCAGTACCGGCACCAAAGAACTTCGCGCCCAAAATTGCATGGTCAAGTTGATTCAGAACGTTCGCGTGCCCGCAGAAGTCGAAGGTCGGATAACCGAACTAAAGATCATTGAAGGTGCAAATGTGCAACCGGGAGATTTGCTGGCTGTAATCGACGATAAGCAGGCGCAACTTACACTCAAGTTTAAGCAAGCCGAAGAACGAGAAGCGGAATTGAAGGCCGAAGATGACGTGAACTATCGCGATGCACTTAACAGCGCGAAGTCAGCCAAGGCAGAAGCGGAAGCATATAAAGAGTTGTACAAGGCAAGTGCGACGCCCTACTGGGAAATGGAAAAGAAGATACTGGAGGCCGACAGAGCAGAATTGCGGATCGAGCTTGCCACTTCGCAACAAGCCATCGCCAAGGTTGTATACATCGCCAAGCGGACTGAGCGAGAACTCGCGGAACACGAACTGACCAAACGCCAAGTGGTTGCACCTTTTGGTGGTTTTGTCGAGTCCAGGATCGCTCAATTGGGCGAATGGGTCCAGCCCGGCTCACCGGTTTTACAACTGGTACAACTCGATACACTGCGAATCGAGGGCGACATTGATGCGCTTAAGTATCCTGGTCAAGTAACCCTTGGCACTCCGGCTCTGGTCAGTATTTTTGCCAACGCAAACCGCACCGACAAAAATGCCAGCAGCACAATCCAGTTGGACGCAACCATTGGGTTTGTGAGCAGTGAGATTGATCTCAACAACCGCTATCGGATTTGGGTTGAGATCAAGAATGAACGTCGCGGCGATGAATGGTTGATTAAGCCAGGAATGGAAGCAGACGTCACGATCTTCCCGGCCGAAAGCGTCAACTAGTTTATTAGAGCGGGAACGGAAAAGGCTGAATCATGGCAACACTTGCGGAATCTCTCGTCAGCAGTTCATCGCGACCGCTGACGGTGCGCAAACGCCCTGACCTGACCGCCAGTCGTCACCGTTATCAAGGCACCGGATATTGGGTCGTGAAAGAACCCGTTGGATTGCAATACTTTCGTTTTCACGATGAAGAGTATTACATCCTTGGGACGCTCGATGGTCACGTAAGTTTGCAGCAAGTCAAAGATGGCTTCGAACAACGATTTGCACCGCAAAAAATTACGTTCGGCGATCTTCAACAATTCATCGGGATGTTGCATCGTAGCGGACTCGTGATCAGCAATGCGCCTGGCCAAGGAAAAGCACTGCGAGCCCGTGGCGTGACGAAACGCCGGAAAGAGTTGATGGGCAAGTTCACAAACATATTTGCGATTCGGTTTCGTGGTTTTGATCCAGAGAAACTGCTTAACCAATTGCTGCCTTGGTTCGGCTGGGTATTCACGGTTCCAGCACTATTTTTCTTCATCGGTTTTGCACTCTCTGCTGCGACTTTACTCGGTTCGCAGTACGAGACGGTATACACTCGCCTACCGACGTTTCAGCAATTCTTTGCCGCCGATCGCTGGATTTACCTTGCCACGACGATGGCGTTAGTGAAGGTGTTGCACGAATTTGGACATGGACTGAGTTGTAAAAAATTCGGTGGCGAAGTGCATGAACTCGGCTTCATGTTGTTAGTCTTTACGCCGTGTTTGTATTGCAACGTATCGGACTCTTGGATGTTGCCGAACAAGTGGCAACGAGTTTGGATCGGTGCGGGCGGGATCTATGTCGAAATGATCCTCGCCTCGATCGCAGCCTACACTTGGTACTTCACCGAGCCCGGGATGCTGAACGATCTTTGCCTGAACATGATGTTTCTCAACATCGTTAGTACGGTCATCGTCAATGGAAATCCGCTGTTGCGGTTTGACGGCTATTACATTTTGATGGACTGGTTGGAGATTCCCAATCTTCGCCAGAAGAGCACCGAAGTACTTAAGCGATGGTTTCAATCGACTTGCTTGGGCCTGGAGCTTCAGGACGACCCATTTTTGCCACAGCGCAATCGACTCCTGTTCGCGATCTTTACTGTTGCAAGCGTGATCTACCGCTGGGTTGTGGTATTCTCGATTTGCTGGTTCATCACCAAAGTGCTTGAAATGCACGGCTTGCAAACGCTGGGACGAATGATCGCTGTCGCTGGCCTCGCAGGTATGATTTTCCAACCAATGATGCAAACATATAAGTTCGTACGAACGCCTGGGAAGTTGCAGAAAATTAAGCGTGGACGACTGCTGACGTCACTGGGTTTGCTAGCAGTGGCGTGTCTTGCGGTGTCTTACATTCCGCTGCCGCACCATGTGGACTGTGCCTTTGAAATTCGCCCGGCCCGTGCAGGTGCTGTTTATGCCGGAACGCCTGGGCAGATCGTGCATACGGTCAAGGCTGGCACACAAGTGAAGATTGGCGATGAGCTCGCGGTGCTGAAAAACCCCGAGCTTGAAATTCGACTTGTTGAATTGGAAGGCGAGTACCAAGAAGCTGAAGTTCAAATGCGAAATCTATCGCTTCGATCGAGGTCAGACGAAGCGATCAAGGCGCAGTTGGAGACGCAGCAAGAGCTAATGGTTTCGATCGTGCATATGAGGCAGAAGACTCAAGAGGAAATTGATCGGTTGACCGTCAAGGCCAAGCGAGATGGAATCGTGATGCCGCCGCCGGACAAAGAACAACAACCGGACGATGATGGTAGGTTGCCGGGATGGAAAGGATCGCCGCTGGACGAGTGCAATCGAGGTGCCCTGCTGACCGCTGAAGATTTAGTATGTGAAATTGGTTCGGCAAGGGAACTTGAAGCCGTTCTAGTCGTCGATCAAGGGGACGTTCAGCTTGTCGATATCGGTCAAGCCGTGGACCTGAAGCTTGATGCCCAGCGGATGTACTCGTTCGCCGGAAAGATAGCCGAGAAATCCCAGGCGGAGCTAAAGAGCGCCTCGTCATCAATGGCAAGTCAGTCCGGTGGCGATCTTCAGACGGAGATCGACCCAACAACCGGCCAAGCGAAACCACGCAGCGTGTCCTACCAAGCCCGCGTGCCGATTGAAGACTTTGATTTGCCGTTACGACCGGGATATCGTGGATCGGCGAAAGTACATGTAGAACCGATGTCACTGGGACAAAGGTTATGGCGAATTGTGGCACAGACGTTTAATTTTGAATTTTGAAGTTTGAGTATTAATAAAACACTGGGCTGGCGGGAATCAAGCTACGAATGGTAGCGAGCACATCCCCAACGCCTGAAAGCAAATCAATGAACGTTGTTTGTCGTTGAATGATCGAGTATGCCCCAGGCATTGAAGTGCCTGGGTGATCACAGTATCCGTTTTGACCCCCTGTTCCCTGGAGACTATTTCCTATGTCCGAAACCAAAAGTAGTGACTCACCAATGACCGCTCCCACCGCCGCACCACCAGCCGCCGAACCGCAGCCTCAACAACCGATGCAAGTTCAAGTCAACGACGAGAACGCACTGGCGCTGTATGCGAACTTCTGCCGCGTGACTGGTTCGCCAGAAGAGTTGATCATTGACTTCGGCCTGAATCCACAACCGATTGGGATTCCTAAGGACCCGATCCAAGTGAAGCAACGAATCATCGTGAACTTCTTCACTGCCAAGCGATTGTTGGCAGCACTGCAAATGTCAGTCGCTCGCCACGAAGCCGTCTTCGGTGTGCTTGAGACCGATATCAACAAGCGAGTTCGTCCAGGCCTTGGCCAGCAGCAGCAGCAGAACGGCTAGTCCAGGTGAGTAGCAAAGTCTAACCGTACTGAGCTAGAATTGCTCAGCGCGAAAAACCGCGTCGATTCGGCGCGGTTTTTTCGTTTGCAATTCACGAACTTTATCCACGAGACTTGTTGCAATGCTGTATCCAATCGAATTACGGTTCAAGCTCTTCAGCTTCGCTCAACGAATCACCGCCCATGATGCTGCCGGTGTTGAACTGCTGCATATCAAGCAGAAAATGTTCAAGCTCAAGGAGCAGGTTGATGTCTTCCGCGACTCCAGTCAGAAGCATTTGCTGTTTCGCATCGCGGCAGACCGCATGATCGATTTCTCTGCTAATTACAGCTTTACCGACGCGACGGGGAACTCTTGGGGCGGCGTGCGTCGCCAGGGGATGAGATCTTTTTGGGCCGCCCAATATGAGGTCATGCAGGACGGCTTGGTCGATATGGAGATTCAAGAAGAAAGCCCGCTGAAGAAGGTCATCGAAAGTCTGTTGGGTGAGATCCCTGTATTAGGCTTCATCGCAATCTACTTGCTGAATCCGAGCTACATCGTGAACGCCCCCAACGGGACGCCACTGCTTCGTCTGACCAAGAAGCCAGCGGTATTTGAGGGCCGGTTCGTACTCGAAAAACTGAGTGATTTTTCAGAAGACGATGAGTTGCGGTCGTTACTGGCGCTGGTGATGGTTGTATTGCTCGAACGAAAACGCGGGTAGGCGAACTCAAACCAAGTTTCTTCAAAGTACGGATGTTGTCGTGAACGATTCGCTTTTCAGCGCAAGCTGCCGCGCCATCGGACCGGAAAGATGCTGCAAATGCGGCCGTCGGATCATTTGCAGGCTGGTTGATTCTCCGGCTTGCGGTTGCGATTCTAGCGCTTCCGATGCGACCGCACCCCAAGCTCGCAAGCGTCGCAGTAACGCACCGCCGATCGGTCGAGGTGTCGACTCGGCTCTTGCAGCAACGATCGATTCGTCCTCGGCCATCTTGAACAATCGACGCATGTCTTCAATGCGAACCGCGCGGTTGCCTTCTTGGATAAAGACGATTTCACCGGTTGCTTTTTCAAGTCCGGTCTGTCCCGCTGCTTCGATTCCGCGCGGCTTGCTGTGTCGCGCGATCCTGATCTGTGGGTAGAGTGTCACCATCTCGTCAAGTATTTCGGCGGTTGCGTCACGACTTCCGTCATCAACCACAATCAGCTCACATCGGTGACTGGACAGATCTGCCAAGGCATCCAGGATTCTTGTAATCTCACTGGAAATTCGTTGCTCCGCGTCACGAACCGGCAAGACGACGGTTACCTTGGGCTGGTTGTTCATCAGAGCGACTCGCTTTGGCACTGGGGAGATACAGGAAACGTCAACCGTTACGCTCGATCGCGTCAGGTAAACACTTCAGGGGGAGGTATCGTTTTGATTCGACATCGGTAAGCAACCTCCTTCAATCCCATCTAGGTTTCTCAGTCTGTACGAGTCGATTCGATCGTGCCGATGAGTACAATTATCCGCAGCTTATTCCCCTGTCACGAGTTTTCAGATCCATGTCGCATAGTTCCTCAGCAGCATCACCCAATTTCGACGTTGGGCCAAACTTTGGCGGAGGACCTGCGCGGTTGCTGCCCGTGATCGCACAAGACTACCAAAGCGGCCGGGTCCTGATGATGGCGTGGATGAACGAGGAAGCTTACGCGGAAACCATGCGCACGCGGCAGGCTTGCTACTTTAGCCGCAGCCGCAATTCGCTGTGGCGCAAGGGGGAAACCAGCGGACATCGGCAACGCGTCGTGACGGTGCAGATCGATTGCGATGCCGATTGCATTCTATTGCAGGTCGAACAGTTGGGGGCGGCCTGTCACGATGGCTACGCAAGCTGTTTCTACCGCACGGTGCAAGACGACTTGTCCGTTTTGATTGATGAACCAAGACTGGTTGATCCAGATTCGGTTTACCGTCAAAATCCAGCCGACTGAATCTCAAAACCAAGCCTCAACGCGAACGCTAACCCCTCAAGACGATCCATGACAGCTCAAGCACGTTTATCCGAACTCGGTCTCATTCTTCCTCCAGCCCCAAAACCCGTTGGCGTTTACAAGCCCGTGGTCATCGTTTCAGGAATGGCTTATTTGTCGGGGCACGGACCGCTTCGATCAGACAAAACGCTCATCACCGGTCGCCTCGGTGCCGACATGGACGTGAAGGCAGGATACGAAGCGGCGAGAGTCACCGGCCTAGCGATGTTGGCTTCATTGCACGGTGCGTTGGGAACACTGGACCGCGTCGTCCGTCTTGTCAAGCTACTCGGACTCGTTCGCTGCACCGAAGATTTT
>Ga0105045_10001650_pt1 | contig 18390 bp, 18 predicted proteins | sample MAT02_FD_78089 | JGI IMG/M metagenome (GOLD analysis project Ga0105045, IMG submission 78089) | Freshwater microbial communities from Lake Fryxell liftoff mats and glacier meltwater in Antarctica - MAT-02 (megahit assembly) | ecosystem: Environmental > Aquatic > Freshwater > Ice > Liftoff... | reverse complement strand
GAATGATGGCGTTTTTCATGTTTTCGAATGAAATATTTTCACTCTGTGTAATATAACCTGTAAATCCACCTGCAAAAGTATCTCCTGCTCCTGTTGGGTCAAACACTTCTTCTAATGGTAAAGCAGGTGCAAAGAAAACTTCTTTATTATGAAATAACAGTGCTCCATGTTCGCCTTTTTTAATGACAACGTATTTAGGACCCATCGTTTGAATTTTGGCTGCAGCCTTAACTAAAGAATATTCTCCAGAAAGCTGACGCGCCTCTTCGTCATTAATTGTAATAACATCTACCCGCTTAATTACGTCTAAAAGTTCTGGTAAGGCACAATCCATCCAGAAATTCATAGTATCTAGAACTACTAATTTTGGCTGCGTTGTCATTTGGTCTAAAACGCTACTTTGAACTATAGGATGTAAGTTTCCTAGCATCACTATGTCAGCATTTTTATAGTCTTGAGGAACTTTTGGCTGGAAATCAGCTAAAACATTTAATTGAGTATCTAAAGTGTCTCTTGAATTCAAATCATTGTGATAACGACCGCTCCAGAAAAAAGTTTTACCACCTTTTACAACTTCAAGTCCTGAAATATCAATATTTCTTGAAGTTAGCAAGTCTAAATATTCTTGTGGAAAATCATCACCAACTACAGAAACGATAGCCGATTGTACATTAAAAAAAGAGGCCGAAAGACCAATATAAGTTCCTGCGCCTCCTAAAATTTTATCTGTTTTTCCAAAAGGAGTTTCAATTGCATCAAAAGCTACGGTTCCAACAATCAATAATTTATTCATTTTTTTCATTTCGAATTAAGGGGCAAAGGTAGTTTATAACTACTAAAGTTGCAATGGCTTTAAAACGTAAAATTTTCATAAAAAAACAGTAAGTACTACTAGTCTAAAATTAATGTAAATGAGTAGATTATATCTTATTTTTTTGATTAATTAAACGAAGTGTTTTTCTTTAAGAAACATCTTTTTTTCTTTAATAACGACTTTAAACGTTTTCTGATTGATGATTGAAAAAATAAAAATTACAATTGATATCTGTTATTGTAATACTTTTTTAAAAAAGGTATTTGAATAAGAACCATAAAAGGAACAATTAAAATAGCGTATAAAATGTTTTTCGAAATATCAATTTCTGAAAACAAATCAGAAACTTTTTCTGTATAAAATTTGTTTATTCTCATATCATATTCACCACCAGACATAAAGGCGCAAAAAAATAAAACAATTAATATCCCAATAATAAGAGACCATGTCTGTATTGAAATTAAAGGTTTGTATACTTTGATTTTACTTTTCTCAGCAGCTAAAATCTGAGCCATAATTCTTGAAGTGAAGTCAATTGATGGTGCTTCCAAATTACTTTCAGCCATCATTTTATCAATAAGATTTTCTATATTTTTATCGCTCTCTTTCATAATACTCCAGTATTTCAGGTTCTAATTGTTTCTTCAGTATAACAGCTAATTTTTGCCTACTTCTGAATAGTTTTACTTTGGCATTGTTGGCCGAAATATTCATGATTTTTCCAATTTCTTCTAAACTCTGTTCATCAAAATAAAATAGCGTTAGCAGGAAGTTTTCGTCGCTTGGTAACAAATTTAAGCAATTTTGAATAGTCTGCGTCCGTTCTTTATCTTCTAATGCAATCAAAGCATTATCCAGTGTTTTAATTAATTGTGTTGAAAATGCATCTATCGAAATATTATTTTTTTCCTTATTATTTTTCTTTAGACGGTCTAAGCTGGTGTTGTAGGCAATTTTATAACTCCAAGTTGAAAATTTAGAATCTCCTTTGAACTTGCTCAAAGAATTGTAAATCTTAATGAAGGTATCCTGAGAAACTTCTTCAGCTTCTTCACGGTTTTTCACCATTTTGAGAGCAAGGCTAAAGATCATATCCTTGTAACGATTTACTAACACGGCAAACGCATTCTGGTCACCCTGTATAATTAAATTGATATAATGCTGATCTTCTAATGTACTCATATTCTATAGGACGACACCTTGCTGGGTTAGGTTACAATAAATTACAAATATTTCGAAACAATAAAAATTGAATCATATAAGAGATACAAGTAGATATAAGTTTCGTTTCAGCACTTAGATTAAAAATGTGATTTAGCTTTTCAGAACGATATTGTCATTCCGAAACACAATGAATCTCCACAAGTAACTTTACAAAGGAAGAGACGTAAAACCTCAAACTTTTTTCAAAAAATCTGTAACCTTATTTAAAGTTCTCTCGTCATACAAAGTATAAATCAATTAATAGAAAATATTATGTTAACAGAAATTTTAATACCACTTAGTTTTTTTTTAATGATCTTCGGGATCGTTTATCTTATTTATTCAACGAGAAACAGAGAACGCTTAGCACTGATTGAAAAAGGTGTTGATGCCAGTATATTTTTGCAAGGCAGAGAAAAAGGTATTCCGATGTGGAAAATCTTTGTTGTCAACCTGGCCTTTTTATTAATCGGCTGTGGCGTTGGAATTTTTATTGCTTTACTAATTACAACGTACACGTCACTACAAGATGGCGCAGTTTACCCCTCGATCATTTTTATCATGGCAGGAATAGGCTTGCTATTAGGATTTCGTAATGCTAAAGATTTAGACAAACGATAAATAAAACTCAAGTCAGTAAATGGAATAACGCATCAAAAACAATGTTTTTGGTGCGTTATTTTTTTATTCTTTAGATGCTGTAGCTTCATAAAAAGCGTCAATAGAAAGATTAGGCAATCCAGATGCGTAAACTGCAAGTGCATCGCATCGCTCATTCTGGATATGGTTGTTATGGCCTTTTATCCACTTGAATTCTACTTTTTGTTTACGGTAAACAACCAAAAAACGTTTCCACAAATCAGCATTTTTCCTATTAACAAATCCCTTTTTCTCCCAACCTAAAACCCATTTTTTTTCGACGGAGTCAACTACATACTTAGAATCAGAAACAACTAAAACACGTGTGTTAGGGCTTTTAAGTTTTTCTAGACCAACAATAACAGCTAACAACTCCATTCTATTATTAGTTGTCATTCGAAAACCCTCATAAAATTCTTTTTTATATGGTTTTCCTACCCACTCCATCAAAACACCATAGCCTCCGTTTCCAGGATTCCCTTTTGCTGCGCCGTCAGTGTAAATATGTACGTCGTGTTCCATAGCCATTTATTATTATTGTCACCGATCTATTCTTAATTCTGTGGGTATTTTGATAAAAATATTAAAATAAACTTTCAATAACTATTGGGAAATACTCCTGTTCTAATTGATGAATTTTTTCTGCCACAATCTCAGCAGTTTCTAAACCTGTTAAATTAATTTTTTGTTGAAAAATAATCGCCCCTTCATCATAATTTTCATTCACATAATGAATAGTAATTCCAGTTTCCACCTCTTTATTGTCAACAATTGCTTGATGAATGTACATTCCATACATTCCTTTTCCGCCATATTTTGGAAGTAAGGCAGGATGGATGTTTATTATTTTATTAGGATACAAATTAATTATATTTTGAGGGAACTTTAATAAAAATCCAGCTAAAACAATCCAATCAGGATTATATTTATTAATTTTTTGTAAAACTTTGCTTTCAACTAAATCCGATTTCGAGAAAATCTCTACTGGTATTTTATAGTTTTTAGCTTTTTCGATTACTCCTGCATTTTCATTATTAGTAAAGACAGCTACCACCTTTGCAGATGTTTTTTTTTCAAAATATTGTATTAAATTTTCAGCATTAGTCCCCGATCCAGACGCAAAAACAACAATTTCTTTCATATTTAGCTTCTTTTCTTTGATGCAAAAAAACGGATAAAAAATGATAATAAATAGCGTTGCTTCCGCTTTATTAAAATAAATTTCATACTTTAGACTTCACATTTCTAAAGTAAATAGTTGTTTTAAAATAAAGTTTTTTATTTTTGCCAACAAATTAAATTCTAAAATTAAAGATTATGTCAGACATTGCATCAAGAGTAAAAGCGATTATCGTAGACAAATTAGGTGTTGACGAAAACGAAGTTGTAACAGAAGCAAGCTTCACTAATGATTTAGGCGCTGACTCATTAGACACTGTAGAGCTTATTATGGAATTCGAAAAAGAATTTGATATCCAAATTCCAGACGATCAGGCAGAAAACATCGCTACTGTAGGTCAAGCAATCTCTTACATCGAGGAAGCTAAAAAATAATAAAGAACACACCCGTTTGCATTAATGTAAACGGGTGTTATTATTTTTTTTAAAATTAAATTCGCGATTGTATTGCAATCAAAAGATATTTATAAAATTACCCATAGCTGTTTTGTACTAATTTATACAGTATCGGCGTGGGTTTTATTTATTTAAAGATAATAAAATAAAGGATTTATGGAATTAAGACGAGTTGTAGTAACAGGTTTAGGCGCTCTAACTCCTATTGGCAATACAGTGGAAGAATATTGGAACGGACTAATCAATGGCGTTAGTGGAGCTGCACCTATTACTTATTTTGACGCTTCAAAATTTAGAACTCATTTTGCCTGTGAAGTCAAAAACTTTAATGTAGAAGATTTTATAGAGCGAAAAGAAGCTCGGAAAATGGATCGTTATGCGCAATATGCGATGGTTGCGTCAGAAGAAGCTGTACGTGACGCTGGATTTAATTTTGAAAAATTAGACAAAGATAGAGTTGGTGTTATTTGGGGATCGGGAATTGGCGGACTAGAAACTTTCCAAATAGAAGTTCTTAATTTTGCTGCTGGTGACGGCACCCCTAAATTCAATCCATTTTTTATTCCAAAAATGATAGCTGATATTGCTGGTGGTCACATTTCAATAAAATATGGTTTTAGAGGACCAAATTTCACAACTGTTTCTGCTTGTGCATCTTCTACAAATGCGATTATTGATGCCTTCAATTATATTAGGTTAGGTCACGCTGATGCGATGATAACTGGTGGTTCAGAGGCTGCTGTAACAATTGCTGGAATGGGTGGATTTAATGCTATGCACGCGCTTTCTACCAGAAATGATGATCCTAAAACTGCTTCCAGACCTATGGATAAGGATAGAGACGGATTTATATTAGGCGAAGGAGCCGGCGCTTTAGTTTTAGAAGAATACGAACATGCGGTAGCTCGTGGCGCAACCATTTACTGCGAAATAGGCGGTGGCGGTATGTCAGCCGATGCTTATCATATAACTGCTCCACATCCTGAAGGATTAGGTGCTAAAAATGTAATGCTGAATTGCTTGAGAGACGCGGGTTTACAAGCCAGTGACGTAGATGGTGTAAATATGCACGGAACATCAACACCTTTAGGAGATTTGGCTGAATCAAAAGCAATTTTACATGTTTTTGGCGAACATGCTTACGATATGAATTTGAATTCAACTAAATCAATGACTGGACATTTGCTTGGTGCTGCAGGAGCTATTGAAACTATTTCATCAATTTTGTCAATAAAATACGGAATCGTTCCTCCTACCATTAATCATTTTACAGATGATGAAAATATTGATCCTAAACTAAACTTCACCTTCAACAAAGCTCAAAAAAGAGATATGAATGTAGTTATGAGTAACACTTTTGGTTTTGGCGGTCACAACGCCTGTGTATTAGTTAAAAAATTAGCCATCTAATTGTATGCGTATAATTAGGAAAATATTTTCAAAATCCCGTTCGGCAGAAGACGGGATTTTTTTTACTTCTATTCAAAAAATTTTAGGTTTTGCTCCAGTAAACCTTGAAAATTACAAAAAAGCATTTACGCACCGGTCTTCAAATAGACTCGATGAAATGGGTAATCCCATGAACTATGAACGATTAGAGTTTTTAGGAGATGCAATGCTAAGTTCTGTAATTGCTGCTTATTTATTTACTAAAGCTCCTGCGGGAGATGAGGGTTACTTGACAAAAATGCGATCTAAAATTGTTAGTAGAGAACATTTAAATGAATTAGGTAAAGATCTCAATTTAATACAATACATAGAGAGTAAAGTTCCACTACAGCATTTTGGCGAAAATATTCATGGTAATATTTTTGAATCATTAGTTGGTGCTATTTATTTAGATCGCGGTTACGTTTATTGTGAAAAATTTATCCATCAACGGGTGATTACTCCTTACGTTGATATAACAAGACTTGAGGGCAAAGTGATAAGTTATAAAAGCTTAGTTATCGAATGGTGTCAAAAAGAAAAAAAAATATTTCATTATGATATCTTTGAAGATAATGCAATAGATGGGCAACGACTATTTGGCGTAAAGTTAAGTATCGAAGACAAGGTCATTGCAAAAGCGCGCGCAACATCCAAGAAGAAAGCAGAAGAAAAAGCATCGCAACGTGCTTATTTCGCATTTCAAGAAAAAATGGATAGAAAATAACAGTTCCAATATTAAAACTATAACGTTTTCGTTTATAAATTAACAAAAACATCTTCCTCATAAGCCTAAACACTTCAACAGAAGTACTATATTTACAGCTTATTTTTTAAGAAATGGTACTTCGTAAACTTAGTCTTGGAGAATTTGACGAGATAGATTACAATCTAATCGCAATTCATACTTCCTTAGAAGATTATCGATTAGCTTATTTTTTGAATCAAAGACTTGGTATAAATTTAAGTAAAAGTGCCAATGAAATTCAAATAAGTGTTAAAGAAGGAGAAACTAATTTTTCTAGATTTTCCTATACTGTTAAAGAAACTAATATTCGCTGGAACTTAATTCAGAACAACAGCGAGGTGATTTACTCGCAAAATGGAGAAAAACTAAATCTATTTTTCAATGTGCCAATGCAAATGGCGACAAAAGTTTTTTTACTTCCCGAATTTAAGAAAGTTGACTATTTTTTAAAAATTGAAAATAACGATGAAATTTCATCTACTACAGAAACACAACTTCTAATAAATACCATAGAAAACATCTCAACTGTTTATATCATAGATGTTAACCAAATAAAATCTAAAAACAATTTAATTTTTTAATTCAAATGCTTACAAACAAAAAAACTAAAATTGTAGCCACGCTAGGTCCTGCATGTAGTACAAGAGAAATCATTAAAGACATGATCGACGCAGGTGTCAATGTATTCCGAGTAAATTTTTCGCACGCTGACTACGAAGATGTAAAAGAGAAAATAAACCTAATAAGAGGTTTAAATGAGGAGTTTGGTTACACAACAGCGATATTGGGCGATTTACAAGGTCCTAAATTACGTGTAGGCGTAATGGAAGAAGGTGTAGTAGTGCAGGATGGTGAATTAATAACGTTTACCACTGCCGAAGATATCCTAGGAACAGCCAAAAAAGTATTCATGAAATACAAAAACTTTCCAAACGATGTAAATCCAGGAGAAAGAATTTTGCTTGATGATGGTAAACTTATTTTCGAAATTGTTGAAACTGATAAAAAATCAGAGGTAATTGCGAAAGTAATTCAAGGTGGTGAACTAAAGTCTAAAAAAGGGGTTAATTTACCTAATACTAAAATATCGCTTCCAGCTATGACTGAGAAAGATATTGCTGATGCGATTTTTGCAATTGGACAAAAAGTAGATTGGATTGCTTTATCATTTGTGAAGACACCAAGGGACTTACAAGATTTACAAGAGTTAATAGCGGAGCATTCTGAATATAAAATTCCAATTATAGCAAAAATCGAAATGCCAGAAGCGCTGGAAAACATAGATAAAATAGTTGCATATTGCGACGCTCTTATGGTTGCAAGAGGCGATTTAGGGGTTGAACTTCCTGCGCATGAAGTTCCATTAGTGCAAAAAGATTTGATTCGAAGAGCTAAAACAGCACGTATTCCAGTAATTGTGGCTACACAGATGATGGAGACAATGATTACAAGTTTAACACCTACTAGAGCTGAAGTAAATGATGTGGCAAACTCTGTTATGGATGGTGCCGATGCGGTAATGCTTTCTGGAGAAACTGCTACTGGAAATTATCCTGTGCAAGTAATTCAAAAAATGACACAAATTTGCGAAGCGGTAGAGAACTCCCCACTTATTCAAGTGCCACAAAACACTCCACAAATTAAAACAAAAAGATTTATCACTAAAACAATTTGTCGTCATGCTGCGACAATGGCAAACGCTATTGAGGCTAAAGCAATCTCTACAATGACTAATAGCGGTTATACTGCTTTTCAGTTATCAGCGTGGAGACCTAATACAGCTGAAATCTTAGTTTTTACATCTAATAAAAGAATTCTAACACAATTGAGTTTGTTATGGGCTGTAAGAACTTTTTTTTATGATAAAGAAGAAAGCACTGATACAACAGTTACAGACATCAATCGAATTGCAAAAGAAAGAGGTTTTGTTGTGCAAGGTGATTACATCATCAACTTAGCTTCTATGCCTATCAATGAAAAAGGGATGGTCAATACGATGAGAGTTTCTGAGATCGAATAATAAAGCGTATTTTAAAAAATTAAAAACCGTCTCATTTTATAATGAGACGGTTTTACTTTTCTATGCTATTTGTGAAAAAATAGTAGAAATATTTAAACAATCATTTGCAAAATTACTTTTATATTTGAAAAAAATAAAAACAACTATGAATTCAAACAACCCGTTTTTCAATAATAAAACTTTTTCAACTGCAACCTCTCGAAATAATGAGGTCACTAATTCCACCTCTATTGGTTACAGCCAAGAAATGACCGTGAGCGGCACTATCAATAGAAGTTTGATTTTATTGTTATTACTAGTTGGTTCAGCCACTGTTATTTGGTGGATGACTTTTAATGGAATGAACCCGGTGGTTCCTGCCATAGGAGGCGCTGTGATGGGATTAATTCTTGTAGTAATTGCCGCTTTTAAACCTCAATATTCTCCTTATCTGGCTCCAGGCTATGCAGTCTTTGAAGGTTTATTCATTGGTGGAATTTCGGCTATTTTTGAAGCCATGTATCAGGGAATTGTTATACAAGCGGTTGGGGCCACTTTTGTGACTTTTATAGTTTGTTTGGGATTGTATAAATATAAAATCGTAAAGGTTACTGAACAATTTAAATCAGTTGTGATTGCGGCAACTTTAGCAATCGCTACATACTATCTTTTTTCTTGGTTGTTCTCAATGTTTACAAGTTTTGTCCCCGTTCACGTAGGCAATTCTACATTGAGCATAGGAATCAGTGTATTTGTTATCATAATTGCGGCGTTAAACTTATTCTTAGATTTCGATCGTATTGAAAAAGGAGCTGAACAAAAAATGCCTAAGTACATGGAATGGTATAGTGCTATGGGTTTAATGATAACGCTAGTATGGTTGTACATTGAGTTTTTAAGGCTTTTATCTAAACTAAGCAGTAAAAACTAATTTAGGCACACATAAAAAAAGAAAACCTTTCCGGTCTGGAAAGGTTTTCTTTTTTTATGCAGCTTTTTCAAAAGCTATGTAATGGCTCAGCTGACCTTTAATATCAAAAATAGGATATCCCCTAATTAGACATTCGTATGTCTCGCCATTTTTCTTATAATTTATAATTGTCTTTTTGAAAGGTTTAATTTCTAATAATGCATTTCTAATTTCATTAGAAACAGCTTCATTTGTAGCATCACCTTGAAACATTCTTGGGCTTTTACCTATAACTTCCGTTGGCATATATCCATTCATTTCTACGATATTGTGAGATGCAAAAACAATTTGAAGTTTTACATCGGTAACGATAATCACTTCGCTCTTTAAACTGTTTTTTATATCCCAATTGTTTGACGACCATCTATTTTGACGTGCAATCACTTTTAATTTAGCTAAGTCTAAATAGTAATTCTTTACCTGATCTAGAAAATTATTATGAAAGTCCCATGAAGAAATAGGCGTTGATTTACCTTTTAAATTGCTGTTATACAAAGCAATAGTTTCTTCGTATTGTTTTAAGTCACTCATAATAATTTAAATTTAAAGGGTCAAATGTATATCTATTTACTATGATAAAGTAGCATTTATTAAACTTTAACCCTTGTTGAACGTATATTAACACTTTAAAAATCAAATTTTAACTGCACCACTACAAATTGCTTAAGTTCTGTATTTAAGTTGCTTAATGAAATTCCTAACAGACGAACAGAATCTTTCATTCGCTCTTGATATAGGAGCTCACTTACTATTTCTAAAATCAGAGCTTTATCTGAAACAAAATAGGGCATTGTTTTACTTCTAGTTTGCTGCGTAAAATCACTGTACTTTATTTTTAACGTAATAGTCTTGCCCGCAACTTTATGTTTTTTCAATCTTTTTTCTAATGTTGCCGCGATAATATCTAATTTTTCGATCATAAAAACTTCAGAGGAAAGATTACTGTCAAAAGTATGTTCAGCCGCTACTGATTTAGTAATTCTATTAGACTTCACTTCACCGTTATGAATACCACGAACTACATTATAATAGAAACTGCCTGATTTACCAAAATGTTTTTCTAAAAAATCCAAGGATTTACTTTTTAATTCTAATCCTGTAAAAATACCAAGTTGATACATTTTTTCAGTCGTTACTTTACCAACTCCATGAAACTTTCGAATGGCAAGCTGCTCTAAAAAGAGAATAACTTCTTCTGGCTTTACTGTTTTTTGTCCGTTAGGTTTATTGTAGTCACTAGCAATTTTTGCAACAAACTTATTTACTGATATTCCAGCAGAAGCGGTTAAACCGACTGTATCAAAAATACGCTGCCTGATTTCTTGAGCTAATAATGTTGCACTTGGATTACCTTTTTTGTTTATTGTAACGTCAAGATAAGCTTCATCTAATGACAACGGCTCCACAAGATCAGTGTATTCATAAAAAATTTTTTGAATTTGAGCTGATATTTCTTTGTACCGCTCAAATCTTGGGGGTACAAAAATGAGATCTGGACAGTTTTTTTTAGCAATTATACTGCTAATTGCGCTACGTACACCAAATTTTCGCGCTTCATAACTGGCTGCAGCTACAACACCCCGATTTTCGGAACCACCCACTGCAATTGGTTTTCCACGTAACGATGGATTGTCCATTTGTTCCACAGAAGCATAAAATGCATCCATATCTACGTGAATAATTTTTCTGTTGGGAACTGAACCTTCCATTACAAGCAATTTAAATAACTAATCTCATCACCAAATTATGCGCTATAAATTACAAATTGTTTGCCTGTTCAACTTCCTTTTTATTCAAAGTCTTTTCTGTTGGGAAAAAGAAACTAACAGGTTTTGATTTAAAATGTTTCCAAATGGAAATCGTTACAAATCTCAGTTCAAAAAGTGAGATAGCTCTCGACCGAAAAGCTAGACCCAACGACAGACTGAAACTCACCGAAAAGTTGACTAGCCCTATTATTCCAATCCCAAAAATACCCCAAAAAAGCATATAATTACTCACCTCATAATTTGCTCCATAGAGTGCAAGAGCCAAATTTCCACTAGCAAAGGTAATATGGCGAATATCTAAATTTAATCCCAAAAATAAACCAATAGATGCGGTGCTGCCCATAAATACGCCAAACCAAAAATTAGAGATAATGCCAGCCCATCTTTTTTCATATAATTTTGCAAAATTGGCGGTGCGTGTTTTACCGAAGTTTCTTTTTAGAAAAGGATGTTCTGTAATTCGAAAATAAACTTGATTGTGCTTATCTCTATTAGCCACACTGCCAGAAATAATTCCAGACAAAAATAAAAAAACACCCGCAATAGCTGCGTGCAAAATAGCCAGAGAATGTATCGGACTTAAATCAGTAAGTAAGGACTCCCATTTTGAAGCAGCAATATTGTAATGATAAAAATAATCAATAAGCCAAATTCCAAGTAGAGATACCGGAAATGCCATAATAACATTCCCAAAAAACGCAATCAATTGAGAGCGGAAGACACGGGCAAATAGAATAGCAAAAGCTTTGTATTTCTCAGATCCTCGACCCTGCTGCAGTACTCCTTCTTCTAGTGCTTTTATTAAAGCTGCCGCAGTCATTGCTGGTTGTTTTGTAGCCAAGGCAAAGCCTAACACATAAATAGCAATAAATCCAAAAGCATAATTCATACTATATATAAAAGCATGTCCAAAATAGCTAGTATCCACTTTAGACAATAAGATTTTTATAACGCATAAAATCCCCACTATAAAACCCCCACCCAGGGAAGCTTTAAACATTTTAAAGTATTCTTTCCGACTTTCTGTAATATACTGCTCGCCGGTTTTGGCGGTATGCTGTGTTATTTCGTACGAGATTAATTGGGTACTTTCGGCTATGAATTTTCGGACGTTATTTTTATAACAATTAAATTTAATTAAACGAAGCGCTAATGAAATTCCATTATTTTTTTTATCCTTCTCTGTATCGACTGTCAACAAAGAATTAAGAAATTTAAGCCGAATTAATTGTTGCCTAATTTTCAGTAAGTTCTGATTAACACGAAGCGAAATACCATACTTTGAACTATTATGAAAAGCTTTGTCTACAAAGCCTTCACATTGTTTTTGTAAAACTAACAATTGCGAAAACGAAATATCTTTAGCTGAAATATAATGTGTTTCTGAACTTCTAATGCGATCCTCGATTAAATAAAGTTCCTTTTCAAAAGCTGAAAACGGACTCTCTAAGTCATCATATTCTGGAACCATTTTTATTACGTCTGTTTCCATTGCTCGACCGCTGATTCGTTGAATGAGCAAATGCTGCGCAATTAATAGTTCAGAAAGCGCGGAATTGGGCTCCATACTATCGTAAATCGACTTGAATTTTAAAAGATCGTACAGCTCCGATAATTGCGTCAACGGAATCCTACCTAACCAGATTCCATCATTTGCAAGATAAAAAACTTGATTAAAAACATATTCTAAAGTATCTTTTTGCGGCTGATATGGTAAAAACTTAGCGAAAATTCTTTTTTTCACCTCAAATAAAAAATCTACATCTTGCAAAATTGCAGCATCTGATAGAATTTTATTAAACTTCCTGTCCTTTAATATCTCCTTTAGATAAATTGTAAGTTGTTGCCTGCTGCCATGGTTTGCTTTTAAAAAAGAAATGATGTCTGATAAATCAACCGGCTTTCCTTTTTTTATGTCGTCTGGTCGAATAAACCTAATTATTTCAACTAAAGGCTCTAGGCTATCATTAGTTTCTTTCCACGACTGCGACTCGCCAAAAAATTCAGTTAAAACGCCCGCAGCTGTTACTTTCGGTTCCGATTTGAAAAATAATTTCATTATCCTGATTCAGTTTGTGTAAAAATACAAATCGGCATCATAAATCAGCCTTTTTATTGGTAAAAATTAAAGCAACAATGAAAAAAATTATTTAGAGAAATTCCAGCACACTATCTTACCTTTACTGTAAAAAGCAATGAGCTCATACCCAATGTTAGGAGTTAAAAACTTTTAAATTATCTAATTTTATAAAAACTTATTAAAAACGTACCTCAGTTTCAACTAATTTTTATTCAAGAAAAAAATAGCATTTTGAGGTGTAGTTTAAAAAAACTGAAATGATAGAGATAGAAAGAAAATTTTTAGTCAAAAATGATTCGTTTAAAAAAGAGGCTTTCACAAGTAATCACATAATGCAAGGCTATTTAAGTTCAGTTGCAGAGCGAACCGTTCGGATCAGGATTAAAGGCGATAAAGGTTTTTTGACTATCAAAGGAGCTTCAAATGAGAGCGGCCTCTCACGCTTTGAATGGGAAAAGGAAATTGCTGTTGACGAAGCAAAAAAAATAATCTTATTAAGTGAGGCTGGCGTTATTGACAAAACGCGCTTTGAGATAAAGAGTGGCGATCACATTTTTGAAGTAGATGAGTTTTATGGAGATAATAATGGCTTAATTATCGCTGAAATCGAATTGACTTCAGAAACAGAAACGTTTATCAAACCAGATTGGTTAGGAGATGAGGTAACTAATGACATTCGCTATTACAACGCATATCTAAGTTCGCATCCTTACTCAACATGGTAATTATTTAGTTAGTACTTCTATTGTAACTAGCATTCCTCCGCTACCTTTGTTCGTTGCGATGTCCATAAATGCTCGTTTAGAAAGATCAATTTCTCTTGATTTAACAAATGGACCACGATCTGTAATCTCGACAATTACTGATTTTCCATTTTTTTCATTAGTAACTTTTACAATAGTGCCAAAAGGCAGCTTCTTATGCGCTGCTGTATATTTATTATTGTCAAACCGACTTCCGCTAGAAGTTCTTTTTCCTGTGAATTTATCAGCGTAATATGAAGCGTGCGCTGCTTTTTTATAAGGTTTATAAATCTCTAAACTAGTGATAACCGAATCTAATTTTTTTTCCTGAACTTCTGATGAAACTCTACCTTTTCTAATAGTATCTTTTCCAGTAGTTGCTTTAGTATTAATTGCTTTTTGAGCTGAGGAAATTTGTTTTGTTGCAGCAATAACTTGGGCTAAAGCGCTTGTTGTTAATCCAAAAAATAATAAAAGTGTAATGAATTTTTTCATGTTTATAAATTATTGAGATCTATTTTACAAAAACCATACCTAGATAAAAAAGCCCTATCACTAGAGCTTTTGGGGCTTACGCCATCCACATGGACCATGGAATTTTACTTAAAATAAGCAATAACCCTAAACCGTAAAAAATTGAAAAAGTTTTAAATTTAGATGCTGATGTCACTAATTTTTTATGCTTTGACCATCCTAATGTTATAAGAGCAATAGCAATAATATTGATTAATGGATGTTCAAGTGATGTTAATCGCAGTGCTTTGTCAGCCATTTGTCCCAAGGAAGCAAATCCTAAAGGGGAGACAAAATATAGAATAAAACCTAATAATAATTGTATGTGAATCACTATCAATGCAATTAAGCCAATTTTGCGATTTGCAGATGTAAATTCTGTTTTAGAAAACATTCCACTGAAGAAAGTCACCACCGCAACCACCAAAATTAATAGTGCTAAATAGGACCAGCCTGAATGAAATTTTTGAATAAAGTAGTACATAAATAAAATTTTGTTTGAACAAATATAATCAAAAAAGGCATAAAAAAACCCCCATTTTAATTGAATGAGGGTTGTTTTTTATTTTAATTTGAACTAGTTGAAAGTATAACGAACACCAGTTTGCATTTGCCATCTTGATGAATTCAATCCTACATCATCAACTTGATTAATACGATCACCCACTATTGGATTGTAACTAAAAGTTGGCGTTTGAGTTCCTGGAAGGAATCCTACCTGAGTTAACAATTGTACCTGATCATTTGGTACAAAATATCTTTTACCCCAATTTTTATTTATAAGGTTTGTAAAGTTAAAAATATCTGCCGTTAATTCAATTGTATGTTTCTTTTTACCAATATTAAAAGTAAACTCCTGTGCAAATTTTAAATCAACTACATGAGATGTTTTTAGACGATCTCCGTTTCGCTCTGCATAGTCACCTTTTCTGCCACTTAAGTATTCATTTCCATCAATAAAGGTACTTAAAGCATCCCATTGTTGTTGTGGAGTTAAAGTGTTTGCAGTTGTAGAGACAAGTACAATTTCACTTTGAGCAGCAGGAACGTAAATTAATGCTGAGTTAGAAAATGAATCTTGTAATAAACGTCCATTGTCAAAATACACAAAACTTATAGGTGTTCCTTGAGCTCCTTCATAAAAGAAACCAATTCTAGATTTAGTAAACTTACTCCATTTCAAAGTTGCGTTACCGTTTGATATAATTCTTCTCCCTGGATCAAAATCAGATCTTGAAAGCGCTAAAGAATTCGCGCCATTTACGGTTTCAGTATTATTCCACTGTGAACTGTTTTGAGATGAAGTTGCGTCTAACAAAACAGTCGATTCACCGTACGAATACGTACCAGAAATATTAGCATCGATAAAATCAGATCTATAGTTTTTAGCTAATGTAAAAGCTAAATTATACGCTTTACCTTCACTTGTATTAGATCCTAAGTATACACCTAGATATGAATTATCAACTCTATTAAGACTACCGTTGTAACGAGGTCTAGTATCAGCTCCTGTAAGATTAGTGGTAGAATTTCTAATATTCAAATTTTCATAGGTTACAGCGCTGATGTTGTCATTATAAGTTACTTCAGATGTTAAAACAAATCCTAATGGTAATTTTTGATCAACCGCAAAACTTGCTTTAAATACTTGTGGTAATTTGAAGTCTTTTGCAAATAAATCAACATTTCCACCTCTACCGCCTGAGCCTGGTCTCGGGATGTTGGCAGGAAGTAGAGCTATCTGACTTGCAACACTCGGATTTGGATTAAAAATTGGTGCAGGTCTTGGCTGAGCTGGTGTATTCTCTATCGAAATCGCGCCTTGAGTCACACCATTGTTGTTATAAGTTCCACCTGGCCAAACTAACGGAAGTCTTGAAGTAAAAATACCTACACCACCTCTAATTTGAGTAGATTTTTTACCATTTACATCATAATTGAAGCCCAGTCGCGGTGCAAAGTGTGCTGTAGTATTAATCCTTTGTCCAACTTGTGCTCCTTGTAAATCTTTACCGGCAGCAAGTAATAACGGCGTCGTTCTATTATTAAAATCATCATTTGCTAAGCCACTTTCCCAAACTGGTATGTCAACTCTTACTCCATAAGATAATTTAAAGTTTTCTGATATTCTCATATCATTTTGTAAATAGAAACCAAACTGTTTTGTTCCAAATTCAGCTGCTCCTAGAGATTCATCACCTTCTCCTCCAATGAAAGAATAATTCATTTGAAATCTATTAGGTCTTCTATCAAGTAAGAAATCATCTAACGAACTGAATCTATAAGAACCAAAATTATTTCCGAAAAATACATTTTTTGATTGCGAAAATTCATTATGAGTACCTATAGTAATTTTATTAATTCCTGCATTTATTTCAAAATTATTTGTAATAGTTAGTACTTGTTGGTCTAAAAGGTTTGCTGTAGAAAACCCTTCAGCTCCAAAGAAAATATTTCGACCAGCTCCATCATTTATCTGTACCGTTGGAAATGCATCGCCAGAAGCATCTCTATCATCAGCAACGTTAGTGTAAGCAACAACTAAATTATTGGAAAACTTATTACCAAATCTTGAATTTAATTCTAAAGCAGTAGAATTGGTCGTAGATTTAAACAATTGACTACCATTAATAAAACTGATAGCTGTTTCAGAAGAACGACCTGGTGAGAAATTCTCAGCATCAACAAAACTGTGTCTTAACGACAACTTGTGATTATCATTTATATTCCAGTCTAGTTTAGCAATAATTTTATCGCTCACGAGTGTGCGCACATTGTTGTCAAAAGACCCCGGGTTGTAACCATAACTATCAAGTTTAGTTCTTAACTCTCCTAATCTAGCCCCTGATAAACCAGTGTAAGTGGCTAAGTCAAAAGGTTGTGGCGTTTCATTATCTTGTCTTTCATAATTAACGAAATAAAATAATTTATCTTTAACTAGAGCACCACCAGCGCGGATTCCATAAGTTTGGGCAGAGAAATCAGCCAATCTTTGTCTCCCATTTGCACCTGCCAATGAAGGCGGAGTTTTACCAGCGATAGACTCATCTCTATTTAAAAAATAGGCTGACCCTTCAAAGTTATTTGTACCAGAGCGAGTTATAGCACTAATTGCTCCACCAGCAAAACCCGAAAGTTTAACATCGTAAGGCGCAACACTAACTTGAAATTGCTCAATTGCAACGATAGAGATTGGACTTACTCCAGTTTGTCCACCATTAGTTCCATTTGCAGCTAATCCGAAAACGTCATTACTTACGGCTCCATCAATATAAATTGCATTGAATCGGTTATTTTGTCCACCAATTGACAAGACATCATCACCTCTTAATTGAGCTTGCGGTGTAAGCCTTGCAAAATCCGAAATGTTTCTAGATAATGTTGGCAATGAATTAATTTTATCTAAATTCACTACTGTCTGCGCTCCAGTTCTTTGCGAGTTAAAAGTGTTATCTCTAGAACTTTTTACAACAACTTCCTGTAATTCGTTCGACTCTTCAAGTAAAACAATTCTAAACGTTTTATTTTCACCTAATTGTAGGTAAAAATCATTTTCCACATAATTCGTAAAACCAACGAAAGTTACGGTCACCTTGTATGGGCCACCAACTCTCATGTTTGAAATACTAAAATTACCAGTATAATCCGTTGATGCGGAATAACGAGTACCTGATGGAGTATGTACTGCAAGAATGGAAGCTCCCGGTAACGTTTGCTTGTCCTTATCGTAAACATTACCACTAATAGATGAATTAGTGTTACCCTGCGCATAAGTGTCAGGATTAGCGAAGATTAATATCGCCAACACATAAAACAACTTAAATAATTTTTTCATATTGTTTAGTTTAATAATATTTGGCAAAAATATAACATTTTTATTTTAAAAAGTTAACACAACGTTAAGGATCT
>Ga0105045_10001649_pt1 | contig 18405 bp, 20 predicted proteins | sample MAT02_FD_78089 | JGI IMG/M metagenome (GOLD analysis project Ga0105045, IMG submission 78089) | Freshwater microbial communities from Lake Fryxell liftoff mats and glacier meltwater in Antarctica - MAT-02 (megahit assembly) | ecosystem: Environmental > Aquatic > Freshwater > Ice > Liftoff... | reverse complement strand
TCGCGCGGCTGCATCTCGTCGACGAACCGCTCCCCCGTGGTGTCGCGCAGCAGGGCGCCGTGGCCGCGAAGCGCTTCGGTCAGCAGTGGACGGGGCATGGAGTCGATCGATAGCGCGGTGGGGTGGAACTGGGTGAACTCGATGTCGGCCACCGCCACCCCGGCGCGCAACGCCATGGCAATCCCGTCGCCCGTGGCCTCGAGTGGATTGGTGGTCACGGCGTACAGCTGCCCGGCGCCACCCGTGGTCACCAGGACATTGGTGGCCCGCACCTCGCTGGTGGAACCATCGGGGAACTGGGCGATGACCCCGCGGCAGCGGCCAGCTTCGACGATGAGGTCGAGGGCGAAGGCATGCTCGTGGATGGCCGCCATCGTGGCTTGGACGGCTTCGACCAGCGCCCGCTCCACCTCGGCGCCCGTGGCCGACCCGCCGGCGTGGACGATGCGGGGCAACGTGTGCCCACCCTCGCGAGCCAGCTCGAGCTGGCCGTGCATGTCTCGGTCGAACATGGCACCGAGTGCGATGAGCTCGTTGACCCGATGAGGTCCTTCGTCGACCAGCACGCGCACGGCTTCGGCATCGCACAGCCCCGCGCCCGCGGCGAGCGTGTCGGCCAAGTGCAGGTCCGTGGAGTCCGGGTCACCGTGGAGGACCGCGGCCACCCCACCTTGTGCCCAGCGGGTGGTGGCCTGGGGCAACTCGCCCTTGGTGAGCACCCCCACGCGCATCTTGTGGGTCTCGGCGGCACGCACCGCCGCCGAGAGACCGGCGACGCCGCTACCCAGGACCAGCAGGTCCAGCTCCGTGGAGGTCATGGTGGCAGTCTGGCCGGTCACCGGCCCGATCCGCACCTCCCCGGCCCCTCAGGCGAGGCTGTCGAGGCTGGCAAGGCTGGCGATCGCGATGTTGTCGAGGAGGCGCGTGCGCCCAAAGCGGGCCGCAACGACGAGGCGTTGGTCGCCAGCCACCGATACGGCTGGTTCGAGGGTCCGAGCGTCGACCAGCGCGACGTAGTCGAGCTGCGCCTCGGGAGAAGCGGCGACGGCATCGGCCACCACCGACTCGACCGATGCCACCGTGGCGCCGGCTGAGGCCGCCGCCGACGCGGCGGCCACCAACGCTTGGCGGATCAGCGGGGCGGCGGCGCGCTGTGGGGTCGTCAGGTAGACGTTGCGGCTCGACATGGCGAGCCCGTCGTCCTCTCGCACCGTGGGACACCCGATCACCGTCACCGGAAGCGACAGGTCGGCGGCCAGGCGCCGGACCATTGCGAGTTGCTGGAAATCCTTCTCGCCGAAGTACGCCCGACACGGCCCCACGATGGAGAAGAGCTTGGCGACCACCGTGGCCACGCCGGCGAAGTGCTCTGGCCGCACTGCACCCTCGAAGCGACGGGTGATCTGGGTCACGGTCACCGTGGTGAGCACCGGGCCGCCGGGATACATCTCGTCGACCGACGGTGCCAGCACGTGAGCCACGCCTGACGAATCGCACAGCGACAGGTCACGCTCCAGATCACGGGGATAGGTGCTCAGGTCCTCGTTGGCGGCGAACTGCAGCGGGTTCACGAAGATGCTCGCTACGGCAACGTCGCACTCGCTGGCCGCGGCCCGCATCAGCGAGGCGTGCCCCTCATGCAGGTACCCCATCGTCGGCGTGAACCCGATGCTCCTGCCGGCTTGTCGCTCCGCGTCGAGTGCCCAACGGAAGCCAGCGATGGTGTCGTGGACCTCAGGCATCGTCGCTCCGGGAACGCAGCGATGCGGGCAGGCCCTCGCCATCGACCAGACGCCGCGCCGCGGCGGCGAGGGCCAGATACGCCTCGTGCTCGCTCGGGTCGATGGCCCCGAGGTGGCGGGCCACGGTGTCCCAGTCGCCGCGTGCAACCGGCCCGGTGAGGGCCCCTGCGGCACCGAGCGCGGCCACATTCTGCAGGCTGGCCGCCGCCAACAACAGATAGGCCTCGCCTGGCACGCCGATGCCTGCGGCAATCCGCTCCACCTGGCCCATCAGCGCCACGAGATGGTTGGAGGCCACCGCGGCAGCCGCGTGATACGCCGCTCGATCATCATCGGTCACCTCGAACCATCGGCCGCCGAGGTCGGCGACGACGCGCTGCGCCAGGGGATCTCCGGCGACGGCGAACCAGGCACCCGCCAGGCGCTGCGCTCCCACGTCGGCGTCGGGGAGCGCCACGAGCGGGTGCATCGCAGCACGACGCGGGTGGGCCACGAGCACCTCGAGCCCGAGCGAGCCCGCCAGGTGCGCCACCACGCACGTGTCGGACGGATCCACCTGGTCGGCAACCGGGGCAACGGCGGCATCGGGTGTGGCGATGACCAACAGGTCGGCACCCGTCGCAGCCCCCGCCACATCACCATCGCGACCCACCAGCCCGACCACCTGCCACCCGGCGCGGGCGAGCGCCGTGGCCAACGACCGGCCAGCCCGACCCGGCCCGATCACGCGAAGGCGGGGGGCAACGGTCACGACTCGTCGGGCTCCCAGCCCGTCAGCGGTTCGACTTGGACAACCTGGCCCTGCGCCCGGGCATACACCTCGGGGTCGACCAGTTCAGGAGCGAGATCGGCAAGGGGAGCAAGCACAAAGGTGCGCTCGGTCCAGCGAGGGTGCGGGATCTGCAAGTCCGGCTCATCGACCTCCACGCCGTCGACCCAGATGATGTCGACGTCGAGCGTGCGCGGCCCCCATCGCTGCATCCGGACCCGCTGGGCTCCCGACTCGAGCCGGTGGCACACGGCCAGGAGCTCCCGCGCCGTCAGGTCGGTCTCGAGCTGAACCACCAGGTTCAAGAACCGGCCCTGATCAGGCCCGCCCACCGGGTCGGTCTCGTACACGGGCGAGACGGCCGTGACCATCGATCCCAGCGACTGCACGGCCTCGGCCAAGAACTGACGCCGCTCACCCAGGTTGGACCCGAGCGACAAGAACGCCCGCGTCATCGGACGCGACGAATGCGAACGCCAGAGGTGCCGAGCGCGTGCGCCACCGGCGGCCGTAGCTTGCGCACCCCCACCGTGACCGCCGTTGCTCGACGGTCGACACCGAGGACGGCATCGGCCACCTGCTGGGCGAGGTACTCGAGCAGCTGGGGCGTACCGTTCGCAACCACCGCAGCCACGGCGTCGCACAGCGCTCCGTAGTCGATGGTGTCGGCCAAGACGTCCGAAGCGCCCGAAACCGACAGATCCGCTTCGACGTCGAGGTCGATCTCGAGCGGCTGGGCGCGCTCGCGCTCCTCGGGCAGGGCGCCGCAGATGCCGACGAGGCGCAGCCCTCGAAGTTCGATCACATCGCCCGTGCCACCCGACACGACTTCAGCCATGCGCAGCAAGCTCCAGGGCCACCGTGACCAGTTCGCGCGCCGGCGGACCGAGTTGGCGTTGGAGCAGGCGCTCCGTCAGCGAAATGGCCTTCGGCCCCGATGGCACCAGTCCGGTCCACACGAGATAGCCGGCGATCAGGCCCGAGAGGCGGTCGCCCAGTTCCTCGCCGTGGATGAGGACCCTTCCCTCGGGACGAGCGAGCAGGTCGCTCAGCTCGGGGTAGAACGCAGTGAGGAACGTGGCGGCGTCGTCGTGGTTGCCGAACGGGCGGTGCGACCAGGTGACGCCCAGCTCGTCGTAGTTGTGGAGGTTGGCCGGCGACGCCACGATCGAGACGACCGGCGAGAACCCTTGCTCGCGCACCCAGATGATCTCTTCTTGGCGCCGGACGCGACGATGGTTGCTGCCGTAGCCGCCCGGCCGCTCGGATACGGCGAGGCTGCCCTTCACCACCCAACGGAAGTTGCGCGGCTCGATGCCCTGTGCCCACTTGCCCTTCACTGCCACCGGTTCGTCTCCCTGTCCTTGATGCCGACCCTGGTGGTCAGCGGCTGTGCGTGCTCGGCAACCGACAATGCGGCCACGGTGGCCGCAACGTCGTGGACCCGGACCATGGCGACGCCGCACCGGGCTGCGTACACCGCGGTGGCCACCGACCCTTCGAGTCGGTCGTCGGTCGGCGGTTCGTGATCGGTGCCGTCGGCCGCCGCGGCGCTGGAGCCGAGGAAGCGCTTACGGCTGGTCCCCACGGCAACGGGGAAGCCCCGGTCGCAGAGCTCATCGAGCCCGGCCAGGAGCTGCCAGTTGTGTCGGGAGGTCTTGCCGAAGCCGATGCCCGGGTCGATCCAAACCTCGCGGACGCCCGCGGCTGTTGCGGATCCCGCACAGGCGACGAGGTGGTCGGCCACCTCTCCCACCACATCGATGTACGTGGGCCGATCCTGCATGGTGCGGGGCTCGCCGCGCATGTGCATGGCAATCCACCCGATGCCGCCGTTGGCCGCCACGGCGTACAACGATGCGCTGACATCGTTGATGAGCGTGGCGCCCGCCTCCATGGCGGACTCGGCCACGCTGGCCTTGGCGGTATCGACCGATACCCGCACGTGTGGCGCAAGGGCTCGCACGATCGGTACCACGCGCGCTCGTTCCGTGGCGGCGTCGACCGGGTCGGCACCGGGCCGGGTGGACTCGCCGCCGACGTCGACGATGTCGGCCCCCTCGGCGACGAGGCGAAGGCCGTGGGCCACGGCGACGCCGTGGTCCACAAAGCGCCCACCGTCAGAAAACGAATCAGGCGTCACGTTGAGTATTCCCATGACCATCGGACGCACGGGCATCAAGACTACCGAGGCCGTCAAATCGACGGTCTTCCCTGGTGGGGCTATCGGTGGATGAAGCGCATCGCCTCTTCGCGCGTCGCCACGTTGGTGCGGAACAGGCCGCGGACTGCGGAGGTGACGGTCGTGGACCCCGCCTGCTTCACGCCGCGCATCGACATGCACATGTGCTCGGCCTCGATGACCACCATCACGCCCCTGGGCTCGAGCCGCTCGGCCATGGCGTCGGCGATCTGGCTGGTAAGGCGCTCCTGCACCTGGGGCCGCCGGGCGTAGCCATCGACCAATCGGGAGAACTTCGAGAGACCGATGACCCGGCCGTCGGAGTTAGGGATGTAGGCCACGTGGGCCTTGCCCAGGAACGGGGCCAGGTGGTGCTCGCACAGCGAGTAGAGCGGGATGTCGCGCACCATCACCATCTCGTCGTGGTCTGCCTCGAAAACCGTCTTCAGGTGCTCGGCAGGATCTTGGTGCAGCCCACCACAGATCTCGGCGTACATGCGCGCCACGCGAGATGGCGTGTCGAGCAGGCCGTCGCGGGTCGGGTCCTCGCCGATGGCCGCAAGGATCTCTCGGACAGCAGCTTCGATCCGGGGGCGGTCGATCTCAGTCATGGCAGGCGCTCCGGTCCGGCAGTCATCAGCAATGTGAGGGTACTGACCGCCAGGGGCGACGCTCGTGCTGGCAACTTCATTCTTGGTACGCCGCGATGTAGGGGAGGTTGCGATACCGATCCGAGACGTCGAGGCCGTAACCAACAACGAAGTCCGGCGGGATCTGGAAGCCGACATAACGCAGCTCCGGATCTCGCTTCTGCAGCCCTTCTCGGACCAGCAGGGCACACACCTCGACGCTCGACGGGTTGCGGGCCAGCAGGTTCTTGCGCAAGTAGGCCAGCGTGAGCCCGCTATCGATGATGTCTTCGACGATCAGCACGTGGCGACCGGTGAGGTCGAGGTCGAGGTCTTTGACGATGCGCACCACGCCACTCGACCGGGTGGCGTTGCCGTACGACGAGACCGCCATGAAGTCGAACTCGACGGGAAGGGTGATCTCCCTGGCCAAGTCGGCCATGAACATGATGGCGCCCTTGAGCACGCCCACGAGCAGCGGCGCCTGCCCCTGGTAGTCGACCGAGATCTGCGCCCCGAGTTCGGCCACCCGCGCCTGGAGCACCTCAGCGCTCACCACCACCCCGCCGAGATGGGGGTCACCCGCGTACGGGACGAGGGGAAGGTCAGCCATGGTCGGCATCCTGCCACGCGTCGGGTGGCCGGACCGATAGCACCCCCTTCGAGCGCGCCACCCGCCAGCCGCCGACCACCTCGGTCGCCACGACCCGGCCATGGGCGACGTCGAGCACCCGCGCCACGGCGCCCGCATCGACCCCGTATCCGTCGCCCACGCCTGCTCGGGTGAGCCACGTTCGGATCGCGACGCCGGCTTCGGCGCGAGGCGCGGATGCCACCTGCGCCGCTGCGGTGGGGTCGATCTCTGCGGCGCGCTGAGCAAGCGCCTCAGCGACGTCTGCGAACAGGTCGGCCTGGCGGTTGAGCACCGGGATCGGGTCTCGCTCGCCGATGCTGGCCAACAACGGCAACATCTCGTGACGAATGCGGTTGCGGCGGAAGCGGGGATCCCGGTTGGATGGATCCTCGACGGGATCGAGGCCAAGCGCGCCGCACAGCGCCTCGGTGTCGGACCGACGGAGATCAAGCAGCGGGCGCACCGGGCTGCGCGCTATGCCGACGGCGCCGTCGGGCCCCGCACCGCGCAGCAGGTGAAGCAGCACTGTCTCGGCGCGATCATCGGCGGTGTGGCCCGTGAGCGCACCCCGAGGCAAGGCACGGAGGCGGGCCTCTCGGGCGCGCGCTTCGAGGTTGGGACCGTCGCCAACGTCGACGCGCACGGGCCGGAAGCCCGAACCCAACGCCTCGGCCACCACGGCGACCACATCACCCTCGGCAGCCGAACCGGGGCGAAGGCCGTGGTCGACATGGTGCGCCGTGGCATCGCACCCGCTGGCCACGGCCAACACGAGCAGCGCGAGCGAGTCGGCACCACCCGACACGGCGCAGTCGACCGACGAACCCGCCGGCGGGAACGAACACCGAGCGGCCAGGGCGGCCACGAGGGGGTGCTCGAGAGGCAGTGCGGTGATCAGGCCGCCACGGTGGGCACGACCCGGGCGATCCACGCCTTCGGATCTCGGATCTCGGCGATCGTGGGCAGGTTGGCGGGGTCGGCCCAGGCTTGATCGAGCAGTTCCATGCCACCTTCGCCCTCGACCGCCGCGATGAAGCGTTCGCCCTGCTCGTACTGCTTCATCTTGGCGTCGAGCCCGATGAGCTTCTGCAGGAACTTGGCGGCGGGGTTTGCCTGCTCTCGACGCTGGCGCAGCACGGCGCCGAAGCGCTCTGCGCTCGGGATCTGGTCGGCTCCCGCCCGGTCCATGGTCACGTCGCCGTGGCCTTCGAGCAGGCTCATCAGCCCGGCCACCTGATCGAGGAAGATGCGTTGGTCGGGGGAGGCCAGCACTGCCATGATGCCGCCGTCGTCGAGGGGGTTCTTCCCGCTGCGTACGTCGGTGGCGACCCGCCCGAGTGCATCGAGGAACCGCTTCGGAACGGGATCGACCGCGCTGACGGTGTGTTGCACCAGCCCAAGGAAGTGCTCTCTCATCCAGGGGATGCCGGTGAACTGGGCGCGGTGGGTGACCTCGTGCAGCGCCAGCCAGTGGCGAAACTCACGAGGGGGGAAGGCGAATCGCTTCTCGAGCCCCAAGATGTTGGGGCCGACGTAGTACACGATGTCTTGGTCGGCCGGGTCCTCGTCTTCGATGACCAGCAGGTCGTACTGGCCGAGCACCCGGGTGGACATCCACCCGAGGACCATGCCCATCTCGGCGCCAGCCACGCGGCTGGCCACCGGCGAGAACGGATTGGACGCCATGTTCTCCTCGAGGCGATCGGTGAGCGGCCGGAGGAGGCGCTGGAACGAGGCGATGTTGGCCCGCACCCACCCCTGGCGGTCGGTGACCCGCGCCCGGGCCAGCCCGGACTGACTACGCAGGCCTGTGGCCTCGGCCACCTGATCTTCCGCCCGAGCGGTGAGCTCCTCGAAGTCCGAGCTCAGCGACGCGTAGTGATAGGACTCGGCGAACGGCTCGCGCCCGGCAGCCCGGACCGCGACCTTTTCGGCCAGGGACCAATCGACCGCGGCGCCCACGGCGGCTCAGCCCTGGCCGCGTGGCGGGTACTTGGGCTTGACGACCTTGGTGAGGTAGCCGACGACAGTCGCCACGCCGAAGCCCACGGCTCCGGCCACCAGCGGGACGGCGATCCAGAAGTGCCACACTCGATCAGCTGCGAACAACATGGGTTCGATCCTAGGGGCGAGCGGTGCAGGTGCCGAAAGTCGCGCGGGAATCGGGGCTACGACTCGCGCTCAAGTGCCTTGGCGATGCGGCGTCGGAGTGACTCGGGCACCTGTTCGATGCACCGGCTGCGCACGACGAGCCGCAGCTCGGCCTCGAAGTCGTAGGCCTCGAGGCAGGGCGAGCAATCATCGAGGTGCTGTTCGATGTGGACCCGATCGTCATCGGTCAACTGCCCATCGAGGTACAGGTACAACTCCCGCAGGGTCTCGTTGCAGTGGTCCATCGTGGTGTCCTGGTCAGCGGTCCGTGCCGGTCACAGCAACGGGTTCGGGTTCGGGCTCGTCCGCCAGCTCGGCGGGCCGGTCGGCCAACCCGTGCGTGACGGCGTAGTCGTACAACGCCTTCTGCAGCGCCTTTCTTCCCCGGTGCAACCGGCTCATCACTGTGCCGATTGGTATGTCGAGGATCTCGGCAATCTCCTTGTAGGCGAAGCCCTCAACATCGGCCAGCAGCACCGCCATTCGGAAGTTCTCGGGCAGGTCCTCGACGGCCTGCTTCACCTCGGCCTCGCTGAACGTGTCCATCAGTTCGTCCTCGGCGCTGCGGCCCGACCGCGCCGCCTCGAGCCCGCCTAGGCGGCGGTAGAGGTAGAGGTCCTCGACCTCGTCGAGATCGGTCTCATCTGGCCGTCGCTGCTTGGCCCGATAGGCGTTGATGTAGGTATTCGTGAGGATGCGGTACATCCACGCCTTGAGGTTGGTGCCCTCTTGGAATCCACCGAAACCTCGATAGGCGCGCAGGTAGGTCTCCTGCACGAGGTCATCGGCGTCGGCCGGGTTCCGAGTCATGCGCATAGCCGCGGCGTAGAGCGAGCTCATGAGCGGCATCGCCTGCTCGGTGAACGTCGCCTGGTCAGCCATGTCTGGCCAACCTAGCGGTCACGCCCAGCCGAGGCGCCCTGGCCGGGCGGGGTGGCACCTCGGCGTGGTCAATGACACACTGTCCGTGGCGAATCACCGAGAAGGAGGCGAATGTCTGAGGTGCGGGAGCGCGAAGGCGTTGCGGGGTCCGAGACCTGGTACCGCAGCCTGCTCACGAACATCAGCGACTCCATCTCGCTGACCGACGCGCACGGGCGCCTTCTCTATACGACCGGCGCGGCAACCCGCATGCTGGGCTACCCCGAAAAGTTCTGGACGGGGCTGACGCCGATCGAGCTGGTTCACCCCGATGACCAAGCAGCGGCCGTCGCCAGTTGGCAGCAGTCACTCGAACAGCCGGGAACCGAGATATCGGGCGAAGTCCGCATGCGGGCAGCGAATGGTTCTTGGCAGGACATCGCCGTGACCGGACGCAACCTGCTGAACGACCCCGCGGTCGGCGGCATCGTCGTCGCGACTCGCAACATCACGGCCCTGCGCCGAGCGGAGCGGCTGGCATCGAGCCAGGCCATGATCCTCGAGCGGATCGCCCGAGGAGCGCCGATCACAGAGGTGGCCGCGGCCTGCGTCGATCTGCTCCAAGGCAACGGGGTCACCGGCCAGTCATCGATCTACCTGGTCGAGGGTGACCGGCTGGAGCTTCGCGCCGGAGACGCGCCTCCAGCTCTCCGGGAATGGGTAGGAGCACCGGGGCACTCGGCCAACCGGAGCCTCTGTGCTCGCGCCATCGCAGATGCCGCCCTGGTGGTGGCCGATGACCTCCGTTCCGCCGACCTTGCTCCTGGTCTCCGTGCCATCGCGGACGCCGCCGGCATTCGCTCGGCCTGGTCGCAACCGATCCTCTCCATGAGCGGCAACCGCCCGATCGGTTCGCTCTCGACCCTGCACAACGAGGTCCACACCCCCACCGAGCACGAGCGCCGCGTCGCCGACGTGACGTGCAACCTGATGGCCATCGCGCTCGAACGGGCCGACGCCGAGGGCAGGTTGGCGCACCAGGCGCTTCACGACGCGCTTACCGGCCTCCCCAACCGCACGTTGCTCCTCGACCGAATGGATCACGCGCTGGCACGGCGGGAACGCACTGGCGCCCAGTTCGCCCTCCTGTTTTGCGACATCGACCGGTTCAAGGTGATCAACGACAGCCTCGGTCACAGCGTCGGCGATCAGCTGCTGGTGGCCTTCGCCGAGCGGTTCCGGTCGATCGTCGCTCCGGGAGACACCGTGGCCCGCTTCGGCGGCGACGAGTTCGTCGTACTCATCGAGGACGTCACGACGCTCGAACAGCCCACCCAGGTGGCCGAGGAGCTCGCAGGGGCCCTCGAGCGACCCTTTCTCCTGCCCGCCGGCAGGGAGGTGTACCTCACGGTCAGTACGGGGTTGGCGCTGGCCACCGACCAGCTCAGAGGCGACGATTGGCTGCGAGACGCTGATGCGGCGATGTACCGAGCGAAGGAAACAGGCCGCAACCGCCTCGCCCGCTTCGACAACGAGATGCGCAACGCCGCCCTTGTTCGGCTGCAGATCGAGAACGATCTCCGGCGCGCCGTCGATCGCAGCGAACTCGTGGTGCACTACCAGCCCGTCGTCGACCTCAGGAGCGGCCGGATCAGTGGAGCCGAAGCTCTGGTGCGGTGGCGCCACCCGGAGCGTGGACTGCTCTCGCCGCACGAGTTCATCGCAGTGGCCGAAGACATCGGAACCATCGGCGATCTCGGGCGCCATGTCCTCGAGGTCTCTGTAGCCGACATAGCCGAGGTACGCCACCTGTTGGCCCCCAACTTCCAGCTCGGCGTCAACGTCTCCGCCCGTCAGCTGAGCACCGGCGGGCTGGACCGCATCGTCAAGTCCGTGCTGACCCAACACCAGTGGCCCGGTGAGTCCCTTTTGCTCGAGATCACCGAGAGCGCGCTGCTCCAAGGGCTCGATGGCCCCGTCGACGAGATGCGCAAGCTGCACGAGCTCGGTGTTGCGCTCGCCATCGACGATTTCGGCACGGGCTACTCGTCGTTGGCCCGCCTGGGACACCTGCCGGTCGACCAGGTCAAGATCGACCGGTCGTTCGTCAGCGCGATCGACCGACCCGAAGACCGGTTGGCCCGCATCGTCGATGCGGTCATCGCCATCGCCGGAGCGCTCGACCACCTGACCACCGCCGAAGGGGTTGAGACCCAAGCGCAGCTGGACTACCTCCGCCGCATGCGGTGCGACTACGGCCAGGGCTACCTGTTCGCCCGCCCGATGCCCATCGACCAGTTCGCGGAGGTGCTCGAGACCGACCCGAGATGGTGAACCTGCGACGCCGGGCCGGTGATGCCCTCCCGCCCACCCGGGGGCCCACCTCAACCCTTACTGGCGTAGGGTCCACGCCGTTGACGGGCACGTTGGCAGTGGCCGCTGGACCGCAAGGTCGACGTCTGGCGAGTCCGTCAACCGACGTGGGCGATCGCGCTCGTCGGGTTCCTCACGTACCTGGCTGCCGCCGTGTGGGCCAAGCAGATAAGCCTCGAAGACTCGGTATCGAGGGCGTCAGGGCGCTCCTGAGGTGGAACCATCCAACCCGTGGTCCGGTCCCGCCCTTCGACCTGATCGGGCTGGCCGAGTTGTCCGGGCCGATCATCCTCTGAACTGGCTCAATCGCCCGGGACCACAGCCTCCAGCAGCGACCGGCAGGCCATGGCGCAACGCCGACAGGCCATGGCACACGCCCTGCAGTGCTCGTGGTGGTCGGCGTGAGTCTCGCACTCGTCTGCGCAGCGCTCGCATGCCTCGATGCACGATGCCAGGAGGCTGCTGAACATCGAGGCGTCACCGGCGGTTTGGCGGGCGACGACACGGGCGGCCGCGGCGCAGATGTCTGCGCAGTCCAAGTTGTTGCGGATGCACCGGCGGAGCGCGGCGACGTCGTCCTCGGCCAAGCATGCATCGGCGCACGAGGAGCAGTAGGCAGCGCACACCGACAGGGCCTCAGCGGCATCGCTCCGAACATCTACGTCGGGCGTCTGGTCAGGGTGGGTGGTGAGCATGGTCCTCATGGGGCCTCCAGGGTCCGGGGTGCAACCCGATACCCGACCTGGTGTGTCCCAACCCCTTCGCGGTCGGGCGGTAGGCCCTGTTGGCCGCCGGCGCGTCATGGCGCCGAAGCGTCAGACTCTGTGATGCCTGGCGATGCAGCGGCGCTATCCGATCCGGGTCCGGCGCCGCCAGGGATAGCTCAAGAAGGTGAAGTGCTTCCAGCAAGTAGATGCACACCGTGGGGTAACTGACGGACGCTCGGCGGATCTCGTCGAACGCCAGCTTCAAGATGGCACCATGCGTTGGAGCCTCGGCACGGATGAGCTGACGGTCCCGCTCGTCGCGCATCGCCTCCGGCGGCAGGTCTCGGTCGAAGACCTCTCGGAGGACATCGGCGATGTGGAAGATCGCGTCCTGGGCGGTGGTCGGATCGTTTACGCCCGGCGAAAGTGCGATCAACGCGACGTCGGAAAGTTGGCGTATGCCGTAGCTGGGGTCCTGCTGCATGGTCCGGGTCGGGCCGACCAACATCGGCTGAGGCGTTGGTTCTCCCGAGAGGAGGTCAAGGTCCTGCTCGTCGCTGGAGGTGCCACCGGCGTCGCGGCGATCTTCAAGGCACCGGCCACCGGCGCGTTGTTCGCCATGGAAGTCCCCTTCCAGGCGGACCTGGCGCGACGCCCACCGTTGAGCTTCCGGGACCTTGCCGCCGCAGGATGCATCGGACTTCTGGTCGGCGTGGGCGTACGCGGTTTCGCTGCGCTCGTGCGAGTTGCCAAGGAACGGTCGGCCCAGATCCACCCGGTCGGGCGCGTCGTTGCGGCCGGGGCGGTCATCGGCGCACTGATCCTGGTGAGCGAGGCACTGACCGCCGAGACCTTGGCCCTCGGGCCCAGCTACCGGACGATCGCGTGGACCTTCGAGGCCGACCACGCCATCGGAGTCGTGCTCGCCATGTTGGTCATCCGTGGAGCGGCCACCGTTGCGGCAGTCGGCGGCGGGGGCGTCGGGGGCCTCTTCATCCCCCTTGCGACAGAGGGGGCCCTGCTGGGTCGCGTCGTCGGTGGACTGGTGGGGATGCCGGAATCAACGCTGTTCCCGGTACTCGGGGTGGCTGCGTTCCTCGGCGCCGGATATCGCGTCCCGCTCGCAGCGGTGATGTTCGTGGCCGAGTCCACAGGCCGCCCTGGTTTCGTGGTGCCGGGTCTCATCGCCGCCGCGGTATCGCAGCTCACGATGGGTCCACGATCGGTCTCGATCTACCAACAGGCCAGGCGGCCCGGCCATCTCGAAGACCGGCTCGACCTGCCCATCACCTCGGTCCTTCGCACCGATGCGGCCACCGTCCCATCCGATGCCTCCGTCGCAGATCTCTACGAGCACCACATGCTGGGCGTCCGGCTGCTCGCCGCCCCGGTCGTCGACGGGTCGACCTACGTCGGCATCGTCACCATGGGCGAGATCCTCAAGCTCAGCGAGCTCCTCGATGTGACCACGGACCTGACCTGAAGATGCGAAAGCTCGCGTGGCCTGACCGTGTCACCCCGCCGGGTTGGGTCAACCTTGGTTGTCGGTAGCGGAGATCAACATGTCTCGCACACCGGCCATCTCGAAGAGACGTCGGACGGCGTCGGACGGCTGGTCGATGTGCAGTGACGTGCCGGCGGTACCCGCTTCGAGGTTGGCGCGCAGGAGCGCGTTCAACCCGGATGAATCCAGGAACGACACGTTGCTCATGTCCACCCGCACCATCGAACACCCGCTGTCGATGACGGCGGTGAGTTCGCTGCTGACCGCCGGAGCCGCAGCGGCATCGATCTCGCCCTCCAGCGACACCGTCACCGTGGGAGGCCCCGTGGCCAGATCGGAACTGACCGTGAAATGAGAGGAGCGTTCGAGCGGTTCAGCCATGGACGGAGCCTAAAATATCCGCAGCCGGCGCGGAGGACCGACAGGTCAGGGACCGATGGGGCTCGGCGCGACGGGGCGCGTCGTGGGATGCTGTGGCTGTGGGCAGATCGCCGAAATCGAGCCATTCGGGTCCGCTGTCGGGGGACCCCGACCTACCCTCCGCGCCCGAAGAGGTCCATGAACTGCAAGCCACCGGAGCGCCGGTAGCAGCGCTGAGCGACACATCCCCGCTGGCACCTGCTCCGCCGCCAACCACAGGCTCCACCGTCCACCGGTGGTTCGGAGATCGTCTGGTCCCCGGCGTTGTGCTCGGGATTGCCGTTCCGTTGGCTGTGGTGGCCGGTGCGAGCATGGCCAAGGATCCCATCCAGTATCGGCCGCTGGCACTGTTGGTGGGGGTGGTGGTCGGGATGGCCGTGTTCGTGGGCAGCCGGTCAGCGTTGGTGGCAGCCGTCACCGCGGTGCTGCTGGGCTGGTGGGAGCTCATCGAGCCCGCCGGATCATTCCGCCTCACGACGTTCGCTGACGCAGCAGGGCTGGTGCTGTACACGGCGACGCTGGGGGGAGTGGTCGCACTGGTGGAAAAGCTCGATCGGGCTGGCCAGCGGGTAGCCGAGGAAAAGAAGATCACCGATGAGCTGCTCGACCAGACCCCGGTGGGCATCGCCCTGTTCGATCGCGACCTTCGGTTCACGCGCGTCAACCGCCACCTGGCGGCCCTCAACGATCGCCCCGCAGCGGAACACCTAGGGAGACGCCCGAGCGAGATCTCGCCATTTGCCAGCGAGGCCTGGGAACACCTCCTGACGCGGGCCTTGCGCAACGAGGAGATCATCGGCGATCGCCACGTCACCGCGGAGCACCCTTCGCTCGGCGAGAAGCACTGGCGCGTCAGCTACTACCCCGTCAGCACCCATAGCCCCGGCGGCGGTGTCGGTGCCACGGTGGAAGACATCACCTCGGAGGTGATCCGCGTCCGCCAAGCCGAACTGTTGCTCGAGGTCACCCGCGCGTTCGGAACCGCACTGTCGGTTTCGGCAGCCGAACAAGAAGTTGCCGAGCGGGTGGCCATGGCATTGAAGGCGCGGGTGCTGGTGATCCACGCCCGCCCGGACGGTGCCCACGTGGTGAGGGCTTCTGCTGGCTACGGCGACCAGGATGGCTGGCCGGCATCGATGCGCTCGGGCCAGGGCGAGGGACTGTCAACCTGCCTGAACGAGCGTCGCCAGGTCACCTCGGTACTCGAAGACGGGGCCACCGGTGTGGAGTCCGCCGCTCGCCTCGCGATGGGCGACCGAACGGTGATCTGGCAGCCGGCCTTTGCTGCGGCCTCTGGGGCCGTCGTTGGGGCGTTCTCGGTCGCCTGGCCCACCCGAAGCGAGGTCACACCGGAGAGCCACGTGCTGCTCGAGACCATCGCAACCATCGCGGCGCTCTCAGCTGAGCGCATCGAACTCTTCGCCAAACGGGCCAACGACCGCTTCAGCCTGGCCATGAACGCCATGATCGAACAGGTGACCGTGTGCCAGGCGGTACGCAACGACGACGGCGACATCATCGACTTCGTCGTCGACTTCGTGAACGATGCCGCGAGCGACGGCGCGGCCCGCGATGGCGACCAGCTGCTCGGTCGTCTTGTCTGCGATCTCTACCCGTCGTGGCGTTCATCGGGGATGTTCGATGCATTCGCCGAGGTTGTCTGCACCGGTGTCCCCCTGGTGCGAGACCGGGTCCACTACACCGACCAGCTCGACGACGGCACCGTGATCGAAGGCTGGTGGAACCTGCAGGTGGTGCGATTCGACGACGGGTACCTCGCGGCCAGCAGAGAGGTCACGGAGGTCGTCGAAGCTGAGCGCCACGCGAGAGAAGCGGCACGTGTCGCTGAGCGCGAAGCGATCGCTGTCGAGCTGCTCCAGAGGGCCGCGCTCCCCGCCGAGCTGCCCCGATCGACATGGTTTTCGCTGGGGGCCGCCTATCGGCCGGCGGCGGTCGGTCAACCGATCGGGGGCGACTGGTACGACGCCTTCCCTCTCTGCGACGAGCGCATCTGCCTCGTCATCGCGGACGTGTCGGGCCATGGCCCCGAGGCCGCCGCCTTCATGTTGCAAGTCCGCAATGTGATGCGCGCGGTTGCCGTCCGTGAACACGATCCGGCCACGATCCTGGCCACCGTCAACGAGGTCCTCGACGCGCTCGACAGGCCATCACTGTTCGTCACCGCCTGCTGCGCCATCGTCGACCGCCTCGACCGCACGCTCAGCTGGGCGTCGGCCGGTCACCCACCGCCGGTCCTGGTGACTTCCACCGGCGCGAGCGCGCTCATGGTGGAGCCGGGCCCGCCTCTCGCCGTGTACCCCCGCAGCACCTGGACGTCGAACAGCACCAGGCTGAACGACGGCGACCTCGTCGTCGGCTATACCGACGGCCTCATCGAACGCCGCGGCGAAACAATCGATGCCGGCCTCGACCGCCTCAAGGACATGCTGTGGGCAAACGCCCACCTCCCGCCGCCGGACCTGGCCGAACACCTTGCGGCAACGGTGATCGACCCAAGCGACGACATCGCCGTGATCTGCCTGCAGGTCAGTGGCCCAGTCGAGTTCTCCGTGCCGGCCGACTAGGTACCGCGCAAATTGGGAATCGTGACTCATGCGTCCTCAACTTCCCACCCCTTGCGGGCCGCTGAGCAGCTCGCTTCTCGGCCGTCTGACCGACCGAGAGCCGCTGTCGGCGCCGGAGATCGGCGCGCTCGAGCCGCTCACAGATCCTGATCTCCAACTCGCCCTTTGGTGCTGCTACTCGCTGCACTATCGCGGGTTCGATGGCGTCGAGGACTCCATGGAGTGGGATGGCGAGACACTGGCGTTCCGGGCGGTGCTCGAGCAGGCTTTCGAGGCGGCACTGCGAGCCGAGCACGCTGAGGGTTCGGTACCAACGGACCCGTTGGTGGCCCTAAGGGTCATCGAGACCTGGGCCGGCCCGCCGCTCTCGTCCACCATGGCCGCGTCCGGGACCAGGGAACAGCTGGCGGAGTTCGCGATCCACCGCTCGGCCTACCAGCTCAAGGAGGCCGACCCGCACACCTGGGCGATCCCTCGCCTCCACGGTCCGGGACGGTCGGCAATGATCGAGATCCAAGCCGACGAATACGGCCAGGGCGTACCCGGGAAGGCGCACGCGGAGTTGTTCGCAGCGGCAATGGCCGAGCTCGGACTGGAGCCGGAGTTCGGCCACTACGTCGACCGGCTGCCGGGCGTCACCCTCGCCACCGACAACTTGGTGAGCATGTTCGCCCTGAACCGACGGCTACGGGGAGCGTTGATCGGCCACTTGGCCCTCTTCGAGATGACATCGGTGACGCCGATGTCGCGATACCTCGCGACCGCCCGCCGAATCGGAGGGCTCGACGCGTTCGAGCGGTTCTATGAGGTCCACGTCGAAGCCGATGCGCACCACGCCGATCTGGCGCTGAACAAGATGGTGGCCGGGTTTCTCGACACCGAGCCCGAGCTGGCCCCCGACATCATCTTCGGGGCCGCCGCGCTCGCCAAGGTCGAGGGTCGTTTCGCCAAGCACCTGCTCGCAAGCTGGCGCGAAGGCCGGAGCTCTCTGCGGCCGGGGCTCACCGACCTGCTCGCGGACCCACCCTCGGGGGTGGAAACGCGCGCTCCGGTCAGAGATGCTTCCGGCAACGGATCCGCACCGTTCCGTCGAAGTACTCACCCGTGAAGCCGGAGTGCATCGTCGATCAGCGGATCATGAGGTCCGTACTCGAAGGTGCCGGTGATGGCGAGGCAACTCGCCGAGGTTTAACGTCACGTCATCAAGGGAACGAGTCACCCATGAACGCAACCATCCTCTGGGTCATCGCCGCAATCTTGGTCATCGCCGGGATCGTCCAGCTCCTTCAAGGGCAAGTGATCTTCGGGATCGTCCTCGTCGTCGTGGGCCTGCTCGTAGGCCCGGGCGGCGTCTCGGTGTTCAACAAGCGGTAACACGCCCGCCCTGAACGCCCACAACGGCAACGCCGGCGGCGTACCCCCCGCCGCCGGCGTTACCGCCGGGTATGGGGGCCCCCGGCAACCGCCGACCGGGCTGGGAACTCGCCGCCGAGCTCGCCGTGCTGGCCGGCACCGCCACGTGTGGACTCGACCGGAGTCAAGACCGGCACGATAGCCCTGGTCGAAATCGGCGACGCCTCAAAGATGCATTGTTCCTCGCCGCGTTCTGCCCGGTCCGCGCCGGGGCAAGACGTCGCCCACTACGCCGAGAAGCGCGCCGAGGGGAAGGGCCACAACGCCGCGGTGGAGCACCCACTACTCGGGGACTCGGATGTTGCCCTTCATGTATTCGTGGATGGAGCAGCAGTACGGACAATCGCCGGGCTCGTCGAATGTGACGTCGGTGGTGGCGCCTTCGCCGAGGCGCCTTCCCCTGGTGAAGGTGACAGCGTCGCCCACGGCGATCTC
>Ga0105045_10001647_pt1 | contig 18416 bp, 11 predicted proteins | sample MAT02_FD_78089 | JGI IMG/M metagenome (GOLD analysis project Ga0105045, IMG submission 78089) | Freshwater microbial communities from Lake Fryxell liftoff mats and glacier meltwater in Antarctica - MAT-02 (megahit assembly) | ecosystem: Environmental > Aquatic > Freshwater > Ice > Liftoff... | reverse complement strand
TACACCGTCACTGCCGATGGTGAGCCGCTCCGCTGCGAGCCACTTTCCGTGCTGCCCATGGCGCAGAGATATTTTCTTTTTTGAGATTGGATGGCTGGAGAAATCTTCGGGTTCCGCAGGAACTTTGGACTGCGGTGAGCATCACCGCTTTGACGCAGGAGGCGGGGTTCTCATGGAATGTTGGTTCCTTGAAAGAACGCCCGCTTCCACGCCCTTTTCATCCTGCCTCAGAAGCCCGCCGCAGTCCAAAGTTTCGCTGGTGGCGAAACCAAGGAGGCGTTTTACCTGACTCGCTCCAACAACCATGCAAGCAGGCTGCTGATCGATAGGCGCTCCTGTTCCATGGAATCCCGGTGTCTGATGGTGACGGTGTTTTTCAACTCCTCGCCTTGTTCGCCGAGGGTTTCGAAATCCACGGTCACGCAGAAGGGAGTGCCCACTTCGTCCTGGCGGCGGTAGCGGCGGCCGAGGGCGCCGCCATCGTCGTAGAAGACATTCATCCACGGTTGCAATGTTTTCTGAATTGCGCGGCATAGGCGCACTTGCTCGTCGTTCTTTTTCAACAATGGGAAAATACCGACCTTGATCGGCGCCATCCGTGGCACGAAGCGCAGCACGGTGCGGATGTCTTCCTTGCCTTTCTCATCGGTAAGCGTCTCTTCTGCAAAGGCTTCACAAATCAATGCAAGCACCGTGCGATCGCAACCGGCAGATGGCTCGACTACGTGAGGGAGAAACTTTTCCTTGGTCTCCTCATCAAAGTAAACAAACGATTTACCCGAGCCCTTTTCATGCACGCCGAGGTCATAATCGGTACGATAGGCCACGCCCTCCAGCTCTTGGATGCCGAAGGGGAATTCGTATTCGATATCATAAGTTTTCTGTGAGTAGAAGGCGCGCTCGCCATCTGGGATATCGAGTATATGTAGCTTCTCGCGTGGGATTCCGATCTCGCCATAGAACCTGAGCCGTTCTTCCAACCATTCTTCAGTGAGGCGCAGGCCGTCTGATGGATGGCAGAAATACTCGATCTCCATTTGCTCGAATTCACGCGAGCGGAAGATATAGTTCCGTGGGTTGATCTCATTGCGGAATGATTTACCACATTGCGCGATGCCGAAGGGTAACTTCACGCGGTTTGAATCCAGCACATTTTTATATTGGCAGAAAATCGACTGGGCCGTCTCCGGGCGGAGATAGGCGATTTGGTCGCCGGTGGCACCGAAGTTTGCCTTGAGCATGAGCTCGAACATCCGTGGTTCCGAGAGGAGGACGCCGTTTTCCGGGTTGTAGAGTTCGCCCTCGCGTGGGCCGGGCTGCGTGGTCCAGCCGTTTTCGGGAAATTGCGGTGCGCAGCCCCTGCCGAGCAGCTCGCGATAGTATTGCATGGCAATCTTTTGTGCGGAACGGTCTTTGTCCTGCTTCTCATCTGCGATGAGAACCGTGAATGACTTGTCGGTAGTTTTGCCGGAAACTTGATCTATCGCGCCGAGAAATGTATATTCCACACCAGGCGAGGAAGCCGGCACCTGATCCGCCCGCAGGCGCTGCTTGGTGAGTGGGCATTCGCACATCGGATCGGCGAAGCCACCGACGTGGCCGGAGGCAATGAGCACCTGCTCCATCGTGAGAATCGCGCCATCCATGCCGAGCACGTCATCGCGTTCTTGCACGGTTTTGCGCCACCAATAGTCTTTCAGATTGCGTTTCAGTTCGGCGCCGAGGGGGCCGTAGTCCCAGCAGCCATTAAGGCCGCCGTAGATTTCTCCGGCTTGGAAAATGAAGCCGCGGCGTTTGCACAGCGATACGATTTTTTCCATGCGGGCGGGATCGGTGACGTCTTTGTTTGCCATGTATTACGAAAGGTTGAGGCGCGGATGCAAGCAGGCGCGGCAGCGTGCGGCAAGGATAAGTCTTATGGGTTCTATCAGGCTTATTTTTCACCTGCCGCCTTTCAGCGAGTCGTAAAAACCCGCGAGGCTGATAGAGCGAAATTTTCCGGATCATACATCGCCTCGACCTTGGCAGGCGGGGCGGTGGCCTTGCCGGCCACGGTGCAACGGACGAGGTAGGTGACGGTGTAGGTGCCTTTACGCAAAATTTGATCCAGGTAAAATACCGCGCGGTCCGAGCGCAGCTCTGAATGGCTGACCTGCCAATCGTTCCCACTGGTGGCGATGCCTGCCGCAGCGCTTTGGGATTTGAAATCGGTGTTTACCGTTTCAAAAAGTGCGGGCAGTGGATCATCGATGACGAGGTAACGGGTATCATCCTCCGGCAGGGTGACGCGGAGGGAAACTCGGATCAGATCGCCGGGTTTGGGTTCTGTTAGAATTTCCGCGCTGCCGTCTGAGTTGATCTTCTCGTAGATGCGGTCCACCGAGAGGCCGTTGGTGGCGACGGGTTGCAGCGGCATGAGCTTGGGCTTGGCGGCCACTTTGAGGCGGACGTAGGAGTTGATATTCGAAATCACGTCCAGCTTGAGATCCGGCGTGATTTGAAAGGACCGGGCGGCAGTGGGTGATTCCGGGGTGAGATTGATGGTTTCGCTGCCATTGTTTGACTCAAGCTGGATGGCGATGGGATCATCGGTGATCGGTTGGCTGTAGGCGTAGGTGGCCATGGCGATGAGGCTCCAGCCATTGACCCAGGTGGTGCGCCAATGGCCGTAAGGGTTGCGATCATTGAGCATTTTATCAAGGATCTTGGTGGGTTGATCACCATCGGGATCGGCTGCTGACCAGCCGATGAGTTGGAACGCGGCATCCGGGGTCCATGGCATCCACTCGTCGTGCTTGAGCTTGAAGGGTATTTTAGAGGTGAGAATGGCGCGGGCTGCGGCTTGGTCCGTCTCGTTTGCTTCATCGCCCGGGGCGAGAGCCGCCGCCAGCATGGCACGGGCATTCGGGCTGAGTTCGGGCAGGCGGTCCTGCAGAGCGTTCAGGTAAGCAGGCTGGGGAGCGCCGGCTAGATTGAGCACGAAAAGACTGCGGGCGTGCATTTCCAGAGCGATGGAAGATTTTTCCCCAGCCATTCCACGCAGGCTCTCGATCAAGTTTGATTTAAGATTCTCGATGGCACCGGGTGGGACGTTGGCGCCATTTTCCGCAGCCATGAGCAGGGCCAGACCGGCGTAGGAGGAGGCCCATGGCACGGATTCCACGCTGCCGGGCCAGTAGCTGAATGAGCCATCAGGTAGCTGCATGGAAAGCAGGCGGTCTGCTCCGGCTTGGATCGTTTTTGTAATTTTCTCCTCAGGAATGTTGGTGAAACGGGGGACGAAGGGAGCAAGCATCTCGATGGCCAACCATGGGATGAGCGCGGAGGTGGTCTGCTCGAGGCAGCCGTGCGGGTAGCTGAGCAGGAAATCAATTGCACCGCCCGCTTCGACGAGCGGCGAGCGGCAGAACTCGAGATCGACGGTGCCGTTGCTGTCTAATAGTGCGGCGGAGATCCCGTCTTTAAGATTTTGCTTGGCGTCCGGGGTGTTGAGATTCACCAGCGTGACCTGGCGCAGCAGCGGCATCGGATAGTGGATGGGGAAGCGGGATTCCACGGCATCGGACAGGCGATGGCTGAGCGCGGGTGTGAGATCGCGGTTGCTCAATGAAACGGGAGTGGCCTTCCAAGTGAGCACGGCTTCACCGGTGTTTTCCGCGAGGGTCGGAAAAACAACGGTGGCGGCAGCACCAGGTTCCAGCGTGACAGTCTGCGTGGTGGGGCCTTGGGCGGTGGCGCAGGGAGTCTCCGCGCCGCTCTGGGTGCGATAGGTAATTTCCCATGTGCCGGAAAATTCAGAGGCGTTCTGAACGAGGACTTGCGCATCGAAGGCATCGCCCTGGTAGGCGAAGCGCGGCGTCTTCGGCTCCAACATCAAATCCTTCTTCACGGTGATGGCAGATTCCGCATGCCCGAAGCGCGAGGCTCCATGGTGGGCCACGGCGATGACACGGTAGCGGGTGAGCGTATCTGGAGCTTTAAATGTATGGCTGAAGCCGCCGTTGGCATCGGTGAGGATGGCAGGTGCCCAGGTGGCGCAGGGGTCGAAATTTTTTCGCAGCAGATCAGCGAGTTTTTGCATATCGCCGCCGCCACCGCCGATGAAGAAGCCTTTGTTGTAAAAACTTCGGGATTCGGGATCCTCGGCGATGAAGGAATCGAAAGATGTGCCGGTATCCACATCCAGATCGCGGGGCTTGTAGAAGTGCTTGACGGGATCCGGAGTCTCGTAGCCCATCACCGCGAGGGTGCCTTCATCCTCAGCGTAGAGCGTGACTTCCGCGCCCACAGCGGGGCTGCCATCAGCGAGGCGCACGCTGCCGGCGAGCGTGACCTCATCGCCGGGGCGCGGCGATGGATTTGGATTTTCGGAAAAATCGACAGCAAGCGTGTCCCGCAAATTTTCCACAATCAGTTCGCAATAGCCGAGCCGGAGTTGCGGTTCTTGATACTTGCGTGCGGATTCTTGTGCGCCTTTGACGATGAGCACCGAGATATAGGCATTTGGCGCATCTGCCTCGGTGAGAGGAATCTCGATTACGGGTTGATCCGCCTTGAGGGCCACTTGGAAAGTGCGTAAGACTTTTTCCCGCTCCACTGAGACGAGGGCAGTGCCTTCGATGGGGGAGAGCACGAGGATGCGGGCGGTGTCTCCGGGTTTGTAGGATTTCTTCTCGGCTACGAGTTTCACCCGCATTCCATCTTCGTAGAGCCATGGGAACTCATCGCTGCCGTAAGCGTTGAAGTAGGTGACGGTGGCGAAGGTGCGGCCCTCGGGATCGGTGCCGCTGAGGGTGAGTAAATGCCGCCCGCTGTGAGTGGGAGTTATATCCAAATCCGTGCCTTGGCCTGCGGAGGCGTTGGGAGCGATGGTGATTTCTGTGGTGGAGACAGTTTCTTGAGATAGATCATTGCGAGTGGTGGTATCGCCGGAATCGGTGCGGGTCTTGATGCTGGAATTGATCTCGCGGGTGAGGGTGGCGGTGACTTGGATGGCACCTTTGAACGGCTCGCCCGCAGTATCGGTGGCGACGAGATTCAAGGGTAAATTTTCCCCAACCCGGACAAGCCGGTCAATGCGAGAAACTCCGATGTAAACCGACGCGGGATGGACCGTGGTGGTGGCTGTGGCGGTTAGCGTTTGGTTGTTCGCATCCGTCACCTGCGAGGAGAGCGTGACCTCACGGGCGCTGGGGAATTCTGCTTGTGGAATCGCAATTGAGAGGGTGGCCTTGCCATCGGCCGAGAGAGTGGTCTCACCTTGGACGCGGGTGCTCTGGGTGTCGGAATTCGCATCATCCCATCTATAACCAAAGTAATGATACCAATAGGACCAATCATCAGTGCGGTGATTGCCAAATTGATAATCGCGGAAGCGCTCAGGGTATGGATTAACAGCGGAAATGGAACTATAATGGCTGACCTTGCCGCTGGCCACGGGCTGGCCTTGATAGTAGCTGGCCGCGAGATCTGCGCTGAGAGTGGCGGCGGCTGGCTCTGAGGCAGCGAGAGTTTGCGTCACCTCGAAGGCATTGCGGCGGAAGTCCTCCACGCGCAGCGCCAGACTGAAGCGGGCGCTTTCGGTGATGGCTTCTTGTTGTTCCCAATCATCTTCCAGCGCCTCGGCCTTGGCGAGTTCTTCGGGATACTCGAGGCGGATATAGTGGGTGCCGGTTTTCGAATTTGGAAGTTGATAGGTGAGATCGAAGGAACCCAATTCTGATAGACTTATATCATGAGTGAAAATTTCCTGATTGGCGGGATCTGAAATGACAATGCGGGCCGGGCTGGCAGCGGCGGACTCGATGGCATTGCCATTCAGACTGCGGACGATGCCTTTGAGTCTAACCGTTTCACCAGGGCGGTAGAGCGAGCGGTCGGTGAAGAGGAATGCCTTGCGCTGGGCGGTGGTGGATTTATTCCACGAATAACGGATTGGAAAATGCCAGAGGCCGACGGTGGATAATGTGGAATCGAAGGCGGTGAGGAAGGAGTCGCCGCCGAGGGTGGCTTGGAGGTGGCGGGCGTCAGCGGCGCGCGGCAGGGTGATGAGGCCCGCGGCATCGCTGGCTTGTGCGGTGAGGGGATTTGCATCCTCGCCATAGAGTTGCACTTTTACCCCGGGAAGAGGTTTTCCGGTAGCGCAGGAAAAGGCATAGATCAGCGCTTCCTTGCCGGCGAGCTTCCACGCCAGGCCGATGTCGGTGAGCTGAACAATGGCTTGGGCATTGGGTATGGATTGTTCTGTGAGGGCTTGGGGGCTACCCGTCACATCAAGGAACAGCGTGGCGTTTTTCAAGTCTTTCGGCAGGATTTCATCCCACAGGAGGGTAATGGTCCTGGAGGTATCGATGGGGTTATCAAGCTGGATTTCCTGATCAAAGATGGTCTCGCCGAGGATCAGGGAGAAGGGCAGGGGAGCGTTCGATTTAATCGCTTTTCCATCATGGCCGGTGCCGGTGTAATTTTGAAATCCTTGGTAAGCGCGCACCAGATTTGCATCAGTGAGCTGCTTGATGCGGACGTGGATGCGCGTGAGATTGACAGTATTGATCTGATAGGAGCGCCTGCCATTGGCGAGCTGGGCTTGATTCTCTGACGGCAGGCCGATGCCGGGAGCGAGGCGCTCGAAAGCTATTTCCTGGGTGAGCGGAGCATCCAACTCAAGGCCAGCCTTGGAGGCGAACGGTGGGCGGACGGTGACGGTATATTTATCTGATGCGGAAAAGTCGCCCAGTAACGTGACTTGGTTATCCTCGATTTTCGCACTGAGATTTTCCGGGCGTGGGGTGATCTCGATGGAAGATGTTAGGAAATCAGCCGGCAGTTCCTCGGCGAGGGGGAGATTGAAATTGAGTTCTACGCGGCGGGGGAGATTCGCCTCGATGTGGGGTTCAATTTTGTCGATTTTAAACGGGACCACATCGCCGATTTCATAGGAGCCATCTTCGGCAAGGCGGGCGCTGGCAGAAAGATTCGGCAGACCTTCAAGCATTGAGATCCGCCACTTTTTCCCGACCGGAAGGGGCGAAATCGGGGTGGCAATGAGAGTGTGGGGAATGGGCGATTCCTGAGTGGACCCGGGCGCAGGAGCAGTGGGACCGCGGGCGGACCATGGGGGGTAGTAATTCGCCACGTAGCCGACATTTGCGAGAGTCGGGCGCTCGAGCCGGGCAGCCACTCGTTGGCCAGACTCCGAGATGAAGTAAACGAAATTTCCGGCAGTTGTGGGATCGACATCATCATTGAAGACGATAAGCCACTCGGCGGCGGAGGGCGAGTAGTCCGAGGCCCAGCGGTTCTGCGCATTCGCCATGTAGATGCGGAATGGCTCGCTGGCGATGGAGGTGATTTTCCCAGCAGCCAATGCAGTGCCATCAAGCAGCTTGCGGCCCTTGCTGAGGGAAAACGTATAAGTTGTGCCGATGGCCGGAGAAGCGTCTGGAATAAAGTTTGCGATGTTTTGGGCCTTCCAAACGAGCTTGCCGGGAAGGGCGGGCTTGATCTCCAGCCAGGTATCAGGCGCGGTTTTGCCTAACTCGCTAGTGGCAATTGCAGGGGAATCGAGCACCAGATCAATCGTCGATTCCGGAGTCAGAGCCGGTGTGGAAATGACGAGCCGTGGGGCTGCGCGGGCACCCAAATGCAGGACTAGAAACGCCGCGAGAGCAAGGGAGGTGGATTTCATAAACAATGGGGATTTGTGAGAGCTTAGGCTTGCACGAAAAACCCCGCTTGGACATTCAAATTTTCAGTAAATTTGAGCCCGCAAGCAGGGAGCTGGAAGTTGGGAGTAGGGAGTAGGGAGGAAGAAAGGAATTCGAAGAAACCATTTGTCCAAGGTTTTTGCTGAGTTTTTGCGCGGCCTATGGCAAAGCCGTAGCTGGACAGAGGAAGCCGGGTAGTCCATTAACAGATAAAGCTGCATGACTTCGGAACATTTAAACCGCTCACCCTTATGTGATTCCCACCGGGAAGAGGTTGCAAGTTTACTCACGCATGCGGCGGGAGTCTTGCTGAGCGTGGTGGGGCTGGGGATGATGCTTTGGTTCTCGGATGGGGATGTTTTAAAGATCGTGGCATCAATGGTTTTCGGGCTTTCCTTAATCTTGCTGTATGCCTCATCCACGCTTTATCATTTCTTTACCTCGCTGCGGTGGAAGGCATGCTTTCAAAAGCTGGATCATGCATGCATTTATCTGCTGATCGCGGGTTCATATACGCCGGTGACGCTGGTTACGCTGCAAGGAGTGACGGGCTGGTTGTTGTTCGGAGTCGTCTGGGGACTGGCCTTGCTCGGGGTATGGATCAAATTGTTCTTGAGGCGGCGCAAGGATCATTGGATCTCCACCGCGTTGTATTTGGCGATGGGGTGGTTGATACTTTTCGCCCTAAGGCCGCTAATGCTGGCGCTACCCGCTGCCGGGGTGTGGTTATTGGTGGCCGGTGGCTTTAGTTATTCATTCGGCATCGTTTTCTATGCTTGGAAAAAACTACCTTTCAATCATGCTATCTGGCATTTGTTTGTCTTGGGAGGGAGTGTTTGCCATTTACTGGCTGTGATCTTTTACGTCATCCGGTGAGAATCAGGTGCCGCGAATCTGGCGGGTCTTTTCTTCGTTTGGATTTCAATGGCTTGGGATTTATTGCTTAAGAAGCGGTTTTTGTGACGGCGTTGCGGCTGCCGGCGGATAGACGATGATGCGGGCCTCCGGGGTGTTGATGAGGTAGGCGTAGGCCCAGCCCAGCAGGACGGAGAGCTTATTGCGGAAGCCGACGAGAAAGGTGATGTGAATGAGCAACCAGGCAGACCAGGCGATGAACCCCTGGAGCCGGAATCTACCTGCTTTGACGACGGCGCAGTTTTTTCCGATGATGGCCATCATGCCTTTGTCAAAGTAACTGAAGCGGGGGCGGAGACCGATTTTTTGTTTGTCGAAGCCGCTTTTAGATAGCCGGAGTTCCTCTTTGAGAACCTTAGCGACGTGGGCGCCCATCTGGACGGCGGCGGGAGCCACGCCGGGGACGATTTTATCATCCTCGGTTTTGATACTTGCAAGGTCTCCGGCGACGAAGATATTCGGATGGCCAGGGATGGAGAGATCGGCGGTGGGAGTGATGCGACCGGCGCGGTCTGTAGGGACTCCGAGAGTGGTGGTGAGTGAATTCGCACCAATGCCTGCGGCCCAGATGATGGCGGCGGCTTCGAGGGTGGTGCCGTCTTTAAAATCCAAAGCTCCCGCGCGGACGTTGGTGACGCGGGTGTTGTTGCGGACTTGCACGCCGAGGGTCTCAAGGCGTTTGCGGGCGTAGATGGATTGATCGACGTCGTAGGTCTCGAGGATGTGTTCGGAGCCCTCGATGAGGATGATGTTGAGTTTGCTGGTATCAATTCGGCGGAAATTGGACTTGAGCGAGCGATGGACGAGATCGGCGAAGGCACCGGCGAGCTCCACTCCGGTGGGGCCACCGCCGACGATGGCGACGGTCATGAGGCGGGTGCGCTCGGCTTCGTCGGTGGTGATTTCCGCGCGTTCGAGATTTGATAAAACGATGCGGCGGATGTCTTGGGCATCGGCGAGGCACTTGAGGCCGAGGCTGTGTTTCGCCCATTCATCATTGCCGAAGTAACTGGTGCTGGCACCGGCGGCGAGCAACAGATAGTCGAATTGATAGACGGTGCCGGAAGTGCCCAGGGCTTGGTTTTTCTCCGGGATGATGGTCGAAATCTGATCCATCAGAACTGTCACGTTTTTGGCGTCCGCGAGAATCTGGCGGATGGAGCGGGCGATGTCCGGGGCGGCGAGCGAGGCGGTGGCGACTTGATAGAGCAGCGGCTGGAAGAGGTGGTGATTGGTGCGATCCACCAAGGTGATCTCGAAGTTGCGGTTGTTCGCGAGCTTGCGGGCGCACTCAAGGCCGGCAAAGCCACCGCCGATGATGAGAAGTTTCTGAGGGATTGCCATGGATAAGAGCGATAGCGGAAATTGGAATGTTAGACGACTTGTTTTTCACTTGCGGCATTTCTCCAAGAGTCCTGCGAGGAACCAGGTAATCTGCGCAAGCGCCTCTGAGTGGATCGATTTCCCTAACGGCGCGAGGTCTTCACGGCTTTCCACCAGCAGGGCGAGTGCGGTATTGATGGCACTCTCGATGGCGCCTTCATACTCGGAAGCGCCTAAAAGTTTGGGTAAATCCAGTGGCTCTTGGGCGAGGATGCACTTGCCGAGCTTCTCGCGCTGGGCGGCGGAGGCATTTTCGAGAAGATTGAGAATCGGCAGGGTGAATTTCCCTTTGATGAGATCGGTGCGGAGCGTTTTTCCCACCACTTCCTCGGCGCCGACGAGATCGAGGCAATCATCGTAGATCTGATAGGCGGTGCCAAGTTTCATGCCGTAGCTGGAGAGGCGCACCTCCGCTTCCGGGCCGAGGCCTGAGAGATTCGCGGCGAGGCCGGTGGCGGCGGCGAAGAGCGCTCCGGTCTTCATCTCGATGACGCGGAAGTATTCAGCCTTGGTGAAGCTGAGGTCGAATCGGCGTTGGGTTTGGATGATTTCACCTTGGCAAACTTCGCGCGCGGCATTGCCGACCTTGCGGCAGATTTCGATGCTATTGAAATCGGTAGCGAGCGTGAGTGCATGGGAAAACAACGCATCACCGAGCAAGACCGAGAGCGCATTTCCCCACTTGGCATTGGCCGTGGGGACCATCCGGCGGGTGTTTGCGCCGTCCATGATATCGTCATGGACGAGGGTGGCCATGTGGATGAGCTCGAGGATGACGCCCATTTTCAAGTGATCATCCGTGAAGCCACCCGTCGCCCCGCCGACGAGGATGGCGAGGGCGGGACGGATGCGTTTGCCCGAGGTGTTACAAATATAGGCGATGTAGGGCTCGATGGCGGAATCGAAGCCGCGGACTTGCTCACGGATGGAAACCTCGACGCGTGCGAGCTCTGGCCGGACAAGTTCGAAGGGAAAAAGATCGTTGTGTGGAATAGCAGTGGGAGTGGAGGTGGCGACCATGGTGGAATTACTGCGGTAAAGAACATGGAAACCCGCATTCCCGCAACCCTCTGATATCGGGAAACACCAGAAATCCACGCTTATCTGCTTGCTAGGACTCTTTCTGAAGGCTTAGGTCATGGACAGCTATGAAAAAACCACCATGCCTTGTGTTAATTGCTCTCGTTGCGCTAGGCTTCACCGCCTGCAAAAAGAAAGAGGAAGCGGCAGTTCCTGAGAAACCCACTCTCATCGAGCAAGCGGTTGAAAAGGCTGTGGAAGTTCTCAAGCCCGCGCCGCAAGTGGTGGTGCGAACGGCGGATGAACGCGCCGCCAAACTGGGATTCGCCAAGTATTTGAGCGATGATACGGATTACTTGATCTCGTTTTACAATGGCTCGAAAACGGCGGACCGTGTCAAGGCCACCAAGCTCTGGAAATTGGTGCAAAAGCAGATGACTGGCAATACCGGCATGGACACACTTGATGATGAAATGGCTGCCGATGCGCAAGACGCAGAGATGCCTGATGAGCTGGACGATGCCGCAGCCGCAGCGGAAGCCGATGTGGATGTGGATCCAGATCAGCCCGCGCCCGATGAAGCATTGCCCGACGATGAAATGGGGCCGGCCATGTTATTTGGTTCCGAGTTCACCATGGCGTGGGGCAAGCCATCGGGAGAACAACTTGGGCACCTCTTGAAGCTCAATGCCCGCATGAGCTATTTTCAAATGCGAGGCTTGGTCAAAACTCTCGTCGCCGCGAGTCAGGAGGCCGATTCAGAATCTCTCGCAGAAGCCATGGCTGCTGGCTATACCACCGAGCTTTTTACCGAGATGCTTAAAGATCCCGAGGGCGGCATCGGCCTGATCGAATCGCTGAAAATGCCGCCCCTCACTTTTGCCTTCCGCGTCGATCCAGCGAGACTCGAAAGTGCCGCCCAGCAGGTGGCTGCCATGCTGGCCAATGGCAATATGTTAGGCGAAATGGTGGAGCCGATCGAGGCCGAGAAAGGTGGGGCAAAATTCCAAGGATTGAAAATTTCCGGCGAAAAAGTCTCACAAACCCTCGCCGCAAGTCGCGAGACCCTGGATGCGCAACTAGAGCCTGCAACGGTGGATCGACTGATCGCCGCCGTCGCCAAGAATGACATCGTCGCCGCCAGCGGCACCGTCGGCGAGTATGTGGTGCTTTTCATCGGCAGCTCGCTCGATGAACTAACCCTCGCGGAAAATCCCGGAAAATCGCTCCTCGCAGGGAGCAAGCTTGCTTTTTCCGATGCCTACCATTCCAAAGAAATAGCCGCATTGATCTACGTCGATAAAGCGGCGATGGATACGGCCTACGTCTCCGCTGGAGGTTTGGCAGAAGTCGTGACCGGCCTGCGCGATGGCGTTGCCAACTCAGAAGGTTTGGGCGATACCCGGGATTTGGAAACGATGTTCCAAGTCGTCGCGGATCGCGAGGATGCGCTGAAGAAGCTCGCAAGTAGCGAGGCACAAGGGATGATCGCATTTTTTGAAGAAGGTCTGAAAATCGAATCCTACGGCGGCATGGACCGCGGTGCTTCTGATTGGAAAAAACCGAACAAACTCGCCCACCTTGGAAGTTCCTCCGAAGTGGCATTGTTCGTAAACATGAATGTGACTGCCGAGTATGATAAGAAATCCCGCGAATACTTCGAGGCCTTGTTCGAGACGGCCTACGGAATGGCCATGAAAGCGGCCGAGCTGCCCTTCAAAGATGAGCAATTCACGCAATATGCAGAAATGGCGAAAATGATTGACGGGCAATTCCGCGGCGATGCCATTTCTCTTTGGCAAGCCTTCAGCGGCGACTTCGGCCAAGGGCTGGGCCACGAAAGTGCCTTGATCGTCGATCTGAAAGGCTCCGCGCCAGCCATCCCAGGCATCCCCCAGAATGTGGTGGATCAAGCCAAAATCCCGCGGATTTCCCTCATCGCGCCCGTGAACGATCGTGCCAAGCTCGCCGCCTCATGGGAGAAAATGAACACCACTACGACTAAGATCCTCTCACAAGTCAGCGAGATGACGGGCACTCAAATCCCGATGCAAAAGCCTCTCAGCTCGGAGAAGGATGGCTTCACCACTTGGTTCTTCCCGCTGCCGTTTTTCAACGATGACTTCCTGCCTTCCGTCACCGTGGGCGAGGAATGGTTCGTGGCATCCACCTCCAGGAATCAAGCGCTCGATCTCATCACCCAAGCCAAGGCCGGTGGCGAACCAAGTGATGGCTTCACCATGAAGTTGAATTTCAAAATGCTGGAAGCCTACGCCAAGGAGACCGCCAAGATGGTGGAGGAGAATGCGGAAGCCATGAATGGAGAAGCCCTCACCCCAGAGCAGATCGAGCTGGTCAATGAGGCCATCAGCACCATCAGCGAGCTGGATCAAATGACCGTCCACGCCCGGCGTGAAGGTGCCACTCTGCGCTCCACGGTGCATTTCAAAACTCGTGCGGCTGCCCCATAATGGCATGCCTCGGGGCGCAGCGATGAAATTTTTTGCCAGCGAAACCATCATGCTGTTAAATCCCATCGGCATCCTGCGCTCATGCTTTGGGGGGAAATTCGCAACCCCTCGCCAGCCCGGCCTCTGCCCCAGCGCGTGGGGGCGGCTGGTCTTTCATGAGCCCTACCGGAGTGCCGAAGCGCTGCGAGGAATCGAGGGATTTTCCCATCTCTGGCTCATATTTGGCTTTCACGGAACTCGCGCCCAAGGCTGGCGACCCACCGTCAGACCACCGCGGCTAGGCGGTAATGAACGCGTCGGAGTGTTTGCCAGCCGCTCCACTTTCCGGCCCAATGGACTGGGACTATCCTTGGTGAAATTAGAAAGTGTGGACAATCTCGCGAGCGATGGCCCCACGCTGTTTCTAGGTGGTATCGATTTACTGGATGGCACTCCGATTTATGACGTCAAGCCCTACCTCGCCTATGCGGAAGCCTTGCCAGAGGCCAGCGCTGGCTTCGCCCATGAGGCCATTTGCCCCTTGCCCGTGGTGGTGGCAGATGCGGCGAGGGCAAACTTTGAAAGTCTTCCCCTGCGCTCAAAAGCAGTCATCGAGGAAGCACTCGCGCTGGACCCTCGCCCAGCCACCCAGACGGCAGGGCCTGCCCGGCAATTCGGCGCGGACCTATGCGGGTGCAATGTCCGCTTCAGCGTCAGCGGCGGAATTTGCACCATTTTACAAGTTGAAGCCAATGCAGGTTCAGGGTTGAGTAATTAGCTAAACCGAAGTATTTACCCCTCCCATGAAACGTTTCTACGAAGTTCCTGCAAAAATCACCGCTCTCGCGATGGTGATTGCCGGGCTGGCAGCCTGCCAAAAGCCGGCGGATGCGGTGAAAACGGATTTGGAAGAAGTAGGCTACCAACTCACCCCGGAAGAGTGGTTCCGCGCGAGCCGGGAAAATGATCCGGCCGCATTGAAAAAATTTCTCTCATCTGGTTTCAAGGCGGACCTTGAAAACCCCGATGGAGACTCCGCATTGCACATCGCAGCCTCTTCCGGAGCGGAAAATGCGGCAAATTTCCTGCTTGAGCGTGGTCTGAAAATTGATCTCCCCGGTGCCGCAGAACGCACCCCGCTGATGGTCGCCGTCATCGCAGATCAGACCGCAATGGTCCGTTGGCTCTTGCGCCAAGGGGCAGATCCACGAGCGAAGGACGCCAATGGATTCGTGCCACTCATGCTCGCCGTGCGGGAGGGCCGCAGCGGTGCCGTCGCCGAACTCGCCCCGTACATGCGGGATGGCCTCGATGACGCACTGCTGCTCGCCGCGCTCGTCGGGCGCGCCGATGTGATTGATTCACTGACGAATTATGGCGCATCGCCCTACGCCCGGATGGAGGACGGCCGCACTGCTTTGATGATCGCCGCGGAAAATGGCCATCAAGAGGCGGTGCAACTTTTACTCGATGTAGGAGCGAGCCGTTATGCCGCCACCACCGAGGGGCTCACCGCGGCAGACCTCGCCACTGCGGCAGGCTTCCCGGATATAAGTGCGGAAATTTTACGCACACCTCCCCCGGACGAGCTAGCTCTAGAAACTCCCGCCCACCTCGCCCAAGTCATGGATGCCTTTGTGGATCGCGCCGAGGCAGGCACCGGTTACGCTGGTATAGCCAGTAGCGATAGCGTGATTTCAAGCGATGTTCCCGCCCGAAGGAACGCACCACAGGCCCGCACTCGCCGCAGTGGCTCCCTCCCCATCGCAGGGGAAATTTTGAGCAGCCGGGTTCCCAATAATCTCGTGGATTCTCCAAGACGCTCCAGCGCTTCGGGTTCCAAATCCCCTTCAAGTAGCGACGGATTTGCCATGCCGCCCATCATCATGCGTCACTACCGTGAGCGCGATGTGCCGCTCCAGCTCAAGTCCGTGCAAGGCGAGACCGCCACCGTGCAGATCGCAGGCACACAGCCTCAGACATACCAAGTGCAGCCTGGAGACACGATTCCAGGGTCAAATTTAATCGTCGTCCGCGTCCAGAAGCGCATGGAAAACAGCAAATTCAGCCAGGACAGAGCGATCGAAGTTTCCGTCATCGATGTCAAAGACACCCAAACAGGAGTCACCCGCGAATGGATATCAGGGGTCACTTCCGCCGCTCACGATCCCGTCGCCTTGGTAGAAGACTCGGCCACCGGCAAGCGCTACCTCGCCACTCCCGGCCAACACTTCAAAGCGGCAGATGGCACCGAATTCATCATCGCAGACGTCCGTCCGAACCAACTCATCATCGAGGAAGCGGCCACGGGTGCCGTGCAAACCATCCCCCTGCGCGGTCCGCGCGGCTGACGTCATGAAAACTCAACCTATGGAAACAGAAACCATCATCGATCACGGCCAGCCCGTCCGGCAATTCTCCGTCCTCCTCTCGAATCGTGTCGGTGCCTTGGCCGCCTTGGTCAAGCTCCTGCGCACCTCTGGCATCGAGGTGGTAGGCTTGAGCATGCAAGATTCACGCGATGCCACGGTCGCCCGCATCGTCGTATCAGATCCAGACACGGCGGAACAATTATTCATGGAAAAAGGCATCCCCCACGCCACTTGCGAGCTCATCGTCATCGCCATGCGGGAATCGGGCCCAGGTCTCCTGCAATCCCTGGATTCCCTCATGATCGCGGAGACAAATATCGATTTTGCCTACGCCCTGATGCCCAGCCCGGAAGGCCAATCCCTGCTCGCCATGCACGTCGAAGACTACGAATTTGCAGTAGCGATCCTGCACCAAAGCGGCTTCAAGCTGATGTACCAAGAGGACTTAAGCCGTTAGATTATCACTCGAAGGAATCCCAATCTGTGATTCGTTCACTCCCGCTTCATTTTGAAAATCAAAGCTCTCACTCAAATGCGCTGGGTCTATTGGCTCGGCTGGATGTCCTTCGGCGCGGCATTCCGCGGTCTTTTCGGCCTTAGACTCATCGGTGAGGAAAATCTCATCAGCGAGGGGCCGGTGCTCGTCGCCTCCAACCATCAAAGTTTTCTCGATCCCCCGTTGATCGGCAATCTCTACCGGACCGAGATGGTATTCCTCGCTCGCAAGACGCTGTTTGTTGGTTTTTTCAAATGGCTCTACACCCAGTGGAATGCCATCCCGGTGGACCAGGACCGCCCGGACATGGGAAGTCTCAAGACCATCATTCGCAAGCTCAAGGAAGGCGAGCGCGTGCTCGTTTTCCCGGAAGGCGAGCGCACCTTGGATGGGTCCATCGGCCCGGCCGCCGCGGGCATCGGCCTGATCGCGGCCAAGTCCGGCGCGGTGATCCAGCCGGTGCGGATCCGCGGTGCCCATGAGGCTCTGCCGCGCGGCTCGTCGAAAATCCGCTTCGCCCGCATCACCGTTTCCATCGGCAAGCCCATTTATCTGACTCCGGAGCAGCTCAAAGCGAGCGATGGCAAGGAAAGCTACGAGCGCATCGCCAAGCAAATCATGGCCGCCATCCACGAGCTATGATGACGAAATTCCGCCCATGCATCGATCTTCACCAAGGCAAGGTGAAGCAAATCGTAGGCGGCAGCCTGCGTGATGCCGGACCAGGGCCGACTGAAAATTTCGTCTCGGAACATCCAGCCGCATGGTTTGCGCAGCGCTTCCACCAAGATGGCCTATCGGGCGGGCATGTGATCAAGCTAGGACCCGGCAATGATGAGGCGGCACGGCTGGCACTGGCGGCCTGGCCCGGCGGGCTACAAATCGGCGGCGGAATCTCGCTGGAAAATGCCAGTGAATGGCTGGATGCAGGCGCCAGCCATGTAATCGTGACTTCGGTCTTGTTTGATGCGGAGGGGAAATTTCTTGAACCCGTCTTACAGCGCCTCGTGAAAAAAATCGGCAGGCAGCGCCTCGTGATCGACCTTTCCTGCCGGGCCACCGCAAGCGGCTGGACAGTGGCGATGAACCGTTGGCAAACGCTCACCGAGTTGGATCTAACAACTGCGGTAATGGATCGGCTTGCGCCATTTTGTGCTGAATTCCTCATCCACGCCGCAGATGTGGAGGGGCTGTGCGGTGGGATCGATGCCGCGCTGGTGGCTTACCTGGGTGCTTGGGGGAAAATCCCAATCACCTACGCCGGCGGCGCCGCAACCATGGCGGATCTGCTTCTCATCGAGCAGGCCGGATCTGGAAAAATCGATGTCACAGTGGGCAGCGCGCTGGACCTGTTCGGCGGCAGTGGCTTGAAGTATGAGGATCTGGTGCGCTGGAACCAACGCCCCGCAGAATTCCAGATCCTGTAAAATCGCGATTCTCCGAGAATTGAAGTTCTGCAAAATGGCCGAGGCTCCACTAAGCGGGAAGCAACGCAATTTGGCAGATTGCGGGAATGCGGTTGCAGGACTTGCCAGCATGGTTTTAAGCTCCCCGGGTGCCTGATTTGGATCTGCAACCCCACACCGCCGGAGTGACTGTAAATCGTGATTTTCTGCGTTCGGTTTTCCAATCGATGCTGAAGGCGCGGATTTTGGAAAACAAGCTCTCAAGCCTCTACAAGGCGGGAAAAATCGTGGGTGGTGTCTATCTCGGCCGGGGCCAGGAAGCGGTGAGCGCGACGCTGGGCACCGCATTGATCCAAGGCACGGATTTTTTCGCACCACTCATCCGGGATCAGGCAGGCCGCACGGCTTTCGGCGAGCCACTCATCGATTGCACCCGCACCTACCTCGGCTCGGTGGAGGGGCCGATGCGCGGGCGCGACGGCAACATTCACCGCGGCCGGCCGCAAGTAGGAATGCCGGCGATGATTTCCCATCTCGGAGCGCAGGTGCCGGTGATTGCCGGGATGCTTTTCGCGAAGCGTTTACAAGGCACACTCGGCGGGCGGGTGGGGGCCACCTGCATCGGCGATGGCGCGACTTCCACTGGCGCCTTCCACGAGGGACTCAAT
>Ga0105045_10001645_pt1 | contig 18419 bp, 17 predicted proteins | sample MAT02_FD_78089 | JGI IMG/M metagenome (GOLD analysis project Ga0105045, IMG submission 78089) | Freshwater microbial communities from Lake Fryxell liftoff mats and glacier meltwater in Antarctica - MAT-02 (megahit assembly) | ecosystem: Environmental > Aquatic > Freshwater > Ice > Liftoff... | reverse complement strand
TACGACCGCTCCAAGTCGGTGACCGTACGCGACCACTCTGCGAGGAGGCGAGGGAGTGTTTTCATGGGTTGGGCCGCCGGCGAGCCTGACGACGGAAGTAATCCTCGCCGTCGTTGGGCTTGAAGAAGGTGCGGATGGTGCGGTCGCGGTTGACGGCGAGAAAGGCCCCGCTGCTGCGGTCGTATCGGCTGATGACGCCGTCGGTGTCGCGGATAATCTCCAGCACGTTACCGCCCACGGGCCGGTCGCGCAGCGCCTGCGCGAGTGCCAGATACTCGGCCTGATCGACCGCGCCGAACTCCGTGCCGTGTCGCTGGTAATGATCGATCAGCTGCGCCGGGGAGCGGAAGCCGGGGGACGAACGGCTGGTGGGCGTCGTGGCGATCGCCGGAGACGGCGCCAGGGCGGGCGATTGCGCAGCGGTCGACGGCAGGGCCGCCGGCGACGCGTTGCCGGGGCTGGCGCCATCGCGCACGATGAGGTTCCAACCGGCCACAGCCAGTGTCGCGACGATCACCACAAGCCGCAGCGCGCGGCGAAGTTGCGTCCGAGTCATGGTGGATGGTAGGCAGCGGGAGCGCGGGTCACAATATTTGTCGGTATGTCTATCGTCGCCGATCTGTTATCGCTGCTCGAACTCGAGAAGCTGGAAGTCAATATTTACCGTGGGCGCAACCGCGATCTCGGTACGGGCCGGGTATTTGGCGGCCAGGTGTTCGCGCAGGCGCTCGTGGCCGCGCGCCGTACGGTGGACGAGCCGCGTGAGGCCCATTCGGTGCACGGTTACTTTTTGCGGCCTGGTGACCTCAAGGCTCCCATTGTGTTCTTTGTGGACCGGCCGCGCGACGGGGGCAGCTTCACCAGCAGGCGGGTGACGGCCATTCAGCACGGGGAGGCGATCTTTCACCTGTCGGCCTCGTTTCATTTGCAGGAAAGCGGATTGGATCACCAGTCCACCATGCCCGACGTGCCCGCACCGGAGTCACTCACACCGGAGCTCGACCAGATCCGCGAGGGTATGGAGCGTTTCCCACCGGAGCTGCGCACGGCGATCACGCAGGACCGCCCGATCGATTTTCGCGCGACCACGTCGCATCTGGCGCAGCACGGCCCGACCTCGGAGCAGGGCCGGTCGGTGTGGTTTCGCGTGGTGGAGCGGTTGCCCGATGAACCGATCGTCCACCAGGCGATTCTCGCGTACGCGTCGGACTACGGATTCTTGCCCACGGCACTCTTTCCGCACGATGTGTCGTACCTCGATCCGCGGTTACAACTGGCGTCGATCGATCACACGGTATGGATGCATCGGCCATTCCGCGCGGATGAATGGCTGTTGTATGTGATGGACACGCCGTCGGCGGCGGGGGCGCGTGGGTTTGTGCGGGGGCAGGTGTTTACGCGCAACGGGGTGTTGGTGGCGAGTGTGGCGCAGGAGGGGTTGGTGCGGTTGCGGGAGGGGTGACGGGGGGGAAGCCGGGGAGCTCTTTTGCTCGCGGACATGATGAGAGGCCACCGGCTATACTCTTCGTAAGCCGTCAAGCGACCGAGGTTTTCGTCGTCCTCTGCGTTCACCACGCGTACCCACTGTTCGCCAATGCCGAAGCACTCTCCGCTCCGATTTCGCACGTTCGTCAGCGTCGCGGCCTTTAGTGTCCTGCTCTGGGCGTGCGCCACGTCTGCGGTGCCGGCACCATCGTTGGCAGTCCCCACACCGGGCGCTGTAACGACGCCTCGACGCGCCATCCTCGTCTCTTTCGACGCGCTCAACGAACGGCGCGCACTCGAATCCATTCCCGCCAGCGCGATCCCCGCGCTGCGCGCGTTATTCTCGAACGGCGCCTGCGCCGCCTCGGCGCGTCCGGCGTTCCCCAGTGTCACCGCACCGGGACACGCCGCACTCTGGACCGGAGCGTATGGCAATGTGAGCGGTATTGCCGCCAACGCCATGCCTCGCCTGCCGCGCAGTGAAAACTCGCTCACGTCGCGAGTGTCCGGCTATTTCGTGGACAATCTGCGTGCCGAACCGATCTGGATCACGGCGGCTCGCGCCGGGCTTCGCGTCACAGGGCAGCACATCACGCAGGCGCCGGGGGCACCGGGCTACGAGGGCGCGGATCGTGACGACCCGACGCTCATGGCGCGCAAGCAAGACGCCACCCGCATTCTGGCCGGCGACAACATCCTGGTGATGAACGGCTACAACGTGATGCAATCGCCATCGCTGGTGTTGTCGGAAACCTCGCACGCGCCACGTCCCGCCGTCGGCTGGACCAATCTCGGGCGGATCGCTGGTGGCGTGCCGCCCCTTGAGGTGGCGTGGCTCGCCGGCAGTGATTCGTTGTACGCGCTGCTGCACGGGCAGCGTGTGTACGACCGCGTGCTGCTGGCCGCTTCGCGTGATGCCGCCTTGGGCGAGGTCGCGGTTGTCGCCGCTGAGGCGACGGCGCCTGTGAACGGCGATCGCCCGTTGGCTCGCCATTTCGCACCGCCGGTATTTGTCGCCACGGCGCAGGGAACGGTTGCCCTGACGGGACGGCTTTTTGCCCTGAGCCCGGATGGCCGGCAGTACACACTGCTCATTCCCGAACTGCGGCCTATCGAAGGGAGCAACCGGAGCAGTACCGAGGCCTACGTGCGCGCCATCGGTGGCTGGTACGGCAACGGCGCGCTCTCGGCCTATCGCGCGGGACAGCTTGGCAAAACATTGTTCGACGGTGGCGATGGACGCGCCGAGCAGCGGTACGTAGAGTCGTTGGAGTTGCTTACCCGCCAATTCGTGCGGGGCGCGACGTGGCTCTGGACCACGCGCACGCCGCAGCTGCATCTTGACTATTTACCGCTGATCGACGAAGTCGACCACGAATGGTTTGGTTCGGTGGACGCCACCGCCGCCCCGTACAACGCAGCATTGGCACAGCAACTGCGGCCGCATCGTGTGCGCGCGTGGCAGCTTGCGGACCGGTACCTGCGCAGCTTGCAGGGTCTGGTGGCGGGAGATCCACAAGCGGCGCTGGTGGTGTCCGGTGATCACGGCATGCGCAGTATCTGGCTCAGCTTCCGGCCCAACGTCGCGTTGGCTCGTGCCGGCTTACTCGTGCTCGACAGCGCAGGGCGTGTAGATCTCTCACGCACACGCGCGTACTCGATGAATGGCTACTACGTGATGCTCAATCGCACGGCGTGGAAGAACGGCATTGTCCAAAAGTCAGAAGAACGCGCGACCCTCGACGCGGTGGAGCGCGCCCTGCGCGCGGCGCGCGCCGACGACGGCACGCCCATCGTAACCGCGATCTGGCGCAGTGACATGCCGGGAGCAGATACACTCGGCATCGGCGGACCGAGTGGCGGCGATGTGTACTACGATGTAGCACGCGGATTTTACTGGAGTACCGCGCTCACTGGGCCGATTGCCTCGCCAATCAGTCGCGTCAACGCGACGCATGGATTTCCGTCACCGAGCCCGGAGATGCACACGGTGTTGTGTGCGTGGGGCGACGCGATCGCGCCGCGACGGGTGGGGCCGTTGCGGAACGCCGACGCCCCTTTGGTGGTTGCGGACTGGTTGGGCATGCCGCGACCGCCCGATGCGACGGGCGCCCTGCCGATGGGTGCACTCATCGGTGAGAAGCGATAGCGGAGGGACGTAGCTACCGGACTCATCATCGGCAGAGGGCGGTAGCGGCCACGAGTTACACGTTCGTGACTGGTTCCGTGCAATAATGGCACTTTGTCTCGGCACCTTCTTTTCAAGAAGCAATGAGCCTCCCCCTTCCCGCCAGACGAGCAATGCAAAGTCGGCCCGTGCGCAGTCTCTGCGGCGCGATCTCGCGCGGATTCGCGATCGCACTTCCGTTGGTGTTGGTGCTTAACGCATGCTCTGACAATTCAAGCACGAATACGCCGGCGCTTACGTCGCTCAATATCACGCTTCCGACGTCCACGATCGTGGTCGGGCAGGATGTCCCGGCATCCGCACGAGGCGCTGACCAGTTCGGCGCGGAGATCGTGACTGGTCAGGCAACGTGGGCCACAACAGCAACGTCGATCGCTGCTGTGTCGTCGGCCGGTGTGGTGACGGGTGTCGCGCCTGGCGCGGCACAGGTGACCGTGACCGTAGGCGCGATCGTCGGACGCCAGAGTATTACGGTGGTCGCGCCTGTCGTCACCACGCTCACGGTTTCGGCACCAACCACGAGTCTGGTGCAGGGGCAAACGGTCACCGCGGTGACGGCGGCCATCGATCAGATCAATCGCCCGGTGGCGCCCGGCGTCATTTCGTGGGCTTCGTCGAATGCGGCGGTCGCGACGGTGAGCGCTGCGGGTGTGATCACGGCGCTCACGGCGGGCACCGCCAACATTGCCGGCACGGCCGGTGGCCGAACGGGGCAGGTGGCGATCACGGTCGCGGCTTCCCCCGCTATCCGCATCAACGAAGTCGAGTCCAATCTCGGTTCGCCTGGCGACTGGATCGAGCTTTTCAACCCAACTGCGGCGGCCGTTGACGTCTCCGGGTGGGGCCTCAAGGACAGTGACAGCACACGTACCTTCCGCTTCCCAGTCGGCACCACCATTCCCGCCGGCGGATACCTCGTGGCCGAGGAAGCCGCGTTTGGATTCGGGCTCGGTGCTGCTGACGACGCGCGCCTGTTCAACCAGTTTGGCGCATTGATCGATGGGGTCACGTGGACCACGCATGCGGTGACCACGTATGGTCGCTGCCCGACGAGCGCGGGTAACGTGGTAACCACCAACACATCCACCAAGGGCGCGGCGAACGATTGCCGTGTGTTGGTACGCGTGAATGAGGTGGAGTCCAGTGGCGGCACGCCCGGCGATTGGATTGAGTTCTTCAATTTCGGCCCCACGCCGGTGAACGTCAGCGGGTACGTGGTGAAGGACAACAACGACACGCGTACGGCGACGATTCCGGCCGGAACAACGATTGCCGCAGGTGCCTTCTACGTCTTTGATACCGAAAGTGCCACCGGCGGTTTCGGCCTTGGCTCCGACGATGCCGCCCGGTTGTTCGATGTGAGCGGAACGCTCGTGGATTCGTATTCGTGGACGGCGCATGCCGTGATCACGTACGGACGCTGCCCGGATGGAACGGGGGCGTTCCAGTCAACGAGCGTGTCAACGAGAGGCGCGGCGAATGTGTGCGGCGCGCTGCCGCCACCGCCACCGCCAGTCCCCGCCGGACTTCCGTGGCCGGGCAGCGATGACGTGCAGGCGGTTGATGGTGTCAGCGTGTTCTCAACCAACGGAAGCGGCTTGGTGTACGAAGGCTCCGCCGGCAGTACGCCGGCCGTGCTCTGGGCCGTGCGGAACGGCCCTGGCACACTCTTCCGCATGACGTTCAGCGGCGGCATCTGGCGCCCCGATCCGACGAATGACTGGGGTACGGGCAAGCTCCTCCGGTACACCGATGGCACGGGTAACCCGGACGCTGAAGGGGTGACGTTCGCCGCCGGTGGATCGGCGGGTGGCATGTACGTCGCGACCGAGCGCAACAACGACGCAAGTTCGGTGAGCCGTCTGATGGTGTTGCGGATCGATCCGACGCAGGGTGGGGCGACGCTCACGGCCACCAACCAGTGGGATCTGACCGCGGACTTGCCGGTGGTGGGAGCCAACCTCGGCCTCGAAGCGATCGCGTGGATTCCTGACAGCATGCTGGTCGCCAACGGCTTTTTCGATGAATCGAAGTCGAGGGCGTACGCGCCGTCTGACTATCCGGGGCATGGCACAGGACTGTTCTTCGTGGGCGTTGAAGCCAACGGTACGGTGTATGGGTACGCGCTCAATCACACGACCAGCACGTTCACGCGGGTCGCGACATTTGCCGGCAATCTGGCCAACCAGACGGGAGGCAGCGGCATCATGGATCTCGCGTACGATCGCGAGAGCGGCTACCTCTGGGCGGTGTGTGATGACACGTGCAACGGCACGATGGCCATCTTCGAAATCGACCGCGGCGCAACGTCGTCCACACGTGGTCGCTTTATGTCGAACCGTCGGTATGCGCGTCCATCGTCGATGCCCAACTTGAACAATGAAGGCTTCACGTTTGCGCCGAACAGCGAGTGCGTAAACAATCGTAAGCCGGTGTTCTGGGCGGACGACAACGAAACGGCCGGGCGCACTATTCGGCGGGCGACGATGCCATGTGGCACCTTTGCTCCGCTGGTGCAGGGTGGCGTTGGACCGGTTCGGCGCCGCTAGACGGACCACGGTTCCTGGAATTTCATCGTGGCCGGACGGCTACGAAACGGCTTCGGGCGCGAAGGCAAAGGCCGTCATATCGTCCGACTGCGCGGTATCGGCGGAGAACTCATCGATGGCGCGAACTACCGCGCGCACAATCCCGACGGGGGAGCCATTACCAGCGCGCTGCAGCGTCTGCTGCAGCCGTTCGTGCGAGAAGATGGCGCGGTGGACATCGGTGCTCTCGCGTATGCCGTCAGCTCGTGTGCGGATTGGCAGGCGCCTACACGCTGGCCGTGCCGACGCGAAACTCAACGCGCGTCTGTTCGCCATGGTGAATCAGCCGAACCCAGTGAGGGATCGCATTGTTGAAACGCGCAGCACTGGGAGACGCTCGAGTCGAAAATGCGATAGCGCACCGCGGAAGTCGTGCGGCAGCCGGCCCCACCCGTGAGGTCCGTCGCCCACCGGGTTCGTGTTCTACCCTTTCCTCGAGGAGTGCGCCTCATGGCCCTTCTTCGAGTGAACCGCTCGTACATCGCGCTGTTCGTGATTACCAGCATGTCGCTGAGCACAGCACGCGGCATCGCCGACGATGGCCCTCCGCTCATTGGGACAGGCGGGGCGATTGAGCAGGCCTTTTCCCTCTCCATCCTGATGGTCGGTCTCGTGGCGCTTCGTGCAATCTGGCAGCGTCGCGCCTCGCCCCGTCGGATCGTGGCATTCTGGGCATCGCTCGTGCTTGGCTTGCTGATTGCACAGGATGTCGTCGCGGGTTTTCTGCGAGACGGTCTGCCGGATCGCCTGTTCGCGACAGGCGCCGTTTCGTTTGTGCTGTTCGCGGTGGTGTGGCTGGTATCGCGCCATCTGGCTGAGAACCGCTAACGGGCGCTGACATAAGGCGGCTGACTCCCGAGCCGCTCCCACCGTTCGATGGCAACGAACGGCCGGGTCCTGACGTTATCTAAAAGAGTCCAGACCGGCACCCAACCGGTTCGGGCGCTGGCGGCGCGAGCCAGCGGTATTCCGTGCCATATCCCACGCCTTCTACCACGTTATGAATCGCTCCGTGTTTCGCTGCTTGTTCGTCTTGCCTTTGTGTACCGCGCTTTCGACAATGTCTGCTCAGGGTGGACCGCCGGGTGGCCCGCCGGGTGGCCCGCCGGGTGGCCGTCCGGGAGGACCGCCGGGTGCGCGTCCTGTTCCGGCCGCACCGGATTCGGCCACGCTGCAATCGCAGGCGATCCGCGTGTTTCTCGATTGCCAAGGCCGAGTGCGTGGATGTGACCGGGATTTCATCGTCACCGATGTCAATTTCGTCAACTGGATGCGCGATCGGTTCGACGCCGATGTCCAGATTCTGGTGTCGGGGCTGACCAATGGCGGAGGCGGTACGGAGAACACCATCACCTTCATCGGGCGCCGCCGTTTCGAAGGGATGGCCGACACGCTCGTGCTCAACACGCTGCCTAACGATCCGGACGACCGCATCCGGCGTGAATTGGCGCGGACCTTCAAGTTGGGGCTTGCGCGCTATGTGGCGAAGTCGCCCATTGCGTCGCGGATCCAGTTGGCGTATGTGGCTCCGTTCGGCCTGCAGCAACGGCAGGCCTCGGCCGCCGATCTGAAGGATCGCTGGAATCTCTGGACGTACACCACGAACTTTAATGCGTTCGTGCGCGCCGAGGATTTGCAGCAGTCGATTAACGGCTCGCTCTCACTGTCGGCGAACCGGGCCACCGAGAAGTGGAAAATGAACTTCTCGCTCAGCGGCAACGTGAACGAGCAGCGCTTCGAGATCAGCGCGACTCCTACGCGTCCGGCATTTACTGTGACCAACGAGCAGCGGACGTACAACGCCAACTCGCTGGTGGTTCGCTCGCTGTCGTCTCATTGGTCGGCAGGCGTCAAGTTGGGCGCTGGGTTCTCCGACTTCCTCAATCAGGATCTCGCGCTGCGTCTGCAACCAGCAATTGAATACAACCTGTTTCCCTGGACTGAGCAGACGCGACGCCAACTCACCTTTCTGTACAACGTGGGCCCCAATTACTACGACTACCAGCGGACCACGGTGTTCGACCAAAACTCGGAAACCCGCGTCAGTCAGCAGGCCACTGCCTCCTACGTTGCCCGGCAGTCGTGGGGCTCGAGCAACGTGTCGCTGGACTGGCTCAACTACCTGCACGACTTCAATCGCAATGCGCTGACGCTGAGCGGAAACGTCGATCTCCGGATCGGGCGTGGCTTTTCGCTCAATGTCGGTGGATCGGCGGCGCGCATCAACGATCAGATTTATTTGCCGCGCGCGGGCAACACGGAAGAGGAGATTCTGCTGCAGCGTCAGGCACTGCAGACCGGTTTCCGCATTACCACGAACATCGGCATTCGCTACACGTTTGGTTCGATTTACAACACCATTGTGAACCAGCGCTTCGGCAGTCTCGGCGCCAGCGGTGGCCGGTTCGCGTTCTTCGGGTTCTAAGAGGGCAGTTGGGCGGTAGCCTGACTGCGCGGGGGCCTGTCCCGTCAACGTCACGGTCTCGTCGCGTGTGTGCAACGGGGGCGTGGCGCACCCGTTGCGAGTGCCCCGCGTGAGTATGGTGTAGCGAGGATCTTTTCGCTCCCGTTGCCCCACTCTCGATGACTGGTCCGCTGTTGCGCCATGTTCTGCGCGTTGGTGTGGTCGTGCTCGCGACCACACCGTGCATCACGTTTGCCGGTGCGCAGCCTGCCACCTCGACGCGTCCGTTCGCAATCATCGGGCACCGCGGAGCCGCTGGACTGGCCCCCGAGAATACTCTCGCGGCGTTCCGACGGGCCTGCGCGATTGGGGTGGACGGCATTGAACTCGATGTCCACCTGACCGCTGACAGCGTGTTGGTGGTGCATCATGATTACACACTGCACCCCGATCTCACCCGCGATGCCAACGGCGGGTTCACCATTACCGACCCGCGGCCTCTGCTGCGCGCCAGCACGCTGCAAGCGCTTCGCGTCTATGATGTGGGACGTTTGCGCCCGGGCTCGGATTATGCGGCAAAACATCCCGAGCAGCAGCCTGCAGATGGCGAGCGTATTCCCACGCTCGACGAGGTGATCACGCTGTTCCGTGCCGGATGCGCGCCACCTACGCGCCTCGTGGTTGAGATCAAGACTGATCCCACGAAGCCCGGGCTTTCGGCCGCGCCAGAGGAGGTTGTACGTCGCACCATAGCGCAACTGCGTGCGCGCGGTGTGTCGGATCGGGTCCAGATCATCGCGTTCGACTGGCGCGCCGTGATGGCCGCGCAGCGCCTCGCTCCAGAGATTCCTACCAGCTACCTGACGTTCGAGGGGAAGGACTCAACGGAGTGGAACAGCATCGAGATCGGACGTCCGGGGGCGGCCGCATGGATGGGCGGTCTCGACGTGGATGCGTACGGTGGCTCGGTGCCGCAGGCGATCGCCGCCGCGGGTGGGACGGCGTGGTCACCGTACTTCCGGAATGTCACGCCCGAACGGCTCGCCGAGGCCCACGCGCTCGGGCTCCGCGTGTATCCGTGGACCGTCAACGATGCGGTGGAGATGCGTCGACTCGTGGAGCTTGGCGTGGATGGGATCACGACCGATCGGCCGGACCTGCTACGGGCCGTGCGGAGCGGAGGCCGCGCGCCGTAGGACTTAACAAGGCGCTCCACCATCGCCGGGGCACGCCGATCCCGCGCGACCACGCACAGACGCCCTGTGATCAATCCGTTACGTAACATAGTCGCCGGATAGGCTGCGTTCGATGGCGGGGTCGTCGATACCTCCAGCTATCCCTCACTGTCGCCCCTATGCCGTCGTCGCTCTCCAACACGTCCTCCTTTCGTGCCGTCATGATCCCCGCCGTTCGTCGCGCCCGCGCGACAGCGCTGGCGTTTGTTGGTGGCGCCCTCGTGTTCTTCATCTTCGAAGCGAGCAAGTCCGCAGTTTTTCCGTCGCTTACCATTTGGGAGTCGCACAGCATCACCATTGTATTCGGCTCGTGTATTGCGGCCGGCGCCGCATTTATCGCGATGCAGCGTCAGGCTTCCATGCTTATCACGCTTGCTGCCGAGGAAGCGTTGCGTGAGCGCCTCGAAAGCCGACAGCGAGCCTTGCAGGAGAGCGAGGCGCGATACCGACTTTTAGTGGAGAACTCACCCGAAGCGATTGCGGTGCACCGCGGCGGCCATCTCGTCTACGTCAACACGGCCGGTGCTGCACTCATTGGCGCCTCATCGAGCGACCTTCTCATCGGGCGCCGCACAGTGGACTTCGTGCATCGAGCCGACCTTCCGCTGGTCCGGCAACGGGTGCATGCCGATACGAGTCGGGTGCAGTACCGGCTGCTCCGCATAGACGGCGAGATCCGCGAGGTCGACGCTGCGTCGGTTCGCATTCCGTACGAAGGCGCTTCGGCTATCCAAACGGTCTTTCGCGACATCACGCAACGGAAGGAACTGGAAGCGCGCCTGACGCACGAGGCGTTTCACGACGCGCTGACGGGTTTACCAAACCGCTCATTATTTCGCGATCGGCTCGAGCACGCAGTTCTCGTTCGTGCACGGCAGCCAGAGACGCGCGTGGTGGTGATGTTTCTCGATCTCGATGAGTTCAAGTCGGTAAACGACAGTCTCGGACACGAGGCAGGGGATCAAGTGCTGCGGCTGGTAGCCGGGCGAATCCGTGAGGAAGTCCGAACGGCAGATACCGTTGCACGATTCGGCGGTGATGAGTTCGCGATCCTCATGGAGCAGGTGGGAGCAGTGTCAGAAGTCATGTCGATCGTAAACAGAATCAAGGTGTCGTTACGGCGTCCATTGGCGTTGCACGGGCGAATCATGTCGGTCTCTGCGAGTGTCGGCGTTGCGTTCGCCGAGCCCGGCGAAGACGTGGACACGTTGCTCCGCAACGCCGATGTCGCGATGTATGAGGCGAAGGAGGCCGGTAAGGCCCGTCACGCAGTGTTTGAGCCCGCGATGTACACCGCCATTATTCAGCGACTGCAGCTGGAGTCTGACCTGCGAGCCGCAGCCGCGTCACCAGTCGCGGCAGGGCTGTCCCTCGCGTATCAACCGATCGTGGATTTACGCTCTGGGGCGCTGCGCAGTGTCGAGGCGCTGTTGCGATGGGATCATGGGACGCGCGGGTCGATCCCACCCTCGGTCTTTGTACCCGTCGCCGAGCATACGGGGGTCATCGTTCCGTTGGGGAACTGGGTGCTCGAGACCGCGTGCCACCAGCTCGTGTCTTGGCGCACGCTGTGGTGGAGTGAAAAATGGGATCCGGCGACGATGCCTTCAATGGCGGTCAATATCTCCGGCAAGCAGCTCCTCGAGAGCGATTTCGTGGAGACTGTCGCCAGTATTTTGGCGCGAACCAACGCCCCCGCGGACTGCATTACGCTCGAGATTACGGAAAGCGTGATCATGCGCGATACCGAGACATCCCTTCAGACGATAGGCGCGCTGAAGGCACTTGGCGTTCGACTGGCGATCGACGATTTCGGCACGGGATACTCGAGTCTCAGTTATCTGCAGCGCTTCCCGGTGGATGTGCTCAAAATAGATCGAGCGTTCGTTGAAGGCGTGTCGCGCGGAGGCTCTGATGCCGCGCTCGCCAGAACGATTCTCACGCTCGGGCACACGTTGGGGTTGCAGACCGTGGCCGAAGGCGTGGAAGACGAAGCGCAGCGGGCGCAGTTGGAGCGGATGGGGTGCGTGCTGGCGCAGGGATATCTGTTTTCTCGACCGTGCCCAGCCGCTGAGTTGACCGACTGGATGCGAAACCGCGAGCGCGTGACATCGGAGACTCGACGGCAAGCCGTCTAAGGCGCCCCACCGCGTGCCAGCGTCCAGGCTAGTCGTTGAGCCTGTCGTCATGTTGTCACGTGTCCGTCACGGTTCCGTGACACGGTCTGCGTAGATTATCGATTCACTCGGTCCCCGTTGATCTTATGCTGCAAACGCCTGTGCGCCGCCCGCTGGCAATCCTTGCGCTCCTGTTTCTCGGCGGCGCGTGCACCGACACGGAGCGGCCAGCTTCGATCAGCACTGAGCAGATCACCCTCGCGGGATCGACCTCGATCCAACCGTTCGCAGAGCGCTGGGCTGAGGAGTACCATGAAGGACGCATCGTCGTGCAGTCGGGCGGGTCAACGGCTGGAATCAAGGCCGCGCAAGACGGGACCGCCGACATCGGCATGTCGTCGCGCTCACTACAGCCATCGGAGACGTCGGGCTTGGTGCAAACAATTGTCGCCCGCGATGGGATTGCCGTGATCGTGCACGCATCGAACCCCGTGCACGCCCTGACGCTCGCTCAGCTGCGCGACATCTACTCCGGGCGCATCCGCGACTGGCGTGCGATTGGCGGACCACCGGCGGCCATCACGGTCATTACCCGCGAAGATGGGTCCGGGACACGCGATGCGTTCGAAACGTTTGTGATGGACGCACGCCATGAAATATCCCCATCGGCTTTGGTGACGGCGTACTCGGGAGGGCTGCGAAAGATGGTCTCGCAAGATCCGCATGCCATCGGGTATGTCACCTTCAGTCAGCTGAGTCCGCTCGTACAAGCCATCACCATTGATGGCATCGCACCAACCGAACGGTCTATCGCCGACGGTAGCTACCGGCTGCAACGGCCTTTTGTGTTTCTTACGCGAGGTGAACCCGACGGAGCGGCCCGGGCATTCATCGAATTCGTCTTGTCGGCGGTCGGTCAGCGACTCGCCCGAGGCGAAGGTTTAGCGCCGGTCATCGTCCAATGATGACCACGCTTACCGCCACGCGCCGTCGCCTGGCTGCTGCCCATCTCAGTGACGAAGTCATCGAGCGTATCTTGCTCTTCGCCGCACTGTCAGCGGTCAGTACGCTGGCATTGATAACGCTCTTTATTCTGCGTGAAGGGTTACCGGTGGTCCTTGACCGCGGTCCGTTGGCCTTTCTGGGCAGCGGGAAGTGGGCACCGACCCGCGGACATTTCGGACTCCTGCCGATGATCGCGGGGACCGCAGTGGTGACGGTCGGCGCGCTACTCATCGGACTGCCGCTCGGCTTAGCCGGCGCGATCACGTTGGCTGAACTGGCGCCACCCAAGGCCCGGCAGTTACTCAAGCCGACTGTTGAATTGCTGGCTGGTATCCCCTCGGTGGTGTACGGCTTTATCGGCATGGAGATCTTGGTGCCGATGATCCGGGACGGGGGAGCGCTCGGCGGACCTGGCTACTCCTCGCTTGCGGCCTCGATCATTCTGGGCATTATGGTGCTCCCGACTATCATTGGCATCAGCATCGATGCGCTCGAGGCCGTACCAGCGAGCTATCGAGACGGATCCCGCGCGCTTGGCGCGACGCAGTGGCAGACCATAACCGGCGTCGTGTTGCCCGCAGCCAAGAACGGCATTGTGGCGGCCGTCATCCTTGGCATGGGACGGGCGGTCGGGGAGACGATGGCGGTCATAATGGTCGCGGGGAACGCGGTGCAATACCCGAGTTCCGTACTGGATCCTGTGCGGACGCTCACCGCAAACATTGCTCTGGAGATGAGTTACGCGAGCGGCCCGCACGCCGAGGCGCTGTTCGCCACGGGGATTGTACTTTTTCTTGTCAGCCTCAGCCTCAACGGGCTGGCTGGTCGGGTACGCCATCCGAAGCGCTCCCGAGCCAAGCCCTTCGTGTCGGTGAGCCGCTGAATGCGGCCGCGCCTCGCCCCACGAATTACGCAGCGCGTCGCCATGTCATGCCTGTGGTTGGCGACGGCGGTCACAATCGGGTTACTACTGTTCATCGTCGGCTTTGTCTTGCGCCGCGGCGCGAGTACGCTCTCGTGGGAGTTCCTGACCGCGAGCCCGCGGCACTCGGGCGCGCTCGGGGGCATCCTGCCCACCGTGGTCTCTACGCTCTACGTCTCGGCTGCTGCGGTGATCGTCGCGGCGCCGCTGGGGGTTGCGGCGGCGGTGTACCTCGCCGAGTACACGAAAGAGAGCCGACTGACACGACTCATCCGCAGTGGGACGGAGGCGCTCGCGGGTATTCCCAGCATCATCTTCGGCTTATTCGGCTTTGCGTTTTTCGTGACGACATTGGGCATGGGCTGGTCGATTTTATCCGGCGGACTGACGCTCGGTTTGATGATTCTTCCCACGGTCATCAGAACCAGCGAAGAGGCATTGCGCGCGGTGCCTGCGTACTATCGCGACGTGGCCCAGTCACTTGGAGCGTCGAAGTGGCAGTCGATCCGGACCGTCGTGCTGCCTGCGGCGTCTCCAGGGGTGATGACCGGCATCGTCCTCGGTATTGGGCGGGCCGTGAGCGAAACGGCCGCGGTGATTTTTACAGCCGGCGTGGCTCTGAAGATGCCGTGGTCGCCCTTCGACTCCGCGCGCACGATGAGCGTGCATTTCTACACGTTGACAATGGAAGGGATCAGCGACGAGATGGCCTATGGCACCGCGTCGGTGCTCGTGTTGTCGATTCTTGCGATCAATGTCGGCGCGTACTGGCTCATGAACCGACTCACGAAAAGGTATCGATGAGCGCACTGGGTGATGGGGTGCTACGGAAATGATCGATATCCGGCAGCTGTCCATCCGATACGGCGACCTTGAAATTCTCCGGCCGACCACGCTACATATTGCCCGAGGGGTTATCCACGGCGTCATCGGTCCCGCCGGTAGCGGAAAGTCGTCGCTCCTTCGATCTCTGAACAAATTGAGCGTTGAGCGCGACGGCGCCATCATCTCGGGAACGATCACCGTGGATGGCGTCGATGTGCTCTCGCTGCGCGGTGATGCGCTCGCGGCGCTCCGCCGAAAGGTTGGTATCGTGTTCGCCACGCCGCAGCCGTTGCCGCGGACGGTGTTCGAGAATGTTGCGTACGCGCTGCGAATCGCGGGCATTACCGACTCTGCGGTTCTTTCGTCGCGGGTTGAAGCCGCGCTTCGCGCGGCTCAGCTCTGGGACGAAGTTGCGGATCGATTGCATCTCATGGCGCAGCGATTGTCTGGCGGACAGCAGCAGCGCTTGTGCATTGCGCGGGCGCTGGCCTTGAACCCCAGCGTGGTGCTGCTCGACGAACCGTGTTCGGCGCTCGATCCGATCACGACACGCCGCATCGAGGACACGCTGGTGAGTCTGACGCCGAATGTCACCGTGGTGCTGGTTACGAACAACAACAGACAGGCCGAGCGTATCGCTCATTCCACGAGCTTTTTTCTGAGTGGCGATCACGTGGAGACTGCGCCAACTGAGCGGCTGTTCCGTGCACCGGACGATGCGCGCACACGGGACTATCTGGCCGGGCGGTTCGGGTGAGCGACTCGATACGAGTAGAAAAGGTTGATTTGTGGTACGGCTCGTTCCAAGGGCTCAAGCAAGTGTCCGCTCATTTTCCGGCGCGTCGTATCACGGCGCTCATTGGCCCGTCGGGGTGTGGAAAATCTACATTGCTGCGGTGTCTGAATCGGATGAACGATTTCGTGCCCGGGGTCCGGATAGTGGGCAAGGTCCTTATGGACGGTGAGGATATTTACGCGCCGCACGTGGACGTGGAGCAATTGCGGCGTCGGGTTGGCATGGTTTTCCAACGACCGAATCCGTTCCCGCTCTCGGTGTTCGACAATGTCGCGTACGGTCCGCGTTTACACGGCGAGCGTAGTAAGTCCAGATTGCGTCGCGTCGTGGACGAATGCCTTCACGCCGTCGGGTTGCTGGGGCCAACCGGCGTACCGCTGGACCAACGGGCGCTCGAACTTTCTGGAGAGCAACAGCAACGACTGTGTATCGCCCGTGCCTTGGCCACTTCACCGGAGGTGCTGTTAATGGACGAACCATGCAGCGCACTCGACCCTGCGGCGACCGCAGGTATCGAGGCGCTCATGCAGACGTTGGCTGAGCGATATACCATTGTCATTGTGACCCACAATATGGCGCAAGCGCAACGCGCGTCGCATCGTACGGGGTTCATGCTGATGGGAGAGTTGATCGAGATCGACGAGACCACGATGGTTTTCGGGAGTCCCTTCGATGAGCGTACGGGCAATTACATCGAAGGTCGCTTTGGCTGACGGGTGCGGCGCGCAGCGCGCTCGTCAGTCGATCCGCTTTGCGGAGATTGGAGGAACCGATCCGCGTCGGGTGTGCTTCGCCCTCTCGCTGTGAGGGTGGTGAAGTGGGGGATAAGCCGTCGGGGAATGCGCCCACCGCAGCGCAGCTGGCAGTGCTTATCCGGATGGTGGCTAAGTTCCGCGTGGATACGGTAGCGGGCGCTGGCACGAGGTTAGGAAAAGCGGCCGGAGGCGGTGATCCGCGCCGTGCAGGCAATGGCGAAGGCGGTGACCTACCGCTCCGACACGTTGGAGGGCCCACCGGCCGGCATTGATACCGTTGCACGCCAGCACGCTGCCAGCGCTGTGCGCCAATAATGTGGGACGTTTGCGCCCGCATTCGGATTAAGCGCCCAAGCATCCCGGGCAGCAGCCGGCAGATGTCGCGCGTAATCCGAGCGGAGGCCGCGCCGTAGGACTTGGCAAGGCGCTCCAGCACTGCCGGGGCACGCCGATCCCGCGCGACCACGCACAGACGCCCTGTGATCAAAGCCATCATGATTCCGGCTGCCCGCGCCATGGGCGCTCTTCTGCCACTTGTGATCAGTGCCGCGCCATAGGTGGCACAATCGGCCCAGCGGATGTCGCTGCAGCTGTGTCTGGGCTGTCGGTTGGTCCGTCCGGCGAGGCCTACGCGGCTCTCGAGCCGGCGGGCCCCGCCGGCGAACTGCAGTTGCGTGTGACGCCGGGGGTGTGGTCGTTCGGTATCGGCGGCCAGCGCTCGCGCCACGGATCGTCCGAGGAGGGAGTCGGCGATCAACCGATCGTGCTGCAAGGCGTGCTCGTGCAGCCGCGCGGCATCGTGGATGTGACCGCGAAAGACTGTGGGGCGCAGCTGAATGCTGGGGGGGTGCTGGTGCGCCTCTCGGCGCGCGTCAATCTCGACGTCGGCGACACCTTCGGTATTATGGGCTTCGGCGTCGTGCTCGTCGATGTGCCGGGCGCAGGCCGGACTACCGTTGGCGGATCGAGCGGCACGGGGCAGAACCTGGTGCTCCGCGCAGGCGTGGCGATCGGGTTGGGTGGGAAGGCGTACGGTGGTCTACCTAAAAAGGAGTGCGCGCACGGCGCGTGCCTAAAAACGCACGCCCAGCAAGATCGGCATCGTCGTGAGCCAACGCTCTCCGCTCGCGGACGCCATGCGCACCGCGTGCAGTCGCAGTTCGATGAAGTAGTCACGGCTCCCCACGGCAATAATTTCGCCCACGCCGACATTGAAACCCGGTGCTTGAGGATCGGCGTAGCGCGGCGCACCGCCGTCAAGCCAGTACCAGCCGATCCCACCTACGCCGTACGTTTCAAGTTTCCGTTGATGACGCCGCGTGGTGGCGTTCAGCGTGACGGCGCTGAGCACAACTGGGCCCAGCGCATCGGTGGTCTGCCCGCCGCCGTATCGCGCATACATGCCCTCAGCGGTGATGCCCACGGGGATGCCGGGGGCGCGCATCCACACACCGGCTTTCACCGCGACGCCGTTCCGCACCGACTCGCGGAATACGCCCGCTGGAATAGCCGGCCCGGCGGCGATGGTAGGAGCGACCGACCACTGCGCCGCTGCCCCCTGCGGCGCTAAGGCACAGACGCTGCTCAGGAGGAATGCCATCCATTCTTTTTCAAGTGGCATGTGCGTCTCGGAAGTTGGGAGCGTGTGTGCCGCGATCGACGCGACAGGTTGTGCGAACGGCGGCGCCTCAGCGTGGCGCTGTGCGTCGCAACTCGCGAAGCACCAGCATTGTCACGTCAGAAGACGGATCGGCATCGATGATGACGGCCTTTGAGGCAACGTCGATGAGCATGGTGAAGCGCTCGCGTTCCCGCACGGCGCGGATGGCCACGCGAATACGCTCCAGCATGGGCTCCCGCAGTTCATCGCGCCGTTGAAGAATGATGCCATCAAGGTGAGAGGCCATCTCTTCGACGAGAAGTTCTCGGGAGCGAAGATGCAGCGAGCCCGCCTCGCGTTCACGGGGCGACAGGCGGGACTCTTCCCGAAGAAAGCTGTCGAGCGTGGCCCGCAGCGAGTCCGACGCTTCCTGAAGCATCGTGCGCGCCTTGGCCTGCTCGAGTGCGAATTCCGACTCGATGGCGGCACGCTCCGGCAT
>Ga0105045_10001643_pt1 | contig 18422 bp, 18 predicted proteins | sample MAT02_FD_78089 | JGI IMG/M metagenome (GOLD analysis project Ga0105045, IMG submission 78089) | Freshwater microbial communities from Lake Fryxell liftoff mats and glacier meltwater in Antarctica - MAT-02 (megahit assembly) | ecosystem: Environmental > Aquatic > Freshwater > Ice > Liftoff... | reverse complement strand
GTGCACGACGGTCCCGAGCGCCTTCGCGCCGCGCGGCACCACCACGACGCCGTCGACGCGGATGTCGTCGTCGAGCTCGAGGTTGAACCGCTGCCCCTGCGTGGCGGTGGCCGAACTGACGGAATCGAGCAGCCGCAGCCGCACCTCGGTGCCTTCGGTGATTTTCGTTCCCGCCTGCGCCGGGCCGGCAAGCAGCAGGACGATCGCGATCATTGCGGCCATGGGCGAACCCGAGGTCATGCGAAGCATTTGTATTCCCCTGTTTCGATGCGTTGTAAGTAGGAAAGCGGCCGAACGGCCGCTGCATTCGACCTTAGCAGAGACCCCCGGAGGCCGCTACAAGGCCTCGACAGCCGTTCTCAGGGCGGCAGGCAGGGTGCACGCGGGCCGTCACTGACGGGCTGGATATCACGCTGCGCGGCCAGCGTGGCCAGGTTGATCGCGGCCTGGTCGCGCGCCCGCCCGGGCTCGCGCGCCAGGGCGCAGCGATACGCCGCCAGCGCGCCTTCGTCGTCGCCGGCCAGCTGGCGCGCGTAGCCCAGGTTGAGCCAGGGGCGGGCTTTTGCCGGCGACTGCCGGACGGTGGTTTCCCACAGCGCCCGTTCGCTGCGGTAGTCGTGGTTGCGCAGCAGGGTGGCCCCGGCCAGGACGGCCAGCAGCGATGTCATCGCCAGCACGAAGGCCCGGCGGGGCAGAGGCACCAGGGCCAGCACAAGAACCATGGCCGGGCCCACCAGCGCCAGGTAGAGATGCCGGTCGTTGCCCAGGTCGAACCGCGGCATCAGCGAATTGCTCGGCGCCAGCTGCAGCACGTACCAGCCCAGGCCGAACGCCAGCCACGGCCGGGCCTTGCGCTGCCGCCAGCCCAGCGCGGCCAGCGCCAGCGCCAGTGTGACCAGGGCCACGTGCCGCACGGCGAGGGCGTCGGGCACGCGCAGGTCGGGGTCGATGTTGAGCCGCAGCCCGGGCAACGGGCCGGTGAGCAGGTAGGCGTGCGCTTCCAGCTGGCCGCGCCACTGCGAGGCCAGGTCGTGCGTCTGCAGGCTCCAGCCGAAGAAGCTGTGGTAGCCCGGCGTGAGGGCGCCGGCCGCCATGGCCAGTGCAAGCACCAAGGCATGCGCACGCAGGGGCGCCAGTGCGTCGCGCCAGGCGTCGCCGCGGCAGCGCGCGTAAAGCAGCCAGGCCAAGGGCAGGGTGACCGCGCTTTCGCGCACGCCCAGCGCCAGGGCGAACAGCAGCGCCGACAGCAGCCGCCACCGCGCGCCGTGCCCGCTTTCCTGCGACATGCTCAGCGCCAGAAGCGATGCCAGGTAGAACGTGGCCATCAGCGTGATGGATCGACCGCTGAGGTACGTCACCGCTTCCGTTGCCGCCGGATGCACGGCGAACAGCAGCGCAACGGCGAGCGCCGCCGGCGCCACGTGCGCCTGCGTGGGCACAAGGCGCGCCAGCCAGCGCTGCATCAGGGCCATCAGCAGCACCGCGTTGCCGGCGTGCAGCGCCACGTTCACCAGGCGAAAGCCCCAGGGCGCCGGCGACAGCGACCAGTTCATCGCGTGGCTGAGCTTGAGCAGCGGACGAATGCCGGGCAGGGACTGCCACCACGCGGCCAGGCTGTGCACGGAGGGGTTGTCGACGATCGACCACCAATCGTCTAACTGGAACGATGCCGACAGCGACGGCGTGTAGACGGCGGCCACCGCGAGGGCCAACAGCGCGAAGCGGCGCCAGCCGTGCACCCAGGCAGCGGGGTTCATGGTTTCGGGCGGGCGCGGGCTTCGTCGAACGCCAGCTCCAGCAGCCCCACCGTGTCCCACCAGCGGTCGCGGGCATCGAGCATCACCACGAGCACCTGCACGCCATCCCGCTCGGCCAGCGCAATCAGGCAGCGTCCCGCACCCGGGGTGTAGCCGGTCTTGAGGCCCTTGGCGCCATCGAAACGGCCGAGCAGGGCGTTGGTCGCTCGCACGTGGAAGCGCCGGCCCCCCTCGGTCGCGAAGCGGTGCTCGAGCTGCTGGGCGGCCGCGGCGATCTCGGGTTGCGCGAGGGCGGCGCGGGCCAGCACGGCCAGGTCGCGCGCGCTGCTGTATTGCGTGGGCGCGTCGTGGCCGCAGGCGTCGGCGAAACGGGTGTTGCGCAGGCCCAGCCTGAGCGCACGGGCATTCATGGCCTGCACGAATCGCGCCTGGTCGCCGGCGTGCCAGTCGGCGAGGGCGCGGCAGGCGTCATTGGCGGAGCGGACCATCATCACCAGGAACAGGTCGCGGGCCTTGGCGCGTTCGCCCTGCCGCAGGCCGATGCGGCTGCCGGTTTCGCGCATCGTGCCGGGACCGATGGTGACGGTGGCCTCCAGGTCGGCGCCTTCGACGATCAGCAGGGCAGTCATTAGCTTTGTGAGGCTGGCCATGGGCAAGCGGTCGCTGGACGCGCCAGCCCAGGCGGGCCGCCCGTCGATTTCCACCCAGTAGGCGCGCGCGACGTCGGGGAACGCGTCCTCGGGCACGGCCAGCCCTTGCGCCCAGGCGGACGAGGCCAGCCACGCCGCCGCGATGACGAGCAGGCGCAACAGCGCCCGCCTGCCGTCGTGTCTCCGCCGCTTCAGTTGCCGATCACGTCGCGCAGGCGATCGCGCCATGACGGCTTCTTGCCCTCGGTCTCCACGGGCTGGGACGACTCGTCCTGCTCGGTGGCTTCGCTGTCGGGCGCCTCGCGGCCCGAACGCAGGCGCTGCTTGGCGAAGGCATTGCAGAAGGCGCTATAGGGATTGGCGCTGTCGGCGGTGAAGCCGCGGCTCACGCAGTGCGCGCCGGCCAGCGCCTGGGCCTGGGTCGGGCAGAAGCCGGCGACGAACTCGGGCAGCTTGAGCGCGTCGGCGCGGCTGCAGGCCTGCGGCAGGCGATCAGGACACATCTCGCCGAAGAACTGCATGTCCTGGGTCGATTCGGCCCGGTCGCAAGCCTTGGCAAGCACCGTCTTGCGCTGCAGTCCGCAGCCCTCCAGGCCCTGCCACAGGTAGCCGGGCTGGCCCGACTTGCGGCCCAGGGCATCGATGGCCTCGGCTTCGCGCAGGTCGCGCAGGTTGTCGGCCAGCGGGGTCACCTTGGCGCAGAACCGGGGCTTGTCGGCGGCGCACACCGCGTTGGGGCCGATGAACATCGACGACAGCAGCCAGGCGCTCGCGCCGGGCTCGCTCAGCGTCTGCTTGCACTGCTTGGCCGCCATGGCCTGGCCCTGGGCCTGCGGGCTTTCCGTGGCGTAGTTGCAGTCGCCGATGCGGGTGCCTTCAAAGCGCATCACCATGCGCTCGCCTTCGGCCATCATGTCCATCTTGCCGCGGTAGCCGTTGGCGACCATCTCGAACTCACCCGTGCCCTCGAGGGCATCGCGACCGGTGCACACCATGCGGAAGCTGGTCTTGTTGCCGGTGACGCGATAGTCGCGCACCGTGCAGTTCTTGTCGGCCGGCACCAAGGACTGGCTCGGCTCGTTCTTGGCGCCGCAGACCTCCATGGTCTGGCCGGGCATGGACATGCCCATGCCGGGCATTTCCATCTTCGTCGTCACCCGGTACTTGTTGCCGGTGCCGGCCTGGGCCAGGAGTTCGGGGGAAAATACGAGCAGCAGGGCCATCAGGCCGGAAAGCAGGCGGGGAAGGTTCACGCGGGGCTCCGTAGGGGAATGCAGGACCTTCCCAAGGAACGAGATTGCGCACGGATTCAGGACAGCGCAGCGCGCGTGCCCCGCGAACGCAGCCGCTGGCGGCTGCGTGGCGGGGGGTGCGGCCCTCAGCCCTTCCAGGCGGGCAGCTTGCGCGCCACCGGCAGGTTCTTGAGCCGCACGTAGTCGGGCAGGCCGTCGGCGCGGTAAGGCGGCGGCGCTTCGCCCTTGATCAGCGGCTGCAGGTAGGCGCGGCAGGCGGCGGTGATGCCGAAGCCGGAGCGGTCGATGAAAACCTTGGGCATCGTCTTTTCGCGGTTGGCGATGTCGGCAAGCGGTGCCGGGGCGATCTTCCAGCGATAGGGCTTGGACGAGGTGCGCACGATCACCGGCATCACGCCGTTCTTGCCGGCCAGGGCGTAATCCACGGCCGCCTTGCCCACGGCCTGCGCCTGGGCGAGGTCGGTGGCCGAGGCGATGTGGCGGGCCGAACGCTGCAGGTAGTCGGGCACGGTCCAGTGCACCTTCAGGCCCAGTTTGTCCTTGACGGTGGCGGCCAGCAGCGGGCCCACGCCGCCCAGCTGCGAGTGGCCGAACGCGTCCTTGCCGCCGCCGGCATCGGCGACGAAGCGGCCGTCGGCGTGGCGGATGCCTTCCGACACCACCACCACGCACCAGCCCACTTTTTTCACCACGGCCTGCACGCGGGCCAGGAACTTCGCTTCGTCGTAGGCGATCTCGGGGAACAGGATGACCTGCGGCGCGTCGTCCTTGCCCACGCCCGCCAGCCCGCCGGCGGCCGCCAGCCACCCGGCGTGCCGGCCCATCACTTCGTACACGAACACCTTGGTGGAGGTGTCGGCCATCGCGGCCACGTCCAGCGCGGCTTCCGCCACGGACACGGCCGTGTACTTGGCCGCCGAACCGAAGCCCGGGCAGGTGTCTGTGACCACCAAGTCGTTGTCCACGGTCTTGGGCACGCCGATGCAGGTGAGCGGGTAGCCGGTGACACGGGCCATTTCCGACAGCTTCAGCGCCGTGTCGGCCGAATCGTTGCCGCCGTTGTAGAGGAACCAGCGCACGTCGTGGGCGTCCAGCACGTCAAGCAGGCGCTGGTACTTGTCCTGGTCCTGGTCGAGCGACTTGAGCTTGAAGCGGCAGGACCCGAAGGCTCCGCCGGGCGTGTGGGCCAGCGCGCGGATGGCTGCGGCCGACTCCCTGGACGTGTCCACCAGGTCCTCGCGCAGCGCGCCCAGGATGCCGTTGCGGGCAGCCAGGACCTTCACTTTTCGGCCCCGCGCGGCCTGGATGACCGCGCCGGCCGTGGCGTTGATGACGGCGGTGACACCGCCGGACTGTGCGTAGAGGAGCGTTCCTTTGCCCATGGTTTCCTGACCTTTGAATTGACTTGGACCGGCCCGGCCAGTAGCGTTTCCCCATCCGCACGGCCAGTCAGCGGCCCCACTATAGCCAAACGGGGTGACGACGGCGCCGTGCGTCCTTGTTTATAGGGGTTCTTGAAGCAATGCGATTGGTACTTCTCGGCGCGCCCGGATCGGGCAAAGGCACGCAGGCCACCCGCCTGCGCGAACACCTCCAGGTGCCGCATATCTCCACAGGCGACCTGCTGCGCGCCGCGGTCAAGGCCGACACCGAACTGGGCCGCCAAGCCAAGGTCGTCATGGAATCGGGCGGCCTGGTGTCGGATGAAATCGTGCTGGGCATGCTCGAAGAGCGCCTCACCACGGGCGACACCGGCAACGGCTTCGTGCTCGACGGCTACCCGCGCAACCTCGCCCAGGCCAACGCGCTGGACGCGCTGCTGGGCCGGTTGGGACAGCCGGCGGACATCGCCGTGCAGCTGGACGTGGACACCGAACTGCTGATCACCCGCCTGGCCGGCCGCGCGCAGGCCGAAGGTCGCGCCGACGACAGCCCCGCGGCCGTGCGCCACCGCCTGCAGGTCTACACCGACGCGACCGCGCCCGTGGTGGAGTTCTACCGCAACACCGGCCGCCTGGCCTGCGTTGACGGCGTGGGAGGCATGGACGAAGTGTTCCAGCGCATTATCGCCACGCTGGCGCCCACGCCCGAAATCGGTTGAGCCGGCCCGAAGTGGTCGCGCTGCTGCGCCAAGTGCTCCAGGTCTGCCTGCTGCGCCGGGGTCCGCAGGACCTGCCCTGGTCGCCGCCTGCGGTGATGGTTTTCACCGCGGTCCTGCTTGCCCTGCAGGTGGCGTTCGCCGCCTTCAACGGCATGCCGCCGTCCGCGCTGGCCGCGCGCGCGTTGGTTTCGTTGGCCATCGTCTACGGCGCCACGCTGGGCCTGCTGCAGCTGCGCGGCATGGCCAACCGCGCCAGCCAGACGCTGCTGGCCGTGGTGGGCACCGAAGTGATGTTCGCGCTGGTGACCATGCCGCTGCTGCTGATGGTGCAGCCGCACCTGGAAAACGACAATCCGCCGGCGTCGCTGCTGCCGGTGATGCTGGCGGCGGTGTTCGCGTTTTTCTGGAAGCTGCGGGTGAGTGCAGCCATCTGGCGCCAGTCGCTTGAAATCCCCGTGTCGGCGGCTTACCTGCTGACCCTGGCGCTGCTGCTGTCCGAGGCGCTGCTGCTGTTCGCCCTGGTGCCGACGGCGGTTCCCGCCGCGCCCTGATGCTGCCATCCTGCGCACCATGAAACTGCACATCCTGGGTATCTGCGGCACCTTCATGGGCGGCGTTGCCGCCCTGGCGCGCGAACTCGGCCACGCCGTGGACGGCTCCGACCAGAACGTCTACCCGCCCATGTCCGCCCAGCTCGAGCAGCTGGGGATCGCGCTCAGCGCCGGCTATTCGCCGGCCCACATCGCCGCCGACACCGACGTGGTGGTGGTGGGCAACGCGCTGTCGCGCGGCAACCCCGCGGTGGAACACGTGCTGGACGCGGGCCTGCGCTACACCTCGGGCGCGCAGTGGCTGAGCGAACACGTGCTGCCCGGCCGCGAGACGCTGGCGGTGGCCGGCACGCACGGCAAGACCACCACCACGTCCATCCTGGCCTACCTGCTCGAGGCCGCGGGTCGCGATCCGGGTTTCCTGGTGGGCGGGGTACCGGAGAACTTCGGCGTCTCGGCGCGCCTGGGCACCGGCCGTGAGTTCGTGGTCGAAGCCGACGAATACGACACCGCCTTCTTCGACAAGCGCAGCAAGTTCGTGCACTACCGGCCCACGGTGGCCATCCTCAACAACCTTGAGTACGACCACGCCGACATCTTCCCGGACCTGGCCGCGATCCAGCGCCAGTTCCACCATTTGGTCCGCATCGTGCCCGGCCGCGGCCGGCTGGTCGTCAACGGCGAAGACGCGGCCCTGGCGGAAGTGCTGGCCATGGGCTGCTGGACGCCGGTGGAACGCTTCGGCATCGGCGGCGATTTCGACTGGAGCGCGCGCCTGCTGGTCGACGATGGTTCGGCGTTCGACGTGCAGCATCGCGGCGCGGTGGTCGGCACCGTGCGCTGGTCCATGTCGGGCCGGCACAACGTGATGAATGGCCTGGCCGCGCTTGCGGCGGCCAATGCCATGGGCGTGGACCTGGCGCGGGCGATCCCGGCGCTGGCGGAGTTCGTCAGCGTGAAGCGGCGCATGGAAAAACTGGGCCAGGCGCGCGGCGTCACCGTGTACGACGATTTCGCCCACCACCCCACCGCCATCCGCACCACGCTCGAGGGCCTGCGCGCCCGCGTGGGCGGCGCGCGCATCCTGGTGGCGCTGGAGCCGCGCAGCAATTCGATGCGCCTGGGCGCGCATGCGGCCGACATCGCGCCGTCGCTGCGCGAGGCCGATGCGGTGGTGTTCCTGCACCGGCCCGAACTGGCCTGGGACGCCGGCAGCGTGGTGTCGGCGCTGCGTGGCGAAGGCGAGGCCGTGCCCGGCGTGGACGAGCTCATCGCGGCGCTCACCGGCCGCGCCCGCGACGGCGACCACGTGGTGTTCATGTCCAACGGCGGCTTCGAAGGCGCGCCGCGCCGCTTCCTGGCCGGGCTGGGCGCCTGACGTGGCGCTGTCGGAGCTGCCGCTGTTCCCGCTGTCGTCGGTGCTGTTCCCGGGCGGCACGCTGGGGCTGCGCATCTTCGAGCCGCGCTACCTGGACCTGGTGAAGCGCTGCGGCCGCAGCGGCGAAGGTTTCGGCATCTGCCTGATCCTGGAGGGCCGCGAGGCCGGCAAGCCGTCCGTTACGGCGGCGCTGGGCACCGAGGCGGCGATCGTTGATTTCGCGATGACCGACGACGGCCTCCTGGGCCTGACCGTGGAAGGGCGCCGCCGCTTCCACGTCGAGCGCACGCGGGTGAAGGCCGACGGCCTGATCGTGGCCGACGTGCGCTGGCTCGACGACCCGCCGCCGCAGCCGCTGCGGCCCGAGCACTCGCTGCTGTCCACCGTGCTGGCGCGCATCCTGGACAAGGCCGGCATCGATCACGAGGGCGTCGGCAAGGGCCCCTTGGCCGAGGCCGGCCATGTCGGCTGGCGCCTGGCCGAATGGCTGCCGCTGTCGGCGCCCGAGCGCCAGTGGCTGCTGCAGGTGGACTGCCCGCACGAACGCCTGCAGCAGCTGGTGCTCAGGCTGCCCGATTTCCAGGACGAGTAGTCAGCCGCCGCGGCTGCGCAGGCGCAGCACGCGCAGGCCGTCGTCGCTGCGCGCCTGCAGCGCAGAATCCAGGCCACGCAGGTCATGCTGCAGCGGTTCGAGCAGCGCGTCTTCGCCCGGCTGGGCCTGCCAGTAGCTGAAGAAGTCCAGGCGGCGCGTGAACTGAAGCTCCTTCACCGTGCCAATCCACAGGGGTTCGTTGCCGGGCTGGAGCATCACCGGGGACGCCCACAGGCGGATCACCTGCATGCGCCCGGGCGTGTCGCCCCGGCGCACCATCACCAGCACCTCGGCGCGGCCCAGGTGGGTGGCCGGAAGCACGGGCAGCTGATCGGCGGTGATCGTCTTGTCCAAGGTCTGCAGCAGGCCGGTCCAGCCGCCGGTGCGGTAGTTTTCCCAGCCCGCCAGCAGCAGGCGCGCGCGCAGGGAGTCCAGCGGCCCGGCCAGCTGCACGTTCAGCGCCCAGGCGTCGCGGCCGTGCAGTTCGTTGCGTCGCGACGGCATGCCCTGCTGCCAGTCCTGCCGCCACCAGGTATCGGCCGACAGCGGGGCCTGCATCAGCGGCGGGTCGAAGCGCGCCAGCAGCGTGTCGGCGCTGCGGCTGCCGTGCCAGGCGGCCATGCCGATGATGGCGACGAAGAAGATGGTGGCCGTGGGGCGCACCCAGAACGAGCGCACCATGCGCCGGCGGTAGGCGATGCCCAGTGCGGCAATCCACAGCAGGCCCAGCAGGATGCCGGCCAGCACGTCGCTCAGCCAATGCGCGCCCAGGTACAGCCGCGAGAACCCCAGCAGCGTCACCGCGAGCGCCGCGGCCACGTAGGGCCACGCGCGGCTCCGGCCGGGCAGCTCGCGGGCGATCAGTACGGCGAAGAAGCCGTACACCACCGTCGCCAACGTCACCGTGGCCGAAGGGAAGCTGAAGCCGGCAACGGCGGTGGCGGCCGGCGGCTTGGGCATGTCGAGTACGTAGCCCAGGATCCAGGTCAGGAACAGCGCGAAGGCCGGTGCGGCCAGCCAGTGCCATGCGGCGATGCGCCGGCGCCGCCACCACAGCCAGGCGAACACGCCCAGTACCGCCGGTGCCAGCACCGCCGCATCGCCCAACGTGGCCAGGAACGCCATCGGGACGTCGGCCAGCGGATTGCGCAGGCCGAACATGGCCTGGTGCACCGCCAGGTCGAGCTGCGACGGCGCGCTGCCGCCGCCCACCGAAATCAGGAGGTGGAAGAAGCCCCAGCCCGCCGCCACCAGCACCACGCCCAGCAGCAGCAGCGACGCCGATTCGGGGCGGTTGGGATCGATCAGCGCTTCGGAGTACTTGCCCAGCACCGGATGCCGGTGCGACCACGCCAGCGCGCGTTCGATCATGCCGGTGGTATGCGCGCCCAGCCAGCGCCACAGGTAGAAGACCGTGGCCCAGATCAGCGCCACCAGCACCAGCACCACGGCGATCACCACCGACAGCCGCCCGGCCACCGCCGACACCAGCTCGAGCGACGTGCCGAACACCCAGCCCGGCGCCAGGAACGTGGCCGACCAGACCACCGACGCCACGGCGCTGGCCGGCACGTACTGGCGCAGCTTCATCTTGAGCATGCCGGCGATGGCGGGCACGAAGGGGCGGATGGCGCCGATGTAGCGTGCCATCACGATGCTCTTCATGCCGTGGCGGCGGAAGGTGGTCTCGCCGCGCTCCAGCCACTGCGGGTGATTGTGGAACGGCCAGCGCTGGCGCAGCTGCGGGCCGTAGCGGTGGCCCACCCAGTAGCTGATGCCGTCGCCGAAGAACGCTCCCAGCGTGGCGCAGACCAGCGCATAGGTACCATCCACGTGGCCCAGGCCCACCAGCGTGCCGACCGCGAACAGCAGCGGCACGGCGGGGATCGCCACGCCCACGATCACCAGCGCATCGCCGAACGCGATGAGGAAGATCACCAGCCCCGCCATGATCGGGTTCTGGCCGATCCAGGTGACGAGCGCTTCCAGGCGGGCGGAATCCATGGGCGAGGATTATAGGCTTGCCTTCACGGCGCCCGGTTTACACTGTGTCAACGATTTAGGAGCCAGCCATGTCCGACCTGCGCGGCAAGACCCTCTTCATCACCGGCGCCTCACGCGGCATCGGGCTCGCCATCGCCCTGCGCGCGGCCCGCGACGGCGCCAACGTGGCCATCGCCGCCAAGTCCGGCGTGCCCAACCCCAAGCTGCCCGGCACCATCCACACGGCCGCGGCGGCGGTGGATGCGGCCGGTGGGCACGGCCTGGGCCTGCAGTGCGACATCCGCGAGGAGGACCAGGTGGCCGCCGCCGTGGCGGCGACGGTGGCCCGCTTCGGCGGCATCGACATCCTGGTCAACAACGCCAGCGCGATCTGGCTCAAGGGCACGCTCGAGACACCCATGAAGCGCTTCGACCTGATGCAGCAGGTGAACAGCCGCGGCAGCTTCCTGTGCGCCCAGCACTGCCTGCCGCACCTGCTCAAGGCCGCCAACCCGCACATCCTCACCCTGGCGCCGCCGATCACCCTCGACCCGAAGTGGTGGGGGCCGCACATCGGCTACACGCTGGCCAAGATGGGCATGAGCTTCGTCACGCTGGGCCTGGCGGCGGAGTTCGGGCCCCGGGGCGTGGCGGTGAACGCGCTCTGGCCGCGCACCGTGATCGCAACCGATGCCCTGAAGATGATTCCCGGCGCCGACGCCGAAGCCGGGCGGACGCCCGAGATCATGGCCGATGCCGCCCACGCGATCCTGACGACGCCCTCGCGCCAGCTCACGGGCCGCTTCATGGTGGACGAAACCGTGCTGCGGGAGGCCGGCGTGACCGATTTCTCCGGCTACGCCGTCGACGCCAGCCGGGCGCTGCTGCCCGACTTCTTCCTGGACGACCCCGAACTCGAGCAGGCCCTGCGCCGATGAAATACCTGCATGCGATGGTGCGCGTCCGCGACCTCGATGCCTCGCTGGCCTTCTTCCGCGACGCGCTGGGGCTGGTGGAAACCCGCCGTCAGGATTACCCGCAGGGACGGTTCACCCTGGTCTACCTGGGCGCGCCCGCCAACGCCGCGGCCGAAGTGGAGTTGACGTTCAACTACGACGGCGAGGACTACGGCGGCGCGCGCAACTTCGGCCACCTGGCCTTCGAAGTGGACGACATCTACGCGGCCTGCGAGCGCCTGCAGGCTCACGGCGTCACCATCAACCGGCCGCCGCGCGACGGCCGCATGGCCTTCGTCCGTTCGCCCGACGCCATCTCGGTCGAACTGCTGCAGAAGGGCCAGGCGCTGGCGCCGGCCGAACCCTGGACGTCGATGCCCAACATCGGGCAGTGGTGAAGTTGCGCCGCCGTCGTCAACCGGGCTGCAGGGCCGGCGGCAGCCAGGCGCGATAGCAATCGCGCGACCCGGTCCAACGCTTCAGCCGGCTAGTGAGGGCGGGCTCAAGCTGCCGAGGCGTCCAGGGCTTGGCTGAAATCAGCCAGCAGGTCGTCGGGGTGTTCCAGGCCTACCGAAACGCGCAGCAGGTTCTGCGCGCTGTGCGGCGTGGCGCCCTCGACCGAGGCGCGATGTTCGACCAGGGTTTCCGGACCGCCCAGCGACGTGGCGTTGATCGCCAGCTTCAGCGCGCCCGCCACGCGCAGCGCAGCCTCTCGGCCGCCCTTGAGCTGAAAGCTGAGCATGCCGCCGAAATCCGACATCTGGCGCGCGGCGACGTCGTGGTTGCGATGCGACGCCAGGCCCGGGTAGTGCACGATTTCAACCGCCGGATGCGCGGCCAGGCACTCGGCCAGCGCGCGGGCGTTGCGGCAGTGCCAGGCCAGGCGCGCGGGCAGCGAGCGCGCCCCGCGCAGGATCAGCCAGGCGCTGAACGGCGCCAGGATGTTGCCGGTGACGTGGCGGCGGTGGGCGACGCGTGCGTGCAGGTCGTCGGCCCGGGCGAACACCAGTGCGCCGCCCATCACGTCGCTGTGGCCGCCGATGTACTTAGTGGTGGAGTGCATCACCACGTCGGCGCCCAGCGCCAGCGGGCGCTGCAGCACCGGCGTCGCGAACGTGTTGTCGGCGGCCAGCAGCGCACCGTGGGTCCGGGCAAGGGCCGACAGCTCGGAAAGGTCGGTCACTTCGAGCCGCGGGTTGGAAGGCGTCTCCACCCAGATGAGCCGGGTCGCTGGCTGCAGCGCGGCGCGCACGGCGTCCCCGTCGGCCATGTCCACCGCGGTGCCGGTGAGGCCGCGTTCGGGCAGGAACTCGTTGGCCAGGCTGCGCAGGCCGGTATAGCAGTCGAGCGGATACAGGAAATGGCTGCCGGCGGGCAGCGACTCCAGCAGGCAGTTCATCGCCGCCATGCCGGACGCGAAGGCCAGGGCGGCGGCGCCACCCTCCATCGCGGCCAGCACCGCTTCCAGCCGGTCCTGCGTCGGGTTCTGTTCGCGCTGGTACTCGTAGCCGGCGCGACGTTCGCCGGCGGGCCCGTGCTGGAAGGTCGTGGCGAGGTGGATCGGCGGCGACAGCGCGCCCGTCTCCTTGTCCGGTTCGCCACCGGCGTGCACGGCGAGGGTCTCGATGCGGGTCATGCGGGAAGCTCCAGCAGGCGGTGGGTTTGCAGCGCCGAGCGCAAGCCCGAGCTGCCCCGGTAATGATGCGCCCTGAGGCCGGCGGCGCGTGCGCCGTTGGCATTGGCGACCTTGTCGTCGACGAACAGGGCGTCGGCCGGTGCGACGCCGATTATGGCGAGGCAGTCGAGATAGATCGCCGGGTCGGGCTTGCGGCGCCGGAACTGCGCCGAGCAGTAGACCTTGCCCGAGAAAAGGGGGAACAGCGGCGGATGCATGCGATCAAGGTGCTGGCGCAGCAGCAGCCCGTTGTTGGTGAGGATGGCGACGTGGGCGACCTGCGCCGCGGCGTGGGCCAGCGCCAGCACCTCGGGACGGGGCGACATGGCCTCCGCGCGCGAGGCGATCCAGTCGTCCAGGGTCACGGGCGCGCCCAGCTCGGCCGACAGCGCGGCAATCGTGCCCTCCACGTCGAGCGAGCCCTCGTCGGCGGCCTTCTCGACGCCCGTCGTGAACAGCGCGCGGTGTGCGACCTGGGGCGCGATGCCGGTGCGCGCCGACAGCGCGGCCAGCCGCACGGCGTGGTCGTAGCCGACCAGCACGTTGTCCAGGTCGAACAGCACCAGCGCCGGCCGGTTCACCCCGCCAGCGCCTCGCGGAAGGCTTCGCGCGCGGCTTCGAACGTATGTGCGAACTCCGCCTCGCCGTGCGCCGCGGACAGGAAACCGGCCTCGAACGCCGAGGGCGCGAAGTACACGCCGCGCTTGAGCATGCCGTGGAAGAAGCGCTTGAAGGCCCGGGCGTCGCTGGCCATCGCGTCGTCGAACGTTTCCACCTGGCGGTCGGTGAAGTACAGGCCGAACATGCCGCAGGTGCGCGTGGTGGTGACGGCGATGCCGGCGTCGCGCGCGGCGGCTTCCAGGCCGTCGCACAGCACGTGGGTGTTGGCTTCCAGCCGCTCGTGGAAGCCCGGCGCCTGGATCAGTTCGAGCGTGGCCAGGCCCGCGGCCATCGCCACCGGGTTGCCGCTGAGCGTGCCGGCCTGGTAGATCGGGCCGCTGGGCGCGATCTGCCGCATCAGGTCGGCGCGGCCGCCGTAAGCGCCCACCGGCATGCCGCCGCCGATGATCTTGCCGAAGGTGCTCAGGTCGGGGCTGACGCCGTAGCGCGCCTGCGCTCCGCCGAGTGCGACGCGGAAGCCGGTCATCACTTCGTCGAAGATCAGGATCGCACCGTGCTTCGTGCACAGTTCGCGCAGGTGCTGCAGGTAGCCTGCGCGCGGCAGGATGCAGTTGGCGTTGCCGACAATGGGTTCGACGATGACGCCGGCTATTTCGCCGCCGACCTCGTCGAACAGCTTCGTCGCGGCTTCGAAATCGTTGTAGGGCAGGGTGAGCGTGAGGTCGGCCAGCGCCTTGGGCACGCCCGGTGAATTGGGCAGGCCGAAGGTCAGCGCGCCCGAGCCCGCCTTCACCAGGAAGCTGTCGCCGTGGCCGTGGTAGCAGCCTTCAAACTTCACCAGGCGGGTGCGGCCGGTGGCGCCGCGCGCCAGGCGGACCGCCGACAGCGTGGCCTCGGTACCCGAGTTCACCATGCGCATCATTTCCATCGACGGCACCAGCCGGCGCACCGTCTCGGCCATGGTCACTTCCAGCGCGTTGGGCACGCCGAAGCTAAGGCCGTCGACCAGGGTGCGCGACACTGCCGCCAGCACCGCCGGGTGCGCGTGGCCGGCGATCATCGGGCCCCAGCTGCCGATGTAGTCGACGTAGCGGTTGCCGTCCACGTCGATCAGGTAAGCGCCTTGCGCGCGCTTGGCGAAGAACGGCTCACCGCCCACCGACTGGAACGCCCGCACCGGCGAATTGACGCCGCCGGGCATGAGGTCGAGGGCGCGGGTGAAGAGCTCGTGGCTGGTGGCGGTGTTCATCGTGTGGGCTGGCTCACGGGAAGGGGTTCGAAGCAGGCGCGCAGGGCGCGCACCGCGGCGTCGGGGTCCGGGGCGTCGAACACGCCGCCGATGACGGCGACCAGGTCGGCCCCGGCGACCACGAGAGAGTGTGCATTGTCGGGCGTGATGCCGCCGATGGCCACCCGCGGCAGGCCGAGGGCGGCGCTGGCCGCCAACAGGGAAGGATCGGCTCGATGGGCCAGCGGCTTGGTGCCCGACGGGAAGAAGGCCCCGAAGGCCAGGTAGCTGGCGCCGGCGGCGGCGGCGCGCCGGGCGCGCTCCAGGTCGCCGTAGCAGGACGCGCCGACGATGGCCGCCGGACCCAGCGCCACGCGTGCCTGGGTGATCTCGCCGTCGTCGGCGCCCAGGTGCGCGCCGTCGGCGCCAAGCTCGGCGGCCAGGCGCCAGTCGTCGTTCACCACCAGCGGCACGCCTGCGGCGCGGCACAGCGCCAGCAGCATCGCCGCCTGCTCGCGGCGCAGCGCGGCGTCGGCGGCCTTGTTGCGGTACTGCAGCAGCGCCGGACCGGCGGCGAGCGCCGGCGCCACGCGGTCCCGCAGTCGGAGGGTGTTGGCTTCGTCGGGCGTGATCAGATAAACGCCGCGGCGCGGCCATGTGAAGGGGAGATTCATTTCAGGGCAGCCTGCAAGATGCGAGAATGATAGCCGTCCCCGACCCGCGAGACCGAAATGAGCACGAGTCCCACCGCCGCCTACCGCACCTGGATGTGCGTCGTCTGTGGCTTCATGTACAGCGAGCAGGACGGGCTGCCCGAAGAAGGCATCGCCCCGGGCACGCGCTGGGAAGACATCCCCGACACCTGGGTGTGCCCGGACTGCGGCGTCACCAAGGACGACTTCGAGCTGGTCCAGGCCGGCTGAGCCGGGTCAGTTCATCCGCGACGGCGTCGTGCCCAAGTCGATGAGCGCCGAACGCACGGCGTCCAGGTCGTCGGCCTCGGGCAGCAGCTGCAGATAGCGCGACAAGTCTTCGCGAGCTCCCTTGGTGTATCCCAGCTCGCGATAGGCCAAGCCCCGCTCGCGCAGCGCCTCGGCGGTGTCGGGCGAGAGCTTGAGCAGCCGGTCGGCGGTGCGCGCCACGCGCTCCCAGTCGCCGCGCTCCAGGTACAGGCCCTTGAGGTTGCGCAACATGCGCATGAGGATCATGCGGTGGGTGGCCGGCGCGAGGATCTGCAGCAGCTGCTGGTCGTCGGGCGGGTGGCCGCCCAAGTGCGGCGACGCGCGATCGCGCAGCTCCTCGGCGCTCACCGGGCGACCCTTGTTGTACGGGTCGAGCACCAGTATCCCGTCGTCCACCGGCAGCCGCACCAGGAAATGCCCGGGGAACGAGATGCCCTCCAGCGGCATCCCCAAGCGGCGCGTCACTTCCATCTGGATCACGGCCAGCGAGATCGGAATGCCCAGCTTGCGGTCCACGACGTCGCTCATGTAGCTGTTGCGCGGGTCGTCGTACTGGGCGTTGTTGCCCGCGTAGCCCACTTCCTCGAACAGGTATTTGTTGATTGCGGTCAGCCGCGCCGGCAGGTCGATGTCGCGCTCGAGCTGCGGGCGCAGGGCCTTGGCATAGGTGTCCACCTGGGCCGAATAGCTGGCGGCGTCCAGGTCGGGGTATTCGTCCCGGGCGATGAGCAGGGCCGTCGCCAGCAGGGGCAGTTCGTCGTCGCCGAGGCTGGCGAGCGTGTTCCAGTCGGGCAGCAGCATGGGATCGGTCATGGACATCATGTGGTCCCCCTACAGTCGTGAATCAAGGTTTGCCGCGCGGCGCGATCCCCGGCCCGAACACCAGCTCGTCACCGTTGGCGACCCCCAGCCGGCTGGCTTCGCCGGCGTTGAGCTCAAGCACGTACAGCGCCGGACCGGTGCTGGGGTACGGCGGGCAGCGATCCCCGAGCGAGCACGAGGGCACGCCCCGGCTGACCGACACCAGCCTGCGCTGACTGTCGAAGTAGAAGATGTCCAGCGGGATGCGCGTGTTTTTCATCCAGTAGGCCTGGCGCTCCTCGATGTCGTGCAGGAACAGCATGCCGGTGCCGGCGGCGAGTTGGTCGCGGTACATCAGGCCGCGGCTGCGCTCGGGGCCGTCGTCGGCGATCTCCACCGCGAAGCGCTCGCCCCTGATCTCCACCCAGTGCGAGCCGCCCGAGGCGCAGCCCAGCAGGGGCGCGAGCAGCAGCAGGGCGGTCAGGACAAAGGAAAAACGGCGCATTTCCAGCTCCACAAAGGGTGCATCCGAAGGTCGGTGATGGCCGTCCCCCGTGTCAAGCGAAGAAAGGCCTTTCCATTCCGGCCCGGCCCCGCTATTCTTCGCGGCCCTCCTCCCCACCGGCCAAACCGGCAGGGGGAAGGGAACGAAACAAGGACGCCACGCGGTATTGACGTCCTTGGAAACTGCTCTATAATGTGCGGCTCGGTCGGGCGAAATGCCTGACCACTTCGGCAGCGAAAGGCAGTCGGAAGAGGCAGAGATCTTTGACAGTGTGCGCAGGAAATTTGTGCGGGCGCCTGACGGGGGATGGATGAGTCCATTTCTTGCAGACGTCTAGCCAACAAGCTTTATATTTATTGAGTAATCAAGTGATGTAAGGCCAAGGTCGGATTTCTGCAGACAAAGCTTTAAGCTTTAACTGAAGAGTTTGATCCTGGCTCAGAGTGAACGCTGGCGGCAGGCCTAACACATGCAAGTCGAGCGGCAGCGCAGCCGTAGCAATACGGTGGGCGGCGAGCGGCGGACGGGTGAGGAACACATCGGAATCTACCTTCTTGTGGGGGATAACGTAGGGAAACTTACGCTAATACCGCATAAGACCTGAGGGTGAAAGCGGGGGACCGCAAGGCCTCGCGCGAGAAGATGAGCCGATGTCCGATTAGCTAGTTGGTGAGGTAAAGGCTCACCAAGGCGACGATCGGTAGCTGGTCTGAGAGGATGATCAGCCACACTGGAACTGAGACACGGTCCAGACTCCTACGGGAGGCAGCAGTGGGGAATATTGGACAATGGGCGCAAGCCTGATCCAGCCATGCCGCGTGTGTGAAGAAGGCCTTCGGGTTGTAAAGCACTTTTGTTGGGGAAGAAAAGATCCGGGTTAATAACCTGGGTTCATGACGGTACCCAAAGAATAAGCACCGGCTAACTTCGTGCCAGCAGCCGCGGTAATACGAAGGGTGCAAGCGTTACTCGGAATTACTGGGCGTAAAGCGTGCGTAGGCGGTTTGTTAAGTCTGTCGTGAAAGCCCCGGGCTCAACCTGGGAATGGCGGTGGATACTGGCAGGCTAGAGTACGGTAGAGGATGGTGGAATTCCCGGTGTAGCAGTGAAATGCGTAGAGATCGGGAGGAACATCTATGGCGAAGGCAGCCATCTGGACCAGTACTGACGCTGAGGCACGAAAGCGTGGGGAGCAAACAGGATTAGATACCCTGGTAGTCCACGCCGTAAACGATGGATGCTAGCCGTTGGAGCGAGAGCTTCAGTGGCGTCGCTAACGCATTAAGCATCCCGCCTGGGGAGTACGGTCGCAAGATTAAAACTCAAAGGAATTGACGGGGACCCGCACAAGCGGTGGAGCATGTGGTTTAATTCGAGACAACGCGAAGAACCTTACCAGGACTTGACAT
>Ga0105045_10001642_pt1 | contig 18424 bp, 15 predicted proteins | sample MAT02_FD_78089 | JGI IMG/M metagenome (GOLD analysis project Ga0105045, IMG submission 78089) | Freshwater microbial communities from Lake Fryxell liftoff mats and glacier meltwater in Antarctica - MAT-02 (megahit assembly) | ecosystem: Environmental > Aquatic > Freshwater > Ice > Liftoff... | reverse complement strand
GCGACGCTGATCGGCAATCCGGCGCTGATGCCGGATGCAGCGGCCGGAAACGCCGGATATTTTGTGAGCGGGCGCGATACGGGGCCGCGCCGCCGCTATCGCGGGCGGGACAACGGCGCGGCCGATGTGCTCGAAATGCGCCCGAAGGACGGGGTGGCGGCAGGCCCGGTGCGGGTGCGGGTGGAGAATGGCTCGCTGGCCGGGACGGTTCGGTTGCGGGTCAGCATTGAAGCGGATGGCGGATTGGTCGAGCGCGAGGTGCACGACTTGCTGGTGCTGGATCCGGATTCGCCGCGCTTCCTGCCTGCCGTGCTGGCAGCGGAAAGCGCGACGGTGATCGGGCATGTGCTGCATCCGCTGGCCGACCAGGGGATTACCCGCTGGCCGGTGGCGACCTTTGCGCCGCGGGTGTTTGCCGGCGGGCGGATGCCGGGGATCGGCGCCTGGCAATCGGCAATCGACGCGCTGGGCAACGAGGATGCGGTGGATATGGTGCTGGCCGGGCTGCAGGGCTGGGCGGACGAAAATCTTTCGGGCGTGGCGGTGCAACAGGCGCTGCTGGGGCATGCGCGGTCGCAGGCGGACAGCGCCAAGCCGCGCATTGCCATCGGATCGGTGCGGCCGGCGGCGAGCCGCGATGTGGATGCGATGATCGCGCACCGGGGCGAGGTTTCGGATCGGCGCTTCGTGCTGTGTGCGCCTTCGGGCGTGGATGGAGCGGTGGCGGGACTGCTGGGGCACCTCACCTATTTCATGTCGCCGACGTTCAAGACGCTGGCGCAGCCGGGTGCCGCGCTGGTGCCCTACAGCGAGAGCGAACTGAACAGACTTGTCGGCCCGGAGGGCAATCTGTGCGTGGTGGCGGCGCGGCGCGGTCGCGGCACGATCTGCATCAAGGGCATATTGACGGACGGCTTCCAGATTTCGGTGGTGCGGGTGGCCGACCGCTGCATCCGCGAGGTGAATGCGATTGCCAACAAGTTCATCGGCGAGCTGAACAATGCCGAGCAGCGCACGGCACTGGAGCAGATGATCAAGGAGACCTTCACGCAGATGGAGCGCGACGGGGCGCTGGTGCCGTCGGTGGACGGCAAATCGCCGGCATTCCAGGTGCTGGTCTACGCCTCGCAGACGGATGCAGCCGGGGGGATCGTGCGGGTGGACATTGCGGTGAGACCGGTGCGGGCGATCGATTACATCTATGCGACCATCCGGGTGCGCAACTAGCTGCCGCGCGGCTGAGGCCGCGCACTTGACGTTGGATTCAGGAGACTTCTGATGGCGCTTCCCAATCTCTATGATGCCAACCGTTCGCGGGTGATGGTGAACGGCGAGCCCATTGCGGGCGTGCGGACGATCGAATTCCGCCAGGAGCGGGCGCAGGGGCAGGTGTATGCGCTGGGCTCCGAAGAGCGGGTGGGGGTTTATCACGGCGCGTTGCAGGTGCTGGGGCGGATTCAGGTGGCCTCGGCCAGTGCCGGGCTGGACCTCTTGGCGCAGGCGCCGGAGGCCTTTCAGATGGTGGCGACGCTGAGCGGGGCGGAAAATGCGCGCAAGGTGATGTTCGACCAATGCTTCATTCACGACAAATCGCTTTCGATGGCGACGGGCGGGCATGCCGAGACGGTCTATCATTTCACCGCGACGCGGATGCGCGAGGAGGATGGTGCGGCGGCCTGATGCGGCCGGTGTTGCCGGAGGCGGACTATGCGGGTGACGCTGGAGCAATTGCCGGAAGCCGAAATCGCCTATGATCCGGCGCTGCACCGCTGGACGGTGAGCCTGCTTGCCGAGACGCGGACGCTTTCGGAATGGCGCTGGGCACCGCGCAAGCGGCTGGTGGCTGCGGCTTCGGACGGCGGGCGGATCGATGCGGCGCGGTTTGCGGAAGGGTTTGGCGCGCTGTGCTGGGAACCGCAGCCGCCGGTGCGCCATGCCGCCTTGTGGGCCTGGATTGGCCTGTCTCTGGCGGGCCTGGGGCCGATGCTGCCGGCGGCTGCGGCGGAAGCGGCGCTTGCAGCACGGCTGGGGCTTACGCCGGCGGCGCTGGAGGGCGAGCTTGCATCCGATGTGGAGCCATTGCTGGAAGCCGGGGCGCTGCCGGTGGCGGCCGAACCGGGCTGGAGCATGCTGCGGTTCGAGGATGATGACCGGTGACCGCGTCTGCGGACATGGCCGGGTTTGCGGAAATCGCGGCGCGGGTGGCGCCCGACTATGCGCGCATGCTCGGGCGCCTGGCGGACGCGATGCTGGCAGAGGGCGCTGAAGGGGCGGATACCGGATCGGCGCAGCGGGATGTGGCGGCCACACCGGATTTGGGCAAGGATGCCGCGCGGGCGGCAGGGATGGGCCGGGCGGGGCATCGCACAGTGCCGGAATCCGGGCGACGCGCGCCGATGGCAATGGCGGCAGGGGGACCGATGCGGCCTGCAAACGGGCATGTGGGGCTGACTGCGCAAGGCGAGGGCGTTTTGGCGGCGGATACGACCCTGCAAGCGGAGGCGTCTGGTCCGGCGCAGCGTGTGCACAGTGAGGAAAGCCCTGCACAGGCGATGGCGGGGCGGCCGGGAAAGACAGTGGTGCAAGGCATGGATGCTGCGCGCGAGAGTGCAGCATTTCCGCTGGACGCCTCCGGTGTGCGATTGCGGATGGGCCCTCGTTCAGCCTCGGGCCGGCCGGCGATCGGAGAGCGGGCTGCGCCCCGAACGGCGGCGGCCGGGGCGGCTGGGGCGGCTGGAGCAACCCGACCGCACGGCGTGATACCGGCGCCGGAGACGCTCCGGCATGGGGAAGCTATGTCGGGCCGGGCGCTTCGCATCCATCGGCCGGTTGCGGACAGGGTGCGGCGGGCCACGGCTCTGGCCGGGCCGGGGATTGCGTCGGCGCGCAGCCACGCAGCGGAGTTGCCGGTGATTGACTTGCCGGTGATGGGCTTGCCTGTGATGGATTGGGCGGTGATGAACTGGACGCTGCCCGATCTGATGACGCCGCGCGGCTGGCCGAATGCGCCGACGCCGGGTGTCGATCCGTTTGCCGATGCCGCGCTGGAGGATGCGCTTGGAGACTTGCTGGAGCGCACCGCATTGACCGGCGGGATAGACCTGTGAGCAGGCCGCAATGACCCGCCCCATGCCGATGATCGACGATGTCGCGCTGGAGCAGGTGGCATGGATCCGGCAGCGGACGCGGCCGCGGGTGGTGTCGCTGCCCATTCTCGGGCTTGAGGGGGATGTGCAGCAGAAGCTGGGGCGCGGCAGTCACGAGGTGGAGCTGGCGGGGGTGCTGTTTGGCGAGGCGGCCAGGGATTCGGTTGCGACCTTGCAGGGCAAGGCGAAGGCGGGGGCGGAAGTGACGTTTGCGGCCGACATCGTGACGGCGCTGGAGCTGAGCAGGATGCTGCTGGTGGATGCGGAATTTGCCGAAAGCGCAGGGGTTCCGGACCATTACCAGTATCGCATGCTGCTGCGGGAATCGCCGCCGCTGCCGGAGCCGGCGCGGCTGTCGTCGTTTGGCGGGCTGGACGGGTTCGATGTGGGATTTGATCTTGGCGCGCTGGGCGATGTGATGGGGGATATCGCCGCTGTGGCGGGCGACATCCAGGCGGCGGTGGAGGCGGCGACCGAGGCGCTTGGCGCGCTGGAGGCGATGGCGGGGCTGGCCGATCTGGCAGGCGGCAATCCGCTGTCGCCGCTGACCGATGCCATTGCAGCGCTTGGGCAGGGCGGCGGGATTGGTGACGCGGGCGCGTCGCTCGGCCGGCTGCTGGGGGGCAACTAGATGCTGGAGGTGGCACTCCGGCTGGAAGCGGGTCCGCTGGCCTATGACCGGCATGTGATCGCGCTGCAGCTGCGCCGTGTGCAGCTGCCGGCGCTCGACCGGCTGGTGGTGCTGCTGCCGCACGCGGTGGCGATGGAGGCGGTGCCGGGGGATGATGTGGCGCTCGATCTCGATGGTGGCGAGGGGAGCACGCGGGTGTTCACGGGCAAGCTCGACCGGATCGTGCGCTCTGCGGCCGGCGTTCGGCTGGAGGCGGTGAACGGTGGGCCGGCGCTGGCGCTGTTCCGCCCGGCGCTCAGTCTGCAGTCGCTGTCGGCGGGGGATGCGATCCGGCGGCTGACGGCCGATGCTGGCGTCGACGTGGATGTGGAGGATGATGGGCCGGATCTGGCGCTTCTGGCACTGGATGGGCGGGAGACGGCGGCGGAGCGGATTGCGGCACTGGCGCGGCTTTCGGGGCAGCTGGGCGCATTCGATGGCGAAGGGCAGCTGCTGATCGGTCCGGCGGGTGGCATCGACGAGCGGATGGCGCTGAAATACGGCCGCGAGATTCTGGCGGTGGAGATGGCGGAGTCGGCGGGTGGGGCGCCCGGGTTGAGTGTGGTGGGCGAAGGTGCCGGCGATGCATCGGTGCCGCGCGGGCGGCTGCCGGCTGGGGATTTCGACCTTGGGTCGGCGGGCGAGGCGGGGCCTGCGAATCGGCGGATAGCCATTCCCGATGTGCGCTCGGCGGATGCGGCGAAGGCGGCTTCGGGGGCATTGGCGCTCGCCCGGCAGAAACTGCTGCAGCGGGCGAAGCTGACCACATTTCTGTTGCCCGGGGTGGCGCCGGGGATGGAAATCGAGCTGGCGGAGATGCCGGCCCATCTGCCGCTGGCGGCGATCAGGGTGACGCAGGTTGTGCACAGCGTGCGGCCCGGCGAGGGTGCGGTGACGGACATTTACGGCACGGGTGCAACCGACACCGATCCGCTGGCGTTTCTTGGCGACCTGGCCGGTGCGCTTGGTGGCGCCTTGGCGGGGGCATTGGGATGAGCCGGGTGACCAGCCTGATGGGGGCGGTGGCGCGACACCAGAGCTTTGCCCGCGCGACCTGCGAGATCGGGCTGGTGAAGGCGGTGATCGATGGCGGTGACCCCGATCTCGGGCACAGTGTCGATCTGTTCTTGAAGGATTCGGGGGTTAATCTGCCGAAGGTGCCGATGGCGAGCGGCGGCAGCGGAATGGCTTTGTTGCCGCGGGTCGGCGATCTGGTGCTGGTGCTGTTTCCGCGCGGTGACCTGTCGTCTGCCGTGGCGGTGGCGCAGCTGTATTCCGGCGATCGGCGGCCGCCCCAGTTCACCCGCGACCAGGCCATGTTCCGCTTTCCGGGCGACAAGGCGGATAGCGACGATGACTGCATCGAGCTGAAGCTGGACGTGACCAGCGGGCGAACCTTGACGCTGGCGCTGGGCGGGTCGCGCGATACGCGGATCGTGCTGGCCGACGGGGAGATGACGCTGACTTCGGGCAAGGTGGTGGTGGCCCTGAAGGAGCAGGATTCGAGTGTGTCGGTGACGGTGGGCGACGGCACCGTCAAGATGCAGGATGGCGGCGGGATAACCATCGAGACGGCGGGGAAGCTGACCTTGAAGGCGACGGAAATCGCGCTTGAGGCGGATGCGAAGGTGACTGTCAAAGGCGCCATGGTGGAGCTCAATTGATGGGACTGCCGATCGCCAGAGCCGATGACATGGTGGTGGGGGTGGACATCCACATCGTGCTGGTGCCTGCGGTCGCGCCCATACCGACGCCGCTGCCGCATGTGTTTTCGGGCAAGCTCGATGGTGCGCTTTCCACCTCGGTGAAGGCCAATGGCCGGATGGTGGCGACGGTGGATTCAACCGCGACCAACAGCCCGTCGCACATTCCGACCCCGCCGGGCGCGAGCTTTCAGAAGCCGCCTGCGAACAAGGGAATTGTGATGCTGGCGTCGGCCACGGTGAAGGCCGGGGGCAAGGGCATCGCGCGCGCCGCAGACATGGTGAAGACCTGCAACGATCCGGCTGACATGCCGACCGGGGCGATCATCGCGGCCGGCACGGTGATGGTGGGCTGATGGACCCGAACGATCTGGATCCGCGGTTTCAGCATCTGGGGCGCGACCTGCTGCTGACGCCGTTCTTTCAGGCGGCGGACGGTGACAGCCTTGATCTTGCAACCGATCCACGCGGCGGGGTGACGCGCGACGACCGGGTGGATTTCGATCGGGCTGTGGGACCGGGGGCGTTGAAGCAGGCGCTGGTGATGCGGCTGCTGACACCGGTGGGGAGCCTGAGCGAACTGGCGCATCCGGCGTATGGCAGCCGGCTGGGCGAGCTCATCGGCGAGATTTCAACGCCGTTCACCCGGGCAAAGGCGCGCGCTTTCGTGCTGGAGGCGCTGGCCGCCGAGCGGCGGGTGGCCGAGGTGCTGGCGGTGGATGTGCGGACGGCCGAGGGCGCCAACGACCGGCTGCTGATCGATGTGCAGGTGACGGCGGTGGGCGGCGGTGATCCGATTTCGCTTGGACTGGAGGTGGCATTGTGAGCGACTATGCCCGCCCCTATCCCGATGTGGTGCGCGATCTGCTGACGGTGCTGACCGGCGGCACGGTGAACGAAGTGAAGGAGATCGGCGCGGTGCCGCCCGAACTCATCCCGCTCGACGATCGGCCGGTGCGGCGGGTGAGCCATCTGGCGGGCCGCGTGCTGGTGGGCAAGGGGGAGCAGGAAAAGGCGATTGCGTGGCGCTTTTCCGAACGGGATTTCGAGTTGGTGGCAGCCGACGGGCTGGGTGAACGCTCTGCCATCCGGCTGGGGCGCAAGGTGCGGCTGGCACCGTGGTCGACATTGGAGGTGAACTATTATCCCGAGCGGCTGCGGCCGACGCCGATTACCGACATCAATGTGGGCAGTGTGGCGCGGACGCTGCTGGAGACGATCGCACGGGAAATTGCGACCCAGTATCAGCAGCTGCAGCTGGTGTATGAGGGCGGCTTTGTGGAGACCGCAAAGGGCGACAGCCTAGAGAAGGTGGTGGCGCTCGTGGATGTGCGCCGCATCGCGCGGGGCAGCCCGGTGGGCAAGGTGCGCTTCAACCGGGCGGCGGGATCATCGGGGACGATCTTCGTGCCGATCGACAGCGTTGTGACGGACGGCAAAGGCACGCGATACCGGACGACCGTGGAGGCGAGCCTGGTGCCGAACCAGCTTTCGGCCGAGGTGTGGGTGCACGGCGAAAGCCCGCGCACGAAGCTGTTGCCCGCCGGTGCGCTTGCCGTGCTGGAGCGGGCGATTGCCGGGGTTTCGTCTGTGGTGAACGCGGAAGGAACCTGGGCGGCGGCCGAGGACGAAAGCGACGACCAGCTGCGGGCGCGGGCGCGGCGGGCCATTCACGCGACCGGCAAGGGGACGCGCGATGCGCTGCGCTTCGGCCTTGAAAGCCTGCCGTTCGTGTCGGCGGTGTCGATTGCCGAATATCCCGATGCTTCGGTGCCGATGCCGGGACAGGTGCTGCTGATGGTTGCGTGCAGCGAGGATACGCCGGGCAACCGGGCGATCGTTGCGCAGCGGGTGGAGGAATTGCGGCCGGCGGGGATTTTCATCGATACGCGGTTTGCCGGGGCGGTAAGGCTTGCCGTGCTGGTTGATCCGCTGTTTGCCGGTGACCGGCTGGATGTGGGGCAGCAGGCGGCGGCGAAAGGGGCGATGCAGGCCGCGCTCATCGCCCGGGTGGCGGGGCTGGCGCCGGGAGCGACGCTCAGGATGGGGCCGATCCTTGCACAGCTGCTGGGCGATGCGCGGCTTGCAGATTTGAAGCTGGCGTGGACGGCCGACGGCGCGCCGCTGGGCGATGGCGCGGTGCTGCCGGGCGACAAGGCGGCGCGGCTGGCGCCGGAGGATGTGACGTTTGGGCCGGTGCTGTTCGAGCGGCAGGCGGCAGGCGGTGCGCCGGTGGCCATCAGGATCGATCTCGACGGGCGCTTTGTTTCGCTTGCGGTGTCGGAAGCCGGTGCGGTGGCGGGGGTGCAGCAGCAACTGCAGCTGTTTGCCGGCAAGCTGGTCGGCGGGGCGGAGATTGCGTTTGACGCGGTGGCGACCGCCATTCGCAACGACGCGAACTATGTGATCGATCTCGACGCGCTGGTGGTTGTGGTGGAGAGCGAAGGCGGCGGCTTCACCGAGCTGCGGCGCGGCGACCCGGCATTCGTGACGCCGGCGAGCGCGACCATTGCGGTGCGCGCGGTGCGGCTGACATCATGATGCACCTTTGCGCGAAGGCACCGGGATGATGCGCCTTTGCCCAAAGGCACCGGGATGATGCGCCGCGCGGCGATGGCGGGGCGGCTGCCGCCGGTGTGGTCTGCCGAGCGCGGGACGATGCTGGAGGCGCTGCTGTCTCTGGTGGCCAACGAACAGACTGCGTTCGACGAGGATATGGACCGGGTGCGACGCTCGCACTGGGTGGATACGGCGTGGGATTTGCGCGATCTGGCGCGGATCGGCGCGCTGTTCGGCATTGCGCCGGCCGGCTGGGAGGGAGTCTCGCTGTTTCGCGAGCGGCTGAAGGCGGTGATTGCAGCGCGGCTGCGCGGCGCGGTGACGGCCGACGCGCTGGAGCATGTCGTGCTGCGCATCCTGAAGGGCGTCGAGAGCGAGCTGGAGCAGCGGTATATGGAGCTGCCGGCGGACATCCGCTTTGGCGATCGGGTGCTGGGGCGCGGGGTTGCGGCGCCGGCGGCGCGCGGGCGGTTTGTGGAATTTCCGCTGCAGCGCCGGCGGGCGGACAGCCTGCGCGGAAAGGGCGCGCTGCGGCAGCCGCTGGCGCAGCTGGACATCGACAACAAGGGAGTGGAGCCGGCGGCGCTGCTCGGCACGATCACCGGGGTTGCGGGGGCACGCACGGCAGCGCCTGTTCTGGTTAATCTGACGACCGGGCAGATCCTGCTGTGGGCGGGCTTTCTGGCGTGCGGGCAGCGGCTGCATTTTTCTCTGGGCGAGGGCGGCGGCTTGCTGGCGCGGGTGGGCGACCGCGATGTGAGCCATGAAATCTGGAGCGGCGATGGCTTTGTGCCGGGTGCGCGGTTTGTGCCGGTGCGGCCCGATCCGCAAGCCCGGCCGCTGATGCTGGCGCGCGGGGTGAACCGGCTGTGGTTCTGGCCGCTGGGGCTTTACGATGCGCCGGGGCTGGGCAGTGCGGTGTTTGCCAGTCCGTTGGCCGATCTGGAGCAGGGGCGCTGGGCGACCGGGCCGGCGGGCGAGGGCGGCCGGTTCGATCGCGCGCTGTTCGAGCAGCCGGCGGCAGTTTCGCTGGATCTGTGGTGGGACGAGCGGCAGGCTGCCGCTTTTCGGATCGAGCTTCCGGCCGGCGTTGTGGCGCGGCCGCGCCCGCGCGCCGGGCACAATGCGGAGACCGAGCGGTCGCAACTGTTTCAGCTGCTGGGCGACGTGGTGGCGGAGCTGCGCGCGGCGGGGGTGGATGGCCGGGTGAGTGCGCTGCCACTGGCGGACGAGCAGCGGCTGGAAAGCCGCGCAACGATGCTGTCGGCGATCTCCACGCGGGAAACGCAGCGGCTGGAAGGCGGGCTTGGTGGCATTTCGGCGCTGTTCGACACGACTGCTGTCGACGGCGCGCGGCTGGAATAGGAGGCGGACATGCACCGCATCATCGGAACATTGCGGCTGGAAGTGCGGGATGCGCAAGGGCGACTGGTGCGCGCGCGGGCGGCGAGCAACAGCGTGATGCAAGGGGGTGCGGCACTTGTCGCGGACCTGTTTTGCGGGGCGGCGGCGACGCCGGTGAACGGCATGGCGGTGGGGATTTCGAGCGAGCCGCCGGCGCCGCCCTATGACAGCATTGCGCTGACCACCACCAACGGCGACGGCACGGCCGCGCTGACCGGCTTTGCAGTGCCGCTGGTGACAGACGCCATGACGGTCGAGGTGCTGGCCGATCTGTTCAAGGTGCGGGTGCGGGTGCGCGCAGTGGTGCCGGCGGAGGCGGCCAACAGCACGGACCCGCAGGCAGCATCGATCGATATCGGCGAGGCGGCGCTGGGGGTGCTGGCGGCGGACGGGCTTTCGCTGGCGCGGCTCTACAATCGCGTGGTGTTCGAGCCGGTGGCGAAAACGCGCGACCAGGAGCTGGCGCTTTACTGGGACATTGATTTCCCGTTCGGAAGTTGAGGAGACGACGATGGGCAGCCTGAACTTGCAGCTGGGTGCGGAGCCGGCCTTCTTGCGCGACATGAAGGTGAGCCTGGTGAACCAGGCGACGCGGGAGAAAAGGGAGGTGACGCCCTTTCTCGACGGGTCGGTGATGGTGGCCAATCTGGTGCCGGGGAACTGGCAGATCGTGGCGAAGCATCCGAACATCATTGCCGATCTGGTGAACCGGCCGATCCGGGTGCTGCCGGACCGGCCGACGATCACCCGGATTGTCATTCCGGCCAACATCTTCGGCAACATCGTGGTGGCCGATGTTGCCGACGCCAATCTGGGGCCTTCGCAGGCCAAGCTTGCGGAGGCGGAAACCGACGCGCGCGACCAGGCGCGCAAGGTGGCCGGGCAGCCGATCTTTGCCGACGACTGGAACCTGCTTGCCGCAACGCTGGCGGATTCGGCGAAGGCGACCGGCGAGCTGGCGCGGCTGGTTTCGCCCATCGGGCATGACCATCCGGAGCTGGTGGCGGCGATCGGCGACGTGCAGGAGAATGTGCAGAAATTCTATGATCTGTTTGCCCGCAGTCTGGCAGAATTGCAGCGGCAGATCGAGCAGCTGGCGCTGGACAGCAAGGTGCGCGGGGTGATCGAGAAGGTGCCCGATCTGCCGCCGGCGTCGCGCAAGAGGATGCAGGACACGATCCTCGATCTGCAGAGCAGCTATCAGGATTCGCCCGCCGTGTATGATCGCAAGAAGCGGCGGGCGGGGCAGGTGGTGCAGGAGGAGATGGCCGCCGCGCTGCTGACCGCGACGCCCGATGTGGTGGACGATATCGTGGTGAAGGACATGATGAACGTTGCCGAGACGCTGGCGAGCGGGCCTGCGGTTGCCAGCTATTCCGCCGAACTGAAGCAGCGGCAGCGCACCGAGGACAGGTCGAAGGGCGGATTGTTCCTTGCAGCGATGAAGGGGAACCGCTGACATGGCCGAAGATGCGACACTCGCCTTGCTCGCGCGCGTTGTCGACGAGCTGAAACCCATTGGCCAGCAGGCGCCGGGCGCGCCGCTGAAGGCGGCCGACTGGAACCGGCTGGTGGCGGCCATCGGCAGCCTGGCCGGCATCATCGTGGCGCGCGCGGAAGCCGACCGGGCGCTGCTCGACAAGAGCTTTGCCGCTGCCGACCATGAGCATGGCGGGCAGGTGCTGCTGTCGTGGCTGGACGGGCCGACGCGCGACCTTGTGGAGAAGGCGGCGAACGGCTCCGTGGAGCAGACGGTCGCCATCGGCAGGCTGGGCGGCGAGCTGAAGGCGGTGGCGGAGCGGGTGGCGAGCCTGGCGCAGGCGCTGGATACGATGAAGGCGGGCGTCGACGGCGTGCGGGACAAGGATGATGCGCGCGGCCGGCAGGTGGAACGGGTGCAGCTGGACCTGGAGACGGCGAAGTCGCTGGAACGGCGAGTGGGGCGGATTGCCAGCAATGTGGAAGGGTTTGACGCGGCGCGCCGCGATCTGCTGGAATTCCGCGCTTCGCTGACGGGCGCCGACGGGCAGCAGATCGACCTGGAGGCGCTGGGAAAACAGGCGCAGGCGGTGGAGGATCTGCGCGGGCGGCTGACGCTGGCGGACGGTCAACTGGCGAGCCTGCGCGATCTGGAACGGCAGATTGCGCGGCTGGAGACGCGCGATGCCGGTGGCCGCACAAAGGTGAAGGAAGCCGTGCGTGACGCGCTTCTGGATGCGACGGTGTTTGACAGCGGGGCGCTGGCCGATCGGCTTGCGGGCTTGGTCAGGGCGGAGCTGGACCCTCGGTTGAGCGGGCTGGAGGGGCGCCTTGCGACGTTGGCTCCGAAGCTGGACGAGACAGCCGACGGGCTGGCCGGCTTGCGCGGGGCGCTGACCGGGGTGGACACACGGGTTGGTGCGCTTTCCGGACGGGTCGATCGGGCCGTGGCGGTCGAGGGGCGGATTTCGGGACTGGGCGAGCGGCTGTCTGCGGTGGAAGGGGTGGCAAATGGCGCGCGCGCCGACGTGGCCGGGCTGGCGGCGCTGGACGGGCGGGTGCGCGGGATCGACGAACGGACGCGCGGGCTGACCGAGAGGCTGGGCACCGAGCTTGGCCGGGTGGAGACGCGGTTGCTGGCGGTGACGGCCGATCTCGACCGGTTCGGGCGCACCGGCGGGCCGGGCGGTGCGGTGGAGGGGCGGCTGGCGGCGGTGGATGAGCGGCTGGCGGCCCTGCAGGCGGTGGAAGGCCGGCTGGCGGGCATCCAGCAGCAGGTGCAGCGGCAAGGGCAACTGCTGGACGGGACGCGGGCGGAGCTTGGCGCGCTGGGGGACCAGCGGTCTGTGCTGAGCCGGGTGGAGGCGGGGCTGAGTGCCTTGCAGAGCAGCCGTGCGGTGACGGACAGCCAGCTGCAGGGCGTGCTGGCCCGCCAGGGCGAGATCGATCGGCAGGTGGCCGGGCTGACACGGCCGATTGTTGCGGATCGGGTGACCGACCAGGTGATGGATCGCGCCATCGACCGGGTGGTGCTGGGCGGCATCGGGGGCATTGGAGGGCGGATCAACCGCTGAACGAAGGAGGTTTGCGCGCCGTGCTGGATGCGTTGGAAGCTGCCCTGATCGATGCGCTTGCAGATGCGGTGGGCGGCCCTGCGCTGGCTGGGCAGCCGCGCATCGCGGTTTTGCCGAGGGCTGGCGCTGCGGTGCCGGCGAACCGGGCGGTTTCGCTGGCGGTGGCGCTGGGGGCGGCATCGGCCGATCCGGAATTCGGCGATGACGCGGAGGTGGCGCACCGGGTGGCGGGGGAATGGCGGCTGCGGCCGGAGATCTGGCTGACGGGTGAGGTGTCGCTGGGCCTGGCCGCGGTGACCGGCGAGCCTGCGGATCGACGGCGCAATCTGCTGCGCGCGGTGGACCGCTTGCTGGTGGCGATGGATCCGGCCGTGATGCGGCGCGGCGAAGCGCTCGACGGCGACGCGCTGGGCTTTCGGCTGACGGCCTTGAGATTCTTGCGGATGGCGCCTGCGGATGCGGTGGCCGATCCGACGCGGCTGACGCTGCACTATGCCTGGCGCGGGCGCGTGTGGCCGGTGCAGCCCGACGTGACGGGTGCGCCGATTGCAACGCCGCTGACGCGCATCGCGGTGCTGCCGCTGATGCGGCCCGAGCGGCTGACGGTGCGTGCGGGATCGGGGCCTGCTTCGCTTGACGTGAGGGGCAATCTTTCGGCGCTGGGGGGTGCGGAGGCGGTGCTTCTGGCGCGGCTAGCGGGCGTGGCGCCGGGGGTTCTGGCCGGGAGCGGTGCGCCGGCGCCGGATGGGTTTGTGGGGAGCGTGGCGGACGCCGAAGGGCGGTTTGCGCTCAGCTATGCGCCGCCCGACGCGGTGGCCGGGCCGCTGCGAGCGGTGGTGGAACTGCGGCTGGGATCCGGCGAGCGGACGCTGCTGCTGGACAGCATTGCCGTCGATGTGGTGCCGGCATGATCATGACGCTGTTTCCCGCCGGCGCGTTGCTGGTGCCGATGCAGGCTGTGCGCGTGACCGGGATGCAGATGGTCAGCCTGCTCGATGTGGCACTGTTCTTTGCGGAGGAGCGGGTGCCGCCGGGGCTTGAGCGGCATGCCTTGCCGGATGCCGGTCCGCTGGTGCTGCCGGTTGCGGTGCCGCTGCTGCCGGGGATGGATGCGGTGGAGGTGGACGAGGCGCGGCTGACGCTGGCCGGGGGCAGCCGCGAAGTGGATGCGCCGGGGGTTCGCACGGCGGCGGGTGAGATCGATGTGCGGCTTCCCGGCGGCGACCCCACCGCGACGCTGAAGCGGCTGCGGGTGGAGGGATTTCAGCTGACGGCAGCGGCGAGCCTTGCCGGCATTGGCACGGGGGCTGCGCTGCACATGATCGTGCAGCTGCTGGAGGGGGCACGGGCGGGGCCTCCGGCAGCGGCTGCGCCGCATTTTGCCATGCCGGGCGGCGGCGGCGCGCGCTATGGGCCGGCGCTGGGCGGCGCTTCGCTGTCTGCTTCGGCAGCGTCTGGCGGGGCGACCAGCCTGACGCTCGGACTGTCGCCGCAGCTGGCGGGCGAAGCGTTTCGGGTGGCGCTGGTGATGCCCGGCGAGGATGCGGCGCTGCCCAATGAATCGACGGGTTGGCCGCACTGGTCCATGAGCGGCGCGACGGCGACCTTCAGGACGCGGCCGCGCGATGTGGCGGTGACGCTGGCGGGGCCGGGCGGCGCGCCGGCGGCAGTGGCGAACTTTCCGGGCGCGATGCCGGCGGATGCGACCGCCATCGATCTGACGCCGGCGATGCGGGCGATGGCGCGCGCCGCGATGGGGACGGCAACGGGCGGTGATCTGGGGCTTTCGGTGCAGATCGTGGCGGCGGCGGGCGGGGACATGCTGGCGGCGATCGCTCGCCCGCGGGTGCGCTATGTGAAGCGGCCGCTGATCAGCCCGGAGCCGCTTGCGCTGCGCGGCCGGCGGGGCGAATTGCGGCTGGCGGTTCCGGCGGGGCTGGTGCCCAACGGGCTGAGCCTTGCCATCGACGGGCGGTATGGCATCCCGCGATTGCTGGATTGCGCGGCGTTGCCGACGGGGCGGCTGCGGACGGGCTATCGGCTGGTGCCGGGGCGGCGCGTGGCGATGCCGGTGTTGCTGACATCGGCCGAGCAGTTGCTGCCGCTGCGGCGGCTGGCGGCGTTCGGGCGGGCGGAGGCGCCGGCGGCGCTGCTGCTGGGATTGGCGGACGGCATTGGCGCGGTGCCGGGGGCGGCGCATGGCGAGGCGGTTGCGGTGCCGGTTGTGCCGGCCACGGAGATGGACTGGCACCGCGGGGAATGGCAGCTTCCAGCGCTGGCGGCGCCGCATCAGGAACGGCTGTTTCTGACCATCGAAGTGACGCACGGGGCTTTTCTGCTGGCGGTTGATCCGGCGGCGGGTGGCGATGCCCTTTTTTCAGAGGGCGGTGGCTGGACGCCGGCGCTGGCGCCGCCGCTGATGGCGGCATGGGTGGATGAGGCGGACCCGGCGACCGGTGCGCCGGCACCGCTGCACCCGCTCGATCTGGACGGGCCGTCGGGACCGCTGAACCGTGACGTTGCCGGTGTGGCAGGGGGATTGCGGCCGCCCAACTTCGTGCTGAACTGGCTGGCGGTGGCGCCGGCGCATGCGGCCATGCTGGCGGCGGTGGGCGACGCCGGTGGCGATTTCGCGCTGGGGTTTTCCTGCCGGCGGGATGTGGATCTGACGCTTTCGGATGTGATGCTGACTTATGATCCCTGGGGCGCGCGAGCGCCGGGACATGTGACGGGCGCGGCGGGCTAGATGGCCGGGTTGCTGGCTTCGCTGGATGGCGCTTCGGCGAGTGCGTCGGTGAGTGTCGATTTTTCCGGGCTGATTGCCGACCTGGAGGGAATAGCAGCGGCCATCGAGGCACTGCAGCGCGGGCCGGATGTGCTGATCGATCTGGATGCGGCGATTGCGGCGCTGCCATTGCCGCCGGGGCTGGACGGGCTGCCGGCGTTGCAGGCTGCGCTGGCGGCGTTGCCGGGGCTGCTGCGGCTGGATGCATCGGCGGCGCTGCTGCCGGTGCTGCAGCCGCTGACCGGGATTTCGGTGACTGTTTCGGTGACCGGCGGGGGCGGCATCGGGGCGATTGTCGAGCTGTTGCGCAGCGGCATCATGCTGGCGACCGGGCGACAGCATGGCGGGCCGCAGGGGATGCCGGGGGCGTTCGAGCCGCCGCAGCAGCAGAAGCCGAGCCTGGTGGAAGTTCGCGCGGCGATCGTGGAAGCCCGCGCGGCGCTGGCGGCGATGGGGCCGTTCGATGCGCCGACGCTGTTTGGCAAGCTGCAGCGCGGCGCGATTGCCTTTGCCCGGCCGCTGGTGCGCTTCGTGCCGGTGCCGCTGGTGGATACGCTGATGCAGCCGCTGGCGACGGTGGAGGGCTGGCGCGGGCAATCGGCGGCGGCGCTCGCGGCGAGCCTTTCGGCGACGCTGGGCACGCTGGAGGCCATCGTCGATCTGCCGCGCACGCGCGTGGCTGGCCCGATTCTGGCCGGTGCTGACGCGCTGGTGGCGGCACCGACACGGTTGGCCGCACTGGCGGGGATGGTGGCGGCGAGCCCCGATCTGGTGGCCGCGGAGGTGCGGGCGCTGGCGGCGGTGCTGCACGCGGACGAGGGGCCGTTCCGGGCGTTGCGCGAATTGCCGAACGATCTGACACACGCCCGGTTGCTGGCGGTGCGGGCGATGGAACCGCCGACGACGCTGGGCGGCGCGATGGAAAAGCTGCGGGCGGTGATCGCGCTGATACCCGATGTGGATGCCGATCCGCTGGCCGAGGTGGTGGCGGCGATCGACGGGTTCGATCTTTCAGCGCTGACCGACACGCTGGCTGCGGTGCGGGAGGCGGTGGACACGGCCGTGAGCGCGGCGGAGGCCGGACGCGATGCCGTGCGCGAACAGCTGACGGCGCTGCTGGCGCCGGTGGATGCGGCGGTGGCGGGTGCGCGGGCCGCGTTTGATCCGGCCGTGGTGACGGATGCGCTGGCGGCGGTGCCGGCGCAGCTGGAGGAATTTGTGACGGGCAACATTGCTCCGGTCATTGATCCGTTGAAGGCGGCGATTGCAACTGCCGTGGAGGGACTGGGCACGGCGGTGGAGGCGCTGGACCCGGCGGCGATCTTGGAACCCGTCGAGGCGGCGATGCGCGAGGCGGCCGCGCTGATCAATGACCCGGCGGTCGCCGACGTGTTCACGGGCCTGGAGCGGGCGCTGGCCGATCTGCTGGCGGAGATCGAGGCGATCGATCTTTCGGCGGCGACCGACGCGGTGGTGGGTGGATTGGGCGATATCGAGGGCAAGATGCGCGAGATCGATCCGGCGAACATTCCCGATCCGTTGAAACCGCCATTGAAGGCGGCGCGCGACTTTCTGGTGGGCATTGATGTGACGGCGGAAATCAAGGGGCCGGCGGACAAGGTGGGCGCTGAGCTTGCGGCCGGTGCCGGGGCGCTGTTCGTCGATCTGGAGCGCGGGCTGGATGAGGTGAAGATGCGGGTGGAGCGGTTCCGCCCGAGCGCGATGGTGGCAGGCGCGGTGGGCCCGGCGTTTTCCGATATCGGCGGGCAGCTGGAGGCGTTCAGCCCGGGGACGCTGCTTGGCGGATTGCAGGCGCGGCTGAATGGGCTGGCGGGCCGCGCGCTGGTGCTGGATGCGGGGACCGTGCTGGGGCCGCTGCTGGCGCTGCACGGGCAGGCGATGGGCGGGCTGGAGGCAGTGGCGCCGGCGCGGCTGCTGGCGCCGGTGGAGGCGGCGATCCAGAAGGCAATCGCCGACGTGCTGGCGGCGTCGGGCGTTGATACCGCGCTGGACGGGGTGACCGATCTGGTGGCGGAGGTGCAACTTTGGGTTGGGCTGGCGGCCGAGCTGGCCGATGTGCTGGACGATGCGGCGGCGCTGTTTGCCAACCCGGGAGACGGTGAATCGGCGGTCAGGGATTTTGTCGACGAGGCGCTGGACCGGCTGGACCCGGTGGACATGGCGCGGCTGGCGGCAGCGTTTGCGGGGGTTGCGGCCGCCAACACCCGCAACACGCGCGAGGCGGTGGCCGGGCTGGTGGCGCCGGCGCTTCGGCGGGCCGGCACGGCGGCGGCAGCGATTGCCCCTTCGGCGGGGCTGGCGGCGCTGCGGGCGGCAACCGCTGCATTGCCGGCGGGCACGGCGCGCGCCGAGGTGATGGCGGCGGATGCGGCACTGGCGGAGGCGCTGGCCGGCTGGGGCCGCCTTGAGGATGACATCGACGAGGTGGCTGGTGCGCTGTTCGAGCGGATGCTGGATTATGCGCAGTCGGAGGTGCTGGATGGTGGCAGTGTACTGGCGCCGCTGATGCAGGCGCCGGCGAGCGTGCCGGCCTTGAAGGCGGCGATCCGGCCGGCGCTCGAAGATGCGGTTCGCGAGCCGCTGCTGGCGCTGGCGCTGGGGTTTCAGAAGATTTCGCCCTATCTGGTGGGGATGGCGGGGGGGCTTTCGGCGCTGGTGCGGGTGAGCCACGCGAAGGTGAATGCATTGACCGGCGCCGACGGGCTTGGCGGCGTGACGGGCAGCATCGACACGCTGGTCGAGCGGCTGCGCGGCTTCGATCTGGAGCCGGTATCGGCACCCATCGGGGTGATCCACGCGCGCATCGCAGGCGGGCTGGCGGCTTTGTCGCCGGCAGGTCTTGCGCCGGCGATTGCCAACGCGAACGCGGCGATGGGGCGGCTGCTCGATCTGGGAGCGCTGCTGCCGGAGGCGCAGGTGCGGGCGCTTGACAATGGCTATCGGAGTGCGGTGCAGGCGTTGTTGCGGCTGGACCCGGTGGCGCTGGTGGGGGGCAAGCTGGATCCGCTGTTCGAGGAGCTGATGGCGCTGGTGCTGCCGCTGTTTGAACTGCCGGCGCGGCTGCGGGCGCTTTCGGATGCGGC
>Ga0105045_10001641_pt1 | contig 18428 bp, 18 predicted proteins | sample MAT02_FD_78089 | JGI IMG/M metagenome (GOLD analysis project Ga0105045, IMG submission 78089) | Freshwater microbial communities from Lake Fryxell liftoff mats and glacier meltwater in Antarctica - MAT-02 (megahit assembly) | ecosystem: Environmental > Aquatic > Freshwater > Ice > Liftoff... | reverse complement strand
TGAAACAGGAATGCCGATATTTGCTGTGGAAAAGGACTGGTGGGTAAGTCGTACGCTGGAAATCATCTTTCAGATGGATATTGCCAAACATTTGGTGTTTAAGGGTGGTACATCCTTGAGTAAGGCATGGAAACTGATAGAACGGTTTTCAGAAGATATTGATTTGGCCATTGACAGAGATTTCTTTTTTAGATCCGAGAAAGATTGGTCACCAAAAGAGATAAGTAAAGTTCGTAAAGATGCAGGTATTTACTCCACAGGCGCTTTCTTTGCAAAATTGACAGAAGAGTTCCTAAAAAAGGGCTTCAAGAACCTTGAATTTAAAGTGATAGAAGCCCAATACAGCGATCAGGATCCAAGAATCATTGAGATGTATTATCCCAATATTATAACAACTCCAAGATATGTACTTCCTAGAATACAGATCGAAATTGGATGTCGATCTTTGCGAGAACCTTTTACCGTACAGACTTTTGGTTCATTGGTAGATGAAGTATATGCAGGTTAGGATTTTGCTGATCCTTTGTTTGCGGTTCCAACCGTTAACCCTGAACGTACTTTTTTAGAAAAGCTATTTTTGGTGCACGAGGAATTCATAAGCCAGCTGGAAAAATTCGCGTTGACAGATTGAGTCGACATTTGTATGATGTATACCAATTAACTAAGGCTGGAATTTCAGAAAATGCCATCCATGATCAAGAACTTTATGAAACTATAGTGGCACACAGGTATAAATTTTCAAGGGTCGGTGGCGTTGATTACCATGGACACGATCCATTAACCCTAAATCCAACACCAATAGCTGCAGTAACAGATGTCTGGAAGGATGACTATAACAGAATGGTGGAAGAAATGATTTATGAGCAGAATGCACCAACCTTCGAACAACTGATAGGAAATTTAGAAGTACTCAAAGACCAACTGAAGGCTGTTGCATGGACGTATTCATTGACATTTCCCACACCAAATTCATAATTTTAATAGATTATAGCACATGACAGAAAAATGGCTCATACAAGATATAAAGAAGCAGCTGCAACACAGAAATCTAGTTGTATTGCTGGATCCAAGCGGACAGTGTAGTTTTGTTTTGCCCATCCTAAAGCAAAATAATTAAATCCAACTAATCAGTTATATCAAGCAGCATTAAAGACTAGGAATTAAGGTTGATACAATATATTTGTGTTAAATAATGAAAATAACTAATATGTTGCATTTATTTAATGGAATTCCTGAATTATTGCAAGCTCTTCCAACCAAATCGGCTGAAAGACTTGAGGACATGATATAGACTGGATATTGCGAGATAAGAGAGAGTGGGGAAGTATAAATAAAAGAATTCTTAGTGTCATACTGAATTATAGTAATAATTGTTTGAAAAAATTTATTCAATTAATTGAATTTTAATCTCATGTTTGGTCTCATCTCGGCATAGAAATTCCAAGGCAATGTACATCCGGACGCATTATCTCTGAATGCCATTAAGTTGGATTTAAACCCACTGTTTGAGTAGCGAACAGTAGAATTTAGATTATATGCAGTGTTGTCAAAACAAGATTCAATAACAATATTACTTGTTCCATTCCAATAAAATTGGGAACCAAGTGTAAATTCAATCCATCCCGTACCGATAGATGCTAAATTGAAAGGTTGAAAGGATGATGATACAGAATAACTATAATTTGTATTTTCATTTAAAATTGTATTCGAAGTTGTTCCTATGCGAATAGTGAAATTATTTAATATAATGTTAACTGAACTTACTACATCAAAACTTAAACTCGAAATATTTTCCGATCACCTTTGCGCCTTCATCTCCGATTTGGTTATCAGATAAATCAAGAGAAGTCAATTGTTTTAGATTTTCTGCGATCACCTTTGCGCCTTCCTCTCCGATTAGATTGAAAATAAATTAAGAGAAGTCAATTGTTTTAGCTTTTCTGCAATCACCTTTGCGCCTTCATCTTCGATTTGATTATCATATAAATCAAGAGAAGTCAATTGTGTTAGATTTTCTGCGATCACCTTTGCGCCTTCCTCTCCGATTTGATTAAATCCTAAATCAAGAGAAGTCAATTGTGTTAGATTTTCTGCGATCACCTTTGCGCCTTCCTCTTCGACTTGATTTGAAGATAAATCAAGAGAAGTCAATTGTTTTAGATTTTCTGCGATCACCTTTGCGCCTTCATCTCCGATTTGATTAAAATATAAATCAAGAGAAGTCAATTGTTTTAGATTTTCTGCGATCACCTTTGCGCCTATATCTCCGATTTGGTTATCAGATAAATCAAGAGAAGTCAATTGTGTTAGATTTTCTGCGATCACCTTTGCGCCTTCATCTCCGATTAGATTATCAGATAAAACAAGAAAAGTCAATTGTTTTAGATTTTCTGCGATCACCTTTGCGCCCTCCTCTCCGATTTGATTAAATCCTAAATCAAGAGAAGTCAATTGTTTTAGATTTTCTGCGATCACCTTTGCGCCTTTATCTTCGATTTGATTACCAGATAAATCAAGAGAAGTCAATTGTTTTAGATTTTCTGCGATCACTTTGGCGCCTTCATCTCCGATTTGATTCAGAGATAAATCAAGAGAAGTCAATTGTGTTAGATTTTCTGCGATCACCTTTGCGTCTTCATCTCCGATTTGATTATAGGAAAATGGATTTTTTGATTCAACAGGCTTATTATCTACAATATACCAAGGCCCCATATTCAACCCTTTCAAATGTTGGCATTCCCATAGCTCAGGAAGTTCACTCAAATCTCTTAACCCACAATTCCCTAAGTCAAAAAAGGTGTCTTTGGTTTTTAGGTTCTGTGTGATGAGTTTTTTGGCGTGGGCTAGGCCATTTGGGTTGTTATGGGATGTGGACATAGTAAAGATTTATATTTTGATCATTTAAAAAAGCAAAGATATACATCTTTATTCGATTCAGGAAGATGTTCTAAGAGTTTGATACTATTATTTTTGGTAGACTCTGTCATCCAGTCTTCTATCGGACAGGCCAAAGCTTTGGTGATCCACATCTCGGCCCTTTCTAGATCATCCACAATCAATGCCAATTCAAACAATGTGGCATAATCCCAATAATCAGGTGTCTTTTGTTTTATCTTCTGCATGACCGCCATCTCCACCACAGCTACCAATTTGTGGTACCGATCATCATTCGTCAATACCATCAATGTGACGGCATTTACACCAGGGTAGGCATCTCTCATACCTGATTCAAAACCTGATAGATAGGTTTCTTTTGCTTTTTGTAGGTAGGCATTATATTTGATATTTTGACCTTTATGGCTATCAGACAGATCTTTATATACTCGAACTAGTATGCCATTGGTTTCCGGATTAGCACCTGATTTCGTGATCAATCGATCAAGTATGCTGATGGCTTTTAGAGGTTGTTTGTTTCTATTTAGTGCAAAACCATACTGCTCCTGTACCATCTGTGTATGGAAGACATACTCGGGCAGTGCTTCTGCATAAGCGACCATCTCAGCCCATGTTCCTATAGCTCGATAGGTCAATAGCACATCTATCAATACACCTGTTTCCTGATTGGCTAGGGGTTGGATATCCTCCATATATCGCTGGAGCAAGGATAGTCTTTCGGTTTTGTTGCTATGATTCCTAATGTCTGCCAGAGCTTCTTTTACCGTGGATTCATAAATGACTTTGTCTCTGAAGATATCTGTTTTTTCATGGGCTAGACTGTTTTCAAAGTGGATGCCCTCTACGAGTTGGTGCACAGGACTATCGGTACTCTTTTGAGATTTTGCCGTTTCGAGTTTAATGGTAATAGCCTCTATGTGTTTATCGACATCTATTATGTGGCCATCATCATCTACCGTGTAGGGATAAGCCCTACTGAAATTCAGGTCAAATTCCAACTTCGTCTTACTACTCATCAGGCAGACTGTAGTGTATGGTTTGATGGTATGTCGAATACCGAGTGCGTAATAGACATTGGCATTAGCTGTGGTGAGATCAGCCACGGCATATTCACATAAGATCAGTCGCTCGTACATGGCTTTGTGTATGATGCCATCTAACGATTTCTTCATCTGCCCTGATAGCATTCATACCCGCTGCATCTATAGCTGGGAGCACCAGACTGCGGTATATTTTATCAAAATCAAAGGTTATACCTTCTTTACCTAATTTTTGACCAAAAGGCATGATGACGAAACATGATGGTTTGTACATGATAAATTTTTTTATTTCGTAAAAGTATGTATTTTTATGGCAATATTCAAAATATTAAATACAAAAAGTTTATGGAAAGAGTGCGTATCATTACATCACAAAAGTTAGGCCTTATTTCTTTAAGAAATAAAGTTGCTTCTATCCTTATTTTAGGGACTTTGACCTTTTTCTTCCTAAAAGTAAAAATAAACCCACACCCAAGAAGCTTTTCATTTCCTACTCTTCTAAAAACACTGATTTTATGCGAAGATTGGAGACGCATCTCAAAGCAATGGAAAGTGAAGGATTGATTTCCTATTGGGTCGATCGTATGGTAGAAACTGGTACAGAGTGGGACGTAAGAATCCAACAAGAATTAGAGTCATCAGATTTAATTATCTATCTACTAAGCCCTGATTTCATAGCCACATCCTACATCATGGAAGTAGAGCTTATAAAAGGCATAGAATTGTATGAAAAATATATAGACAGTGACCATAAAGTTAAACTTAACTTTATACAATTACAACCAAATAGGTGGATAGGGGATAGGAATTTGTCAAAATTTCAACATTTGCTAGATCCAGAAACCGATGGGAAAAAAGTAAACTTTATAACAACACCAGATAATGATGAAGCATGGATGAAGGTGATTGATGATTTGGAAGAAATAATTGGGGATTGAAAACAAATGATTAACTTGGTAAGTTAATTCTAAAAGTATTTAGAGAGCATGTGGACCATAAAAGTAAAAGAAAGCGAACTATTTAAAGCTGGAAAAAGTAAAGGTACTAGGGTGATCGTCCATCGTAAGTTCAAATCTGATGCTTTGTAGCTAGAATGGATGGTACATCGGATGACTATTTTTTTGAGTCAGTACGTATTGATGAAGTAATCTCAGCTGCTAGGACGTATATGCAAGACAACAATATTTATAATCTACCGACCAAAACCCAAGACTATCCATTATTCCACTCTCAGCCTATACTCCTCGCAAGTGCTAATGTGGTTATGCTGATTCAGTCTTAGGATGATATCTTAGTCATTCATGTATTCAGTAATATTAAAATTAGATTTAAAACTTGTAATAACTGCATACTTTTATTTTTGGCATGATTTTTAGACTATTATCTTTATATTTTGTCTTACATACTTATTTTGTAAGGCTCATTCTTTTGATTACGATTAGCCCTCTGACCAATACAGACATAATTTAATCATCCTACTGTTGGTGGGAAAATAAAAAACACTTATGAAAAATATATTTTTAAACTTATCTTGTATTTTAGGATTAAGTTTTGGTGCATTTGGTCAAGCACCAGGATTAGTAATCCAAGGCGGGGTTTCGACCATGTATGCAAAAGATAACAATATTACTAAGTCCAATCAAGCGCATTACGGGTATGTCGTAGGTGCTGACGCCAGGTTGTTAGATGGAGATATGTATTTTATTATAGGTGGTCAATACCATGCAACTAGCCTTGCTTCTACGTCAGCCCCTAACTTTTTTACAGGCAATGATTGGAAAATTTTAATGGGAAGAATGGGATTAGGCTTTAATATTTTGACTTTTGGTAACAACATAGCTCTGAGATCAAAATTACTTGCATCTATCAACTTTACGCTAGACTCTCCTAAGGGTGGGCTCAATATCCCAGACTATATGCTTGTCAACGACTCTAGCCTAGGCGCTACTACTGGAATAGGTATTACTCTCGGAGCCATAGATGTGGACTTGGAGTATCAATATGGCTTTATCAACGCCTACAATAAGCAACCAAAATCTACCTTTGATATATGGACACTAGTAGCAGGTTTTCACTTCTAACAGCCGTTTCAGCTTAGTTAAAAAAGGGATTCGTCCTTATCTCTTTGCCAATGCTAGTAGCTGGACCGTGGCCACTATAAACGATAGTATCTGGATCTAGGGCAAATAGTTTAGTTTTGATGACATCTATCAATGTATCATAGTTGCCACCTGGTAGATCAGTTCTCCCTATACTTCCTGCAAAAAGAACATCTCCTACGATAGCGATTTTTTCAGCTTTACAAACTAGCGATATACTAGCGGGTGAGTGTCCTGGTGTAAAATAGACTTCTAATTTTGTACTGCCAAACTTGACTTCATCCCCTTCAGATAGATATTGTGTGATGTCTGGTGATGGGGTATAATTGATACTGTACATATCAGCGGTACGTTGACCCATATCCAACACGATTTGTTCACCTTCATGAGCAGTCAAAGGTAACTCGTACTTTTGACTTACAAAATGGTTGCCTAATATATGGTCGATATGGCAGTGCGTATTGATCAGCATCACTGGAGTTAATCTGTTTTGAGAGACATAGGTAGTCAACATACTTTCCTCATTTTTAAAACTACATCCTGGATCGATGATGATACATTCATTGCTATCATCGTGAATCACATAGGTGTTTTCACTAAAATCATTAAAGGTAAACATTTTTACTTTGAGCATCGATGATGTAATTTAGGGTTGGTTAATAAATATTAGCATTGACTAAATCAGAAAGCAAAAGTAATAATTATTTAGCGTATGACCTAAGATCAATAGTATTATTTATTGGTATAATTACAGAATCTACTAAACAAAGAGTTTTTAACTGTACATTGAAAATATAGATTTAAAATTTATATTTTATTTTTTAATTGGTTGGAGATACGTGTATATTTAAAATTTTGTTTTACCTTTGCGGCTCTTTCATAAGGACGGGTGGCCGAGCGGTTAGGCAGAGGTCTGCAAAACCTCGTACAGCGGTTCAAATCCGCTTCCGTCCTCAACCACAAATAACCACGAAGATTCAACCATCTCGTGGTTATTTTTTTTATACTATCAAGGCTGATTACACACGCTTAGTTAGTATACCTAGCTTATTTAGATCATAGCTTAAATCATTTACACAACTATATCTTTTAAATTATTTTTTTTGTATTTGTATTGATTTAATGAAAGCTTAACTTCAAAAGTTTATTATGTTTTACTCTACTTGCTAATATTTACTTGATTATTTTAAAAATATTATATGGGTCACCCTGACTTTGTTTTAGGTAGCATTACAGCACATTCGGTAGATAACAGCTCCTACTTATTCAAAACATCCAACGGCTGTAGTTTCATTGTCCTAGTGTTGACTGATGATATTGTACGATTAAGATATGCACCTGATGGAGTATTTGAAAATGATTTTTCTTATGCTATTTCTAGCAAATTTGTAGCAGCTGATACAGATCACAAACTCACAGACGCTGCTGGTCATATAGAAATCACTACTGGAACGATGATCGTGAATGTCAACAAATCGGATAGCAACATCACCTTCACTACGCTAGACAAAAAGATAATCTGTAGAGAAGAGAAAGGTTTTCATTGGGAGGACAACACACAGTATGGAGGCCATTTTGTGAAAATGAGTAAAGTCGTTCAAGAAGGCGAGCACTTCTATGGTATGGGAGACAAACCTATGCACCTCAATCTTCGCGGTAAGCGAGTAGTTAATTGGGCGATGGATACTTACGGATTTAAAAAAGACGAAGACCCTATATACAAAGGGATACCATTCTACACGGCTATACATCATCATCAGGCTTATGGTATTTTTTTTGACAATACTTTCAAGGGACATTTTGATTTTGCCAGCGAGCGTAGATCAGTTATGAGCTTTTGGGCAGATGGTGGCGAGATGAATTATTATTTTATCAATGGTCCACAACTCATAGACGTCACACGCAGATATTCTATGCTCACAGGTACACCTGAGATGCCGCCGATGTGGAGCCTCGGTTACCAACAGTCCAGGTGGTCTTACTATCCAGAAGCTAAAGTCAGAGAAGTGACGACCAAAATCCGTGAACTTGCGATACCATGTGACGGATTTTATTTTGATATCGATTATATGGATGGATTTAGATGTTTCACTTGGGACATAGAGAAATTTCCAGATCCAAAAACGCTCGTCAAAGACCTAAAAGATCAAGGCTACAAAGCTATCGTCATCATTGATCCAGGTATCAAAGTGGATGACAACTATCCCATCTATCAAGAAGCACTCAAAGAAAATCACTTCTGCAGACGAGCAGATGGACCATATATGAAAGGCAAAGTTTGGCCAGGTGATTGTTATTTTCCAGATTTTACAAGTCCCAAAGTACGTAAATGGTGGTCTGGACTGTTCGAGGAACTGATAGAAAACCAAGGCATTCGCGGAGTATGGAATGATATGAATGAGCCAGCACTTTTTGAGATTGATGGCAAGACTTTTCCAGCAGATGTAAGGCATGATTATGATGGCAATCCATGCAGTCACCGCAAAGCCCACAATATCTATGGTATGCAGATGGCGCGAGCTACCTTTAAGGGAGTAAAAAAACACCTCAACGGACTGCGACCACTTGTTATCACTAGATCTGCTTATGCAGGTACACAGCGCTATGCTTCTGCTTGGACTGGAGACAATATCGCATCATGGGAACATCTATGGGTAGCCAATGTACAATGCCAGCGAATGTCTATTTCAGGATATTCGTTTGTGGGATCAGATATAGGAGGTTTTATAGATCATCCTACACCAGAGTTGTATATCAGATGGATGCAATTGGCAGCTTTTCATCCATTTTTTAGGACACACAGTTCAGGAGATCACGGCGATCAAGAGCCATGGTCATTTGGCGAAGAAGCACTCAATATCGTTCGCTCGTTCATTGAGTTGAGGTACCAATTATTACCTTATTTATATTCTACTTTTCATCAGTATGTATCGGCTTTTACACCTATTTTGAGACCTATTTCTATATATGATCAAGAGGACTCAGACACCTTGTATAGAAGCGATGAATTCCTGCACGGAGATCATATACTTATATGTCCAGTACTCGAGCCCAATGTGACTGCCCGCTATGTATATATCCCTAAAGGAACTTGGTACTCCTACTGGGATGATTTAGAGATTGTTGGTGGAGTCGAGATTAAAGCTGATGCACCGCTCGATCGAGTGCCGCTTTTCATTCGTGCTGGGGCTGTCATCCCTATGTTTCCTGTCATGCAGTATGTAGGTCAGCGCAATATTGAGCAATTGACACTACATATATATTATGGAGGTGATGAGGTGGTCAGTAAGCTATACGAAGATGAAGGTGATGGTTACCAATACGAAAAAGGTATTTATAATGTCAAAACCTTTAAAAGCTTTGCAAAAGAAAAATCTTTTTTAGTGGATTTGAAATCCAAAGGGCATTATGAACCTAATTACAGCACCTATAAAATAGTACTTCATGGTATTCCTTATGCGCGATCTAGTTACTATGTCAACGATAAGATACTCGGCTATGAAAAAGTTAGTTTTGAAGGAAAGAATCCCGTTATTATTATCGAAAGAACAAGTTTTATTAGTTTAGAAGTGGTATCTATATAGATTTTGTAAGATTAAAGACCAAAATAGTTAATTTTGCGTTTAATATAAGGTGATGCTTAAAAGTAGTACGTTTTAATAGACATAAACAAGTATGATATATATAATTAAGAGGGCAATTTGCCTTGTTTTTCTTCTTTCTTTCACTACATTAAATGCTCAAAAAGGATATGAACTAGGCGGATGGTTAGGTGTTAGTCATTATTTTGGCGATCTTAATACTAATCAACGAATTGGAAAACCTGGCCTAGCGTTCGGAGTTGCGGCTAGATATAACTTTGATACTAGGATTTCTGTCCGCACTTCCTTTAACTATGGTAGAGTGAGAGCTACAGATACAGATTCACAAAACAATTTTGAACGAAATAGAAACCTGAGTTTTCGCTCTGATATCGTAGATATGACCAATGTGTTAGAGTTTAACTTCTTTCATTATGAGCATGGTAGCAAGACACACAATAAGACTCCTTACCTATTCGGAGGGTTTAATTTTATGTATTTTAACCCCAAAGCTGAGCTGGATGGCACTATTTACAACTTGCGTAAGCTAGGTACAGAGGGGCAGACACCTGGAGGTGAATATGGTTCTTTGAGTGGTGGACTGGTATTAGGCGGAGGATACAAATGGGACGTAACACATACTACAAGCATTAACCTTGAGTTCAGTATGCGTTTTCTATTTACAGATTACCTAGATGATGTAAGTACAGTATATCCTGACAAGACTCAGCTCGGAGCTGATAGAGGACCTGCCGCAGTAGCATTGTCAGACAGATCACTGATAGAAGGTCTAGGCGCTGCCAATAGACAAAGAGGGGACAAGCAAGGCAATGATAATTTTACTTTTTTTGGTATAGGTGTGATGAGATATTTTGGAGGTATAGAATGTCCAGAAATTTCTAAACCAAAATGGAAGTAATGCGTTTATTTATTTATTATATAAACCTAATTAAAAAATATTTAATATGAAACACCTCGCATTTTTATTTATGATCGCTTTTGTATCGCTTACCAGCTGCTCAAAAGATGAAGTAGAAACCATAAATCCTGCTGCCCCGTCACTTATCGTAGTTAATGGAGAATCAGATTTTAATTCAAAAATAGCTACAGGAGTTACTTTAGCTTATTTTCATTCCAAAGGTTGCTCTATATGTGCTGCCCAAAGACCTAAAGTTGCTGCATTGGTATCTGATAATGAGCTTGTTGCTGCACAATTGCTAGAGATAGATTTTGAAGCAAACCAAACAATAGTTAATAAAAATGGTGTTTTTGGCTTTCCTACTATTCTGATTTTTAAGGATGGGACTAAAGTTCATACCCTAAATGGTGGCGGTCACTCAACACAAAAAATCAAAGACTTAATCAAAGCATTACTATAGGTTATTGATTTATTGGTGATTTGTGATTGATAACCTCTGACTTTTGATCGGTGGTAAACTTTACATCACAATACCACACCACTAAAACTCTATCTTACCAAAATACCTTACATTTCCTCTGCCTTGATTCGCTCTATCCAAAAGTTGTTGACTCCTTCTCCTTGGATGATAGTAACTATCTGTAGGTTGAGCCACTCTAGTAGTGCAATAAAGGTTACGATGGCATGGATTCTATTTTCGAGTGGTTGGAAGATTTCATTAAAATCTGTCTTTTTACCCATCTTTATTTTAGTTCCCAGATAGGTTTGTTGACCTTCTATAGAGTAGTCAAAATTCATGATTTGATGCTTAGGTGTCGATAAATCATCATTGTACTTTTTCATGATTGACTCAAAGGTCTGCATGAGTTTGTATAGCGATAGCGACTCTAGCTCTATGTCTAGTAGTGCTTTTTCGGCGATTTGTTTCAGTTCAGCGGTTGTATTCCCTCTTTCAAATCTGAAATGTCTATCGGTCTCTAGTTGTGCCATCTCCTCAATGATGGACTTGTATTTTTTGTATTCTAGGAGCTTTTGAGTCAGCTCTATCCTCGGATCTATTTCGTTGCCTAGTTCGTCTATTTCCTTACGGGGAATGAGCATTTTGGCTTTTATTCTGACCAGTGTGGCAGCTACCAGTATAAACTCACTGGCCACATCTATATTGAGAGATTCGAGATGACGAATGTATTCTAAAAAATCATTGGTGATTTTGGCTATAGGTATGTCATTAATATTGAGTTCATCTCGCTCAATAAAAAAAAGCAAAAGGTCAAAAGGTCCTTCGAATTGCTGTATTTTGATAGTATATGAATCCATACCTAAACTTACTTATAGAAATATCAGGTACAAAGATAAGAAAGTATTGGTAAGATACAGGATAAAATTGTAACAAGTGTGTATAACAAATTGTATAAAAAATTAAATAAGACAATTAAAAGCGGCTATTCAAATCAAAGATTTTTGTAACCGGTCTTTTTCGTTTTAGTGATTATGGGTCTAAATTGCGTTAAGAACAGAAAACCGTCCGAGCCAAAGGCCGGTTAGGAACTATCATAATCGCCAGGTTGATTATCTAACCTAACAAAACTAAAAATCTTAAAGGCGATTTTTTTCTGTTTACTTGTATTTGACGAAGGTGTTTATCGCTATTAAAATAGCCTTCCTACCTTCCCCATAACACGGTCACAGTTCCTACTTTCTGGATGATGCCTTCTGGAGTGCGGATAGATAGGAAGTAAACATATACACCGGGGGTGACCTTGCTATCTATGGCAGACCAAGCGCTCGTGCTTTCGCCACCTGTAGCAGCTATGGATTGGTGCATGAGGTTGCCCCACCGGTCATAGATGGCCATGTCGTAGGTAACGCCCATTGCCTTGAGGTAAAAAAGGCTATTTTCTGCATTGGTCGTCGATGAACTCAGGATATTTGGTAGGGCGAAGGTAGCAGCTTTTGCGTTGGCTTTGACGGTGAGAGATTTGGTCATGGTACAACCTTGCTCATCGACAAAGGTGATGGTATAGATCTGATCTGAGTTGACTTGTACGAGGATGCTATCCATGACCCATTTGATGTCGGTTTTCGGGTCAAAAGTAATGGTATCTATGTTTCCACTACCAGTATTGAGGTAGGTGAGTGCGACGAGCTGACCCAGGTCAGCGATGACGAGAGTATCTATAGCTATATCTAGTGTGCTTGCACTGGTCAGTGTAACCATATCCGTATAACTACAGCTGAGCGAATCAGTCAGCGCTATGGCGTATTCACCTGCGATGAGATTGGTGAGCGTATAGGTCTGTTGGCCACGGATAGTAGCTACAAACGCACGACTAGGATCATTGTTTCTGATTGATATACTGCCATCAGCTGCCTGACAACTGGGATCGATGATGGTGATGTCATAATCTATGGTAGCAGTGCGGATATCTTTTATCCTGAGTTCTACATAAGCGTAGGTTGGTTCTATGTCTTTGTTTAGTAATTCTACCTGTCTCACGTCATCGTATTTTAGATGTTTTGAAAGGTTTTATATTTTTTGCTTTGCGACCAATACTATTCGCCCCCACCAATGTTACTTAAAGAATTAAATTTTGTTTTCATAACAAAATGAATTAAATGGTAATAAAAAAAGTAATAATGTGAACACGCGCCGCATATATTTTAGACCATTGTAATAAACCTGAAAGATAACGTTACCTCTGCAGGCCTGCTAAGGATGGAAGGTCTGTACTGGTTAGAAAATGTGTTTACAACAACTAACAAAAGTACAGACTTTCTTTTTTAAAATACATCAATGGTGATAGTCATACTAGTATAATAATAAATCTTTTTCAAATTTGCACTTCTGTGCATTTGTAGGTTTTCGTATTGTTGAGGTAAAGATACAACTTACTTAGCGTTACTATGTGTGAAAAATATAATCATTTACTATCTACGCTTAAAATTTGAAAATAATATTTTTTGGTCATGGTACTTAGAATGCAAGGTCAATATGGAGCAGTTTTCATTTCTCACGGATATTAACCGTACGGCGGGCAGTTAACTCATCATTCATAGCTCTTCACTCATAATTAATAATTAAATATCGTTTATTTAAGCTGATTTTATTGATTTTACCCATCCTAGCAGGTTAGCCAAGAGCCTTTGTTAGTAGTTCTTTCATTAAACCATGATTTCTTATCACGATTTTGCTAAGCACCATTCAGTCATCCTAAATAAAAGAAGGACTTCATAAAGTAGTCTTAAATAAATGATACTAGCTCACCATTCATCATTTATAATTAACCATTAACCATTAACCATTAACCATTAACCATTAACCATTATCCATTAAATATTAACCATTAACCATTAACCATTAACCATTAACCATTAACCATTAACCGTTAACCATTACCATTAACCATTAACCATTATCCATTGTAAATTATCCATTAAATATTAACCATTAACCATTAACCATTGTAAATTATCCATTATCCATTATCCATTACCAATTATCCATTAACCATTACCAATTATCCATTAACCATTAACCATTACCAATTAACCATTAACCATTATCCATTACCCATTAACCATTACCAATTATCCATTATCCATTACCAATTATCCATTACCAATTATCCATTAACCATTAACCATTAACCATTATCCATTACCAATTATCCATTATCCCTCCACCTTTTGGCAAAAAAAAGAATCGTTTTAATGCCATTATGTCAAAAATTTACAGACTTTCTGCCATTTTGCGTCCATTTGATTTTATATTTGGTTTGGTATGTATATTGATATAATACTAGTCTAAGTTTAGGATTGAATTGAGCATCATACAGAGGATTAACCTGTACGTGATGACGGTTGAGGTTAGATTTAGCTTTCGCTTTGACATTAGTTAGTATCTTTGCCCTTCAGTGTTATTAGCTATGATTAGTTGATTTTTTGTATTAGAATACCATTTTAACTTTAAATTGTATAAATATGTTTGACAATAATATATATGGCTTTGGGCCGAGCAGCGATGAAGATGGAATAGCAATACCTGTAATGACGATAGGAGACGACGAGCTCAAGTTTGATGACCAGTATGCAGAAATCATGCCTGTAATAGCACTCAAAAATACAGTACTTTTTCCAGGCGTTGTTTTCCCCATCACAGTAGGACGCAACAAGTCTATCAAAGCACTTAATGCGGCGGATCATAAAGATAAATTTATTGGGGTTATAACCCAAAAAGATATAGAAAGTGAAGATCCTTCACCTGATGAACTATATAGTGTGGGTACAATCGCTAAGATTCTAAAAGTCATCAAAATGCCAGATGGTAGTACGACGGCTATCCTGCAAGGGCGCAAGAGGTTTATGCCAGTGATATACACGGGCAATGAGGTTATGCTAGAGGCTTCGATCAAGGTTTTGGAAGAGAATATCCCTTTTGAAGACATATCCTTCAAGGCATTGATGCAGACGATCAAAGAATTTGCTGAGCGCATCATCGAGCTGTCTCCGCATATCCCGTCTGAGGCCAACCTCATGCTTCAAAATATAAAAAATGACGGTTTTTTGATCAATTTTATCGCTTCTAATATTAATTTGCCTTTAGGCGAAAAACAAATATTGCTCCAGACCGAAGACTATCTAGATAAGGCCAATCTCATCATGATACAGATGAATAAGGAGCTTGCGATACTTAACGTCAAAAGTGAAATCGAATCTAAAGTACGGGGTGATCTAGACAAGCAACAAAAAGAATATTTCCTCAATCAACAACTCAAAACCATCCAAGAGGAACTCGGTGGCAATCCACATGAGCAAGAACTCAATAAGCTAGAAGAGAGGGCAACAAAGAAAAAATGGTCAAAGGAAGTCAAAGAAACTTTTGGTAAAGAGTTGCTCAAAGCACGCAGAGTCAATCCACAGATCGGAGAGTTTTCGGTGATACTCAACTACCTTGAGTTGATGTTAGATTTGCCATGGAATGAGCTTACGAAAGACAATTTTGATCTTAAAAAGGTAAAAGATGTACTCGACAAAGACCACTTTGGACTCAAAGACGTCAAAGAAAGAATCATAGAGCACATCGCTGTCCTAAAATTGAAAAAAAACATGAAAGCACCTATCATTTGCTTGGTAGGTCCTCCAGGAGTCGGCAAGACCAGCCTAGGCAAATCCATTGCTACAGCCCTCGGTAGACAATTCATACGTATGTCGCTAGGTGGTCTTCATGACGAGAGCGAGATTAGAGGACACAGAAAAACTTACATAGGCGCAATGCCTGGTAGAATCATCCAATCACTCAAAAAAGCAAAGTCCTCAAATCCAGTTTTTATCCTCGATGAGATAGACAAATTGGGCAAGGATTTCAGAGGCGATCCGTCTTCTGCATTGCTAGAGGTACTGGATCCTGAGCAAAACTCTACCTTTCATGACAACTATTTAGATATAGATTATGACTTGTCCAAAGTACTATTTATAGCTACAGCCAATTCACTTTCGACCATTCAGCCAGCATTGCTAGACAGGATGGAGATCATAGAATTGTCTGGGTATTCGGTAGAAGAAAAAATAGAAATTGCTAAAGATCATTTGGTGCCAAAGCAAATGACAGAGCACGGGCTCAAAAAAGAAAATGTAGTGATCAGCCCACCGATCCTACAGTTTATCATAGAGAAATATACGAGAGAATCAGGGGTGCGCTCACTAGATAGAAACATCGCAGGCGTCTTCAGATCTGCTGCCAAAATGGTAGCCATGGACGAGCCTTATGATAAACAAGTCGATGAAGCATTCGTAGAGAAAAGCCTAGGACCAATCAGATATGATAGCGAAGAGTATGCAAAAGTGGACCTTCCTGGAGTAGCAGTAGGTCTCGCATGGACACGAGTAGGAGGCGATATACTGTTTATAGAAGCGAGTACGAGCAAAGGCAAAGGAAAGCTAGTACTCACCGGCAATCTAGGTGATGTCATGAAAGAATCTGCTACTACAGCACTCAGTTATATCAGAGCGAATAGCGCTTCTTTTGGGCTAGATCCAGATGTTTTTGACCAGACAGACTTGCATATACACGTGCCCGAAGGTGCGATCCCAAAAGATGGACCGAGTGCAGGTGTGACGATGCTCACGTCTATACTTTCTGCTTTTAAGGGCAAGCCTGTCAAGTCACATCTAGCGATGACTGGAGAGATCACTCTTAGGGGAAAAGTACTGCCTGTGGGTGGTATTAAGGAGAAAGTATTGGCAGCTAAGCGATCAGGCATCACTGAGATTATGCTTTGTGAAGAGAATAGACGCCATGTTGCTCAGATACCAGAGGAGTACCTCAAAGATGTAACCTTCACTTATGTGCGCACGATGGATCAAGTGGTAGAGAATGCCCTAGGTTCATTAAAGTGATCAAGTAACTTCACAAATATACAAAGTTACCTTCAGATTTGATTTTTGAAGGTAGCTTTTTTTGTTTTTACTAATCTAATTAAGTATTTTTTTCAATCACCGATTAAGTAATTAGTTTTATTTTTTTGAACTAGTGGTCAATCATAACTGGGCTAACAAGGAGCGATACTACAACTTTAACATTTTATTTTTTACCAAAATGAAACTATTTTGAGTGCTATATTCGTTATGTTATTGAATCATTAACATTCTTATCTTACGTCTTTATACTGAAGTTTAAAGACAAAAAAAAGAAGTTTATAAAAATAATAATAAATGAAACACCTAATATTTTTTCTACTTACAGTTATCAGTTTTTCGCTTTCTGCACAGACTGAACAAGGGTTCATCACAGCACTCAAAAATATAAATATACCTGCACTTGAGCCATACTTAAAGGACAATATTGATTTTTGTATCTTTGAAGATCAACAATTTTTAGATAAGAGGACAGCACTCAAAAACTATAGTGATTTTCTCAATGGGCAAAAAATAACTTCACTTGAGGTGATTCACAAAGGTTCATCCAAGGATAATTCTTCACAGTATAAGGTCTTGAAAATGAATACTTCCAAAGGTGTTTACAGGATCTTTGTCTACTCTGTAGGGGAGATCGGCAATAAAAATGTCAAGGAAATCAGAATTGATAAGTTTTAATGCCTAAAAGCAAACAATAGTAGGGAGTAGCCCATGTTATTTACAGTTGATTTTATAACTTTTCTGGTCATTTAGCTGTTTATAGCAGCGATTACACTTTTATAATTTTTTAATACCTGTTATTAGTGTTTAAAATTAATCGCGTTTATTCATATTTATTTAATACCGTCGGAGTTGTTTTATTGTGTTTGATTGCAATAACGGCTACCTTTGGGCAACAAAAATATAAACTCGCTAGTGAGTATTATAATTCGGGTGAATACGAAAAAGCAGCGAGTATTTACCAAAGTTTATTTAAAGAAAATCCAGAAAACAAGAGTTACTTTAACCTATACTTGCAATGTCTGATAGACCTAAGAGATTATAGTAAAGCACAAAAAGTAATTAATGAAGAGCAAAAAAAAGATCCAAAAGATCTTTCGCTTTATGTATCTAGTGGCAACCTGCTAGAACGTCAAGGCGAAACCGAAAAAGCTAAACAAGAATACAAAAAAGCTATAGATAATCTAGTGCCTGACCCAGGAATGATAGGTAACCTGGCTAATACTTTTACCAGTCTAGCAAAGTATGAACTAGCAGTAGAGACGCTGCTGAAAGGAACCAAAATGACTGGCGTACCCAATATGTTTTCGTACAATCTCGCAGATCTATATCGAAGACAAGGCGATGTACCCAATATGGTGAAATACTATCTCGTCAGTGCAGAGGCAGAGTCCAATAGCTTCAATATACAGACGAGCTTGCAGCGATATCTGTCTGATTCTAACTACGTAGAGCTTCAAAAGCAGCTATACAAAAAGAT
>Ga0105045_10001640_pt1 | contig 18434 bp, 17 predicted proteins | sample MAT02_FD_78089 | JGI IMG/M metagenome (GOLD analysis project Ga0105045, IMG submission 78089) | Freshwater microbial communities from Lake Fryxell liftoff mats and glacier meltwater in Antarctica - MAT-02 (megahit assembly) | ecosystem: Environmental > Aquatic > Freshwater > Ice > Liftoff... | reverse complement strand
TGAACATTGCAGTTTCCTTTCTCATTCCTTGCGCCCCTTAAGCTTTTTCCATCAATATTGACCTGCTTTCCTGCTAGGCTAGAAATGCACCCATCTCGAATCCATTTGTAAAATGCATCAGAAAAAGCTTTAGGGTTCATCCCAGTAAGTAACCACCAAAAAGTATTATAGGATGGAGGAATAAAATCCTCACCAAAGAGCCTCTGGAGAAGTCTCCATTTTTGATTGGCGTATTCTTCACTATCGGCGACATCATCGGCTCCTGAAAAGACAGCCAAAAGCATTATGATCAGCAATTCCGGAAGAGAATAATCACAATTATCCTTGGATCTTGGATCAGGAACGTTTTTAAAAAATAATATTACCGTTTCTTGAAATGTCTGCATTTCGGTATCGTTCTCTATATGAATGAATGCAGATTGTATGGATTTTTTCTTTTTTGACACATACATACCCTTTGTATTTAAAGGCATAGGACATAACAAAAAGTTATATTTATCAATAAATTATTTTAAAATAAAAGAAAAAAATGAGTCTCTTTTGACAAGTATTTTTAATCAAAACGCCGTGGGGCAACGGCCCAGGTATAAACCGATTAAGTAACAGTCTGAAGGACTGTAATATTGCCTCTAAACTAATCGTATTTCCATTAAATATGGACCTTTACAAAGTTAGATGTGTTGCTTTGGAAAATCTGTGTGTATCAAAGTCTGATGAGCAGTCCTTCAGACTGCCACTTGACTGGGTTATGACTAGGGCGTTTCCTTAAGCTGTCACATTTCAGACGGTTGGGGCTGAGCGACCTCCTTGAAGGAGCTAGGTTTTAAAAATTCGTCCCTTTCGCTCCTTTTGTCCTTTTTTCGTGCCCGTGACTTTGTGCGTGACCGTGCCCGATTTTTTCTTTTCCTTTCCCTTTCCCTAGGTTTTTAACTTACCGCTCTTATAAAAAGGTGGGTTTGTATGTATACTGATTTCGATACTGGTGGCATAAGACAAGTTTCTTTTAGTCAAAGGAGAAGAGAGAGTGCTGGCCAATCGAGTGGTTCGAATTGTTGAATTAAAAAAAGTCACCGACTAGCACCAAATTTAGAAGAAAAAAGGCGTAAAGAAAAGAAAAAACAAGATAGGCAAGATAGGCAAGATAAGTTTAACCACTTACCCTGTAGTGGACCCCGAAAACTGGACACGATTTGAATATGCATTTTGCGCGTTTTTAACCGACAATCACTTCAATTGGAGGTTTTTGTGGAAAAAAAATTAAAACGTCGCGATGCAGAGCTCAAATTAAAAGTGGCTTTGGAGGCAATAAAAGCAGAACTATTGATTAGTCAAATTGCGTCAAAATATGATATTCATCCCAAGCAAGTAACAGATTGGAGAGATCAACTTCTCCATGAAGGAGAATTGATTTTCAGACCTAAAACTTCTTTAAGAAGAACAAAAACGGATCTTGAAAAAGCGGACCTCATTCAAAAAATAGGCCAATTAAAAGTTGAAATTGACTACCTAAGAAAAAGCTAATTCGTTGCGTCTAGCTGATAAAAGAAGTTCCGTATGTAAAGAAAAACTTCTTTCAATAGAGACTCGGTGTAGCTTACTTAGCTTATCTCGTTCGAGCTACTATTATGCGCCTGTAGCTGATTCAGAGCTTAATTTAGAGCATACGCGGGAAATTGATGAGATTTACTTGACTATGGCTTTTTGTGGTAGTAGAAGCATACAATCGAACTAAAGAAAAAAGGTTGGGAGTTAAATAGGAAAAGAGTCCAGAGATTGATGAGGGTAATGGGATTAGAAGCTATGTATCCCCGCCCAAAGACAAGTTCAGCTGACAAAGAAGATTATAAATACCCATATCTTTTAAGAAATTTAGAGATTAATAAGCCAAACCAAGTCTGGGGGACATATATCGCTTATGTTCCGATTAAACAAGGATACTTATATGTAACAGCGATCTTGGATTTGTATAGCAGATATGTGATTTCATGGGGGTTTCAGATAATCTAGAGAGTGATTTTTGCATTCGAGCTTTAAAAAAGCTTTAAAGGAAGACAAACCTGAAATTATCAATTCAGATCAGGGTTGTCAGTATACGAGCAAAGCGTATGCTAGCCTCTTGAGGGAACATAACGTTCAAATTAGTGTGTCCGGCAAAGGGATCTGTTGGGATAATATCTTCGTAGAACGCTTACGGAGAAGTTATAAGTACGAAGAAGTAATACTCCTAAAAGCGTATATCATAAAACCCAATGAGAAGAGGAGCATTTATTCCCGCCTTCGTTAGGCTTGGATTACCTTATTTATTTAAGAAGGCGAGGGGGAGGCCCCCTCGACCCCCCTAATACAAAAACAAAAAAGGTTAAAAGTGCGAACTGCTTCATTTTTTTGTCTAGAAATTGGGGTCCACTATACTTGTTTTTTTTCTTTGCGCCTTTGCATCTTTGCGTTAAAATTTGGTTTCTATGCTATGTGTTATTGCGATTAAGCATTTAGTGGTTAAAATGTTTAAAAATATTAATTAAGCGATATTTTAAACAAATATTTGTATTCAAGGCAGGATTTATATGTGATGTTAGTGATTGGGCTCGTTTGGAAAAGATTGAAATGCGCAATTCCACCAACTCCGGACTTTCTTTTCTTTTCCTTTACTTTCTCCTACTAACACTGGTATGATAACGTCAAGTTTAGTTTTAAATAACAAGGTGTCAAATATGGCTGTGAATATTGCTATCAATGGATTTGGCCGTATAGGGCGTCTAGTTTTTCGGATTGCTTCCGATCGTTCCGATATCAACATTGTTGCGGTTAATGATCTTGTGCCTGCTGATAATCTGGCTTATTTATTAAAATACGATTCTACTCACGGCCGTTTTGATGCGGATGTGAAGGTGGAAGGAGAGGGTTTAGTTGTTAATGGCTATAAAACGCGGGTTTTTTCTGAAAAAGATCCTATGAACCTTCCCTGGAAAGAGCTAGAGATCGACTATGTTGTCGAATCGACGGGTTTTTTTACGACTTTAGAGCTTGCGGGCAAGCATATCACTGCGGGTGCAAAACGCGTTCTCATTACCGCTCCAGGCAAAGATAATGTCCCCACTTACGTGATGGGTGTAAATAACGAGAAGTATAACCCGGAAAACGATATAATACTATCAAACGCCTCCTGCACGACAAATTGTTTAGCGCCTATCACGAAGGTATTACTTGACAATTTTGGAATTGTAGAAGGTTTAATGACTACTGTCCATGCTGTAACGGCTACACAAACTACTGTCGACGGTCCTTCCAAAAAGGATTTTCGCGGAGGCCGTGGTGCTGGACAAAATATTATTCCTGCTTCTACGGGAGCAGCGAAGGCTGTGGCGCTTTGTCTGCCTGAGGTCAAAGGAAAATTGACCGGGATGGCTTTGCGTGTGCCGGTAGCTGATGTTTCTGTTGTTGATTTGACAGTGAAACTGAGTAAAGCAACAACATATGAAGATATTTGCAAAGCAATGAAAAATGCTGCAGAAGGACCAATGAAAGGGATTCTTGCTTATAGTGAAGAACCTTTGGTTTCCTCCGATTTTATCGGTAGTACCTTCTCAGCTATATTTGATAAAGACGCGGGAATCGCTCTTAACGAGACGTTTTACAAAATCGTCGCCTGGTACGACAACGAAATGGGATATGCATGCCGTTGTGTCGACTTGCTGATGTACATGGCGTCTAAAGAAGGGGCATTTACCGCAAAATGAACATACTTAAAAGGATTTAATTACCGTGGATTTTACCCGTGAACCTACTATAGAGACCGTTATTACGCCAAAAGAAGGCTGTAAGATTGTTGTCCGCAGCAGTAAAGGTGCAGGACAAGAAGAGCATTTCGTCGATGCAGTTGAAGTTGTTTCTTTTGGAAACTCTGTTTTTTACCGCTCTTTAGAGCGCCCTAAGGCCTTTTTAGTGCCTGCCAGTGATTATGAAGTACTAGAAGTGCGCGAGGCTCGTATGGTACTGAAAAACGTAGGTCTTGACCGCTCCATTAAAATTGGGGGCGGGCGTGATCACGCGCCCAAGCAGCACAAAGAACCTACTCAAGAAAGAGAAAGAGAAAGAGAAAGAGCTCCTGCTGTCGCAGAAGCAGCCTCTCCTGCAGCTTCTGCGTCCTCGGATGAAGAAGAAGGTGCAGCAGGGGAAGCCAAGCCTGAAGGTGGCCGCAAACGCGATCGTCGTCGTCAATACCGCCGTAGAAGAGGTAAGGATGGAGAGGAAGAGCAAGGTGAAGAGGCAGTAGAGGGTAGTTCGCCAGCTAATGGCACTGCTGTTGATGGAGTGGGCCATGAAAAAGAGGCTTCCGAGCAACCATCATCGCGTTCTAACGGATCTAACGGAGGTGTTTTGCCTTCGATACTACCCCCGCCACCGATGTTGATCTCGGAAACCTTAGCGCGTTATAAAGAGAACGTGCTTTTCCAAGGAGCTTTCTACACGAAAGAAGAGACTGTGGACGCACCAGCAGAAGTTAAAGAGGCACCGGTTATTCCGCAGCCTGAATATGGATCTTTTGAAGCGAGTCCTGAAGAAGAGGAAGTTGTTTATCAACAGCGTACTCAGCAAGCGTTTTTGAGCGATGAAGATGATTTAGTTCCGACGACACATGTGGCGGAAGAGTTGTTTGAAGAGACTGATTATCCGATACTGGAAGAGAACAAAGATGTTCCTCCAGCGAAATAACATGCTTTTCTAGGTTAAAATAGGGTTGACGGAAATTTCGAAAACCCTTATCTTTCTAGTTTATTTTGCAAATTCTTTTTTGCTCGGATGGTGAAATGGTAGACACTGGAGACTTAAAATCTCCTGGGAGCAATCCCGTGCTGGTTCGAGTCCGGTTCCGAGCATGCCAAACCGCAAGAAGGTGAGTCCTTGAACAAGACTTAGTTACCTTTTTTCTTAAAGGGCTTAGGTCATCACTGACTTAGGCCTCTTTATTATTGAGCTCAGTTTCTCGTCCAGCAGCCCCACTTTTAGATTTTACTAAGGCTATCGCTTATGGACTTGTAGATAAATGCAAAGGCTGCGAGTGTCGCTGCCTTTCGTTCCTAAACCATACGTGAGTTGGCGAGCACTTATGGTCATTCCTTTTTGCGATCGACTTAACGCTTTATCAGCGCCATGACCCACAACACTTCCAATCGCTCCACTGATCGCTGCAGAAGCGTAATCAACAGCAGCGTTGTCTCCAAAAATACTTTGCATCTGCCTACTAACAGGTTCTATAATTTGTAGTAAAAATAGAAAACTTGTTTCTCTGGCCGTGATCGCGCTGCTTGTTTGATGTAAAGGTGACGTAAAGATTTTTTTGCGCTCCGGCCCGTTGTTTGCCCGTTAAATATCGCCAAGGCAGGAACAGAAAGAGCAGCAACAGTCATTGCGCTCGCGAATCTTTGTGGTAAGGTCAATGGCGTTTTATCTGCAATTTCATAGATGCTTCTCCCCGCTTTTTCTACGATTGTTTGAAGGAGTATTTGGGCAGCAAGGGTGGGAGCGGCTTTACATCCTTCTTTAAGGATTTGCAAGAATGACATTTTAGGAATAGGCATTTCTGTTTGCAGAGCACTTTTTACTATAAAACCGTAAAAAGGAGGAATAACAGCCAAGCCGCCGGCTATTGCAGGGATGGTGTAGGGGGCGATGGTTTGCCAGAAGTTCGACGAGGGTTGTCCATTTGCTTTAGAAGAAGATAATGACGACACAGTTAAATCCTATTAGTTGATTCATGCACTTATTTTAAATAGATTGCGATTTAATTGCTATCGCTAAGGTTTTGTCTGAAAGAGGTAGTTGAAAGCTTTCAAAAGCCCACCATTTTAAAGTTTCGCAACTACCTTTCTAGATGATCCCTGTCCTTTGAAGAGATGAGTTATAGAGGCGTGCTCTATACCTCACAATTTGGTATAAATACGAGTTGTAGATAAGATAGATATTACTCATGCTTTGGAATTGGCAGCTGCCGGATTGGCCGACATTTACCTATAATGCCCAGGGGTATCCCGGCAAGAAAAACAATTTCTCTCGAGATTGGGAGGCCGCTCGATTTTTCTAAAACCATCGAAAAGCGCGATTACAATCAATTCATGATTGAAATCCTGAGTGAGGAAGGATTGGAAAGCTCCAAAATTGAGGGGGAGATTCTTGATCGCGAAATTTTACAGTCCGCAATTAAACGCCACCTCCATATCCAAACCTCTTCAAAAAAAACAGATAAAAAATAATCGGGAACGGCAGAACTTTTTTGCGGTGTCTACGAATCCTTTCTCAAGGTCTTAAGAGACCGATATTAATTGCCGTTTCCAAAGCGTTAAAATAGCGCAAAAAAAAGAGTACTATGCAGCTCTCGAAAGATGCAGTACAGCACGGATTGTCCGATATTGCCTTCTGTTTTCGCAAAGGTTCATCCTACATATCGGGCGCCGTGGGCGGGTAAGCTATTTGTGGGCATTTTAGGGGTGTTGACTCCTTCGAATATTAGTGGCTGCTTCGCGCTAAAATTTGGTTTCTATGGCATGCGTTGTTGTGATTAAGTATTTAATAATTAGTACGTTAAATCCTAGTTTTCCTGGTTAGGCTGATGCGTATGCCTACGTATGTTGCTCAATCTGTCATATCCTGTTCCTTTTTTCTAAGTTTAATGCTAAAATGACAGAATTTTAAGCGGAGAAATGAATGAAACCCCCTTCCGAGATACCCATAAAACCCCCTGTTATTTCCTTATTTTCCTTTATTTGGAAATTTGTGCGTGTGCAGCCCTGGAGTTTTTTCTTTATTTTCTTTCTTTCCCTGGCGTGGGCAATTGACACTACTGTCTGGCCTTATTTATTGCGATTAATCATCGATACACTCACAAACTATGATTTGGATCGAGCTAGTGCATGGATGTCTCTCAAGTGGCTGCTAGTAGCAGCTGTTGCCCTGTGGGTTTTGATCGAATGTGGTTTTCGTGCGCGAGACTTCATTCGCGCTCGTGCGCTGCCTAAATTGGAAGCCGATATCCGCATGACCATGTTCGATCATGTTCAACGCCACTCCCCAAAGTACTTTAACGAGCATTTTTCAGGCAGCTTATCCAATAAGATCAGTGATATGACAGGAGAGGTGACAGGCATTCTTCAGAGCTTAATGGTTTTTACTCCTGTCACAATCTCTGTTGTTTTAGTGTTATTTTTCTTTGCCAAGATTAATCTTCTTTTCGCGGTGATTTTAGCTATTTGGATGGCCCTACATTGCGCCATCTGTTTCTTTTTTACTGCAAAATGTATTACTTATTCCAACCTTCATGGTGAGGCTCGTAGTGCCCTTTCGGGAAAGATCGTCGACAGTTTAACGAATAATTTTGCTGTTAACCTTTTTTCGCGCTTTACGTTTGAGAGGCAGCGCGTCAACCATTACCAAAAGATTGAGCAAGACGCCAATTATCGCACGAAATATCACATTGCCCTCATGTTTTTTTCTCTTTCCATTTTGTTTCTTGTGGGAATTATCACCTTGAATGGCTTCTTGATGCTCTATTGGATCGAAAATAAGATTTCGACAGGTGAAGTGATTCAGGTTTTTAACACGACTTTTAATGTACTCATGATGCTGTGGGTTGCTGGAGATATGATGCCGCAGTTTGTAAAATCCGTTGGAATTGCTACGCAAGCCCTCTCTGTGATGAATGATCCTCAGGACGTGATTGACCCCCCTGAAACGCCTTCTCTTGTTGTGAGCAAAGGGGAAATTATCTTTGAAAATGTTTCCTTCCAATATGGCGAGAAAAAACTCTTTAATAACAAAGATGTTCATATTAAAGGCGGAGAAAAGGTAGGTCTTGTCGGCTATTCAGGAGCTGGAAAATCGACTTTTGTGAACCTGATCTTAAGATTCTATCCGATTGGAAAAGGCAAAATCCTGATTGATGGACAGGATATCTCTCAGATTACGCTCGATTCGCTGCGCAAGCAAATTGCGCTGATCCCGCAAGATCCTCTCCTCTTTCACCGCACGCTAGAAGAAAATATTCAGTATGGCAATGTCGAGGCATCTCACGAAGAGGTCATTCAAGTAGCCAAAATGGCCCACTGTGATGAATTCATTAAAAGATCGCCGGAGGGTTACGCTTCGCTTGTGGGCGAGCGTGGAACGAAGCTTTCCGGTGGGGAGCGTCAGAGAATTGCGATTGCCAGGGCGATGCTAGCAGCCTCTCCAATTCTTATTCTTGATGAAGCAACATCTTCTCTTGATACGGTCACAGAAAAATTCATTCAGGAAAGCATTGAGCTCCTTATGGAAGGTCGTACAACCCTTGTGATTGCGCACCGCCTTTCAACGCTTGCTAAAATGGATCGCATCCTTGTGTTTGACCAAGGAAAAGTCGTTGAAGAAGGGTCGCATCAGGAACTGATGGCTAAAAAAGGGCATTACGCCTACATGTGGCAGATGCAGGTGGGTGGATTTTTGCCTGACAATCCTAAGAAGTAATACTTAATGGTTTTTTTCCCTTAGAAAGAAAACAACACTCCCTATTGAGATAAGAGAAATTAATCCGGCTATTGCAATCAATGAAGGCTTTTTCAGCCAATTCCATTGCCTTTTAAAGAATGACGGTTTTTTAGTATGTTTTTCTTTTTTTGCAATCGCAGAAAGAAATTTACCTGATATAATTTTTTAAAAGCTTTGTCTATGAATAGATTTTGTGAGTCTTCTCTTCGGTAGAGTTAGTATCTAGCGCTATCATCCTCTAATTGAGTGCCGCGAACAATAGCCTTGGACAATTCTTGAAAGGCATTCTCGCAATTTCTGAGTGCGATCGGTTGTCTTCGAGCAATAGTTGCTTTAAAAGCCTTGCACGCTGTTTTTACTGCACTTGAAATATTTGGTTTTTTCATTTCATCACTTGGTTCCAAACATGTGGTAAGCGGTGCGCGATTTTGGGAGCTATTTGATAAATTTTATTTTAAACCTAAAAGGTTTTTTTGCTTTGTCAAATTTTAGATAAATAACGACTCCGTTATAAATAGGGATTTAAATTATATCAGAAAAAAAGACAATTTCGCAAAAAGCCATCAAGCTAAATTTTAATCTTAAACTCCCTCTTCGGCAGCTTCCGCTAAAAAAATCTCCCACAGAAAAAATTAAACAAAGAAAAAATAATAGGATATAAGGATGAACAGATGAATGAGTTAAAGCTGCACTCTCAGATGAAGCAACTCTATTTTATTTTGTATGCTGTCCATCTTTATATCCTGTTATTTTTTTAGATTGCCACAAGACTGCTCCCTCTAGCCACACAACAAGGACTCTTCATTCATAATCTTATTTAAGCTCTTGATTTACAGGTGTTTTTTTTAGCGGGAACTGCTGCTCCCTCTCTTTACCTATTGAAATTTTTTGTTGTATCCCGCATAACCTGGTCATTAAAGGGAGATAGACAGCAATGGGGGATCACAATCTGGCGGTCATTGGAATACTCACAATCGGCTTTGCTCTGGCGAGTTTGTTCGCTTATATCGCCCAGCGCCTAAAAGTATCCTCCATGCTTGGCTATTTAATCGCCGGATTCGTAATTGGCCCCTATTCGCCTGGTTATGTGGCCGATCTCCAAAGCGCGGACCAATTAGCAGAAATTGGCGTTATATTAATGCTTTTCAGTGTAGGACTTCATTTCAAATTAGAAGATCTTTATCGCGTAAAAAATATTGCCGTCCCAGGTGCCATCGTTCAGGCACTAGTTGCAGTGCTATTTTCTACGGTCATTGTTTATGCAGCAGGGTGGTCGCTATTAAACGGACTGCTTATCGGTCTCGCTGTTGGTGTGACGAGCACAACAGTACTCGTACGCGTACTTTCTGATAACTCCCTTTTGAATACACAACAAGGGCATATTGCTGTTGGCTGGCTGGTTGTAGAAGATGTCCTTATTGTCTTGATCCTGGTTTTGCTGCCTACGCTAGCTGCTTTGGGGGGCGGAGAAAATCTTTCCTTGATACATGTTGCAGGTAGTGTGTTAATGGTGTTTTTAAAGTTCGGCACATTAATGCTTTTTATGTTCACGTGGGGGCAGCAATTAATCTCCTTTATCTTGACAAATGTCGCTCGATTGCGTTCGCAGGAGCTTTTGACTCTCACTGTATTATCGATTGTCTTTCTGATTGCCGTGGGATCGGTGACGGTTTTCGGCATGTCAGCTGCCCTTGGAGCATTTATTGCAGGGATGGTTGTCGGTAAAACAACCGTGAGGCATCAGGCTGCAGCTAATTCGCTTCCCTTAAAAGATGTTTTTGCGATTATCTTTTTCATTACAATTGGAATGCTGTTTAATCCCAGAGCTATTATAGACCATTTCCCACTTTTTTTAGGGATTATTGGAGTTATCCTAGTTGTGAAGCCACTTTTGGCTTATTTGATTACTAAATGCTTTGGCTACCCATTGAAAGTCGCGTTGACGGTCGCTTTATCCGTTGCTCAAATTGGGGAACTTTCGTTTATTCTCTCTGAGGTTGCGGTGCAACTGAAGCTACTTCCTGAAGACGGTTTTGATCTTCTCGTCGCTTGTGCAATGGTGTCTATTTCGATTAATCCTTTGCTTTTTAAATACTTGGATTTTTTTGAGTACTACTTGCAAAAGTTTAAATTCTTTAATAATTCTAAAAACGGTATACCTGCGCTGCGCATCAAAAAAGGTCGAACGTCTCCTAAAGTGATTGTGGTGGGAATGGGCCCGATTGGACAAGCAGTTTCCACTCTTTTGATTGATTCTCATTTGACGTCTAGTGTGATTGAAAATAATGTGGACACAGTTTCGCGACTTGAAGAGGCGACTTCGATTATTTATGGGGATGCCGCTAATGAAAGCATTTTACAGGATGCTCATATTGGTGAAGCCGCATTATTGATTATTACGATTCCGGACACCCATAAAACGATAGAGATTATCCAAACAGCTCGTCGGGGGAACCCCCAGATAGAGATTATCGCACGTTCCAATTTTGTGGCGGAAACCCCAGTCATTGTTGAAGCGAAGGTTCATTATATTTGCACAGAAAGTGAAGCGTTGAAAGCGTTTGTCGCCTTGACAAAACATGTTCTTCATTCGAATGGCATTTGAGGCCGCGCAGAGAAAAAAACAAAAACAGGATATGTAGGGTAAGTGGTTACGCTTATCCTACATATCCTCCCAATTCTTCCAATTCCTTAGAGAGAAGATTTAGCTGCAATAATTTTTAAATAAAAAATTGGTAGGCTAAAGACCGCTCTGTTCGAATGGGCTTAGCGGCCTTTGGCCTAATGGGTAATGACCTGTTTTAAGAAAGACGTTAACATTTCTTGTGTTAACCGTCCTGTGTTCGTATTATGAGGACTGGGGTGATAGCAAGCAAAGAGCGTCGGTAATCCCGGTAAGGTATATACGGCTCCAAATTCAAATTTAAGTCCTTTTGTTGAGACCCCTTGTTCACGTGCAAATAACAAAAAGGCATCAAAAGCAATTCGTCCAAGCACAATCACTTTTTTTAAGTTTTTTAAAAGATGGATCTCACTTTTCAAATAATGATGACAAGTCAAGAACTCTTGTCGGGTAGGTTTATCTTTTGGAGGCGCACATTTAACAGAAGCTGTGATATAGAGGTCATGAAGTTTGAGCCCATCATCTCTATAATTAGATCGTGGTTGATTCGAAAGACCTGTTTCATAAAGAGCTTTAAAGAGGAAATCTCCTGATTTATCGCCGGTAAAGATCCTTCCTGTTCGATTACCCCCATGCGAAGCGGGCGCCAATCCCAGTACAAGAATCGATGCATTGGTATCCCCAAAACTAGGGATCGGTTTTTTCCAATAGGTTTCATCTCGATAAATCTTTTTCGGTTCAACAGATTCCCTGTATTGAACAAGACGAGGGCATAGACAACACTGAATGACAGTATTATTTAACACCATCAGCGAGGGGTATGTTTTGCTTTGAATGACCATGTCGTCTTTTCCTTTCGAGGATAATTTCTGTATAAAAACTCTGCATGATATTATAATTGGTATTTCAGAAGATACAACGGATTTATTGATATAATGGACGACGCTCTTCGCTGGAAACAAAGTGCAGGATCTTTCTCCCGCATGAAATGTCTTAAAGATAGACAACGCATTCTTCAGGTGATCCGTGAGGATCTTTACGACCAAAACTTCCTAGAAGTCGAAACACCTCTTCTTGTCAAAGCCACATGTCCTGATCCGTACATCGATTCGATCAAAACGGAAGAGGGATATTTAATCACTTCAACAGAATACCAAATCAAGCGCTTGATGGCGGGGGGCTTTGAAAAGGTATTCACGCTTACAAAGAACTTTCGGGCGAACGATCGTGGCCGTTATCATAGCTCGGAGTTCACCATGCTGGAATGGGCGCGTGCGGGGGAATCGCTTCAAACAATCGAAGAAGATACGGTACGCTTTGTTCGCAAAGCCTTTTCTGTTCTTTACCCGGATCAAACGTCGTTGAATTTTCAAGGAAATACCATTGATTTCTTATCAGCCCCTTGGGAAACTTTGACCGTAAGAAAGGCGTTTGACAAATACCTCGGGCTCAACAATCTCAAGGACTTTTCACTAGAGGCTTTGGCTTCTGCCTCTAAAGCAGTAGCCATGGCGATTCCTTCATTTTTTGAACAAGATAAGCATTTAATGATGGCTTATTTGTTAGATCAACTGCAGCCCCATTTAGGAAAAGAAAGACCTACTTTTTTAAAGGAGTGGCCTTCCTACCTTGCTTCCTCAGCCCCTTTGGATACAAATGACCCTTCTGTAGCGGAAAGAACAGAGCTTTATATTGGAGGGATTGAAATTGCCAATGGGTTTCCGTTTTTAAGAGATGCGGAATTGCAGCGAAAGTTCTTTAAAGAGGCCCTGCAAATAAGAAAGGAAGAAGGTAAACCCTCTGTGGTGCTCGATGAGCATTATCTTGCCTCACTAGAAAAATTGCCGATGGGTGCAGGAATAGCTCTTGGTGTCGATCGTCTTGTCATGGTACTGACAGGAGCTAGCCAGCTGACCGATATACAAGCGTTCGGTTGGGATGAGCTTTAGTTGTAAATTTTCCCATTCACAGACCTGGCTGATCGTAGCGAAGTCTTTGGAGTGCGGCAATTATTTGCCGTTTTCAGTCCACAGTTCCAATTGTCAATAGCGTTTATAGACATAATGAGTAAGGAAAACAATCGACCGCATAACTTTAAACGTTGCTAACAATTAAAACTGTGGGTGGAAAGTGGCAAATAATTGCCGCTTTCCTAAGTAACCAAACTAGGTGATTGCTAATAAATTCACTGGGTATTATGGGGGTATCCGTTTTCAATCGATCGCGGTAGCGATCATACTCTGGATAGCCCAGGGTACGCGATAGCTACCCTGGGTACATTGAGAATAGATTTGTATTGTGGTAGCAATATTACTAGTGGTAGCCCATTGCAGGAGAGTTCGATAGCTACCGCGATCAGTTGGACGAGGCTGTCGTCTTTGATCAATAAATTTTTTTTTACCAAAAAAATTCATGTTACTTTCTGACATGAGGGACGAAGTTCCTGGGGGGCTCTAAAGACTTCGTCCGGTCTGCGAGTGATTAGTGCGTATAGGAAAAGCGATCAGGTCTGTTTATGCTCTTCATTTTGTCGTGTAAACACCTTCTACGCTACCATGAAAAGTAAGATCGCCCCTATAAATCAGTTCAAATTGCTCAGCTACGCGAACACCATCTTCTGAAACAGTAATGCATGCTAATCCTGCTGGCTGTGTAGCTAGGATGTCTTTCACATACTTCTGCATCAATTGACTTGTTAAGTCACTTTTTTTGAAAACAGCAGCCACACTATAGTTGAAGAGGTATAAATAAGGATGATTGTCAACACAACCATTAGATACCACTAAACGGTCTTTGAGTTTTTCAGGACTATTTTTGAAAAGGTTATAAGTCGTTTCAAGCATAGGATACCAACCGGTATACCCCACAGGCCACCAAAAGTCGTTAAACTGAACCCACCACGTTCTAAAACCCTGTGGAAAGTTATGCACGACAAAAAGCAACCGCTCAAAATTGACTCGATCGCTAGGCTTCGGATAGGAAACTAAATCGGCTAAAAAAACAGCCAAAACGAACTTTCTCCAGAGCTCGGAAGAATAAAGTCCAAAAGGGTTTTGAGATAGTTCGTTGATTTGATTTCCATCGAAATAGGCGAAAGGGACATTCAAAACATTTTGAGAAGTCAATTCTTTTATCTTTTCTTGGCCCAGCTCGATCCAATCCTGTGCCTCTTTCCACAAAGTAAAATCGGGAACGTGCTTAAGTAGATCGGCGGGATTCATAAATCTCCTTAATCAATTCCCCGATTCCATGTGAATGAGGTTCTAAGTTGTCTTTTGTGATTGACACGCTTTCTTGAGCTAGCACACCGACACACTCCACCACATTTTTAGTAAGCCAGTAGGGGTTATAACCGCCTTCTAAGAAAAAAACCAATTTGCCCTGACAGAGTTCTTCAGCAAGGGCCTTTATTTCCGCGGTGAGACGTCCATAGCCAGCAGTTGTGAGATTCATAAACCCTAAAGGATCGCTTTCGTGAGCATCAAAACCTGCTGAAACCAAAATAAGTTCCGGTCGGTAATGTCTAGCTAAAGGCTTGACCAGATTTTCAAAAATATAGACATAATCAGCGTCATTGCAAGATGGCGGTAAAGGAACATTGACGGTGAAGCCTTTTCCTTTACCCTTTCCTGTTTCTCTTAAAAGGCCTGAAGGTGATGGGAAAAGATTGTCTTGATGGAGATCGATTTGAAGCACACGTTCATCGTCATAGAAAGCATCTTGTGTGCCATTTCCATGGTGGACGTCCCAATCTAAAATCAAAATGCGTTTGATCTCTTTGGAAAAGGCTTTTTTCGCCGCAATCGCAATATTATTAAAAATGCAAAATCCCATGCCTCCATCCGGCCGAGCATGGTGACCAGGGGGCCTGACAAGGGCAAATCCATTTTGAATTTTTCCTTTAAGTACTTGCTCGACTAATTCTATGCCAATCCCGGCTGCCACTAAAGCTGCCCGAATAGATCCCGGAGACACCAGAGTTTCATGATCAATGCTTGCGTTTTTGCCTTCTAAGGACAAAACATGTTTGACATAAACCGGATCATGAACGAGGCAAAGTTCCTCTTCAGTTGCTAAACGCGCACATGATAGATCAAGAAAAGGCTGATAAGGACTTTCAGAAAGAGCCTGTATTATAGAGGCTAAACGCGTAGCATTTTCAGGATGTGTCTCTTCGCCGTGATTGAGCAAGCAAGAGTGGCAAAGGGATAAATGTTTGCGCATCTAAATCGTCCATCGTTCATTTACCCCTATTCTTCACAAGAATCGAATTTTAATCCATTAATGCTTTTTTTCACGTACCCAAAAGCGGTGTTGAGCGATGGCTTTAGCAAAATCTTTTGGAGACCCATCAATAATCAATCCGACTACAGCCGTTTCTTTTTTTGAAGCATCTTTCGTTAATTTTTTACCTGAGTAAGTTGCTTTAAATAATTCTATCGCTTCTCCATCGATTGCAATAGCTTTACAATGCTTGTAGGCTTCATCAATAAAATATAAAGGGTAGCTTTCATTTTCAGATAAGAGCGTTTTTATCCCCAATGCCCCTCCGGGAACATAAACGGCATCAAACAGTACTGAAGATGACGTCAAAAAGCTTTGATCAGGTTTTAACTTTCCTCCTGTCTTCCCTTTTATCGATGCAAGACTAGGTGCAATAATTTTTACGACTGCACCTTCGGCAGTTAACGCTTTTTGCATCACTGTAACAGCTTTTTCATCACTTCCATTTGCCACAAGAATAGCAATCTGCCTTGTTTTAATGGAATCCTTCTGCGTATTAGCCATACTTAAAGCTTCGGATCTTTCAATCGCTTGCTTGCCACGGATCGGCTGGCATTTTCTAGGGTCTGCATCTGCCCCAAAACTATGATTCATGGGTTGTTCAGGTTTGCTTGGTACCTTAAGACCAAGTGCGTCTGCAACGCTTTCAGCTAATGTTTTGTCTACCTGGCTTAACAATCCAAGCATTCGGATCTTGATCGCTTCAACGTCTACTTTTCCCAGTTCAAAACTTAAAGCGTTGATCATGTGATTTTTTTCCGCTTCAGACTGGCTGTGAAAGAATAGAGTGGCTTGGCTAAAGTGGTCAAAAAAACTTGGGCTGCGTCCTCTTATTTTTTTAGCATCAATTTTTTCTGCATAAGAGGCAAATCCTCCATCGACCATCTTTGCTTGAAATGGGCACCCTTTTGCGAGATTATTAGGTTCATAGGCACTCTTCCCGCTGTTAATGGTTTGTCGCATGCGTCCATCGCGTTGATTGTTATGGACAGGGGCAATAGGGCGGTTGATGGGGATTTCATGGAAGTTAGGGCTTCCTAGACGAGAAATCTGCGTATCGGTGTATGAGAATAAACGGCCTTGAAGTAAAGGATCATTGGTAAAATCAATACCGGGAACAAGATGACCAGGATGGAAGGCTATTTGTTCTGTTTCGGCAAAAAAATTGTCAGGATTGCGATTCAACGTCAATTTACCAATGGGTAAGACAGGGACTAATTCTTCTGGCACTAATTTGGTAGGGTCTAACAAATCGAAATCAAATTTGTGCTCATCGCTTTCAGGAATGATTTGAATCCCAAATTCCCATTCAGGAAAAGCGCCGCTTTCGATGGCATCATGCAAGTCCTGACGATGAAAGTCGGAGTTTTTTCCTGAGATCTTTTGAGCTTCATCCCATGCCACTGAATGAACGCCGAGAAGGGGTTTCCAATGGAATTTTACAAATACGGCTCTTCCTTGCTCATTAATTAAACGAAAACTATGGACTCCAAACCCTTCCATCATTCTAAAACTTCGAGGAAGAGCTCGATCGCTCATCACCCACATAATCATATGCATGCTCTCAGGCATGAGGGAGATAAAATCCCAAAATGTGTTATGGGCAGAAGCTGCCTGCGGAATTTCATGATGAGGTTCCGGTTTCACAGCGTGGATGAGATCAGGAAATTTCATAGCGTCTTGAATAAAGAACACCGGAATATTATTTCCAACCAGATCAAAATTTCCTTCTTCCGTGTAAAACTTGACGGCAAACCCTCGAACATCGCGTGCGAGATCGGTGGAGCCTCTGGACCCCGCTACAGTTGAAAACCTTACAAATACCGGTGTTTGAATGGAAGTGTCATTTAAAAACTTAGCTTTTGTATAGTTCTTTAACGATTTGTAGAGTTGAAAAACTCCATGAGCTCCGGATCCCCGGGCGTGTACGATTCTTTCCGGAATTCTTTCGTGATCGAAATGCGTGATTTTTTCTCGGAGGATAAAATCTTCTAAAAGAGTAGGTCCGCGTTCACCTGCTTTGAGAGAATTCTGATTGTCATTAATCCGTAAACCCTGATTGGTCGTAAGAAATTGTTCATCACTATGTTCGGTATTCTTTGCAAGATCGGCAATCTTCTCGTTTTTTTTAACCGGTTTTTTAGGACTTTTATCTTTCACGGGCGCCCCTTGTAAGAAGTGGTTGCTTTCATATAAATGAAGGTTGAAATTTTTTTATATAATATTTTTATAGTTTTCGCCATCTGTTTTTTTACTAAGTTTATGGGTTTTGCTGCTAAATGGATGTTTACGAGTAAGGTTAGGTAGATAATATGTGGGAAATTGCATATCAAGGCTGATTTTGAATACTTTACCACTCATCCTTAGCTTTTCCATCTTACCAGGCTCTAGAAAAACCTGAATCATCCATCCTGTCCATCTTTACGTCCTGTTATTTTTTCTTCGCTTAATTTTTCCAGGGAGATAATTTCTAGTGGGAGCTGTTGTTTATCCCTTGTTTGCTCTTGTTAATGGAAACAACAGGATATAATGATGGACAGGGTACAAAATAAAATTGAGTTGCTTTATCTCAAGATAAGGGTCCGTAAATCATCACAAAATGTTAAAAAATTTCTTCATGCAATTTCCCTAAGATAATATGTTGTCGAAGCCTGTTGCCAGCGTTGTCCAAAGTCATCAAGAAATTTTTTCCTCAAAGGATAGTATAACTTGTTATTAAAGACTTTGAAGTTTTGCTGTCAGACTTTTTTCGTATCAAAAACTGCGAAGCTAATATCAATCTGAACTGACCATTTCCAGTTCACATTAATTTTTGCTGAATTAAACCAAACAGGACCCGTTGGGATGCTAATACCTGGTTTAAAGTAATAGTAAATTCCAACTCCGCCACCACCAATGGTATTTTTACTCCGATGCATAGTCCGCACAAAGCACCCATTTAAAATAATCTTGACCATCACAATGCTGAACCGGACAAAAAGAGCACTGATAAGAAATCATAAAACCCTGT
>Ga0105045_10001637_pt1 | contig 18456 bp, 10 predicted proteins | sample MAT02_FD_78089 | JGI IMG/M metagenome (GOLD analysis project Ga0105045, IMG submission 78089) | Freshwater microbial communities from Lake Fryxell liftoff mats and glacier meltwater in Antarctica - MAT-02 (megahit assembly) | ecosystem: Environmental > Aquatic > Freshwater > Ice > Liftoff... | reverse complement strand
CCGAGCGCGAACACCTGCCCTTGCGCGATATTCAGGGCTATCTGCATGATTTGGCGGGGGCAATAGATTATGCCCCCGCCAATAGTTATGTGCATCGGGATATAAAGCCATCGAATATCATGCTCCGCAGTGGCGGGACAAATAACCCGCGCCAAATTATGCTGATGGATTTTGGCATTGCCAAATTTTTGGACGATACCACCTCGCTAACGGGGAGTGCCGCCATTGGCACAATAGATTATATGGCACCCGAACAAATTCAAGATTCGACCACCGTAGATTATCGTGCCGATATTTATGGGCTTGGGGTGGTATTATATGAGACACTAACAGGGGTTTTGCCGTTTAAGGGCAATTTGGCACAGGTGCTATTCGCGCATGTGAACCAACCTGCCCCCGATATTCGGCAATTGCGACCAGACCTATCACCAGAAGTCTCAGTAGCCATTCATCGCGCTTTGCAAAAAGACCCCGATGACCGCTTTCAATCTGCCACAGAATTTGTGACCGCGCTCACATCTGGGTTATAATGGGCGGGTACAATTGTATATATCCATCAACAAACATAAATTTTACATGAGAATGAGACCAATTTTCATAATCTTGGTGACTTTGCATAAGCAAAATGTTGCATATTGTTAAAATCTTTGTTATCTTTCAAGAGATACAGTAATAAATTTTTTTGGCAAATAAGACTTTTTGAGAAAACTACATGAATCAGCCACCAGTTAAATTACACGTCAGCGATATTTCGCTTAGTTTTGGCGGGATTAAAGCCCTCCAACATATTGATTTTAAGGTTTATGAAGGTGAGATTTTCGCCGTCATCGGACCCAATGGGGCAGGAAAAACCAGCCTCATCAACAGTATCAATGGGTTCTATCACCCCCAACAAGGCGCGATTATCTATGAGGGGCAAAATATCACCAAACAGCCCGCTTATAAACGCGCTCAACTTGGTATCTCGCGCACATTCCAAAATATCGCCCTCTATACCAATATGACAGCGCTCGACAACCTCATGGCGGCGCGTCATTTGCATATGAAAGGTAATATGCTCACAGGCGCGTTATTTTGGGGACCCGCCAAAAAAGAAGAGATTGAACACCGCCAAAAAGTGGAAGAAATTATAGACTTTTTAGAGATGGAACACGTCCGCAAGACGGTGGTGGGCAATTTGAGCTATGGATTACGCAAGCGTGTCGAATTGGGGCGGGCATTGGCATTAGAGCCAACCATGTTACTGCTCGATGAACCAATGGCAGGCATGAATGTGGAAGAAAAAGAGGATATGGCGCGGTTTATCCTCGATATTCATGAGCAACAAAATATGACCATCATGCTCATCGAACACGATATAGGCTTGGTGATGGATATTTCGCAGCGCATTGTCGCATTGGATTTTGGCATCAAAATTGCCGAAGGCACGCCAGAACAAATCACCAGCAACGATGCGGTTATTAAGGCTTATTTGGGTCAGGAAAATTAAAATTATGGTTATTGATGCACTTAATCAAACAAAACGCGATACACGAGTTTTTACGCCCGATGGCTATACGATTCCATCACTCGATACCGATAAAGACACACTCCCAAAATTATTTGTGGATACCTCCAAAAAATATTGGGGAAAAATTGCCATGCGTAAAAAGCGTCTTGGCATTTGGCAAGAATACACATGGGAAGAATCGTATCAGAAAGTTCACGACCTCACATTAGGTCTGATGAGCATGGGTTTTGCCCGCGGAGAAAAAGTCGCTATCATCGGTGAAAACGATCCCGAATTTTATTGGGCAGAAATCGCCTCTCATTGTGCGGGTGGGGTTAGCACCGCCATTTTCACCGATGCCAATCCCCAAGAATTGCTGTATGTTGTCACCAACTCCGATTCTGTGTTTTTAGTCGCACACGACCAAGAACAATGCGATAAGGCGCTGGAATTGCGCGAAAAATTGCCCAATATACGCAAGGTACTCTATTGGGATGAAAGTGGCATGTGGGGTTATGATGACGACTGGCTCATGAGTTTTGAAGAAGTCATGGCGCTTGGGCGTGACTATGCAAAAAAACATCCAGACACATTTCTAAAATCGGTGGCACAAGGGAATGGTGATGATATTGCCATCTTTAGTTATACCAGTGGCACAACTAGCCTCCCAAAAGCCGCTATGGTGCGTCATCGCAACCTCATCTATACCAATGTTCATACCCAACCTATCATCAAGACGTATCAGGAAGATAATTATTTGTCGTTTAGCCCACTGGCATGGATTACAGAGCAAGGCTTGGGTGTGGCGGCGCATGTGATATATGGCTTTCAGGTGAATTTTCCAGAAAGCCCAGAGACCGTGCAAACCGACCTGCGCGAAATCGCCCCAAGCGCCCTACTCTTCCCTAGCCGTATCTGGGAAAATTTGGCGCGTTCTATGCAAATGCGCGTCAATGATAGTTCATGGCTCAATCGCATGATGTATAAGCTGTTTATGCCAGTGGCGTATCAGGTGATTGACCTAGAAGATGAGGGTAAGCCGATTCCCTTCACCGCCAAAATATTGCGGAGACTTGCCGAATGGGCAGTTTTACAACCCTTGCGCGATAAAATCGGCATGGTACGAATGCGGAACGCTTTCACCTCTGGCGCGGTATTGAGTCCCGATGTATTGCGTTTTTTCCGTGCGGTTGGTGTGGAACTCCGCAGTTTGTATGGCTCTACCGAAATGCAAGGCGTGACCATGCACTATCCCAACAAGGTCAAACTTGCCAGTGTGGGCGAATTGATTCCGGGTGTCGAGATAAAAATCGCAGAAAATCGTGAAATTCGGGTTCGCAGTCGTGCCGTCTTTGCGGGTTACTTTCAGGCAGAAGAAAAAACCGCAGAGGCGTTTGATGAGGATGGCTTCTTCAAAACAGGCGATGCAGGTTATATCGGCGATGACCGCCAACTCATTTACCTAGACCGTGTATCGGATATGATTGAATTGGCAAATGGCGAAAGTTTTAGTCCACAGTTCATCGAAGGACGGCTTAAATTTAGCCCGTTCATCCAAGATGTGATGACCGTTGGCGGGTTTGATATGGCGTATGTGACGGCAATCGTCATCATAGATTTTGAAAATGTTAGTCGTTGGGCAGAAAAAAATCGGCTCAATTTTACGACCTACGTAGACCTCACCCAAAAGCCACAGGTGTATGACATCATTAAAAAAGAGATTCATCGGGTCAATGAGAACTTGCCAGAATCGGCACGCATCCGCAAATTTGTTATTTTGCACAAAGCGTTTGATGCCGATGAAGCAGAACTCACCCGCACCCGCAAATTACGGCGCAAGGCGCTCGAACAACGCTATGGCATGATGCTTGATGCCATGTATACCGATAAAGATGAAGTGACCGTGAGTGCAGAGGTAAAATATCGAGATGGGCGAACAGGTGTCGTAGAGACATCGGTGCGCGTCATGCCTGTTTAATACATTTTTTGACCAAATAAAATTTTTTCAGAAAAGGATATGAGCTTTGGCGGCAAATACATTACCACAAGGCAGAAAAATAAATTTACCCAAAATAAATTGGCAAGCGGTTAGTCGGTGGGCAACCTTCGTAGGTGTCATCGTCTTTATTCTATGGCTTGGCGATAGAATTGGAGATAACCCGCGCAACTATGCCGTTGTCACCATTAACGGCATCCTCGTTGGCGGGATTTATGCCATCATTGCGGTGGGCATTGTCATGATTAACAAAGCCTCTGGTGTATTTAATTTTGCACACGGCGCAATGATGCTCCTGACGGCATGGTTTTTCCTCAGTTTTTATAACACAGATAACTTTAACCTCATCGTGGTCATCGGATTTGTAGCGGTGACGGTGGGGCTTTTTATAACCATGAGCGATTGGCGCGATATTCGCAATCCCAGAAGCCTCATCACAGGGGCGGTAGCAGGCGCGATTGTCGTGTTTTTGATGATGCTCAGTGGTGACGACTTCCGCCTTATTCGGGCATTGGTCGGCGCAATGACAATGGCAACGCTCATGGGCTTGTGCATCGAAAGATTTGCCATTCGCCCTCTCATGGGACAGCCCGTTTTTACGATGATATTGATGACATTGGCATTAGACCGCATTTTTGTGGGGTTGACCAACTTTTTCTTCCCTAGCATAGATAGTGCCATCCCCCTATTTAATAATCTGTCCAATTTGGGCATCCCCAGAAATTACGAAATTGATGTCATCAATGTAATTCCCGAAATTGACCGCGCATTACGGATTCCATCGGCATCGGTCATCGTATTCTTGTTGGCGGTCTTGGCGTTTGTCGCCTTTATCCTCTTTTTTCAATATACCAATGTCGGCTTATCCATGCGTGCCACCGCCGAAAATCAGGTCTTGGCACAATCGGTTGGGTTGCGCGTGCGGTCAATTTTGGCGATTGCATGGGTGGCGGCGGCGCTTTTGGCGCTCACGGCAGGCGTATTATTTGGCGGTAGAAATAGTCTTGGACCGAGTATGCCTACATTGGCATTAATCGTTTTTCCCGCCGTGCTTTTGGGGGGGATAGAATCTATTGGTGGGGCATTTGTGGGGGGTATCGTCATCGGATTGGGACAAACATGGGGCGACCAACTCTTTCAATCTGAAGCTGGTACACAACTCGTTCCCTATGTCATTTTGATGATTGTCCTCATCTTTAAGCCCGATGGATTGTTTGGTCAAAAACGAATCGAGAGAATTTAGCTATGTCTGCGAATATTCGCCCTTCAGGGGTATTCAACACTACCTATGCTCAAGACCTCATGCTCGACCGCACATGGGCAAATCGGCTGAGTGCGTGGGGCTTTGTACTAGTTTTATTAGCATTGCCCATGCTCAGTAATGACGGGCTACTCGGAATCAATATTATTCCCTCGCTCTGGATTAGTGTTATCGCCAAAATTGCTATTTTTGCCATCGCCGTGCAGGGACTGAATATTATCATGGGCTATACGGGACAAATCTCGTTGGGTCATGCGGCGTTTATGGCGGTGGGTGCATATACCGCGGGTGTATTAGTCCGCGAATTGGGATTCACGTTTTGGACGGCTATCCCCGTCACGATGCTCTTCACGGGGTTTATTGGTTTGCTATTTGGATTGCCTTCCTTGCGCGTCAAAGGCTTTTATTTAGCAATGGCGACCCTAGCGGCGCAAAATATTATCATTTGGGTGATTACCTACCCTCTCGCTAGTGTGACAGGCGGGGCAAATGCCATCACGCTAGAAGCTCATCCGGTGCCATTTTTTGGCTCAACTGCCACAAAATTGGGCATGTATTACATCATTATCCCATTTGCCGTGTTATCGTTCTTGGTTGCGCGGAATTTAGTCCGCACACGCACAGGACGGGCATTCATCTCCATCCGCGACAACGACCTTGCGGCGGAACTCTTGGGCATCAATGTGTTCACCTACAAGCTACAAGCCTTCTTCATCAGTTCAATGTATGCAGGCTTGGCGGGGGCGCTGTTTGCCTTTAACAAACAAAGTATTCAGACCACCGATTTTTCGTTAGCACTTTCGATTGAACTGCTGGCGATGTTGGTGATTGGTGGCGCGGGATTTTCTTTGGGTCCCCTTTTTGGCACCGCATTTATTCTCATCGTTAATCAGGTGGTTGTGCCAGATATTCAACCTGTATTGACGAATTTCTTCTCTGGCATATTTACCTTTGTGCCATCGGTACAAATTAGTACGGCATTTCCGCCATTGATGTTTGGTCTCTTATTGGCGCTGTTTTTGGTATTGTTACCCAGAGGCATCGCCTATCAATGGGAAATCCTCAAAATTTCGTGGAAAATCCGACCGTATTCCTACTAGCGCCCTATAAGGGGATTATGGGCGCCGATGGTTGCGCCCTATCAATATGCAAACCAGTTGCAGGTCTTTTTTGCGCCTGCGTGAAATGATGTTATAGTTAATTACATGAAGGAGGTTTTTTTATCATCGTGAAAAACCAAGCAACACCGCATCAAACTTAAAAAAATTTAGTCAATTAAAAACCTTTCAAGGAGATTCAAAAGATATGCGTAAATTAACCTTACTGTTCAGCATTATGGCGCTCATTGCCCTTTTTGCCGTACCAGCAGTCGCCCAAGAAGACGAAATGGCGATGCCAGATTTTATTCAACACACCGCCTGCGAAGTCGATTTGACTGGTGGAAGCATACCCATCATTCACCTAGGCGATACCAGTGGTGCTTATGCCCCCATCACTCAACCCCTGCTCGCTGGTTTGGCAGATGCCGCCGCTTATTATAATGCGATGGGTGGTATTTGCGGTGCAGAAATTTTGGTTGGCGATGAATACCGCGTAGACACAGGTGGAAACCCCGCCAACGTTGAACCCGGTTATACTCGCTTAAAAGAACTTGACCCCGATGTGTTGATTCTCTATTCATCCACCGATTCGGTCACACTCCGTCCATTCGTGGAAGCAGATGAAATTCCTGTCCTCATCAGCGCAGGTTCAATCGCGGGTCTGTATGGTGAAGATGCCATGACCCCAGGCTGGATTTATGCCACCAATCCTCTGTATGCCGACCAATTTGCGATGTTCTGCGAATATATCGGTTCTATGCCAGAAATGTACCCAGACCCCGTTGTCGCCTATATGGGTTGGGGTGGACCAGTCGCTGAATTTGGTCTCGCCGCCTATACCGATGAAGCCATCGCGTATTGTGAATCGGTTGGTGTCAGTGTATTGCCCGCCATCCCCTTCTTGCCAATCGCCACTGTAGATTCGCTCGCCCCACTGGTCAACCAAGCCTATGATGATGGTGCAAATATCATCTATGTGAACGCCTTGGCGACTGGTCCTGTTCGTATCGCCGAAGCATTGGAACAAGAAGGTCTGCTCGGTGAATTTACACTCGGTTCGGTGAACTGGGGCTTGGATTCATCTGTCGCATTCCTCAGCATGGGTTCATTGAGCGAAGCCGATGGCTTGCCAGTCGTCAATGGTCTCATCGGCTCGATGCCATTTGGTTGGTGGTCAGAAGTGACACGACCAGGGATTCAACTCATCAACGAACAAGCCGACCTCAATGAACGCGCCCCAACCGTGCGCGGTATCTCTTATATCCTCGCATGGACACTGGTTGACATCTACATCGAAATGTACATCCAAACCGCCAACCGTGTGGGTAGCCTCGATGCCATTGAAGGTGCAGACATCAGAGAAACTGTCGAAAATATGGTATATGAACCACTCGGTCTTCAAATCTTCAATTTTGAAGGTGGCGAATTACGTGCTTTGTCAAGCAACCGTATTGTGCAAATGCGCTTCTTGAATGCCACAGGCGATGGTGTCGCAACCTCTGGTGATGATGCCTTCAAAGTACCCCTTGATGGTGGCGCAACCTATTACCCACCCATCATCGTGCCATTGCTCCCTGCTGATGGGTCATTCCAAGCCGCACCGAGCATGTTGCCCGGTATGGATATGTAGTTAAACGTACAAACTGTTGTGGGCGAGGCAATTGTCTCGCCCATACGTTTCTTAGAAGGATTTTTGATGTCCACATTAACCGTCAATAATATTGAAGTGATTTATAGCAGTGTGATTCAGGTGTTGCGCGGGGTCTCGTTTGAGGTCAAAGAGGGGCAAATTGTCTCTTTATTAGGTCCCAACGGCGCGGGCAAATCCACCACGCTCAAAGCCATTAGTGGCTTATTACGTGGGGAAATTGGCGAAATTACACGGGGCAATATCATGTGGGGCGACACACGCCTCAATGGGCAATCGCCAGAAGAAGTTGTACGGCGTGGCGTTGTTCAGGTGATAGAAGGTCGCCCGTTATTTCGGCATTTGACCGTAGAAGAAAATTTGCACACAGGCGCGATGGCGTTTGAGGGTGGCAGATATTTTAAGCGCGATTTAGATATGGTCTACAATTATTTTCCCCTCCTGCGTGATTTGCGGAAACGGGTAAGTGGTTATTTATCGGGCGGTGAAGGTCAGATGTTGGTCATTGGGCGGGCGCTCCTTGCACATCCCAAACTGATTATGCTCGATGAACCGTCATTAGGGCTTGCGCCCATGCTCGTCAAAGAAATTTTTAGAATTATTAGTGAAATCAGACAACAATCGGGTGTTTCTGTGTTACTTGTAGAGCAAAATGCCCGTGCCGCCCTAGAACTCGCCGACCATGGCTATGTCATGGAAAATGGGCGCATCGTCCTCGATGGACCTGCGGCTCAATTGCGCGAAAATGAAGATATTAAAGAATTTTATTTAGGACTCAATACCTCTGGCGAGCGCAAAAGTTACCGCAACATCAAGCATTATAAACGGCGCAAACGCTGGTTGGGGTGATACTCTTTGCACCGTTTGTTATGAGGGCGCACCAGACCATTGTTGCGCCCTTTCGATTTTAACGGTACTATCACTTTTTATTTTATATCTGTGAGGAGCTTTTATGGCATCATTTGATAACCGTGTTCGTGAGTTGGTCGCCCATGCCTACGCCCATGCCCCCGCCATCAAGCAAATTTTCGATTCTGCCGGTGTCGCGCCAGCAGACATCCAAACCGCCAGCGATTTGGTCAAATTGCCCGTCACCAACAAAGATTCACTGGTGGCAATTCATCAGGCAAATCCCCCCTTTGGCGGATTTTTGACCATCCCCATAGACGATTTGCCGCGCATTTATATCTCACCCGGTCCCATCTATGACCCACAACCCATCAACCCCGATGCCGCCATCTATAACCTTGCGCCATTCAGCTCTGTGGGATTTGGTCGTGGTGATAGGGTGCTAAATACTTTCATGTATCACCTCACACCCGCAGGCTTGTTGTTGGATGAAGGGCTACGTGCCGTTGGTGCAACCGTCATCCCCGCGGGACCTGGTAATACGGAATTGCAAATCTCTATGATGGTCGGGCTAAATATCACGGGCTTTGTGGGACAACCCAGTTATTTAGAGACGATTTTGGATAAAGCACACGAGATGGGAATTCCCAAAGAAGCCATTACCATCAAAAAGGCACTTTTCTCTGCCGAGATTTATACCCCAAAACAACAAGCCCGTTTTGAAGGCGAATATGGCATGAAAACCACATCTGCCTATGGTACAGCCGACTTGGGATTTATCGGCTATTCGCGGTCAGATACACCCGGATTTAGCCTTGTAGAATCGGTATATGTCGAAATTGTAGACCCAGAAACGGGTCAGACTATGCCAGATGGTGAACGTGGCGAGATTGTCGTGACCACCTTCAACAAAGCCTACCCCCTCATCCGTTTTGGCACAGGCGACTTGGGCGCACTTTCCCCCAACCCCATCCATAGCGCCCAGCACCTACTAGGATTATTCGGACGCAGTGGCGAGGCGATAAAAGTGCGAGGCATGTTCTTGCATCCCAATCAACTCCTCGCGGCAAAAAGCCAATTCCCCCAAATAAAACGGCTACAGGCGGTTATCAGCCGACCAGAAAAAACCGATTATGTGACCATCCGCATTCAACTAAATGACGGCGCAGAGCCAAATGACCTCGCAGACCAAATCAAAGCACTCGCCCAGCAAGCAGTCCGTCTGCGTGTGGATGAGGTGGTATTTGTGGATAACGGGGTTATTGCCCCTGGTGGTCGGACAGTGGTAGATGAGCGCAAGTGGGATTAGCACCGATGGGGGCATGACCTGTTATGCCCCCACTATATCTATTTTGAGCCAGTAAGACCAATTATACACATCGCATCTGATATAATGGCGTTAACGCGGATTAGTGCGTTTTTCGCCTTTTTTCTCTTTTCACACACACAGTAGGAAATTGTATGAAAACATCAGCATGGGCATCGTTTTGGATTGTGGCGTTCATTTGGGGGTCATCGTTTTTGCTGATAAGGGTTGGCGTATCTGGGGTATCTGCGACACAAGTCGTCTTTACACGCACCATTATCGCCGCCGTTTGTTTGACCATTTTGGCATATTCACGCGGGTTACGCTTCCCAACCCAATGGAAAATTATACGCCCGCTCATCATATTGGGCATCGGCAATGTGACCATCCCCTACACCCTCATTTCTCTCGGTGAACAAGTTATCACCAGCGGTATGGCGGCAGTTTTACAAGCCACCGCCGCCCTTTTTGGGCTGGTCATCGCCCATTTTGCCTTTGCAGATGAACGCATCACCAGCCGCCGGATATTGGGCTTGGCAGTCGGATTTTCTGGCGTATTTTTGTTGTCGGCAGATGCCATCGCCCCACAAGCCACCAGTGCCTTTGCATCCCTTTTTCTAAGCCTCACCTACCCTGCTTTTGTCAATCCATTAGCAGGATTGAGCCTCGATGTCCCCTTCTTGTTGGGGCAACTGGCAATTGTCCTCGCATCGCTGTGTTATGCGCTGTCTACCACCTATAGCCGTAAGGTCATGGCACACCACAAATTGCCACCGCTCATCACATCCACATCAACCTTTGTGGTGGGCGCATCTTCCGCGTTGGTCTTGATGATTATAGAGCCACTTTTGGGTGGACGGGCGTTTACCGCCTATACTGAATTAGACAACGATGTATTATTTGCTATTTTGGGATTGGGCTTTGTGAATACCTTCATCGCCTATACATTCTTCTATTACATCATCAAAGAATTAGGGGCATTCCGTGCCACAATGGTGACGTATGTCGTGCCTGCGGTAGGTCTGATTTTGGGATGGCTCATCTTAAACGAAAAAGTGAGCATCACCATGTTTTTGGGTGCAGGGCTGATATTTGTCGGCATCGGCATCATCAACATCAAACTTAAATTATTATTTAACCGTCCAGAGCCAATCATCACTCCCTCTGCGACCTTATCCACAGAAAGGATTTAATATGCCACACATTACCTTTGACCATTATCTGCGTTATGATGAACTCACGACTACCCTCCAAGCCTTTGCGGATGAATTTCCGCAATTAGTAGCGTTGGAGAGCCTTGGCAAAAGTCATGAGGGGCGCGATATTTGGCTAGTAACCGTCACCAATACCCAAACAGGTAGCGCCAGCGATAAACCCGCACTCTGGGCAGATGCCAATATTCACGCGACAGAAGTGTCCCCCACCAGCGCCACACTGTATTTGCTCAACAAACTCACCCGTGATTATGGCAAAGATGCCGATATTACCCGCGCACTCGATACCCGTGTGTTTTATCTGTGTCCGCGTGTGAATCCAGATGGTGCAGAACTCGCCCTAGCAGACAAACCCCGTTTTATCCGTTCTAGCACCAAGTTGTACCCGTATCCAGAGGAAGATTTGGAAGGGTTTATCAACGAAGATATAGATGGCGATGGGCGCGTCTTGATGATGCGGATAAAAGACCCCAATGGCGGGTGGAAAGTACATCCCGATGAACCACGTTTGCTCACACGGCGCGAGCCGACAGAGACGGGTAGCACATATTATCGTCTGATGAACGAGGGACGGATAGAAAATTATGATGGTGTCACTCTGCGGATGAAACGTATCGCAGAGGGTCTCGACCTCAATCGCAATTTCCCCGCCAATTGGCGACAAGAAGTCCAGCAAGCAGGTGCGGGCAAATATCCCACATCAGAACCAGAAGTGCGAGCGATTGTGGATTTTATCGCCACTCATCCCAATATCACGGGAGGCATCACCTTTCATACATGGAGTGGTGTATTGCTCCGTCCCTATGGCACACTGGCAGATGATAATTTCCCCGTAGAAGATTTGCGGGTTTATAAGCGTGTGGGCGAAAAAGGCACACAACTCACGGGCTACCCTGCTGTATCGGTGTTCCACGATTTTAAGTATCATCCCAAAGAGGTCATCACGGGCGTTTTTGATGATTGGCTCTATGACCATCTGGGGATTTTTGGCTGGACAGTGGAAATTTGGAGTCCACAACGGCAGGCAGGCATCACCGAATATAAATATATTGAGTGGTATTTAGACCATCCACACGAGGACGACCTCAAAATGCTCAAGTGGAGCGATGAGACACTTAGTGGCAATGGTTATGTGGATTGGTACGCCTACACCCATCCGCAATTGGGCGAGGTGGAACTCGGTGGCTGGAATATGATGTATGCGTGGCGCAATCCCCCACCCCACCTACTCGAAAAAGAGATTGCCCCATTTAGCGATTGGCTCATCTGGCAAGCACTTATTTCGCCTAAACTAGAATTATACGAATCCAGCGTGACAAAACTCGCAGACGGTGTGTATAAAATCCGCATGGTGGTGCATAATACGGGTTGGTTGCCCACCCAAGTATCACAAAAGGCGGTAGAGAAAAAAGCCGTGCGTGGCATGATATTCGAGATAAAACTACCCGTTGGCTTAACACTCACCACAGGCAAATTGCGCGAAGAAGTAGGGCAATTGACCGGGTTTTCTGGCACACCCACCAGCCCAAGCCCGTGGACGACCCGCGCCCATACCGATGACCGCGTAAAATATGAATGGGTAGTCAGTGGTGTAACAGCGGGGACAGATATAGACATTATCGCCCGTCATGACCGTGCGGGTGTTGTGCGCCATACGGTGCGGTTGGAATAAACATTTTTTCACCCCAAACAAAAAACACGATGCAACGCGCACCGTGTTTTTTTGTTACCTATTTATCAGATAAGCGAGATTATTCGCCTTCGGATTCAGATTCGGTGATGCTCAGGGTGAATGCACCACTTTGGGCATCTTCATAACCAGCCACTTCGATGATGAGGGTAAATCCGAGTGGGACTTCAATTCCGCGCAAGCCAGAGTTAACTGTGCTACCAATGGTATCATCATCATTTTCTGCCACAGGCGATGTCTGTCCTGCGATATAAATACGGAGAACAGTGTCGAGATTACCTGCAGCATCGCTCACGACGAAATCTAACACGCCACCATCGCCTGTTTCAAAGGTATAAGCAACGCGCTCACCAGCAACCAATTCGCCTTCAACCGGTGTATCAAGTTCAATCGCGCCTGCATCAGTTACAGGGATGGAGGTCGCTTCATCAAGATGTACGACTGCCTCATCGAGGATAACATCGCCTTCTGCAAACAAAGTGGTTTCATCAACTGGAACATACACATCAGGAATAACACCAATTCCTTCGAGGCGAATGCCACCTTCGGCATTCAAAGAACGCCCTGTGGTAAATTGGAAATATACCCCACCGGGGAGATACACAGGGGTGATATTACCGCCCAAACCTGCCGATGGATATTGTCCGATGACGGTCACATTGTCTAGCAAGCTGAGAACATAGGCAAAGAATTCGCATGAGCTGGCGCAGTTTGGTCCGACCAAAACGGCGACTTTCCCACCATAGTAAATACCATCGGGGTTGGGGAGCAATTCATCTACACTGAGGGGGTCTACAAAGAACCCGTCCGATGTATCTGCACCCGGTGTATAGTTGGCAGAATTGCCGACAACCACTTCTTCTTGGGTAAGATAACCCGCCAATTGATTATAGAGGTTATAACCGCCGCCATTCCAGCGCAAATCAATCACCAAACCAGGGATGCTATTGGCGTTCATGGTGTTAATCATCCATTCCCAATTGCTGAGGAGGATGGTTGGGTTGCTAGAGAAGGTATTGACCTTCACATACCCATAACCGCTATCCAACACACTAAATTCTGCAGGAAGTGCGGTTGCAGGAGAAGAACCAAGCGCAATAGAGGAGAAACTCCAGCTATTACGTTCTCCCACAGAAATCATGGTTGCAGTTTCGGTCTCTTCAGCCTCTGGGTTTTGATATTTCACTTCAACCGTAGCTCCAACTTCGGAACGGGTGACATAACGTAATTGTTGAAGGCGCAAGTTATGTGCGGTGCTATAAGGCGCGGCATAAGTGACAACAGTGGGCAACGCCTCTTGGATGGGGACATCATTCCATGAAAGAATTTCTGCTCCCAATTGGATACCTGCGACTTCTGCGGGCGCGTTTGGCGTAAGGTATTGAACAATCACACGCCCGTCATTGGTCTCGCGGATAGCCATGCCAACACCGCCATCAGTAACAAGGAAAAATTCGTCATTGGTGAGGGGGAGATCTGCGCCCACATGCCCATCGGGGATAGACCATGCAAAATCACGGATGGCAAATTGGAAGGCGGCGGCATCTTCATTGGCTTCTGCCTCTGCAATGCGTGGGGCAAATTCTTCATAGAGAGCATCCCAATCTACGCCTTTAAGTTCTGTGAAGGAATATTCCACACGCATTTGTTCAATAAGGGCATCAAACGCGGCAGTAAAACTAAGGTTGCTATAATCTGCGGGTTGCAACGATTGTTCGGCTTCTACAAGGTCAATAGTAGCTGTAGCAGAACGGTCAAATGTGAAGGGGTCAGTGTCTAGATCAACAACAGTATACCCTGCTTGAACGGTGGTAATGGGGTCATCATCACTAAAAAGCAATCCATCTTCACCAAAACCAGAAGGAAAACTTTGCTCATTATCTGGCGACCAAATGACTAATTTACCACCGATGTATTCATAGCGGAGGGCAAATTCATCGGTCGTGCGGATAGATGAAAAACCAGCCGAGTATTCGCGGGTAGAATCCCAATAGGCTGTACCATACACATTCACAAATACAGAAACATCATTGATGATAACACCCGCATCTTCTTCATCGTCATTATCAACATCGCGTGCCTCCCCCACGGGGGCAATTGGCAAGCGAATTTCGTATGTAAATGGCGAGACGAGTGCGTCAGAAGTCACCAATCCCAAAAATTGTGCGTTTTCTGGCAACAGATAATCTGGGTCTGGCAGACGGTCTTCGGCACGGGTTTGGTCAACAAAACTGGATGTATCGGACAGCAACACGGTCACAGAGCCATAACCAAAATCGGACAAGAAGCCAACCGTATAAGCAACATCACCCACAATGGTAGTTACGCCACCATCTTCATCTTCTTGGGCAAAGGCAGGGACAACTGCCAACATGATGAGTGTAAAAATCATCACAATAGCATAAAAATTTTTAGAGATTCTTTTCATTAGTTTTTTCCTATAGATGCAAAAAAATACAGATACGCTTAATTGTATCCATTTTGGGAGATAAATCAAATATATATGAAGAAAATATGCGCTTTGTTACAATTTACTTAGGTGGGGATTTGGTTCGGGTGTATACACAGCATGTTCGCACTTCTGCTCTCTCACTCTAAAACGAAAAGAGGATGTTGGCTGGATGTAGAAAAAAGGACGTTGGCAACGGCTTACTCTCCCACACCGTTACCAGTGCAGTACCATCTGCGCTTGTGGGCTTAACTTCCGGGTTCGGAATGGGTCCGGGTGTACCCCCACAGCTCTAGTCACCAACTAACTCCTTCCACATCCCAACATCCTCTTCTCAGAGTTTTTTTATGTCAGGTGTTTCTGTTAGCTGAATTTGTCGAATGTAAGTCGCAACTGCACTTCTCGTTTCGCTTGCTCCAAGCAAACGCTCCGTTATCGCTCTACTCGTAAGATTACTCTCTTCTCAAGTACCTGTCTCCCCGTATCATCTACAGAAAAACGTTAGCCCTCGACCATTAGTACGGGTTCGCTCTAGTCATCACTGACCCTACACGTCCCGCCTATCAAGCTGGTGGTCTTCCAGCGGTCTTACTCTCTTTAAGAGATGGGGAATCTCATCTTGAGGTCCGCTTCCCACTTAGATGCTTTCAGCGGTTATCTCATCCGAAGATAGCTACTCGGCTATGCTACTGGCGTAACAACCGACACACTAGCGCTTCGTCCATCCCGGTCCTCTCGTACTAGGGACAGCTCCTCTCAAATTCCCAACGCCCACAGCGGATAGAGACCGACCTGTCTCACGACGGTCTGAACCCAGCTCACGTACCGCTTTAATGGGCGAACAGCCCAACCCTTGGGACCTTATACAGCCCCAGGATGCGATGAGCCGACATCGAGGTGCCGAGCCTTGTCGTCGATATGAGCTCTTGGACAAGACTAGCCTGTTATCCCCGGGGTAGCTTTTATCCGGTAAGCTACGGCCATTCCACTCTGTACCGTAGGATCACTATGCCCGACTTTCGTCTCTGCTCGACTTGTTGGTCTTGCAGTCAAGCTGGCTTTTGCCATTACACTCTTTGGCGGGTTTCCATTCCGCCTGAGCCAACCTTTGGGCGCCTCCGCTACTCTTTAGGAGGCGACCGCCCCAGTCAAACTGCCCATCTGCCACTGTCCCGTCCTTTGTCGACGGTTAGGGCCAAAACATTATCAGGCTGGTGTTTCATCGTTGCCTCCACACATTCTGGCGAACATGCTTCTCCGGCTCCCAGCTACCCTACACAGATAACGTCCTAACGCAATGGCAGACTACAGTAAAGCTCCACGGGGTCTTTTTGTCCTGCTGCGGGTAACGCGCATCTTTACACGTACTTCAATTTCGCCGAGTCCCTCGTTGAGACAGTGCTCCACTCGTTACACCTTTCGTGCGGGTCGGAACTTACCCGACAAGGAATTTCGCTACCTTAGGACCGTTATAGTTACGGCCGCCGTTCACCGGGGCTTCAATTCAGCGCTTGCACGCCTCCTCTTAACCTTCCGGCACTGGGCAGGTGTCAGCCCCTATACGTCCGCTTTCGCGTTCGCAGAGACATGTGTTTTTGGTAAACAGTCGATGGAGCCCTTTCACTGCGACTGGCTTGCACCAGCGCCCCTTCTCCCGAAGTTACGGGGCTTTTTTGCCTAGTTCCTTAACGAAGGTTCTCTCGCTCGCCTTAGTATTCTCAACCCATCTACCTGTGTCGGTTTGTGGTACGGTCAATTGATTCGATCGCCATGTATTTTTCTTGGCTCTAGGTGCCTGTCACTTCTTGCCCGAAGGCACGGCTTCACGGGGATTACCCGCTTGCCACCACCATCCAATAGGTGGCTGACTCTTCCCAAAGCGGTACACTTTGCCCTCAATTGGTACTGGAATATTAACCAGTTGTCCATCACGTACGCTTTTCAGCCTCTGCTTAGGACCGACTAACCCGACGCGGACTGACCTTCCGTCGGAAACCTTAGATTTTTGGCGAAGATGGTTCTCACATCTTTCTCGCTACTCATGCCTGCATTCTCACTCCCATTCGCTCCAACACTGGTTCCCCAATATCTTCTCCGCAAATGGGACGCTCCCCTACCATAGTTTTCACTATCCCTAGCTTCGGTGACGTGTTTAAGCCCCGTTACATTTTCCGCGCAACCACGTTTGACTAGTGAGCTGTTACGCACTCTTTAAAGGATGGCTGCTTCTAAGCCAACCTCCTAGCTGTCTAAACATAGTCACATCGTTTCCCACTTAACACGCACTTCAGGACCTTAGCTGTGGGTCTGGGTTCTTTCCCTCTCGACTGCGAAACTCATCTCACGCAGCCCGACTGCATAACTTCTTAGTGTCTGGCATTCAGAGTTTGGTTGGGTTCGGTATCCTTAACAGACCCTAGCCCATCCAGTGCTTTACCTCCAGCACTCTTGTTACACGCTAGCCCTAAAGCTATTTCGGGGAGAACAAGCTATCTCCGGGTTCGTTTGGCATATCACCCCTACACACAGGTCATCCCCCAATTTTGCAACATTGGTGAGTTCGAGCCTCCACTTGATGTTACTCAAGCTTCACTCTGCCCATGCGTAGCTCACTCCGGTTTCGTGTCTAATACTAGCCACTCATCGCCCTTTTCAGACTCGCTTTCGCTTCGCCTTCGACTGTCTCTGTCTTAAGCTCGCCACTAGTATTAACTCGCAGGCTCATTCTCCAAAAGGCACGCCATCAGGGTTTGACCCCCTCTGACTGTTTGTAAGCACACGGTTTCAGATTCTATTTCACTCCCCTCAACGGGGTTCTTTTCACCTTTCCCTCACGGTACTTTTGCGCTATCGGTCATCAAGTGTATTTAGGTTTGGGGGGTGGACCCCCCGGCTTCCCACAGAGTTAGCGTGCTCCGTGGTACTCAGGATACTCCTCACAAGTTAATCTGCCTGTACGGGACTCTCACCCTCTACGGTTGGCTTTCCCACGCCATTCCAGTTCAACGCTCTTGCTAACTGAAGTCCTACAACCCCGCTGGACACGTCCAACGGTTTGACCTAATCCGCTTTCGCTCGCCACTACTCGCAGAATTTTTTCTTTTCCTCGGGTTACTTAGATGTTTCAGTTCACCCGGTTCCCTTCCTCTCGGATATCAGGGTCTTCCCCTGATGGGTTTCCCCATTCGGACATTCTTGGCTCTTCACGGCTGCACACGCCTCACCAAGACTTCTCGCAGTGTACCACGTCCTTCATCGGCACTTGACACCAAGGCATCCACCGTGTGCCCTTATTCGCTTACGTCTCTCTCGATCATACGAGGAGACTGATACTTCGCCTAATTTCATCTTTGGTAGATTGATTGGATCGTTTGCTTTTTTTTCTTTGCGCGTTACGACTTACATTCTATTCAGCTGTTAAGGTGCGATACGCTTAACGCGTATCTCTCTGCAT
>Ga0105045_10001636_pt1 | contig 18458 bp, 10 predicted proteins | sample MAT02_FD_78089 | JGI IMG/M metagenome (GOLD analysis project Ga0105045, IMG submission 78089) | Freshwater microbial communities from Lake Fryxell liftoff mats and glacier meltwater in Antarctica - MAT-02 (megahit assembly) | ecosystem: Environmental > Aquatic > Freshwater > Ice > Liftoff... | reverse complement strand
GAAGAGGGAAGAGGGAAGAAGGAAGAGGGAAGAGGGAAGAGGGAAGAGGGAAGAAGTCAGTAGGTAGATCAATGCCCCATGCCCCATGCCCCATGCCCAATTCCCACTCCCCCTGACAGCCTGAGTGAGGGACTGTAGCTCCTTTTACTTATTGATACCCAACTGATCGCCGCGCTTGTACTGCTGATAAGCAGCAAAAAACAGCCCCGCCAGAGTAACAAAGATTAGACCCAGAACAATACCTGAAAGCAGCGGTTCTACCATGAGATCTCCTTAACGTTAAGATTTAACAACCTATTTTTAATATTACCAGCAGTTATACAGATGAAATTTCACAAAAGCGCCCTTCCGGGGGTCTAAGAGCTTGCTCTCCCCGCTGCGAACGATTAAGCTATGTTATGAGAAATAAATTTTCTTGTAGATACTATTTTTAATTGAACTCCTTTGAATAACCAACTTGCCAGGAATGAAATTAAAAACCCGATCGAGCGACTTGCCATATTTGCGCTAGCGGTGTTGCTTGCCATCATCTTGGCGACGCTCGCAATTCGTCAGTTTCAAGTCGCCGATCCTTACGTCAAAAGCGTACTATCCCTCACTGGCAACCCGTTTCAGGGTTCCGCCATCTTTCAAATGAACTGTGCGGGGTGTCACATATCCGTTTCAGACAGTCAAGTCGGGCCCAACTTGCACGGAGTGTCCGAGCGCAAATCCGAATTCGATCTGATCCGGCAAGTCACCAGCGGGCAAACCCCACCAATGCCGCAGTTTCAGCCGAGTCCGCAAGAAATGGCCGACTTGCTGAAATATCTCGAACAAATTTGACCAAAGAAGGGGAACGGAATTCGTTCCCCTTCTTTGGCAGAGCCTCGAAACCCATGCTTCGAGGCTCAGCTTCTCGGTAGTGCATCTCTGTTGGGACGAGAGGCAAGTGTAGGATCGGTTGCAACTGCCGAGTTTTATCTGCCGACTAAACCAGCAAGCTAAAACTCTGAGCCGATAACTGGATCGGCTGCACGCCCGTCAGTATAGCCAAAATCTCGTTGCTGCCAGCGATTCCGATCGCCGTCGAGCCATTAGTTTCGGTCAATGACAGTTGATTGAAGTCCAAGCCTCCCACCAAGTTGATCGAATCAACTCCTGCGGTGAAGTTGATAATGGTGTCAATTCCTCCGCCCGCTGACAAGACAAAGCCATTGCTGCCACTGCCGCCGACGAGGGTATCGCTGCCAATGCCACCAAAGAGCAAGTTATCGCCGCTGCCACCAAAGAGCAAATCATCACCGCTGCCGCCAATTAAGGTATTGTTACCGTCATCGCCGCAGAGAGTGTCATTGCCTTGATCGCCAAATAGCACATCGTCGCCAGCGCCTCCCAAAATTACGTCATCGGCTTTGCCCCCGTACAATAAGTCATTGCCTTCGTCGCCAGAAAGAGAGTCATTGCCACGATTGCCATAAATCGTATCGTTACCGCGATCGCCAAAAATCAGGTCAAAGCCTTTGCCACCGAAGAGAGTATCGTTATCGATGCCTCCGTAGACAGTATCGTTGGCCATATTGCCATTGATGTAGTCGCCGCCCCCTCGGCCAAAGATCAAATCGTTGCCGCCCAATCCGAAGATAGAGTCACTGCCGGTACTACCCACGATCGTATCGTCGCCGTTAGGGCCATTGCTCACATTACCCGCTGAAGAAGTGCCGGGCTCATTCGGAGTAGCGATCCTGGGGAAGTTCTCAGGGCAAACCAAATCTGTCGGTACAGGTGCAGGCGTCGGCGTCGGTACAGGTGCAGGCGTCGGCGTCGGTACAGGTGCAGGTGTCGGCGTCGGTACAGGTGCAGGTGTCGGCGTCGGTGCAGGTGCCGGTGTCGGCGTCGGTGCAGGCGTCGGCGTCGGTGCAGGTGCAGGTGTCGGCGTCGGTGGTGTCGGCGGTGCCGGTGCAGGTGTCGGTGTCGGTGTCGGCGTCGGCGTCGGCGTCGGGAAGTTCCCGAAGTTGATGTCGCTGACAATAGCGCCCGAAGTTAGGGTGATGTCGGCGGGGTCGGCGGTGCTTTGGGTGAACCCAGTTTGGTTGACTTCCCGGACACGGTAGGTTCCCGGCGTTAGGTTCGCGAACAGGTAGTTGCCGCTGTTGTCTGTGGCAGTAGTAACAGGAGCAGGAGCAGTTCCAGCTACGACATTGGTTAACTGAATTTGGAAATTGGGTAAACCCGGTTCTCCAGCATCCTGAGTGCCATTGTTGTTGCTGTCTCGGAACTTCAGACCTCGGATCGCCCCAGGTTGCGGCAAAAAGTTGCCGAAGTCAATGCCCGTGATGTTATCGGAGGGATTAACCGTAACGGGGGCGGGGTTGGGGGTCGTCTGCGTCCAGCCGTTTTGCTGGACTTCCCTTACCTGGTAAGTACCTGCGGGTATATCTCGGAGAGTGTAGTTACCCGCTACATCGGTGATGGTAGTCGGTTCGCCCTGCTCAAAGATGCCATCGGGATTGATACTGTCGAGGAATATTTGCCAGTTACCTAGCCCCAATTCTCCGGCATCCTTAACGCCGTTGTTGTTGAGGTCATTGAATTTTTGACCGCTGATCGTGCTCGACTGGAAGTTGCCGAAGTTGATATTAGCGATGTCTTGACCGCTGGTGACAGTGATGTCATCCGGGTCGGGGGTAGTTTGCGTCCAAGTAGGCTGCAAGACTTCCCGCACCTTGTGGGTTCCTGCTGACAAATCGAGGAATTGGTAGTTACCGGCGGCATCGGTGAGGGTGTTCGGTTCTGCGGTGTCCAGAGTGCCGTTGCCGTCAGTATCGAGGAATATTTGCCAGTTGGGCAGTCCTGTTTCTGCTGGCACATCTTGGATGCCATTGTTGTTGAGATCGTTGAATTTGAGCCCGCTAATCGTGTTCGGCTTGAAGTTGCCGAAATTGTTGTTTTGGGAGTCGGTACCGCTAGTGACGGCGATCGTAAACGCGCCGGAAAGAGTAGGCGTGGCTGCATTGACGGGGGGCACAGTTTGCGTCCAGCCTGTTTGTGGCACTTCCCGCACTGTATAAGTGCCGGCTGGCAAGTTGGTGAACTGGTAGTTACCGGCGACATCGGTGACGGTGGCGTTGGTGCCTGTTTCTGCTGGTACTTGGTCTTGCACGCCGTTGTTGTTGGCATCCAAGTAAATTGTCCAGCCTCCTAGCGGTGGTTCTGCTGGGGCATCTTGGATGCCATTTTTGTTGAGGTCATTAAATTTGAGGCCGCCGATTTTGCCCAACTGGAAGTTGCCAAAGTCTTGAGCCGTAATGTTTGTGCCGCTGACCGGGTTAATGGGATAAAAAGTCGGGCCGGCGGTTTGTGAGAAACCAGTTGGCACGTCTTCTCTCACAAAGTGCCGACCGCTGCCGACATTGGCAAAGCTATAAGTACCAGCCGCCGCTGGCGCTGTCCCGGTAACTTGAGAGGCAATTTCCGCGTCACCCGTATCTAAAGTGCTGTTATTGTTAGTATCTTTGAACAAGCGAACGGTAGTGCCGTTAAGGGGAGTGTCGTCAGCAGAGAAGCCGTTGCCTGTGAGGTCGGTGAATTTGGTGCCGCTAACGGTGATGTTTTGGAAAACGCCGAAGTTTTGACCGGTGACGGGAGTACCGCTTTGGGAACTAACGAGAATTGCGGCAGCGGGGAAAGAGATGCTGGAGTTAGCTGGGGCAGTGGCTTGTATCAGGTAATTGCCGGGGCCGATATCCGAGAATGTGTAATCTCCCGCTCCCGCAGTGGTTTGTGCAGTGCCGACAACAGTATCTGTGCCGACTTCTAGCGTGCCGTTGGCGTTGGTGTCTTGGTATAAGTTAACGGTGATGCCGTTTAATACGGTGTCATCGGGCGTGAAGCCGTTGCCCGCGAGATCGGTGTAGGTTTTGCCCGCGATCGATGTTTTCTGGAAATTACCGAAGTTGGCACCCGTGACATTAACAATACCCGTATTTGCCGGAGTCGGGCCGAGGGTCTGCACCCAAGCAGTCGCAGGCGTTCCAGCGGGGGGCGCTTCTGTAATCGGAGTATCTGTTTTTACGTCGCGGATGATGTAAGTGCCGTCGGCTGCGGTAGTAGCGCTCTTCGTGCCTACAGAAATCACCCAGCCCGGAAGACCTGGTTCAGTCGCCGCGGCACCTTGCAGGCTATCCCCGTTAAGGTCGTTGAATTTAAGGCCTGTGACGATCGGGCCGTATTCATAAGCACCGATATCAACACTAGCGCCGATCGTCCGGGGAAAGCCAGCACCCCGCTGGTCAGTCGCGCCCGCAGCAGCCGCAGCGGTGGCGTCGCCGCCATCGATCGCCGGATTAGGAGTCGCAGTGCTGTCCGCCAAAGCATAAGTTACGGGAACCGCTGTAGCCTCGTTCAATCCTGCGGTAAGGGCGATGACATTTGCTAGAGGAACTGTCAGTTGCTGGGCGACAGGTAAATTGCTGCCAGCAACGTTCCCGATCAAATTGTTGATACTGGTGGCGGCGAAAGAGGTTCCGAACACGTCGTCGGGACTTGCGCCGCCCAGATTACCTGCGACGATCGAATTTCTCAGATCCACAATACCGCCGTTAGTAGCAATACCCCCGCCCACAGCAACAGCAGGAGCAGTAGCAGTAGCAGTATTAGCAGTAATCGTGTTGTTAGTCAGAGTTGCAGTAGCGCCGCTGTTGACAAAAATCGCGGCCCCCGCGCCCTGGCCCGGTGTCGCCCCCGCACCGACAGCCGCGCCTCCCGTTGCTGTGTTGCTGAACAAAGTGCTGTTGTTCAGGGTCAAACTGCCAGTATTAACAAAAATGGCACCTCCCAAACCAGCACCGCCGCCGCCGCCGGTTGGGCTGCCGACGCCGCCCGGGGTGAAAGCTCCGACTGTCGTGCTGAGTCCGCCTGCGGTACCGAAGCCGCCGCCTCCTCCGAAGCCACCGACACCGCCGTTGCCCCCAACACCGCCACCGCCGCCGCCTCCTCCTCCTCCGAAGCCGCCAGCGCCGCCAATGCCCCCAGGACCGGTTGCACCTACTGCGCCAGCGCCTGCGACGCCACCAGCGCCGCCAGCGCCGCCGCCGCCACCCCCTCCTCCGAGGCCACCAGCGCCGCCAGCGCCGCCAGCGCCGCCGGGGCCGCCGTTAGTGCCACCAGTACCAGCGCCGCCCGTACCGCCAGCGCCGCCGGGGCCGCCGTTAAGACCGGTACCTGGCAATCCGCCACTGCCCGCGCCGCCGTTGCCGCCCGTACCGCCCGTACCGCCCTCAGCGCCGATGCTTGGCAAGCCGGTGAGGCCAGTTTGACCGGGGCCACCTGCAGAAACGAAGGGAAACAGACCTGCAAAATCGGTGTTGCCGCCCGGGCCTGCGACTGCGGGAGCGACGGGGGGCGCGCTGCCCGCGCCGCCCGTCGCGCTGTTGCCAGTAAATGTCACGCTGTTAACTGTGACAGTGCCACTGTTAATAAATAGTGCGCCTCCCATGCCGGCTGCACCGCCACCGCCACCTGTGCCCGCAGCGCCTGTAGAGATGCCACCGGTAATTGTCAGGTTGGAAAATGTAACTGGGGTAGTGGCGCTGTCGATGAAGAAGCCCCGGTTATTGCCGAGATTTAGGGCGAAACCCCCGCCGGTAAAGGTGATAGGGGTGGAAATCCTGGGCAGAACCTGTCCGGGCCCGAAGGTGATGTTGCCTGTGATGGCAATCGTGTCTGCATTGGGCAAAGCGTTAGCCAGAGTTATCGCATCCCGCAGTTCGCCAAATGTGGCGACTAAAACGCCGCTGTAAGCTTCTCTCGCCTCAGCCGAAAATGCCAAAGGTGTTTCTATTTTGCCCGTAGTCACTTCCAGCACCCAGTCTCCACCCAGTGCCGCACTGCCGGTCAAGTTATCGGAAGCGGCAATATTTGCCCCGGTGAGCTGGCTCAGCCTTTGGACGAAGGCGACACCTGCTTCTGTGGCGGCGACGTTGCAACCGTAAAGTAGAATTTCCGGTTTAGCTGTAATTGAAGAGTTCGAGTTTGCTTCGGCTGCTGGCAAAGCAAACCATGTTTCTAAATAATTGCGGTAGCTTTCAATGTTGCTGAGATTAAGCTCTGTGCCCCCCAGTTGCAAGCTGGCGGCTGCGCCGTGAGACAAAATGTGGACGGCTGCAATGTTTTTCCGCTGTTTGAGTGTTTCGCCGATTTGCTCGATGCCGTCGCGATCGCCCTTGAGAATAATAACTTCTGTATCTGGATTTACAGTTTCTGTTAAGCTTGCCCAATCTGTAACTTGTGAATCTGCAAAAACTATCTGGTGTTTCGGTTCTTTATAAAGTTCCACGATTAAATTCCTCTGGTACACGCACACATCAAATTCATATCACAAACCCCGCACACCAGCGATCGAGCTTTTTCCTGCGTCGGTGCCGATCGTTAGCGAAGCCGCCTCCTACGGGGACTGCGCCAACTCACAGGATCGCCCTTAATTTTTATCAATCAAAAAATATTGACAAAAACTTTTTTTATGCTTTACCAGCATAAATGACTTAGTTTGATTGTTTAGAAGTTTTAAAGGGGGATATTGTTCCGGCTGTTACAAAAATCTTTGAAAAGAGTTGCGTGCTATTTTTGAATTTCCCAAAGATGGAGAATATACCAGATTTGATAAAAATTGTCAATCTAATAATTAACTGAGGGCGATCGATATTTGTTAATCAAGAGTCATCAGTCACGGTTATTAGCTGTAAGCTGATATTATTAGGTAGTTGTTGGCTGCTGAAGGATCTGTATGTGCGATCGTCTTCTGCAAGCTTCGCTAACGAACAACCCCAATCAAATTGGTTGGTAGTAAGGAATGCAAGTCCTCTGAGTTTTATGAAGGCTTGCATTCCTCACTAGAACCTTGATAACGGTTATTTTACAGGAATAGATAGGCTGACTCATGACTAACATTCCTGGAGACTATTAGACTCAATAAACCGCGAAGAGGAAAGAAAATTCTGCTTTGCAGTCCAGAATCTTAACTCCTCTTCCCGGTTTCTGCCTCCTGGAGTGACTAATTACCAAGTTTCTTCATCGGGATTATTGGAATTGCTCCAGATTTCCACATCTAAATCATTGAGATAAATCAGAGCCGTTTCAATCTGTTTACTTGTACCGTTAAGTTCCAAGTCAAACCAACCGTCATCTAAAGTTTTAACACCCAACAAAGCGGCATTAAAATTTACCGTCAAACCGTATTCAGAAATCAGGTGAGAAATGACAGGTTCCTGATGGTATTCTTTAGGAATACGAATGCGAATGCGGGTTTGAGTTGGTCTGTTGTCACCACTATCAGATTTGGGAATATCTGATTCTTGGGTTTTGTGAAAATTGCCGATCGCCTCAAATTGAGATTCGCTAGTGTTGTGATCTAACATTTGGGCCTCCTAATGTTTGTTTCAGTTTACATTTTGCACCAATATCTTGTAGAGTGCGGAGCTGTGAGATTTTCGAGCTTCCAACCAGATTGTCGATAGCGTCGCACCATACTAATGACTAACAAGTTCGCACCCTAAAGCCTCATGAATGGTGATTATTCTTCAACTTCTTTGATCCTAGTTTTTCGTTCTAAAATCTCCTTAAGCACGAGGGTAACAACTGCTAAAAGACCGAGAACTACCGCAGCCGAAAATGCGGCTTGTGTCGCGTACTGCTTGTAAGCATCCTCTACAAACAAAGGCAAAGTTTGCGTTTTTTTAGCAATATTTCCCGACACCACAGAGACGGCTCCAAATTCTCCCATTGCTCTAGCATTGGTCAAAATTACTCCGTAAAGTAATCCCCACCGAATACTCGGAAGCGTGACATTCCAGAAAATTTGCCAGTCATTTGCTCCCAAAGTTTTCGCCGCCTCTTCTTGATCTGTTCCCACTTCTTCCAAAACAGGAATCACTTCGCGCGCCACAAAAGGCAAGGTAACAAAAGCAGTAGCTAGCACCATCCCAGGGAAGGCAAAAATAACCTTGATATTGGCCGCCTCCAGCCACGGCCCGAACCATCCCAGCCGACCGTAAAGCAGTACAATCATTAAACCTGCAACTACGGGAGAGATGGCAAAAGGCACGTCTAAAAGGCTGATTAATAGCGTGCGGCCCCGAAATTTGTTGCGGCCAATTACCCAGGCTGCACACAAACCGAATACTGTATTTACAGGCACGACAATCAGAGAAATCACCAGGGTAAGTTGCGCTGCGTGCAGAAAATCTGGCGATGTTAAGTTAGAAAAAAATGGCTCAAATCCCTTTCTGAAAGCTTGATAAAAAACGTTGAGAGTAGGGATAAATAAGACAAGAGCGAGATAGCCGATCGCAATTCCGATTAAAGTTGGTTTTACCCAAGCTTTTTCCTGACGCCGACTAGAACCTGCGGGCGGAAATTTGTAACCAGCGGGTGAATTGATATTAGCCGTCATAGCGTCTTCTCCATGCTTGTAATAGATTAATGGCGAACAGCATTGCCAGGGAAATAGCTAACATGACAGTGCCGATAACTGTTGCTCCTGCATAGTCGTACTGTTCCAACCTTTGGAAAATTAAAACGGGGGCGATTAAATCTTTGAACGGTATGTTAGAAGCTACAATTACAGTAGAGCCGTACTCGCCAACCGCTCGCGAAAATCCGAGGGCAACTCCGGTTAAAATAGACGGAAATAGCGGCGGCAAAACTACTCGCCAGAAGGTTTCAAATTGAGAAGCACCTAAGCACCAAGCTGCTTCTTCGATTTCTTTTTCCATCTCGTTTAAAACTGGCTGTACGGTTCTCACTATAAATGGCAAGGAAATAAATATCATCGCTATACCTACGCCCAAGCGAGTAAAGGATATCTTGATTCCCAAAGGTGCAAAAAGCGAACCAATCCAGCCGTTATCGCTGTAAACTGTGGCGAGAGTTAAACCGGCAACGGAGGTAGGCAGTGCAAAAGGCAAATCGACGACTGCATCTATAATCCGTTTTAAGGGAAAGTCGTAGCGGACTAAAACCCAGGCGATCAATGTGCCGAATACTCCGTTAATTAATGCCGCAATTAATGCCGTAAAGAAGGTGACATCGTAGGCAGAAAGGGCGATCGGACTGGTGGCAATTTTCCAAAATTCGGCGGGGTTTGCTGTGCTGGCTTTCAGCAGCATTGCTGCAACTGGGAGCAATAGCATTAAGCTGAGGTAGCCTAGGGTGATGCCCCAAGGTAATGTGATTTTGCCGATCGCCCTTTTGATATTTTCGATCGGAGATTGAGGGTTACTGATTGCAGATGATCCAGCCATAAGTCAATAGTTTTGAGTTGTCAAGAATAGTGAATCTTTTAGAGCCCCGACAACTTCGGGGAAGTCGGGGATCAGGGCATTCTGTTTTTTACTGTCTAATTGAACCTTGAATTTTGTCAAAAACAGCTCCGTCAGCGAAGAATTGCTTCTCTATTTCTCCCCAACCTCCTAAGTCTTGAGCTGTAAATAGGTTTTTGACGGGCGGAAATTTTTGGGCAAATTCCGGTTCCGCCGCTACTGTCGCATCTACTGGGCGGAAGCCTGCTTTGGCAAATTCTCGCTGAGCTTCTGGGGTGTAGAGAAACTTGACAAATGCTTCGGCGACTTCGCGAGTACCGTGTTTATCAACGTTTTTATCGACAATGGCAATGGGATTGTCGATCGACACATTCACGTCGGGAATACTATAAGTCGGTTTTTCGCCTTTCTCACCTGCCAGAAGAATCTCGTTTTCGTAGTTAATTAAGGCGTCGCCTTGCCCTTGTTTGAAAAATACATCAGTGGCTTCGCGGGCATCTTTAGTCAGAATCGGGACGTTTTTGTAGACTTTGCTAGTAAAGTCTAATGCTTTGGTTTCGTCTCCTCCGGTTTTAACAACCGAGCCCCAAAGTGCGAGGAAATTCCAGCGGGCAACGCCTGATGTTTTGGGATCGGCAGTAATCACTTTTACTCCATCTTTGCTTAAATCTTCCCAGGTTTTGATGCCTTTGGGATTGCCTTCGCGGGTAACTATTGCTGCTACGGATTTGCTGACTATGCCTTCGTTGGGAACTTCTTTTTCCCACCCAGGTTGAATTAGTCCGGCTTTTTCGATTCTTTGAGTGTCGAAGGCGAGGGCGAGGTGTACGATGTCTGCTTCTAAACCGTCAATTACTGCCCGAGTTTGGGAACCGGAACCGCCGTAGCTTTGGTTGAGGGTGACGGTTTGGCCTTTTTCTTTTTGCCATTGTTCTACGAATTTGGGAATTATGGCTTCGTGGGCGGCTTTGGTGACGGCGAAGGATACTAGGGTTAATTCTACATTACCTTTGTTGGCTGCTGGGCTAGCACCGCCTGGACTGGTTGCGGGGTTGTTGGTGGTTCCCTGGCCGCAGGATGCAACGGCCAGACTTAAAGTTATTCCCACTAAAAATAGCGACACAAATCTTTTCAGCGCCGTAAATGATTGATTTGTGCTGGCTGGTGGCTGTTGCAGCCAGTGAAGGTGTTGAGTTAGGCGTTGCCACGGACTCATTATATTTATTCCTCTAGTGAAAGTACGGTTATTAGGTCGGAATACCGTAATTATGGCTGTGAAGTACGATTATAGACAAGAGCGAGTCAAAAGGCAACAAAAAAAACAAATTGGGGGAACTCAGGGTCGATCGCATATCCTGATGTCTTTTCCCTCGGTGCTTTCGAGCCAGATTTGGGGTAAAATGTAAAGTGTATAAATAGTATTATTGAGTTAAGGTGGTCAACTTGCGCGGCTGCACGATACGCCCTACGACTACCATCGGCCGATCGCCCAAATGTAATAGCCCTGCCAAGAGTCCCCGCCCCAGCGAGATATGCCTGACTCGCGCGATCGCCCTTAACTAAGAAAAAGTTTTAACTGGTATGTCCTTACCCCGCCCAGTCTCAGACACCCTAATTGAACTGTTGAAGCCTGTAGCCTCTGAATTGGGAGAAAGATTGGGAGCAAGCGCTGTCAACGAACGCTATGCAGAAATTGAGCCGTCTGGTTCTTCAGCTTTAAACCAGCAAATCAAAAAAGACCCTCGCTGGATTAAAGCACAAGTGAGATATTTGCAGCGTCAGCAGGCCAGAGAACAAGAATTAATCGCGCTCGCCGACGCAGAAGAATGGGCAAAGGAAGAACGGGCTAATCGAATTAAGGCACAAGAAGTAAGAGATAAGCGGGCAATTAGCCGGCTTTGCCGCGACTTAATGCGGGAGTTTCAATCAGAAGCAATTCGAGTGAAACTGACCGAAATTCAAACTATTTGGGACAGGGACAACTGGTTTTCTAATTTGAGCAGGCAGGAAACTGAACAGATTTTGCAGCAGCAACAGCACCGATTGCTGCTGTTAGTTGCTCCCGCAAAAATTAGCCAAGATTGCCCTGATTCGTTTCGCCACAATCTGAATATCGAGCTGCCGGCTAAGTTAAGAGCTTTTTTGAACCAGCACTACCCCCCCCATGGAGATTTGTGCCCGGTTCAGTTTTACGGAGACTATTTCAAAAAATCGATTTCTGATATTGATGTGGAGCGGTTGCAGACTGTGTTGTCTCCCGTACCGACAGCTATACTGTACAGCGATATCAGCGATTATGAAGTTAATTTTCATGTTGGTTTTTGGGGAGTCATCAATCAGAGCGTTTCTCTAGTGGCGATGCAGCCTTGGAATTGGGAAGAGGTTTATCACCAGTTGGAGGCTGAGGGGAAAGACAAAAAGCTGAGCCTGCGGATTATTAGGCAAATAATTGTGACTATTCACAAGTTATTGGCGGCTTTTTTAGCTGATTTGTATTATTTAAATATCGATTTTACTCACGAACCTCAGTTATTTAAATTAGAGGGGGAATTTGCTCAGGAATGGTTTTCTAAAGATTGGGCCCAACCGTATATTGAAACTCTTAAAGAAATTCAGGAGCAGCAGCGAATAGTCTATAAGGGAGAGATGCGGCGGCTGGCGCTGCGAGAGGCGAAAGCTAGGGCGGAACGCCAGCGTTTGGAGGAGGCTGAACTCAAACGCAGAGAGGAAGCTGAGGCGGTATCTAAGCGGGTGAAGGAATTAGCTCACAAATTAAAACATCAGAAATGGCGGTGTGTATATACGCTGCCGGGACATTCATCGTTTGTGAATTCTCTGGCGATTAGCCCTGACGGCAAAATTCTGGCTAGCGGTAGTTGGGATAAAACTATTAAGATTTGGAATTTAGAAACAGCGGAATTAATTGGCACTCTGACGGGACATTCCGATCGCGTAAATTCCGTTGCTATTAGCTATGACGGAAAAATGTTGGTCAGCGGCAGTTCGGACGAAACAATTAAGTTTTGGAATTTGCACAACGGTGATTTGCTGTGTACTTTTCCGGGACATTCTATGGAGGTAAATTCGGTGGCGATTAACCCCAAGCGCCTGGTAATTGCTAGCTGTGGCGGGGCTGATAATACGATTAAGCTTTGGAATTTGCGGAGTGGTGAGTTGCTGCGGACTTTGAGGGGTCATTCTGACAATGTGAATGCGGTGGTTTTTAGCCCGGACGGTAAAATATTGGCGAGTGGCAGTTCGGATGCGACGAGCAAGGTTTGGGATGTGGAAAGTGGCAAGTTGCTGCGGACTCTTTCGGGGTTGAATGTTGGGGTGAATTCTGTGGCGATCGCCCCAGACGGTCAGATTCTTGCTAGCGTGAGCAATGATTATACGATTAAGCTGCGGAATTTGCACACGGGCAGTTTGTTGCGGATTTTAAATACTAATTATGCGAAGGGAAAGGGTGTAACGAATTTAGGAACGAATGAGGCGCTGCATATTTTGCAGAATTATGTGAGTCGGGGCGATTCGGTTGCTATCAGTGGGGACGGTTTGACTTTGGTTAGTGGCTGCGATGATAATACGATTAATATTTGGAATTTGCAGACGGGGGAGTTGTTGAGCAGTCTGAAGGGACATTCGGGTACGGTGTACTCGGTGGCGATCGCACCTTCGGGCAATTTACTCGCCAGCGGCAGCGCGGATGAGACGATTAAGATTTGGCGCTGCGATTGACCATTTTAGATTTTAGATTTTAGATTTTAGATTTTGGGGCGAGAAACCGGGTTTCTGGGAAAATTTGGGTTGAGTGACGAGAAATATCGGAAGAAACCCGGTTTCTGAGGTGTGGATGCGCCCTGGAGGAGGCGAGAAACCGGGTTTCTGAGAAAATTTGGGTTAGTAACGAGAAATATCGGAAGAAACCCGGTTTCTGAGGTGTGGGTGCGCGCAAGACTGCTAAATTCCTCTAATTACGATTCTGCCCTTACGGGGAGGGGTTTTGGGCGAATTTGAAAAAAAGTTGGCTGGGGGGGTTGCGCTAATGGCGATAAGTTTGCTATATTAATTTTCACTGCTGGTGTAACTCAGTTGGTAGAGTAGCTGATTTGTAATCAGCCTGTCGCAAGTTCGAGTCTTGTCACCAGCTTATTTCATGAAATAAAGGCTAGATAAAACTTCTAGCCTTTATTTTTTTTTCCTCGTGGGCGATCGTCTCTTCATACGCTTGTCACCCGCCTCAGCAATTTTGATTGCTAACGTAATCTTTTTTCCAAAAATAGAAATATCTAGAGCTATATTGAATCTGGCGATCGCAAACTAGAGCGTCTGATTATCAAGTTTAATTAAATCTTAGCCACTAAAGTTAGCAAGTTATTCTACACTAACTTTGTCAGCGGTTTACCAGAGTAGTGAAATGTCCCCTTGGGTAAAAGATCCACATTCAGGAGGAGTGAAAATCCCTCCCGCAGTTCAAGAACGGGTGAAGCAGCGTATTCTAGATTATGCTGCTGCTAACTACGCTGGTAAGTACACTCGCCTAGGCATCCGCTTTCGCAGTCAGTTTTGTTACATTGATGCCTATACAGAACCTAATGTCCCCCTAGATTTTCCGAGCAAAGACCTTCGCGTATCTCGTGAAGAATATTTAGAACGAAGGCGAAATACCCCCCTTCACCTGTGTCGGCTGCGTTACTTTAGTGATGAAGAAGCTTGGGCTCTGGGTTTTTACACCTACAGCAATGAAAAATATGAGCTTTGTGTGTTCAACAATGGCAGTTTCTATGGTACTCCTGAAGAAGCCTTTGACATCTCTTCTATGTACTTGGAATAACTCAAAATGAGCGAATATCAATATTACGAATTTCAAAGCGTTGATCGACGTTTGACTCAATCCGAACAAGAAGCACTCAGCCAACTCTCTAGTCGCGCGCAAATAAGCTCTAATAGAGCTATCTTTGTTTATAACTATGGAGACTTGCCGGGCAACGAAAAACAATTATTAGTCAAATATTTCGATGCTATGTTTTACATAGCTAATTGGGGATCGTTACAGCTAATGTTTCGTTTTCCCAAAGGTTTGATTGATGTTGAACTGATGCAGAAATATTGCATTGAAGATATAGTTGAGGTTTCGGAAATTAATAATTTTGTCATTTTAGAGATTTCTATTAATGAGGAAGAAGGTTTTGATGGGTGGATAGAGGGAGAAGGAAATTTATCCTCTTTGATAGGTTTGCGCCAGGAAATTTTGCAGGGAGATTATCGTTTACTTTATTTGGCTTGGCTGAAAGGGATTACCTATCTTGATCAACTCGACGACGAAGATGAAGATGAGCGAGATGATGATGAGGAAAATGATGAGAAAAATGATGAGGAAGAAGGACTAGAGCCACCTGTTCCTCCTAATTTCGGTAAGTTATCTTCATCGTTACAGGCTTTTATCGATATTTTTGAAGTGGATGAGCATCTACTGAAAGCTGCAATCAGTGCGAGTGTTACTAAACCTTCAATTCCCGAAAGTAGCATCACAGAAGCTATCAAAAAACTTGACCGTTCTGAAGTCGATACTTTTTTACTGCGGTTACTCAAAGGAGAATCTAATCTCTCTATTGAATTGGGTAAGAAATTATCAGCAATGATAGAAGTTAAGCAAGATGAGAATCCCGGTAAACGAACAATTCGTCAGCTTTTAGCAAGCGCAGAAAAGGAAGAAAAACAGGAAGAATACAGAAGAGAACAGGAAGCTAAATCTGCACGAATCAGAGAATTAGAAGCTTTGGCTAAGCGAGAAACGGCTGCTTGGGAAGATATAGATGCTCTCATTCAAAAAGGAACTTCTAAGTCTTACGATGAAGTAGTGCCTTTACTTTTAAAACTCCGAGATTTAGCGGATTATCAAAAGCAGCAAATTAAGTTTTTAACACGGCTTCAACAACTGCATAATAAATATAGCGGTCGCTCTGGATTGAAAAGACGTTTGGTGAAGGTGGATTTAGTATAATCAAATACGCTTGGGTTAACGGTTTGTATAGCCCGGAGATCCCCCTAAATCCCCATTAAAAAGGGGGACTTTGATGCAGCTCTTGTCCCTCCCTTTTTAAGGGGGGATCTGGCTTAACTGAACCTATTGAATTTTACCTAACAAAATTATCTAACACAGTGCAGGCTTTTTTCAACCATTCAATTGTTGCTTCATCGAGTACGGGTTCCAGTTTCTCGACTACTGAAGCGTGATAGTTGTTCAACCATTGTAGTTGAGTTTTGGACAGCCGATCGCCATTTATCAATTTCCTTTCAAAGGGAATATACGTCAGCGGTTCAAATCCGTACCAAACCGTACTGTTTTTTGACGGCATTTCCCTGACAACATAGAGATTTTCGATGCGAATTCCGCCCCATCCCGGTTCGTAATATCCCGGTTCGATACTCGTTACCATTCCGGGTTCGAGGGGATATTGTACCGATTTGCTGATGCCGTTGGGGCCTTCGTGACCGGCTAAAAATGCGCCTACTCCGTGCCCGGTGCCGTGTCCGTAGTCTAGCTGTTGTTGCCATAATACCGCACGGGCGATCGCATCTAATTGCGAACCAGTTGTACCTTTGGGAAATTGCTGCATTGCACAGTTGATGTGCGCGATTAACACTGTTGTATAGTGTTCTATTTGCTGCGCCGTCGGTTCCCCGACAATCATGGTTCTGGTGTCGTCCGTTGTGCCTGCTAAATACTGTGATCCTGAGTCCAGGAGCAGCAATTCTCCGGGTTTTAACGTGATTTCGGGGCTGGGAGTGCCGTAATGTACGATCGAGCTATTTGCACCCGCACCGGCGATCGTTCTAAACGTTAAAGTCTGAAAATCTGTTTCTTGCTGATAAAAATTTTCGATGCTTTCTTTAACATCAAACTCAGTCAAAACCTTACCATTTTCTAGCTGTTCTGTCAACCACTTTAAAGTAAAAACTTTTGCTCGACTTGCTTTGAAATTGGCTGATTTCATTTGCTCGATTTCTACGGGATTTTTGCGAGCTTTCATCCCTTCTACCGGATGCGTCTCAAAAATTATTTCGATGTTGTAAAACTGCGCTTCTTGCTGGTTTAAGATTAACTGGTACGTGCCTGCTGTGCTGTGTTTCGGGTCTAAAAGTACCCGAACTTTATTTGGCAAATTTACGCAAGTTTCTAATGTATGCGGATAGTCTGCGTAGGGAAGCAAAGTTACATCCGCCCGCAATTCTTGCTTGATTTCTAGTGGAATTCGTTCGGGATTTGTAAACAAAAACGCTGAATCTGTGGTGACAATGGCATAGGATATGAAAATGGGAATGTGGGGAATATCCGAGCCTCGGAGATTGAACAGCCACGCTATTTGATTCAGGTTGGTAATCGGAAGCACATCGATATTGGCGAGTTGCATCGCTTCCCTGACTCTGGCTAATTTTTCGGCGGCGGTTTCTCCTGTCAGGGATACAGGTAAGCTAAATATGGGCTCTGCATCAATCGCGGGTAAAGTCTCTGCCGTTTTCCAAGGATTTTGCGATCGAACTTTGTCTGTCAAATTCTCCGGGATTGGTATGAGATCAATCTCTGCATTCGCGAATTTTTTTACCCAATTTTGATATTGCTCTGTCGCTACAGTAAACGGGTCAAAACCCAGGCGAATTTTCGTTGATTTTTCGGCCGATTCTACAGCCAGTTTTTCTAAAGTTTCAATTAAGGTTAAATTTCCTTCTAACCCGACTTTCGATATTTCGATGAGTGCAGGATCTACTTGCAATTCAGCTTGTTCGTAATAGCGGGAATCCACAAACAACCAAGCGGAATCTTTACCAACCAACAAATCGCCGGCGGAACCCGTAAAACCGCAAATCCAAGCTCGCCGTTGCTTCGCTGCTGGAACTGATAAATTTAAGTGTTCGTCAACCGCTGGGATGTAATAGCAATCTAATTCAGAATCTGCCATCAAATCGCGCAAGTCTGCCAGTTTGGCAGCGCAGGTATCTTGGATATTTGTATTTGCTTTTAAATTAGTGGCAACCATGTTGAATCTTCCTATTTTACTTGTTTAAAATTGTCTTCAAACCTTTAACTAATCTCCTAATACCTGCGGTGGCGGTTGCTTTTTCCAAAGCACCGTAAGCAACCCGTAAATAGCAGCCACTATCCATGCCGAAGGTTGTACCGGGAAGCACTGCTACGTGATATTCGCGAATTAATTGTTCTACTAATTCCATTGTATCGATTTCAGTATCAACTTTCAAGAAAAAGTAGAATGCTCCGCAGGCTGGGGAAATTGTACACAGATTTTGGATTGTATTGAGTTCATCTAATACGAGTTGTCGCACAGATGCGATCGCCCTTACATAATTATCGCAGTAACCTCTACCAACTTGCAAGGCTCCCAGCGCTGCATATTGAGAAATTACTGGGGGACAAATTAAGATTGTATCTTGAATTTTTCTGACTGAAACGAGCAACTGTTCTGGGATTACCATATACCCGATGCGCCAACTCGCAAAACCGTAGGCTTTGGAGAGGCTAAACAGAGAAATTGTATGTTCGCTGCTGTGGGGAAAAGCGGCGGGCGAACAGTGTTTGACGCCGTTATAAGTAAAATATTCGTAAGCTTCATCGCTGATGTGATATATGTTGTGCTGGCGGCAAATTTCGTTGACTTCCCGAAGTGCTTCGGCTGAATAAACAACACCAGTGGGATTGTTTGGTGAAATCGTAACTATGGCTCGCGTTTTCTCGGTAATTGCTTTTTTAATAGCATCGATATTAAGTTGATAGTTGGCGTTGGTTTCTACTATCACTGGTCGGCAATTTGCCATGATTGCCGCCATTTCGTGGTTGAAGTAATAAGGCGATTGGATGATAATTTCGTCTCCCGCCGAGGTGATGGCGAGAATGGCGTTGGTAAATCCCATGTTGCTGCCGGCGGTGACAACAATGCAGTTTTTATTGTTAATTTCTATGCCATTATCTGTTTTGAGTTTGGCTGCGATTGCATCTTGTAATTGTGGAATTCCTTCCACGGCTTTGTATTTGTGATTGTCGGGGTTTGCGAGGAATTCGGGGATTTTGTTAAAGGATTCTTGGGGCGGATTGTAGTAAACTACGCCTTGTCCTAATGATATTGTTCCCGGATTTTGCCGGATTAG
>Ga0105045_10001635_pt1 | contig 18459 bp, 18 predicted proteins | sample MAT02_FD_78089 | JGI IMG/M metagenome (GOLD analysis project Ga0105045, IMG submission 78089) | Freshwater microbial communities from Lake Fryxell liftoff mats and glacier meltwater in Antarctica - MAT-02 (megahit assembly) | ecosystem: Environmental > Aquatic > Freshwater > Ice > Liftoff... | reverse complement strand
CGGTCACGCCGTGCACCGCTCCGTTGCCCAGGCTCGGCAGGACGAGCCCGCTTCCGAGGGCCAGCAGGATGCTGGCCGGCAGCACCTGGCCCAGGTACGAGCCGTCCGCGGACAGCCGCGTGAACAGGAGCGCTCCGGTCGCGGCCAGCAGCAGGCCCGTCGTCATGACCGGCCGGAGCCCCACGTTGGGGATCAGCTTGGTGGCCAAGCCCATCCCCACTCCCACCGCGACGCCAAAAGGAAGGAAGCAGAGACCGCTGCGCAGGGGCCCGAACCCGAGCACGCCCTGCAGGTAGAGCGTGGTGACGAGGAACTGCGCGAAGAAGACGATCGAGAGCGCACTGGCCGGACCGGCTCAGCCTCGTCCGCGACGGCTTCGCCACCTTCGGGCAGATGCCGCACCACGAGCCCACCGGAGACCTTCGCGCCGATCTCATCGGTGAGCTGACGTCGTTCCGCGCCGCCATGACGGACCACCGCCTCGACCGTGCTCTCGCCGTCCTGGCCGAACGCGCCGGGCCCGTCCCTGAGCTCATCGAGCTGCGCAACGCCTTCGTCGAGGACGGGGAACGGCCGATGCGCCGCACCCTCGAGACAGTCCTCAGCGGCAGCCGCCTCGAGACAGTCACCGCCATGCTCTGCGGAGCGATAGTCCATCCCGTCCTGCTGCGGGGTCACAGCCCCACCGACGAAGAGATCACCACAGTCGTCGGCGCCCTCCTCAACGGCCTGCCCGAGGCCCGACAGCGGAACCCTCCCCGGTCGGCCCGTGGACACCGAGGAGACCCATGAGCGTCGGCAGCTCCCCCGGCTTGACAGACCGTTCCTTCCGCTTCCTGGCCGACCTCGATGCGAACAACGACGCCACGTGGTTCAACGCGAACAAGGCCCTGTTCCAGGAGACGCTCCAGGAGCCGTTCGCCCGGCTGCTGGATGAGCTCTCCACCCGCCTGGCTGACAGCGAGGTCCCGCTCAAGGGTTCGCGCACGACCATGTTCCGGATGAACCGCGACGTCCGCTTCAGCGCAGACAAGAGCCCCTACAAGACCGCCGTCTCCGGACTTCTCACCCCCTCGGGCACCAAGGCCGAGGACGCCGGACTGGTCTACCTGCACCTGGGTGCCGACGGCGGCTTCGTGGCCGCCGGGCTGCACAGTCCCACCCCCAAGCGGCTCGGCCCCGTCCGGGACCGCATCCTCGACGCGCTGGAGGAGTTCGACGCCGTCGTGCAGCACCTGAACGACGCCCACCTGGACCTGGACCTGGACACCGGCGGCTCACTCAAGACCATGCCTCGCGGGTACGCCGAGCACTCCCAGCACCGACTGGCCTGGGCGCTCCGACTGTCCGCCCTCATCACCCAGCAGCGCCTGCCGAAGTCGGCGTGGACGAACGGGGACATCGTCGACCGGGTCGAACGCGTCACCCTGGCCGCCGGACCGCTACTGGCCTTCGTCCGCCCCACCGCACCACCGACGCCCACGTAGAGCGAGGCTGGGTAGCAAGCCGCCCCGAGAGATCAGCGGTCGGCCGCTGATACCTCGGCTCCGCAGGGCAGACGGACCTCGAACCGGCAGCCGCGGGCGGTGTTCGTCACCGTGATGCGGCCGGCGGCGGCCCGAACGAGCTCGTGGACGACGGTCAGGCCCAGACCCGCGCCGGAGCTTCCCGGCGTCCTGGCTCGCTGCCCGCGCCAGCCGGCCTCGAACAGGTGCACCAGGTCGGCTTCCGGGATACCTCCGCAGGAGTCGTCGACCCTGACACCGACCGTCCCACCGGTCCCGCCGTGCATCAGGCCGCCGGTGCCGCGGTCCTCGTCGAGCACGCTCACCTCGACCCGTCCGCCGCCCTGCACCGCGTTCACCAGCAGGTTGAGGAGGACGCGGTGCAGCGAGACCGGGTCGACGCGGGACGTCGGCGCCATCCTGCTCTCATCCACCAGCCGGTCCTCGGCGATGTGGATCACCGCCCCCCGTTCGGCGGCGAGGGGCGACACCAGGAGGACTGCCTGCTCGACCGCGTCCTGCAGCCGCACGTCCTGCGGGTGCTGCGGGGTCAGGCCCGCCTGCAACCGGGCCAGCTCGAACAGGTCGTCGACCATCGTCGCGGTGCGGTCGACCTCGTCCCGGATGCGACGCAGGTAGTCGTCGGAGTCGACGGCCACACCGTCCTCCAGCGCCTCCGCCATAGCCCTGATGCCGGCCAGCGGGGTGCGAAGGTCGTGGGTGAGGGCCGCCACCAGCTGCCGTCGAGCCCGCTCGGATTGATCGCTCGCCGCCCTGGCGATCCGTTCGCGCGCGACCCCGTCCTCCAGTCGCCGGACCCGTCGCGCGAGCAGGACCGCCGTGAGCAGGCCGACGACGGCCCCGCCGGCGCACGCCGCCAGCATCAGCCAGGTCTGCTCGACGGTGAGGTACATCGCCTGCGTGGACACGACCACGGACGCCACGACCGCCGCTATCGCCGCAGCGGGTGGCACCATCACCGCCAGGCGCAGGGACCGGGCCCGGCGGGCGGCTCCCCAGCCGACCGCTCCGACCACCGCGCCCCCCGCCGCTCCCGCCCCGAAGGCCAGCAGGAGGGCGGTCACGGGGGTCACCCGGCGCCCACGGGGGCATCCCAGCGGTACCCGACGCCCCAGACGGTCGTCAGGAGCACCGGTCGAGCCGGCTCGACCTCGATCTTGTGCCGCAGCCGTCGCACGTGGACCGTCACGGTCGACTGGTCCCCGAAGTCCCAGCCCCAGACCTGGCTGAGCAGGTCTTCGCGCGTGAAGGCCCGGGCGGGGTGGTGCAGCAGGTGCAGCAGCAGGTCGAACTCGCGAACCGTGAGTACGACGGGCCGGCCGTTGACGCTGACCGACCGGGCCGTGGCGTCGACCTCCAGGTCCCCGCTCAGCAGCCGCGCGGATGAGCCGTCAGCGACGGGGGCAGCAGCGGCAGACCGGCGCAGGATCGACGCCACCCGGAGCACGAGCTCGCGGTTGCTGAACGGCTTGCTGATGTAGTCGTCGGCGCCGACCTCCAGACCGAGCACCCTGTCGATCTGAGCTCCGAGGGCGGTGAGCATCACGACGGGAACGTCGCTGACCTGCCGGAGCCTGCGGCACACCTCGATGCCGTCCAGACCGGGAAGCATGACGTCCAGCACGACGAGGTCGGGCGGGCCGCCGTCGGTGTCCGCGGCGGCCAGCCTCAAGCCGGTCACACCGTCGTGGGCGACGGTCACCGCATGACCCTCCCGGAGCAGGTACTGCCTGACGACCTCGGCGACGGTGCGGTCGTCGTCGACGACCAGCAGGCGCGACATGCCTCAGGGTAGGACCGGCACAGCCACAGCGGGGCTGCGCACAGACCTGCCGTCCTTACCGATCGGTGACGTCCGGCAGATGCCGACCGACGCCGCGGGACCAGGCCCCCCCCGGTGGAGACGCCGCCCGAGCGTCGCGACCCGCCGTCACGAGCCGTTGTCCGTCCCGGCGAGCAGGAACGGCGAGCGGTGGACCCACTCCTGGGAGCCGAGCAGAGCCACCATGGCCGCGGCGACGTCAGCCTTGCTGACCGGTGCGGCGCGCAACCCCGGGGCCCGATCGCTCAGGTGCCAGGCCCCGGTCCCGTCGGCCTCGCTCAACCGGGGCGGGCGGACCTCGGTCCACGACAGCCCGCTGGCGGCCAGGACGTCGTGCTCGCTCTGCTTGTCCTTCACCAGGTCCCGCGCGAACGTTCGCGTCAGGGCGGACACGAACCGCGCGCCGGCGCCCTTGACGTCGCCCGGCAACGTCACCCCGGCGCCGGACACGGACACGAGGCGACCGACGCCCTGCTCTTCCGCCGCCAGCACCACGTGCGGCATGCTCGCCCGGCCGACGTCCCCGCCGGACCGCCTGGTCACCCCGACGCACCACAGCACCCCACCCGCTCCCTCCAGGACGGCCCGGGCCGCTTTGGGGTCGCGGACGTCGCCTGACACGGCGCGCACCCCCGCCGGGACGACCGGGGCTGTCCGTGCGACCGCCACCACCTCATGGCCCGCCCCGGCAGCGGCCAGCACAGCCCTTCTCCCCACCCCGCCCCCTGCTCCCATCACGACGATCCTCATCCCATCCTCCTTCGCGACGCTCCACTGTTGTCAGGTACCTTGACACAATGCCACACCCGCCGCTCGCCCTGGTGCTCCTGCACGCCAGTCGCTGGTTCGACAGCCAGCTCCTGCATCAGCTGCAGCAGCGCGGCTGGCCACGCCTCGGCCCGGCTCAATCCCTGGTCTTCGCCCACCTCCGGGACGCGGGCGTCTCGCCCTCGGCGCTCGCGCGCAGCATGGGCACGAGCCGGCAGGCCGCGCACGAGCTGGTGGGCGGACTGCACCGGTTGGGACTGCTGGAGGTCGTCGCGGACCCCGCCCGGCGCGGCGGCAGGCTGGTCGTGCTGACGGCGACCGGTCGTGCGCTGGCACGTGACGCCCGAGAGGTGCTCGCAGCCCTGGAGGTGCCTCTGGGCATGGAGCGGGTGGAGGCGCTGCACGAGCTGCTCGGCGCACTCGGCACGCCTGGTGCGCCCGGTTCGTTCGACCGCGCAGGCACCGCCACGGGCGGCGAGCAACGGGGGACGTGAGATGAGCCGCGGGCATGAGGACCATGCCCTCAGGAGCGCATGCTGAACTGCCGAGGAACGAGCATCGGTCTTCTCGGCGAAGGGGCTCGCGAACGCTCTGAGGTGGGTCGTCAGGTCGTCGATGTCAGGGCGGAGGCTCCCGGTCAGGGTGGATCTCGGCCCGATCGAGCACGAAACGCAGCAGGTGCAGGCAGCTCGTCACCGTACGGGCCCGCACCTGCGCTCGGCTGCCGCGAAGTCGGAGCTCGCGGTGCTCGGTGCCGTCCGGTGCGTCGAGGGCGACGTGGACGAGTCCGACCGGTTTGCCCGGGCGGGCCCCGCCAGGACCGGCTATCCCGGTGACCGACAGCGCGAGCGTGGTGCCGAGCCGGGCGCGAGCACCCTGCGCCATGGCGACCGCCACCTGCTCGCTCACGGCGCCGTGGCTGGCCAACAGCTCGGCCGGGACCCCGAGCTCGGACGTCTTGACCTCGTCGGCGTAGGTGATGAACCCACCGACGAGGTAGTCGGAGGAGCCCGGCAGATCAGCGAGGCGACCGGCCAGCAGCCCGCCGGTGCAGGACTCCGCGGTAGCCAGGGTCCACCCCCGCGAGCGCAGCCCCGCGGCGACGACCTCGTCCAGCGACGAGCCGTCGGTGCTGTAGACGGCCTCACCGAACCGGTCGACCATCGAGCCGAGCAGCCGTGCGTAGGCAGCGTCCGCGTCGGGCCGGAACCGGCTGACCACCTCGAGGTCACCGTCGCGCAGGCATGTCGTCACCTCCAGCCCCTGGTCTTCGAGCGGGCCGTGGTCGGACTCGTGCTGGCGCAGCAGGTCGGCGAGCTCGGCCTCGGGGGTGCCGGTGGCTCGGATCGTCTCCTGCCTCAGCGCCACGGACGTGTCGAGCTGCAGGGCCGTGGCGACGAGGGGGTCGGACAGGGCGGCGGCCCACATGGCCTGCAGCTCCTGGGGCGGCCCGGGGAGCACGAGCACCGGCGGCGCCTGACCGTCGCCCGGCACGACGAGCCCGGGCGCGGTTCCGACTGGCTCGAGCACGTGCGCGCCGGCCGGCACGAGGGCCTGCTTGCGGGTGCCCGACGCCATCCCGGGCGACTCTGCGCTCCACCCTCGCGCGGCGGACAGCCGGGCGACGACAGCCGCGATACGCGCCTGCAACGCCGGCTCGACGGCCGTGGGGCGGTCGAGGACGTCGGCGACCACCTGCACCGTCAGGTCGTCAGCGGTGGGGCCCAGGCCGCCGGTGGTGACGACGAGATCGTGACCCGCACGCAGGAAACGCAGCGCCGCGGCCAGGTCCTCTGGGCGGTCACCGACGACGGTCACCACACCGATGTCCACCCCGAGCCCCCGCAGGCGCTCGGCCAGCCACGGGCCGTTGGCGTCGGGCACGCGGCCCGTGAGCACCTCGGTGCCCGTGACCAGGACTGCTGCGCGAGCACTCATGCGCCGATGGTCCTACGGTTCATCGTCGTCGCGCGACGGAAGAGGGGCTCCTGCACGAACAGGTGACAGTCGGTCTCAGGCGGCAAGTCCGAACTGAGGGCGTTTTTGGGCGAGCACGACCTCGTGCTCGGCGCGCAGCAGGTAGCGCGACACGACCGCTGAAGCCGCGTCGACCATGCCGTGACGAAACGGTGACAGCGGGCCCTGGCACCTCCCCTGGAGGTGGTCGGCACGCGAGGCTGCGAACATGCTGATCACCCGTGGACCGCTGTTGGCCGCCGGCGCGGTCCTGGCGACGACCGCGCTCGGCCTCGCCCTGTACCTGTTCCAGCCTTGGACGCTGCTCGTGGATGAGCAGGTCTCCGACGCCCTGCCCGTCGTCGCCTCGTCGACGTCCTCGGAGCAGTCCGAGGCGTCCGAAGCACCGTCTCCTCCGGCCTCGCCGGAACCGTCATCACCTGTCTACGCGGATGGCGGGACAGGCCGGGCTTTCGGTGGCGAACACACGGCCAGCCCTGCTCCGTCGGTCGAGACGGCCGCTGCTGTACCGGCTGGTCCGGTCGAGCTGGCCCGCGGGGACCTGATCAGCCACGAGCACACCACCGAGGGCACCGCCCGGGTCCTTCTGCTGGCCGACGGCAGCAGGGTGCTCCGGCTGGAGGGCCTGGACACCTCCAACGGCCCGGACCTGAAGGTATGGCTGACTGACGCCCCGGTGCTGGAGGGCCGCGCTGGGTGGTTCGTGTTCGACGACGGCGCATTCGTCGACCTGGGCGAGCTGCGCGGCAACCAGGGCGACGCCAACTACGGGATCCCACCCGACGTCGATCTCGAGGTTCTGACCAGCATCAGCATCTGGTGCGAGCGCTTCGCGGTCTCCTTCGGCGCCGCGGAACTCGCCTGAGCCACGGGCCGGGCCCGGCCGGGCCTGTGACTCTCGTCGGCGGACCCCGCTGCCGGCAGGTCGGAGGTCATGGCTTCGTAGGGTCCTTCTGACCCGGGCGGTGACACCATTTTCGTGGAGGTCGAACCATGCCCGGCCGGGTTGAGGTGAGGCCGAGGTGTGTGCCTGACAAGCGGATGACGCGAGGGCGCGGGCCCGGTCGACACAGTGGGGCGAGCGTTGATCACGGGGCTGGTGCACGCCTCCACCCGTCCGACCACCGCCTCGCCACTCGAATGAGGCGACGTGACGGTGCCCCGGCCGACAGGCGGCCGGGGCACCGGGCGTGCTAGCGGTGCGTCGTGACGATCAGGGGGTGTACTCCAGGATGTACAGGCCCTTGTCGCGGTCGGACAGGGCGACGTACTCGACCCCGTCCCGCTCGAAGACCTCGACACCCCAGAAGTTGTTGCCGCCCTCGTCGATGAACGCGGCGACCTCGATGATCTGCCCACCGCTCACGTCGATGACCCGCAGGCCGCCGGCGTAGTAGGACAGGTAGGCCAGGCCCGCGTCCTGCCCGGACGTCGCCACCTCGTGGACCGACAGGTCCCCGAAGCCCTCGGCGAAGGCCGGGTCGCGGGACTCGGGGATCGCGTAGGTGTCCAGCTCGTCCATCGACCCGGCGTCGAACAGGCGCACCGGGCCCCAGCCGTCGAAGTACGACGAGAAGGACAGGCTGTCGCCGAGGGCGCCGAGCTTGATGCCCGACGGCTGCGACCCGTCACCGGCGAGGCAGGCCGCCTCGTCGTACGACTGGCCGAACAGGGCGAAGCCCTGCGAGCGGGGCGCGACGCCGAACGTGGGCAGGTCACCCTCGACCGACATACCGAGCGAGGCCTCGCAGCCGTCCGCGCCTTCACGGTTGAAGATGAGGATCGCGTCGTAGCCGCCGGCGGCGACCACGTTCGTCACCTTGTCGGTGAAGGCGCACACGCCGCGCTCGACGACAGCGATGTACGGGCCGCCACCGGTCGGAGCCGCGGTCGTCTCGGCCGGGGTGCAGGCCCGGCCGGCGAACACGGCCGTGCCCGTGATCTCCTGGCCGTCAGCCAGAGGCGTGGTGTCGCTGCCCGGGGAGGCGCTGAGCGACGCTCCGGTCGTGGTGTTGGTGGCGGTCAGCGCGAAGGGTGAGAAGTCCTCGTCGGCGCCGATGACGTACTGGTCGTCGAGGGTGAACTCCGCCTGGTGGGCGTTGCCCTCAGGGGCGACTCCGGTCTCGAGCACGCCGTCGCCGTCCAGGTACACGCCGATGCTGTCCTCGGGCAGGTCGAAGTCGCTGTCGGCGAGCACGACGGGGTTGACCGGGTCGCTGACGTCGAGCTTGACGTAACCGGCATCCCAGTACGAGGCGATCATGATCTGCTTGCCGTCGACCTCCTTGACGACCATGTCGTGCAGGAACACCTCGTCGAGGTCGGCGCTGCGCTGGTATATACCCTCGGACAGGGCGACCAGGTCGTGCTCGGCCACGAGGACCGGCTTGCGGGGGTTGGTGATGTCGACGATGTCGACGTCCTCGACCTCCTCGTTGTCGACCATCACCGCGTACGCCTTCGCGCCGTCCTGCCAGGCGAAGACGCTGTGGACCTGGTTCGCGAACTTCTTGCGGTTGTTGGCCGCGGTGCCGGTCGCGTCGGTGTAGTCGCCGAAGCCGACCGCGAGCTTCTGCGGGTCTCGGGGGTTGGTGACGTCGTACATGTTGATGCCGCCGAAACCGACACCCGGCTTGCAGATCTCGTTGTTGGTCAGCAGCACGTCGCCGGTGAACGCCTTGGTGGCGAGCGAGACGACCTGCGCCCCCTCCCCCGGGTAGCTACCCTCCTTGGACTGGATGAACCCGACCTCGACCGGGTTGGCCAGGTCAGCCATGTCGACGACGTGGACGCCGTTGCGACCGCAGTTGCCCGCTCCGCCCCAGGAGTTCAGGTACGCGTAGCCCTCGTGGACCGCGAGGTCGGCGATACCGCCTTCGGTCACCTTGCTCATGGTCGTCTCACTGATCACCTCCAGGCTGTCGGAGATCCGTGCGCCGAGGTGGCCGTCCACGCCGTCGTGCTGCGCCTCGTGGGCGTGGGTGTCCTTGGCGTTGTCGTACGCGCCGTCGCTGATGAGGACGTTCGCGTTGTGAGCAGCGGCACCGGTGCTGAGCAGCAGGACCGTCGCCGCGGCGAACGCGGTCCCGGTGGATGCTGTCGTGAGGCGTCTGGTCATGAGCCTTCCCAGGGTCTGGAGGATGATGGAGGAGTTGCACCACAGCCCCGAGCCGATGGCACGCAGGCGTCATCCGACCCGCGTCCGGGAGGCCAGTCAAGGCCGGCGAGGTAACGATCCTCACGGAGTCCTGTCGCGGCACCCCGCTGTCGCTCCCTGTGCGACGACCAGCACGCGCGGTGGTGCTTTGCGTCGTCTGACCTGGACGGACGGCGATAGCGTCGGCCCCATGGCGGACCGGTGGGAGCAGGCGGCGGCACGCCAGGACTGGATGGCTGCGCACCGACACGCCCTGCACCAGGAGCCTGAGGTCGGCCTCGACCTCCCGGACACCCACGGGTACATCACCGAGGCGCTGCGCGAGCTCGGCCTGGCGCCGGAGGTCCACCCGGGCGCCGGGGTCACCGTCGACATCCCTGGTCTCACCATGGGGCGGCCCGTGGTGCTTCGCGCCGACATGGACGCGCTGCCCGTCACCGAGCCCAGCGGGGTGGACCACCGCTCACACCGCGAGGGCGCGATGCACGCCTGCGGCCACGACCTGCACATGGCGATGCTGCTGGGGGCCGCCGCCTGCTTGGTCGAGGCAGCGCCGGCCAGGCACACGGTGCTGGTCTTCCAGCCGGGTGAGGAGACCGACCGTGGCGCGGTGCCGACGCTCAGGCAGCACGCCTCCCTGGTTCTCGACGAAGCCGAGGCCTTCGCGATCCACGTCCATTCGACCTGGCCGGCCCACACCGTTCACCTGCGTGCCGGCACCTTCATGGCCTTCGGCGACTGGTTCCGCGTCGACTACCGCGGACCCGGAGGCCACGCCAGCCAGCCGCACGTGGCCGGCAACCCCGTCACGGCGGCCAGCGAGCTGGTCGGCAGGCTTCGAGCCTTCGTCGCCGAGCTGGCTCGCGAGGAGCACCTGGTCGCGACCGTCACGGAGTCGCTGATCGGCAACACCGTCAACGTGATCCCCACCGACGGCCGGCTGCGTGGCACGACGCGGTCACTCTCGCCGGAGAAGCGCGATGCCCTGCACGCCGAGCTGGAGCACCTGGCGCTCCTCACGGCCGCAGAGGTCGGCATCGAGGCGCGGGTGGCGATCACCGAGGGCTACCCGGCCGTGGTCAACGACGCGGGTTACGTCGACCGCATCCGGGCCGCAGTCGGGGGTCGAGCCGAGGTCGTGAAGATGACCGATCCGTCGATGGTGATCGAGGACTTCGCCTACTTCCTCCAGCGGTGGCCGGGTGCGATGGTCTACGTCGGCGCGCAGGTCCCGGGGCACGACGCGTTCAACCACGCCGCGGGCGCCGTCTTCGACGAGGCGGTCCTGCAGACCGGCGCAGCCCTGCACCTCCTCGCCGCCGACGGCCTGCCAGGGGCCTGAGAAGACCCCTGGCAGGCGTAGTCGCTCCCCGGTGTCAGGTGGACCAGAGCCCGGCGAGGTCGGCTCGCACGCGCGCACCGGGGTGGGCAGTGCTGGCCGCGGCCAGGGCGTTGGCGCGGCGCACCGCCTCGAGCAGCGCGGCCCCACCGGCCAGCTGCTGCGCCAGGCAGCCGCAGAAGACGTCCCCGGCTCCGCTGGCGTCCCGAGTCGCGGTCGGGACACCGGGTACGGCGACCGGCGCCGCGCCCTTCTCGAAGCACAGCGCACCGTCGGATCCGAGAGTCACCACGACGTCGCCGTGGTGGTCGAGCGCGACGACGCAGGCGATGACCTCGCTGATGTCGGTCGGCTCCGGGCGACCGACCAGTCGCCCGAGCTCGCTGCGGTTGGGCACCAGCACGTCCACCAGGGGGAGCACGTCGCGGACCGGCCCGGGGTCGGCCGGCATGGGTGCAGGATTGAGCACCACCACAGCCCCCGAGGCGGCCCGGGCGGTCGCCTTCACGACGTCCAAGGGCACCTCGAGCTGCAGGAGAAGCACTGCGGGCTTGGCCGCAGACACGGCCGTCGCCGCCTCCTGGGCGGTCAGCGAGGCGTTGGCGCCCGCGTCCACGACGATCGTGTTCTCCCCGTCGGCGTCGACGGTGATGACTGCGATGCCAGTGCCGTCCTCGGCCCGCCGCGCAACCGCAGCGAGGTCGACGTCGAGATCACGCAGCGCGGCCAGCGACCTCTCACCGGGCTCATCGGCACCCACGGCGCCGATCATGGCGACCCGCGCGCCGCAGACCGCGGCGGCGGCGGCCTGGTTGGCCCCCTTGCCGCCGGGCGAGGTGAGCCGCCCGCCCTCGGTGAGGCTCGTCTCCCCCGGAGCCGGGAGCGTGGCGACGGTGAGGGTCGTGTCCTCGTTGAGTGAACCGACCACGCAGACCAGACCGGCGGGGTCGGTCATGCCGAACCTAGGCGGTCCAGCGCGGCCAGGACGAGGTCCCAGTAGCGCGCGGCGTCCAGCTCCAGGGCGACCTCGACGTTGGGCTCGTGCCCGGGTAGGCGGTGGAAGAGATCGACCACCGTGGTCCCGCGGGTCCACGTCCCGTCGAGCTCGACGGCCACGAAGCAGCTGCGCCAGCCGATCACGTCAGGATCCAGCAACGGCGCGATGGTGCACGGGTCGTGCACGGGGGGCGACGAGAACTCCCAGATCCGCTCGTAGGAGTCGCCGAAGAAGCCCATCCATGCTGCGCAGGTGCGCCCGACCCCGTGAGGCATCGCCGACATCCGCTCGACGACCTCGGGGGTGGCCAAGGCTTGGTGGGTCAGGTTGAGCCCGACCATCCGCAGGGGCACACCCGAGCGGAGCACGACGTCGAGCGCCTCGGGGTCGGCGAAGGTGTTGAACTCTGCGGTCGGCGTGTGGTTGCCGCGCTCGGTGGAGCCGCCCATGAAGATGATCTCGCGGATCCGTGCGGTGAGGTCCGGCTGCGCGGCGAGCAGCTCGCCGAGGTTGGTCATCGGTCCGGTCACCACGACGGTCACCGGCTCCGGCGCCTCGACGAGGCAGCGAGCCAGGAACTCGGTGGCCGTCTCGTCGACCGGCGCGACGGTGGGCTCGGGCAGGTCCGGTCCGTCGAGGCCGCTGGCCCCGTGCACGTAGTTGCCCAGCGCCAGCTCCCCGCGCATGGGAGCGGACGCGCCCACGGCGACCGGCACGTCCTCGCGGCCTACCAGCGCCAGCACCCTCTGTGCGTTGCGGGTGGCGTCCTCGACAGCGCAGTTGCCGAAGCAGGTGGTGATACCGAGCAGGCGTACACCTGGCGAACCGAGCGCGAGCAGGATGGCGACGGCGTCGTCGTGCCCCGGGTCGCAGTCGAGCAGGACGGGTACGGGGGCGTCGGCGTTCATCGTGCGATCAGCCAGCGCAGCATCCCGCCGACGAGCGGGGCGAAGCCTGCCCAGGCCAGGAAGTCCTGGGGGCACCAGTGGGGGCCGATGTCGGAGGTCCACACCAGAGACCGGCCCTCCCCCACCTCTCGGGTGGCGACGAGCACGTCACCGCCCACGGTCGCGACGACGGTGGCGTCCTGGTGGGGCCGGACCAGGTTGTAGCCGAGCAGGGTCGGCGCGGAGTCGACCAGCTCGCCCCAGCCGGCGGCCGCGGGGTGGGCGGCCTCGGTGACGGCGACCGAGACGCCTTGGGGCGCTTCTACCCGGTCGTCCGACGCGAGCATCGTCACTGGCAGCACGTCCGCCACGGCGGTCCGGGCGAAGTTGGCCCGGGCCTGGAAGCCGGTAAAGCTGAGATATCCCCCCGCCATCATCAGACCGCCGCCGCCGCGGGTCCACTCCGCCAGCGCGAGCAGCGCGTTGTCGACGCGACGCCCCTCGAGAAACACCTCCGGCGGCAGCAGGAAGCTGTTGGCGCCGATGTCGGAGAGGATGACAGCGTCGTACGCGGACAGCGCCTCGACGGTTCGGGGGAAGGAGCCCGGCACGTCATGGGCGTACATCTGCTCGATCTCCAGGCCCTCGCTGGCGGCAGCCGCGATGAACGCGTCCGCCCCGGTGTGGAACGTGGTGCTCGAGAACTGGTCGAAGCCCTTGACGTGGGTGGCGGTCGAGATCCAGCTCTCGCCGGCCAGCAGGACGCGGGTCACGGTGTCTCCTCGGTGAGGTGGTTGCTGCTGCTGCTGAACAGGCAGCGCGGGTTGTCGGTCATCAGAGCCAGTACCTGCGCCTCGTCCAGGCCGTGACGGCGTAGACGGGGGGCGAAGTACTGGAGAACGTGGGCGTAGCCCGGTCCGCCGTGACGGCGCAGCAGCGACTTGACGAAGACGTCCTGGCTCAGCAGCAGCTGGCCCGCGTAGCCGAGGCGGACCAGGCGAGCGAGGTGGGTGGCGTTCTGCTCGTCGGAGGGGCACTGCACGGCCTGGTCGGCGTAGTAGACCTCCATGCCGAGCATGTCGTACTGGACCCAGGCTCCGCGGTCCATGGCCGCACGCTGATAGTCCAGGTCCTCGCCCGAGGGACCCATGTGGCACAGCACGACCTTGCTGGGGTCCGCCCCCGCGCTCTCGACGTGGTCCAGGACGGTGCCCGCGAGGCGGAGCCAACCGGGCAGGTGGACCTGCACCGGCAGCCCGGTCTCGACCTGGGCCGCCAAGGCACCGCGCAGGCTGACCTGCTCGGCCGGGGTGAAGTCGGCGCTGACACCGATCTCCCCGATGATCCCGGGCCGCACACCGTCCTGGCCGTCACGGAGGTCCGCCAGGATGCGGTCGGTCACGCCGTCGGCCCCGAGAGTCATGACGTCCACCGGGTGGGAGGCCTCGAGGTAGAAACCGGTCCCCGCCACGACGTGGATGCCGGTGCGCTCGGAGAGACGCCTGAGCCCGGCGAGGTCGCGGCCGATCCCCCACCCGGTGGTCTCGACGACGGTGCGCCCGCCCAGCGCAGCAAACCGGTCGAGCTCGTCGCAGGCCGCGCCGACGTCGTCCAGGGCGAGGTTGGCGCGGTTGCCGAAGGGGTCCTGGCGCAGGTCCCAGATGAGCCCCTCGCTGATGGGGGCGTCTGCGAACTCATCCGGGTCCAGGCTGGTGGACGCGCTGCGCGTCCACCAGGAGGAGACGTCGTTCAGCAGGTGCTCGTGGCTCAGGGTGATCCCGAGGTCGTCGACCGAGACGGGCCCGCGGACGGTCTGGACCGTCGTCACCGGGCTCAGCCCCGCTGCCCGGAGATGCGGCCGAAGACCTTGGCGTTGAGCAGGATCGCGACGATCAGGATCAGCCCCTGGGTGATGGGCACCCAGTACACGTCCACCCGCAGCAGGACCAGTCCGTTGCTGATCACGCCGAGGGTGATCGCGCCGAGCGCCGAGCCGATGATGGAGCCCTTGCCGCCCATCAGCGCGGTCCCGCCCAGCACCACGGCAGTGATGACCTCGAGTTCGAAGAGCGTCCCGGAGTTCGACGAACCGCTGGCCAGCCGGGTGGCGGTAAGCACCCCGGCCAGCCCGGCTGCGAGTCCGGTCAGCGTGAGCACCGCGAGCTGGATGCGTCGCACGTCGACCCCGGCGCGGCGCAGGGACTCCGCGTTCGAACCCACCGCGACGACGTACCGGCCAAAGCGGGTGTGGTTGAAGACATACCAACCCAGGACCACGGCTACCAGGGCGATCCAGGTGGGCGTGTAGAGGCCGGCGAGCTTGCCGTTGCCGATGGGCAGCAATACGTCGGAGGTGATCGGGGTGCTGTAGCCGTCAGTGATGAGCAGCGCAAGACCGCGCACCGCCGTGAGGGCGGCCAGGGTGACGATGAACGACTGGAGCCTGCCGAACGCCGTCAGCGCCCCGTTGACCATCCCGATCCCCAGACCGATCACGAGGGTGAGCAGGAGCGCGACCAGCGGGCTGCCGCTCTCGGCGAAGATGGCCAGCGCCGCTGCCGTGAGCCCGACGATGGAGCCGACGGAGAGGTCGATGTTGCCAGTGGTGATCACGAACGTCATCGCGACCGCGACGATGACGGTCGGAGCGACCTGCCGGGCGACGTTGACCAGGTTGTTCGACGTGAGGAAGGCGTCGGTCTGCAGGCTGAAGAAGACGAACAGCACCACGAGGACCGCCAGGATCGACAACACTCCGAAGTTGCGGGTGACGAAGTCGTGGCGGGCGCCTCGGCGGCCGGGGCTGCGCGTCGGGGGCGCGTCGGTCTGCGTGCTCACGGTGTCACTTCCCCATCATTGCGGTCACGAGACCGCCCAGGTCGGTCTCGGAGGGCTTCAGCTCCCGGTGGTTGACGCCCTCGTAGAGCACCACGAACCGATCGGCGACCTCGAACAGGTCCTGCAGCCGGTGGGTGATGAGCACGACGCTGACCCCCCGGGAGGACACGTCACGGATCAGCTGGAGGGTCATCTCCACCTCGCGCGCAGCCAGGGCCGCGGTCGGCTCGTCGAGCACGAGCACCTTGGGCTCGAAGGTGACGGCGCGGGCGATGGCGATGGCCTGCCGCTGCCCGCCGGACATGTTGGCCACCAGCTGCCGGGTGTCGCTGATGCGGATGTGGAGGGTGGCGAGGTCGTGGGCGGCCTCCTCGTGCATCCGGTTGTGGTCCAGGCGCCGGCTGAAGCGGTGGTAGATCTCGCGGCCGAGGAACAGGTTGCCCGCGACGTCCACGTCGTTGCACAGAGCGAGGTCCTGGTAGACCATCTCGATCCCCGCGGCCCGCGCCGCTCGAGGGCCGGCGCCGGTCAACGCCGCCCCGTCGACGCGGATCTCCCCCGCGTCGGCGAGGACCGCGCCGGCCAGCATCTTCATCAGGGTCGACTTGCCTGCCCCGTTGTCCCCGACCAGCCCGACGACCTCGCCCCGACCGACGGTGAGGTCGACCCCCCGAAGCACGTCGACAGCACCGAAGCTGATGCGGATCCCCCGCATCTCGACGCGCGGGACCGTGACGTCCCGGGTCTCGGAGATCACTCGAAGAGCTCGCGGTACGGGTCGACGTTCTCGGCGGTGACGATCTCGATCGGCACGTCGATGAACCCGGCCGGCTCCGCGCCTCCGAGGATGGCGGCTAGCTCATTCACCGCCTCGACCCCCTCCTGACGGGGGTCCTGCTGCACGACTGCGGTGACCAGCCCGCTGTCGATGCCGGCGATGACCTCCGCGGTCAGGTCCCAGCCGATGACCTTGGTGTCGCCGCTGGGGTCCAGCGCTGCCACCGCGCCGACGGTTGCAGGCTCACCGGTGGTGTAGACGAAGTCGAGGTCGGGCTGAGCCGTGACCAGGTTCTGCGCGGCCGTGGCGGCCTGCTCCTGCACATTCTCACCGTCGACGGCCTGCGTGAAGGTCGCGCCGGCCGCATCGACCACCGCGCGGAAGCTGTCCTCGCGCTGGTTCTGGATGAACGAGCTGCGGGCATCGACCGCCCCGTAGGACGCCCCTTCGACAAGGCCCTGGTCGACGACCCACTGCCCGGCCTCCGTCCCGGCGGCCTCGTTGTCGACCCCGACGAAGGTGTCGACGGTCCCCTCCCCCAGCTCGGCGTCGATGGCGACGGTCCGGATGCCCTCGGCCGTGGCCTGCTCCAGGGCCGGCAGCACACCGTTGACGTCGATGGCGACGACGATCAGCCCCGTGACCCCCTGAGAAACGAAGTTCTCGATGTCGCTGCTCTGCTTGGCCGAGTCGTTGTTGGCGTTCGCGATCTGCAGCTCGCACCCTGCCTCATCGGCCGCCTCCTGCGCGCCCTCGTTCATCTGGGTGAAGAAGGTGGCGGTCTGGTTGATCTGGGTCATCCCGATGACGCACTCACCTTCGGGTTCACCGGACTCCCCGGCGGCGGGCTCACCGGACTCCCCGGCGGCGGGCTCACCGGCCTCACCGGCGGCGGGGTCCTCGTTACCGGTGCTGCAGGCAGCAAACGTCAGGGTCGCGACGGTCGCCACGGCGGCCATGCGGAGGTTTCGGGTCATGGGGTCCTCGCTTTGTCGGAAATCGATTGCCGAGATGGACGAGACCCTAGACACACCAGGACCTCGCAGTCCAGGGTTAACGGGAAATCGATGTCCAAGCGTGTTCGCACCCTTGTCCGACCGACAGGAGACCCGTCGTGCCGCTGACCCGATCAGCCACGATGGCCGATGTCGCGCGGCTCGCCGGGGTGTCGGTGGCGACCGTCTCACGAACCCTCAGCGGCACCCGGGCCGTGGATCCCGTCATGCAGCACCGGGTCACCGAGGCCGCCGAGCAGCTCGGTTACCAGGTGAACCTCGTCGGGCGGGCGCTGCGTCAGACACGGAGCTCCACCGTCGGCCTCGTCCTCCCCGACCTGGAGAACCCGTACTTCTCGGCGTTGGCCCAGCAGCTCTCGCGCGCCTTCTCCGACCCCGGCATCGACCTCCTGGTGTTCAGCGCCGACGGGTCGTTGGAGACCGAGTCTCGGGGCGTCCGCTCGTTCCTGGGCCGTCAGGTCGACGCACTCGTGCTGATCCCCGTTCACGAACAGCTCAGCGAAACCTCGGTCTCCGCTGCTGCGGCAGCGGTGCACACCATCCAGCTGGACCGTCGTGTGCCAGGCACGGCGGCGTCCTACGTCGGCGTCAGCAACAGGGCGGGGATGCAGCTCGTCCACGACCACGTCACCAGGGACGTCGACGTCAGCACGCACCCGGTCGTCTATGTCGGTGCCACACCGGACTCGTCCTCCGCACACGAGCGCCTGGACGGAATGCACCGGTGGTTCTCACCCGAGATCCCGACGTTTCTCGGCGACTTCTCCGCAGCCTGGGGCCGCGAGGCAGCCGCCCGCATCCTCGCCGACGGCTTGACCGGCGCCACCATCGTCACTGCGGCCGACGTGATCGCGCTCGGTGTCCTGGCGCACCTGCTCCACCAGGGCCGCTCGGTGCCGGACGAGTTCCGGGTGATCGGCTTCGACGGGATCGGCGCTGCGGCGCTCGCCCACCCCTCCCTGACCACGGTGCGCCAACCTGTGGAGAAGATGGCCCGGTCGATCCGCTCCCTGATCGAGTCCGACGACGAGGCTTCGTCGCGGTGGTTCGAGCCCGACCTCGTGCTCGGGGCGACCAGCCCCGCCTCGACACCCTGATCGTGGGACAGCAACCCGCGTCACCCGTCGACGGCGAGGAGCGGACCGAGGACCCCACGAGGCGCCCGGTCGCACGGTCGTTCGGACCATGTGGTCACGCCAGCCGCCGTCGGAGGTGTGAGGTACGCGGAGTCCTGAGACCCCCCGGTGCGGTTGCCGACCCGACACTGGATGCATGAGCCGTGAGCGCGAGCACGCCCACCCGGTCTTCGCGCAGGTCTACCGGCTCGTCGCCGCGGCCGGGGAACGCGGCGGCT
>Ga0105045_10001634_pt1 | contig 18470 bp, 15 predicted proteins | sample MAT02_FD_78089 | JGI IMG/M metagenome (GOLD analysis project Ga0105045, IMG submission 78089) | Freshwater microbial communities from Lake Fryxell liftoff mats and glacier meltwater in Antarctica - MAT-02 (megahit assembly) | ecosystem: Environmental > Aquatic > Freshwater > Ice > Liftoff... | reverse complement strand
TCGGCGTGGTGTTGTGGCGAGAGGTGCTGTGCCGCTTCGACGATGCCGCATGGAAGTCCGCCGGCCCGCTGTTCGCGGTCGACTTCGACCCCGACGATCCCATCGCCACCCCGCACACGCTCGCACCGGTGCCGGGCGACGGGCACGACCCGGTCACCGCGGCGGTCGCCATGGCGAGCGAAGCGCTCGAACGAGCCGGCGTGGCGATCGACTCGCCACTGGGTGAGGTGCAGTGGGCCATGCGGGGCCAGCACCGCATCTCGGTGCACGGCGGCGGCGAGGCCGAGGGTGTGCTCAACGTGCTGGCCCCCGTCGGCGCGCTCGCCTCCAGCACCGTGGAACCACCCCAGGAGGGCAACCCCCTCAACCCCGGGCACGAACGGACCGGCCTCAGCGACGGCGGCTACCGGGTCAGCTACGGCACCAGCTTCTTGATGGTCGCCGAGATGACGCCGGACGGACCGAACGCCGTCGGGCTGCTCGCCTATGGCCAGAGCGGCGACCCGGACTCGGTGCACCACCGCGATGGCACGTCGGCCTATGCCGCCGGCCAGATGCGGCAGTTACGCTTCACCGACGACCAGATCGACGCCGACCCACAGCTCCGCCGCATCGTCGTACGTCCGACCGCCGAGACATGAGTCCGGCCTCGATTCACCCCCCGGCCCCGGGGATGCAAGCATGGGACGACCATGGCCTCGTTCCGTGATCGGTTCCTGACACCCGGGGTCGCCCGGGCCATCACCTCGCCCTCGGCGATCCTCGCCACCGGCGCGGGCGCAGCTGCGGGGATCCTGGCGTTCGGCAACCCCGTGGGCGCAGTCGCGTTGGGTGTCGGGGCCTTTGCTGTCCGGGTGCTCGCCGCGGTGCCCCGGGCACCGCGACGTGAAGGGGTCGACCTCCGACTGCTCGAGGATCCGTGGCGGCCGATCATGGCCGAGATCATCGATGCGGACCAGCGTTTCGAGCGTGCGGTCAAGAGCATCCAGCCCGGTCCGTTGCGCGACCGCATCGCAGAGCTCGGCGACCGGCTCGGCACCGCGGTCGACGAGGCGTGGAAGACCGCCCGCGCCGGCCAGGCGCTCAGCAGCGCACGGCGACAGATCGACGGCGGCCGCATCCATGCCGAGCTCGCCGCTGCACGCACCGCGGCACCGACGGCGCGCTCCGCCCAGACGATCGCTGCCATCGAGGCGCAGCTGGCCGCGGCGGAACGCATGGATCAGACCATCGCGGATGCGTACGACCGGCTGCGGCTGCTGGACGCCCGTATCGACGAGACCGTGACCCGCACCATCGAACTGTCGGTGTCACAGACCGACACCGACGCGCTGTCGATGCTCGGCCACGAGGTCGACTCGATCGTCGGCGACATGGAAGCGCTGCGCCAGGCCGTCGAGGAGACGCACTCCGTCGGTCGGACGATGCCGCCAACCATGCCGGGGACGGCGTCGCAGTGACCGACGAGCGTCGGGCGCGAGTGTTGGAACGGTCCGCTCGGTGAGCGAGACCCGCAGGCCCCGGGAGTCAGCTGACGAGGGGCCCGAACACGACTGGGACACGGCCATCGACCCCGACGACCCGCAGTGGGGTGACGAGGCGATCGTCGACCAGGCCGTACTCGACGAGCCGACCGGCGCCGGGCGCAGTCTGCTGTCCGCGAGTGCCGCACCGGCGATCGGGACCGCGCTGTCGCGGGTCACCGGACTCATGCGCGTCGCAGCGCTCACCTCGGCGCTCGGGCTCACCACCATCGCGGACGTCTACAACCTCGCCAACACAGCGCCGAACATCCTCTACGAATTGGTCATCGGCGGCGTGCTGTCCTCGACGCTCGTCCCGCTGTTCATCCACGCGAACAACGCCAGGAAGACCGATCGCAGCGACGACTCCGCATCGGTGATCGTGACGGTGTCGTTCGTGGCCATCACGCTGCTGACCATCGTGGCAGTGCTCCTGGCGCCGGTCATCAACTGGGTCTTCTCGCTGTCGCTCGACGGGACCGAGCGTGCACGCCAGAAGGCCATCGGCGATGACTTCCTGATGCTGCTGCTGCCGCAGATCTTCTTCTACGGGATGATGACGCTGGGCACCGCGGTGCTGCACGCCAAGCGCCGCTTCGCAGCTCCGGCGTTCGCGCCGGTCCTGACCAACATCGCGGTTTCCGCCGCTGCGCTGTCGGTGTATTTCTTCCTCGGCCCCGATGACACCGGCCCCAACGGTCTTCGCACCGTGTGGGTGCTGGGGCTGGGCACCACAGCCGGCGTCGCTGCGATGGCGTTCGCGCTGTTGCCGGCCATCCGCCGCTCCGGCACCGAGCTGTACTGGTCGTTCAAGCCCCGACACCCTGCCATCCGTTCGGTGCTGCGACTGTCGGGGTGGACAGTGGGGTTCGCGATCGCCAACCAGGTGGCACTGATCATCGTGTTGACCCTGGCCCGTGGCGTCGGGGTCGGCGCCGTGTCGGCCTATCAGTACGCGTTCATCTTCTTCCAGCTGCCCTACGGGCTGATCGCAGTGTCGCTGATGACCGCGGTGCTGCCCGAACTCGCGACCGCGGCCAGCAGCGGTGACGACCAGCGGTTCGCCGAGCGCTTCCACGAGGGGCTCGGACTGTTGCTGACCTTCATGCTCCCCGCCGCCGGGGCCTACCTGTTCATCGGTCTCCCGTTGATCGAGCTGCTGCTGCAGCGCGGCGAGTTCGACGTCGAGGCGACCCGCACCACCTCCGAGATGCTGGCAGGGTTCAGCCTTGGGCTCCCCGCGTTCGCCGTGTTCCTCTACTGCGTGCGGGCCTTCCACGCTCGCCGGAACACCCGCACGCCGTTCTACATGAACCTGTTCGAGAACGCCCTGAACGTCGCGCTGGTGCTGCCGCTGATCGGTGCGTTCGGTGCGACGGGGCTGTCCATGGCGTACTCGGTCGCCTACTGGGTCGCCGCAGCCGTCGCTCTGTTGATGCTGAACCGCCACGTGCCCGGCATCATCGCGTGGCCATGGCTCCAACCGCTCGGCCGCAGCGTGCTGGTCGGAGCGGCAGTGCTGGTCTGGATCGGCGTTGCAGCCGCCAACATCGAGGTGACCGGTTCGGTCGCCCGGGTGACACTCATCGTTGTCGTGGGGCTGGTGACGTTCGTCGCCGCCACGCTCCTGGCCCGTCCGCCGGGGTTCGAGCCGATCGCGGAACGTGTCGCGGGACGGGCACGTCGACTCGTGCGCCGCTGAGGTCTGCTCACAGCTCGTTGGGGCACGCCACTAGGCTCGCCGCCATGTTCAAGTCGCTGAAGAAGTGGTGGAAGTACATGGGGGCCAAGGTCTCCAGTGTCTTCAACGAGAAGGCCGACCCCAAGATCCAGCTCGAGCAGGCCATCACCGAGGCCCAGGATCAACACCGTCGCCTGAAGGAACAAGCGGCGAACGTGATCGCCAACCAGAAGCAGACCGAGATGCGGCTCAACGCCGCGATGGACGAGCTGGAGAAGTACAACCGCAACGCGCAGCAGGCGGTGATCATGGCCGACGAGGCCGCGAACTCCGGCGACTCGGCCAAGGCGCTCGAATACACCGGTGCAGCGGAGGCGTTCGCGAACCAGCTGATCTCGAAAGAGACCGAGATCGAAAATCTCAAGACGATGTCGCTGCAGTCGACCCAGGCGGCCGACCAGGCCAAGGCCGCGGTCAACCAGAACGCCCGACTGTTGCAGGAGAAGCTCTCAGAGAAGCAGAAGCTGCTCTCACAGCTCGACCAGGCGAAGATGGCCGAGCAGATGAACACCGCCATGTCGTCGTTGACCGAGACCGTCGGCGGCGACGTGCCCACGCTGGCCGAGGTCCGTGAGAAGATCGAGACCCGCTACGCCAAGGCCAAAGGCATGTCGGAGATCCAGGGCATGGGTGTCGAGACCAAGATGCTCGAGGTCGAGCAGGCCTCGGTGAACTTCGAGGCGCAGGCGCGACTCAGCGAGATCCGCTCCAAGCTCGGGATCGGCGACGCAGCGCCGGCGACCGAACCAGCAGCGGCTGAGCCCACCCCCGAGCCCGCGACCGAGCCCGCCGCGAAGCCGGCGGCCGAGCCCGGCACCTGAGCCCGGCACCTGGCTGCAGCTTCGCAATCAGTCAGGTCGATCGGTCAGTCAGGTCGATCGGTCAGTCAGGTCGATCGGTCAGTCAGGTCGATCGGTCAGTCAGGTCGATCGGTCAGTCGGTCAGCAGCACCAGGTCATCGCGGTGCACCACGGCGCCCTCACCGTCGAACATGTCCGCCGAGCGTCGACCGGCCATCGTCTGGAGCGCTGCTGCGTCGACCTTGGTCAGCCCCTTGGCCACCACACGACCACCGGGCTCGCAGATCTCGACCGCGTCCTCTGCAGCGAACGCGCCGCGGACCTCGGTCACACCTGCTGCGAGCAACGATCTGCCGCCGGCGATGAGCGCCCGCGCCGCGCCGGCATCGATCTCGACCTGACCCCGGGCCGGCAACGCGAACGCGATCCAGAGCTTCCGTGCGGGCAGCCGGCGGTCCCGGGGCACCACCACGGTCCCCACACCCGCCACGCCGTCCACCGCGTCGCGCACCACATCGGGTCGCGACGCTGCGGCGATGACCGCCCGCACGCCTGACCACGAGGCCATCTTCGCGGCTGCCAGCTTGGAGGCCATCCCGCCGCTGCCCCGCTCGGTGCCCGCACCGCCGGCGAGTGACTCGACCTGTTGGTCGATCTCGACGATCTCCTCGATCAGCGTGGCCCCCTCGGAGACCCGGGGGTCCGCGTCCATCAGACCCGGGGTGTCGGTCAACAGCACCAGCAGGTCGGCCCCGATGAGCTGTGCCACCAGCGCAGCGATGCGGTCGTTGTCGCCGAAGCGGAGCTCGTCGTCCGCGACCGCGTCGTTCTCGTTGACCACCGGGACCACGCCCAGGTCGAGCAATCGTTCGAGGGTGCCGCGGGCCTGCAGGTACTGGGCGCGCAGCATGAAATCCAGCGGTGCGAGCAGCACCTGACCGACCACGAGTCCGTGTGTCCCCAGGAGCTCGCCCCACGTCTGCACCAGGCGCGCCTGACCGACCGCAGAGACCGCCTGCAGCGTGCGTGCATCCCGGGGACGGCGGGCGCTGTCCCATCCCAGCACGGGCAGCCCCGACGCCACTGCGCCCGACGACACCACCACCGCCTCGATGTCGCGATTGCGCAGCTCGGCGATCTCACCCGACAGCTTCGCAACCGCCGCGACGTCGATCGAACCGTCGCCGTCGGTCAGGCTCGAGGTGCCGATCTTCACCACGACGCGCACGATCAGTCCGCCTCGTCGAAGGGCTGCACGTCGAGGCGGACATCGGACTCGTAGTCGAAGCTCATCCCGGCGATGTGCACCGTGTCGCCGTTGCTCGCACCCGCACGGGCGAGCGCACGGTCGACGCCCAGCTTGGCGAGCCGTTCGCGAGCCACATCGAGCGCCTCGTAGTTGGTCAGGTCCGACAGCCCGACAGCGCGGGCCGCCTCACGGCCCAGCACCTCGAAGCTGCCGTCGTCGCGACGCCCGATCCGCACACCCTCGCTCGCTGGGCGCAGCGTCACGAACCCCTCGGGCTCGGGCTCGGCGCTCCTCGCGGACTCCACCGCGGTGCGCAGCTGGCCCAGCAGCCGGTCGATCCCGGCGCCGGTCACCGCCGACGCCGCAGCCCCGTCGAACGCCTCGAGCGTCGCAGGGCTCGCCAGATCCGCGCGTGAGCCGACCATCACCCGCGGCCGGTCCAGCAGATCAGGTCGGTACTGGCCGAGCTCGTCGAGCAGGATGCGCTGCTGCTCCTGGGGCGTCGCTGAGGCCATCTCCGCCAGGTCGATCATCAACAGCAACACCCGGGAGCGCTCGATGTGGCGCAGGAACTGCAGGCCGAGGCCGCGGCCCTCGGCGGCGCCCTCGATCAGACCCGGGATGTCGGCCACCACCATCTCGAAGGGTTCACCGCCGTCGTCCATGCGCACCACGCCCAGGTTGGGCACCAGGGTGGTGAAGGGATAGTCCGCGATCTTCGGGCGGGCGGCCGAGATGCGTGAGATGAGCGTGGACTTCCCGACGTTGGGGAACCCCACCAGGGCTACGTCAGCCATCAACTTGAGCTCCAGCACGAGCCAGCGTTCCTCGCCGTACTCGCCCTGCTCGGCAAATCCCGGGGCTCGCCGCTTGTTCGACAGGAACCGGGCGTTGCCCTTCCCGCCCTGACCGCCCTGGGCCCCCAACCACCGGTCGCCGTCGTGGACGAGATCCGCGAGAATCTCGCCGTCCTGGGTGCGTACCACCGTGCCGACGGGCACCCTGACGATCAGCTCGTCGCCGCTCGACCCGTGCTGCTTCTTGCCCGACCCGTGCGAGCCGCTGGTGGCCTTGCGGTGCGGATGGTCGCGGAAGGCCAGCAACGAGGCCACGTTGCGGTCCGCCACGAGCCAGATGTCGCCGCCGTTGCCGCCGTCGCCCCCGTCCGGTCCGCCGCGGTCGACGTGCGCCTCACGCCGGAATGACACACAACCCGCCCCACCGTCGCCGGCCTTGAGGTTCAGACCACACTCGTCCACGAAGTTCGACACCGGGCAAGGATACGGCCACCTGCGGGGGCCCGGCCGCGACCGTCGCTGTCACACACCCCTCCTACCATGGCCCCATGCCCGTACCCCCCCGTACTTCCCGAGCGATGACCGATCGACGGGTCGAGTGGGCCAGCACCATGCGGGGCAACATCGAGGCCGAAGGGGTCGTCGTCGCGCACCGGGATGCGGCCCGACTCCAGATCTCGCCGCAGTCCGTCACACGGGAGCAACGCGAGCTGGCCGAGGACCTCACGATGGTCACCGGAGCCACCCGAGCCGTTGGCGCTGGGACCCGGGCGACTGCGGAGGTCCCCGATCCGTTCCGCACGTGTTTCGAACGGGACCGGGACCGGATCCTCCATGCCAGCGCTTTCCGCCGGCTGGCAGGGAAGACCCAGGTTTTCGTCTTCCCTGACGACCACCAGCGAACACGTCTCACCCACGCGCTCGAGGTCGCCCAGGTCGCCACCTCGATCTCTCGAGCACTGGGGTTGAACGTCGCACTCACCGAGGCCATCGCCCTCGGGCACGACTGCGGGCACGGGCCCGGCGGTCACGCGAGCGAAGACGCGTTCGACCTCTTCATCCCCGAGGGCTACCACCACGCCGTATGGGGCGCCGATGTCGCCCTGGCATCGCTCAACCTGTGCGTCGAGACGCTCGACGGCATCCGCAACCACTCGTGGTCACGCCCGACGCCCGCAACGCCCGAGGGCGAGGTCGTGTCGTGGGCCGACCGGTTCGCGTACTGCGCAGCGGATCTCGACGACGCAATCTGCGCGCGCATCGTCTCGCCCGATGACCTCCCGTCGTCGGTTGCGAGCGTGCTCGGCCGCAGTCAATCCAGTCAGCTGCGCAGCCTGATCACCGGGTTGGTCGCCAGCACCAACGACAAGGGGATGATCTGTCTCGGAACGTCTCAGGCCGAGGCACTGGCAGATCTCCGTGCGTTCAACTACGAGCGTGTCTACAACCGCCCCGACTCCGTCGCGCAGGCCGGGTCGGTCGTCGAGGTGCTCCAGGCGCTGGTGAACTTCTTCGTCGCCGAGCCGGACCTCATCGATGGGTTCCCCCCCGACGAGCCCGACGTCACCAGAGCAGTGGTCTCCTATGTCGCCGGAATGACCGATCGCTTCGCGTTCGGAACGGCCGTCGCGTTGCTCGACTGGCCGCTCGATCGACTCCCCGTCGGCATCGATTCTCCCCGCGGCGCACCCAGCTGGGCTCCTCCCGCGGTGCAGCGCACCTGGACCGATGTGGGTGGCCACGCCTCCACGTGACCCAGGTTCGAACGGAGCCGCCCTCGAGATGCGGCAATCGCCCCGCACGCGACTCGACCCGCTCGAAGGAGCGGGTCGGGGTCGGGAACCGTGATGGTCAGTGGTTCAGTCGGTGACCGGAAACACGTTGACGATCTTGCGATTCCGGCGGGAGCCGAACTTGACCTGACCGTTCGCGGTGGCGAACAGCGTGTCGTCGCCGCCGATACCGACGTTCTCTCCGGGATGGATGCGGGTTCCCCGCTGACGCACGATGATCGCGCCGGCGTGCACGACGCCGCCGTCGTAGACCTTGACGCCGAGACGCTGGCTCTGTGAATCGCGGCCGTTCCTGGTGGAGCCGCCGCCCTTGGTCTTGGACATGGTGTGGTTCTCTTCCTGCGGGGTGGACCGGGTGAGCCGGAGCTCAGCCCTTGGAGATACCGGTGATCTCGATCGACGAGTACGTCTGGCGGTGACCCCACCGACGCCGGTTGTTGGACTTGTTCTTGTAGGTGAAGGCGTTGATTTTCGGGCCCTTCACCTCGTCGATGACACGGGCCGAGACCGTCGCCCCGGCCAACTGGTCGGGGGTGGCCAGCACCGTCTCACCGTCGACCAGCATCACTGGGACGAGTTGGACCTCGCTGTCGGCCTCACCAAGGCGCTCCACCTGGAGGCGTTGGCCCTGCTCGACGCGATATTGCTTTCCACCGGACTTCACGACTGCGTACATACGGGTAGTGATCCTAGGGGTTCGTTGCTCTCGGGCGAAAGTCGGCTCGTGGACGGTTCGGCGCCACACCACCAGCAGACATGGCACAGCACGTTCCGGTCACTCCACGAAGGCCGGATCCACGATCAGGCCGCGGCGGTCGCAGTGCTCGCAGCCGGTCGAGACCGACTCGACCAACCCCTCACCGATGCGCTTGCGGGTCATCTCGACCAACCCCAGCTCGGAGATGTTGAACACCTGGGTGCGGGTCTTGTCGCGGTTGAGCGCCTCACGGAACACCTTGATGACCTGCTCCCGGTTGCCCTTGATCTCCATGTCGATGAAGTCGATGACGATGATGCCGCCGATGTCGCGCAGGCGGAGCTGACGGGCGATCTCCTCGGCCGCTTCCAGGTTGTTGCGGAACACCGTCTCCTCGAGCGACGAGGAACCCACGTTGCGGCCCGTGTTCACGTCGATCACGGTCAACGCCTCGGTCGCCTCGATGATCAACGACCCGCCCGAGGGCAGCCAGACCTTGCGGTCGACCGCCTTCGCCACCTGTTCGGCCACGTGGTACTTCTCGGACAGCGGCAGCGCCTCGGTGCGGGTGTCGTAGAACTGCACCCGGTCAGCGAGCCCCGGCGCGACCGCCTCGACGTAGTCCTTGACGTCGGCGTGCAACGCCTGGTCGTCGATCACGACCGCCCGGTACTCGGAATTGAACTCCTCACGGATGAACCGGACCGCCATCTCGGGCTCCCGGTAGAGCAGCCCGGGGCGATTCTGCTTCGCCGCCAGCGCCGCGATCTGGGTCCACTGCCGCACGAGACGGCTGACGTCACGCTCGATCTCCTCAGTGGTGACCCCCTTGGCGGCGGTGCGCACGATGACCCCGTGCTCCGCCGGCTTCACCCGGTCCAGGAGTTGGCGGAGGCGCTTGCGCTCGTTGTCGGGCAGGCGCTTGGAGATGCCGTAGGTCGACGAGTTCGGCACCAGCACCACGAAACGTCCCGGAAGGGAGACCTCCTGGGTCAGGCGGGCGCCCTTGTGTGCGATCGGGTTCTTGGTGACCTGGCACAGGATGAGCTGACGCGCCTTCAACACATCCTCGATCCTGGGCTCGCCGCCGCCCTTGGACACGATGTCGTCGGGGTCGTACTGGACGTCACCGCGATAGAGCACGGCGTTCTTGGGGGTTGCGATGTCGACGAACGCCGCTTCCATTCCCGGCAACACGTTCTCGACCTTGCCGATGTAGATGTTGCCGTGGATCTGGGTGACGTCATCGGTGGGCCGAGAGACGTAGTGCTCGACCAGCGAGCGGCCCTCGAGAATGGAGATCTGGGTCGCCTCGGGATGCACGTGGACGTTCATCTGGTACCGACCGACCGCTCGACCCTTGCGGCTCCGACCCGATCGTTCCTTCAGCGTCTGCTCGTCGAGCTCGAGGGGTTGCTCGTCGGCGAGCACGGCCTCGACCGGCGTGGGGCGCGCACCCTTCTGTCCGCGCTGACCGCCCTGGTTCTTCCGGCCACCCTGGTTCTTCTGACCACCCTGATTCCTCTGGCCACCCTGGTTGCCGCCGGAACTCTTCTGGCGTCCGTCCTGGCCGTTGCCGCCGGAACTCTTCTGGCGTCCGTCCTGGCCGTTGCCGGCGGGCTGCTCGGCGGTCTGGTCGCCGCCGTTGCCGGCCGACTGCTGGTCGTTCTGGCCCTGGGCGCTCTGGTCCTGGTCGTTCTGACCCTGGCTGGCGCCGCCGCCACCGCCACGTCCCCGCCGACGCCGCCGCCGGTTCCGTGGGTTTCCCGACCCCGGCTCCCCCTGGGTGCCCTGTCCGGGCTGCGAGCCCTGCTCGGGCTGCTGGCGCTGCCCGCCAGAGGGCGCGCCCGCGGCCGAGGGAGGCGCCGGCATGGTGTCGCCGATCCTGGGTTTACGGGGCGAAGGTGGTGTCTCGGTGGTCGACGGAGCTGACCCGGCCGGACCGGTCGCCGCCGGTGTGGTGGGTGATGGGCTGTTCGGAACCCGGGGGGCCGCAGATGCGTCCTTGCCCGGGGTCGGTTCGGTGTCCGACATGGGACGGTCCTCTCGTGCTGCACACCCGCGGGCATGCTCGGACGGCGCAGCGAGCCCTGTGGGCTCTCAGCAGTCGCCGTCGGTCGTGGTTCATGGGGCGGCGCCCCGGTGCGTCGCACCGGGCGCCCGTACGTTCCAGATCCGTCGTCGAGGCCGGGGTGGCGAGGATGATGCTCAGCGCGGCCAACAGTTCGGACATGGTGGGCTGAGTGTACCGGCGACCGACCGACCCGGCGGACCACCTGCAACAGCCGGGTGGAACCAGCCGGTGAGCGCGTCGGCGCCGAAGCTCAGGTGAAGCGGTGCATGTGGACCGACTGCACCAGGCCCAGCGCGATGAACGACGCCAGCACCGCGGAGCCTCCCTGGGACACCAACGGGAGAGGGATGCCGGTGATCGGCATGATGCCCAGATTCATCCCGATGTTCTCGAAGATGTGGAACAACAACATGCACATGATGCCCACGCACAACAACATGCCCATCGAGTCCGACGAGAGCTGGGCGATCCGCCAGATACGCCAGATCATCACGCCGAACAACAACACCAGCGTGCCGGCCCCGAGGAAGCCGAACTCCTCGCCGGCGACGGTGAAGATGAAGTCGGTCTGCTGGGCCGGCACGTAGCCCAGGCGGGTCGAGGGACCGTTGCCGAAGCCATAGCCGGTCAGCCCGCCCGACGAGATCGCCGTCTGAGCCTGCTTGACGTTGTACCCCGCGGCCTCGGAGACCCCCTCCGGGTTGAACGCCGCGGTCAGGCGGTCCTTCTGGTACTCATCCAGCGTGTCTGAGCTGAGGATCCCGAACACCGCGACAACGCCCAACAACAACAACACGGCCAGGTGACGCATCCGCACGCCGGCGACCACCAACATGCCCAGGCCTGCGACGATGAACACCAGGGCGGACCCCAGGTCCGGCTGGAGCAGCGTCAGGACCACCGGAGCGCCCATCAGCCCCAACGCCATCGCCAGACGGCTCAGGTCGACATGGTCGACCTGGCCGAGGAAGCACGCCACGGCGATGATCGTGGCCAGCTTGGCGAGCTCGGCGGGCTGGAGCGCGACCGGCCCGAACTGGTACCAGCCCCGGGTGCCGTTCACCGTCGAGCCCAGCGGCGTCAGGACGCCGATGAGCAGCGCCAGACCGGCGCCGTAGATCACGGGCCACCAGTCGGCGATGCGCCGGTAGTCGACCTGGGAGATCAATGCCATCGCCACCACGCCGAGCCCGACGAACAGTGCCTGTCGGGCGACCACGCCCGTGCCGTTGTCGAAGCGCCGGGTGGCGCTGAAGACCATGACCAGACCGATCGACGCGATGACCAGCGACACGACGACCAGGATGATGTCGACGTGGCGCCACGGCGCGGACAGGTCACGGGCGGTGAATCGTTGGCCGGGTGACCTCACCGGCGTCGAGTGCATCATCAGTCACGACCCCCCGTGGAGTCGTTGGCCGCTGCGAGAGCAGCGGCTTCGGCGGCGAGGTCGCACGCGCTCTGGTCGGCAACCGTGCACGCGGGTGGCACCGTGCCCTCCGATGCCGGCGCGAGGATCCGGAACGCGAGGGGGGCGGCCACCGCGCCGCCGAAGCCGGCCTCTGGGATCACCACCGCCACGGTGTAGCCCGGCGGCACCCCGGGCTGTGCCGCGCCCCAGCCGACGAACAGTGCCGTGTCGGCCTTTTCGTTGACCTGCGCCGTGCCGGTCTTGCCACCCATCGGCCACACGGTGGGGCTCGCGTTCCACGGTGCCGATGCGGTGCCACCCGCGTCCTGGGTGACGCCGACGAGTCCCTGCCACAACTTGTTGTAGTGCACCGGATCCATCGCCACGTTGCCCGACACGATGGGTTCGATCTGGCGCACCACCTCGTAGTTCCCCGCCTCGCCGGGCGGCAGTGTCGCGTCGAGCGTCCTGGTCACCTGGGTCACGATCTGCGGCTGGTAGCGGGTCCCTCCGTTGGCGAAGGTCGAGTAGGCCTCGGCAAGCTGCAACGGCGTGATCAGCACGTCGCCCTGCCCGATCGACATGTTGATGTTGTCACCGGCGCGCCAGTCGCCGGTCAGGAACAGGTCCGGACGGGCCTCGAAGGCCTCCTTGCGCTGCTGGGGTGTGGGGAGACGACCCGGGTTCTCACCCGGCAGCTCGACCCCGGTCTTCTGTCCCAGTCCGAAGTCCCGTGCTGCGTCCTGGATGGGCGTCTCGCCGAACTCGGCGCGCCGGTTCCAGAACTTGTCGGCGATTCGGTAGTAGTACACGTCCGAGGACACCGTCATGGACTCCGACAGGCCCACCGAGCCGTGCGGTGTCTCACCCGCGTTGCGGAAGACGCACGAGGCCCCAGAGCAGTTCTCCGCCACGTACCTGCCGGGGTCGTTCACCACCTCGTCACCGCCCGGCAGCAACCCGGTGCGTTGTGCGGCGACGGCGGTGAACAACTTGAACGTCGAGCCGGCCGCATAGGTGCCCTGCAACGCCCAGTTGACCAGCGGCTGGCCACTGTTGGGGTCGTTGAGGTTGGTCCAGAGGTCCTGGCTGATGCCGTTCACGACCGAGGTCGGGTCGTAGTCGGGGAAGGACGCCATCGCCATGAGCTGACCGTTGGTGGGGTTCTGGATCACCACCGATCCCTGTGGTGCGTTCAGCCGCACGACTCCTCGGACCACGTTGCCGACCCGATCCGCCACCGTGCGGCCGCGCAACGACTGGATCTTCGTCGCCAACAGGCGTTCGGCGTGGGCCTGCAGGTCGACGTCGACGGTGAGCCAGACGTCGTCACCCGGCTCGGGTGGGTCGAGGGAGACGACGTCGACCAGGTTTCCCTGGGCGTTGACCTCGATGGTCCGCTTGCCCGGCACGCCGCGCAGGTCGGCCTCGTAGGAGCGCTCGACACCGGTCTTGCCGATCGAGTCGCCCAGCTCGTACTCCTTGCCCTCGGGCACCTCGGGCGCGGCGGCTTCCTGCGCCGTGGTCGTGGTCGTGGTCGTGTCCTCCGTGCCGGGCACCACGCCGCCGCGCTCGACCAGCTCGTCCTCGTTGATCTCCCCGACGTAGCCCAACAGGTGCACCGCGACCTTGCCGTAGGGGTAGACACGCACCGCCGTGCGCTCGACCACCACCCCGGGGAACCGCTCGGCGCGCTCCGCCAGGTAGATCTCAGCATCCTCACTCACATCCTCGGTGATCGGCACGTAGGCCTGCGGTGCGTAGCGCTTGTCGTCGAACGCCGCCTGGATGTCGCTGAGCTTGGTGGGGTAACCGAACGAGACCATCGTGTCGGCAAGGTCCACGAAGACGTCCTCGCGTTCTTCACGATCCAGTTCCCGCAACGGCTCGCGATCGACAGCCACGACGATCGAGGTGCGGTTGTCGACCAGCACCTTCCCGTTGCGGTCCAGGATGCGTCCTCGTGGGGCCTCCTCGTGGATGACTCTCAGCCGGTTCGAGACGGAGGCGGCCTCGAATTCCTGGCGGTCGATGCCCTGCAGGAACCAGAGACGCACGAACAGCGCGAGGAACAGCGACACGGCGACGATGCCGATGGCGCTGAGCCGCACCTGTCTCGAGTCGGTGTCCATGTCAGTGCAGTTCCGTCCTCGGCGTGGCTGGTCCCGGGAGTCGGTCACCCGACCTGGGGGCCCGCTGCGTTGCGTCGACGCCGTTCATCAGGCACGTGCCCGGTGATCGTCGCCCTCGGCCCAGTTGCTCGCGGCGAGCGCCGGCACGCTCAGCACCGCGTTCAGCAGCGCGACGATACCGACGATCTGCAACAGGCGTGGATCGCTCAATGAGCGTTGTCCCAGCAACTCCGCCAGCAGCGCGTAGAGCAGCACACCCAGCGCGCTGGCCGCGGCGGTGAACCCCACCGACATCGCCCGGGTGGTCGAGATGACGGCCTCGTTCGCCGAGCCCACGCCCCATCCGACCACGGCGAAGCTCAGCGCCGAGATCCCGAGCGTCCCGGGCAACATGACATCTGCGAGCAGTCCGGCCACGAAGCCGACGGCCGCACCGCGTCCTGCTCCGCCCGCGAGGCCCGCACAGATGGCCAGCAGCAGCATGGCGTCCGCGTGCACGCCGAAGGGCTGCAGGTCGACCAGTACACCGATCTGCAGAACGAATCCGACCAGCAGCACCGTCGTCCAGCGCCACAACGGCCCCGACCCGCCGTTCACCGGGTGACCGCTCCCCCGCCGGGGGTCACGTGTCGATCCGCCGACTCATGACTCCGGCACCCATTTCACGACCTGCACGACGTCCAGTTGGGCGAAGTCGACCGAGTAGTCGATCTGCAGGATCTGGACGCGCGCCGCCGCGTCGGGGGTGACCTTGTCGACGGTGCCCACCGGGATCTGGTTGCCCGGCGGCATGATCGAACGCTCGATGCCGCCGGTGACCACCAGCTCGCGTGGCTCCACGGGCTCGCCGGTGTCCAACGAGACCTCACCGATGAAGGTGGTTTCGTCGCCGCCACCGTGACCCTTGCCGATGACGCCGCTACGCGACAACCTGATGCCGATCCACATGTCGGGATCGGTGATGAGCTGCACCACCGACCGTGTGTCGCTGACCCTGACGATCCGACCGACCAGACCGTCGCGTTGCACCACCGGCATCCCCACGTCGAGCCCGGAGTTGCGACCCCGATCGAGCTGCAGGGTGTGGTCGGTGAAGTTCGAGAACGGCCCCGTGGTCACCCGGGCGATCTGGGTGTCGAGTCCGCTGAGGTACAAGATGCCGAGCTGTTCCTCGAGGCGCGCCAGTTCCTCCGCCGCGTCCTGGTCGGCGTACCGCTCGCCGCGCAACTCCTGGAGCTCGCCGCGCAGCCGTTCGTTGTCGGACTGGAGATCCTCGTAGCCGTTGATGCCGTTCCACGCGTTGCGGAACGGCGTGGTGACCCAACGAGTCGCACCACGCACGGGCGAGAACAGGTCGACCGCGCCCGCACGGGCCGAGGACAGCGCGACCACCCCACGCGCATCGAGGGTGATGAGGGTCACCGCTGCGAGGGTGACCACCAGCAGCACGTAGTAGCGGGATCGTCGCCGACTCGGACCCGACGGGGACAGGGGACGCATGTGCGCGGCCGGGATCAGCCGCGATCGGACGAGAACAGCACGCCCTCGAGCGCCTCGAACTCCTCGAGCGCCTGCCCCGACCCCAGCGCCACCGCTTCCAGCGGGCGCGGCGCGATCTGGATGGGCATCCCGGTCTCCTGGGCAAGGCGCTCGGGCAGCCCCTTCAGCAGCGCACCGCCGCCGGCGAGCATGATGCCCCGCTCCATGATGTCGGCCGCGAGCTCCGGCGGCGTCTTGTCCAGGGTCACCTTCACCGCGTCGACGATGGAGGACACCGGCTCCGAGATCGCCTCACGGATCTCCGTGGTCGAGGTGACCACCGTCTTGGGGAGCCCGGTGACCAGGTCACGCCCGCGGACCTCGGCCTGGAGCTCCTGGCGCAGCGGCCACGCCGAGCCGAGCTCCATCTTCACGACCTCGCTGGTTCGCTCCCCGAGGGCGAGGCTGTACTCCTTCTTGATGAACTGCACGATGGCCTCGTCCAGTTCGTCGCCACCGACCCGGACCGACTGGCTGGTGACCACGCCGCCCAGTGATATGACAGCCACCTCAGTGGTGCCGCCGCCGATGTCGACGATCATGTTGCCGGTCGGTTCCTGCACCGGAAGTCCCGAACCGATCGCGGCAGCCATGGGCTCCTCGATGATGCGGGCAGGCTTGCGGGCGCCGGCGAACTCCGCTGCGTCCTGCACCGCCCGCTGTTCGACGCCGGTGACGCCCGACGGCACGCAGATGATCATCCGCGGCTTCGTGAAGCGGCTGTTGTGCACGCGCTGGATGAAGTAGCGCAGCATCGTCTCGCAGACCTCGAAGTCGGAGATGACTCCGTCCTTGAGGGGCCGGATCGCCTTGATGTGCGCCGGCGTTCGGCCGATCATCCGCTTCGCCTCGGTACCGACGGCCACGGCGCGGCCGTCCTGTTCGCGGATCGCGACGACCGAGGGCTCGGACAGCACGATCCCCTCACCGCGCACGTACACCAACGTGTTGGCGGTGCCCAGGTCGACCGCCATGTCACGGCTGAGGAAGTTGGAGTTGAACCGTGCCATAGTGCGACCTCACGCTAGCTCGCAACGACCGCCGGTGGGCATCGCAACGAAACCGTAACGAACCTTATCGATGGTCCGACCGAGGCTCCAGCGGTGTGACAGGAGTCCTCTCAGTCGGCTCGGTTCAGCTCGGGAACCACAGCGAGATCTCCCGGGCGGCCGACTCGTTGGCGTCCGAGCCGTGCACCAGGTTCTCGTTCGTGCTGGTGGCGAGGTCGCCACGGATCGAGCCCGGCTGGGCATCTTCGACCTTGGTCTTGCCGATCAGGGTTCGCATGATCGAGAACGTCTGGTCATCGGGCCCCTCGACCACCATCGCTACGACGGGGCCCCGGCTCAAGAAGTCGACCAGCTCGCCGAAGAACGGCTTGTCGCGGTGCTCGTCGTAGTGCGCCTCGGCCAAGGCACGGTCGGGGGTGCGCAGGTCCATCGCCACGATGCGCAGGCCCTTTTGTTCGATGCGGGCGATGATCTCACCGACCAGCCCACGTTCGACGGCGTCGGGCTTGCACATGATGAACGTCTGTTGGGGAGTGGGAGTCTGGGTCACGGAGCGACAGTACGACCCGACGCCCCACCCGGGCGAACCAGCCGGCGCCCCCGCCCGGCAGCCCGCTCAGCCCTGCGCGCGGAGGGCCCGACGGGCGGGTGCGAGCAGGCGGAACGAACCGGTGATCACCACCGAGTCCTCCTCGGCCGCCATGGCCAGCGCACGAGCGACCGCTGCTGTGGGGTCCGCCACGACTTCACGTGTCAGGCCTGCCCGGTCACACGCGGCGGCGAGCACCGCGGCCGGCACTCCCCGGTCACCCTCGAGTGAGGTGCACAGCACCAGGTCGGGCCGCATGGCGGTCAGCGCTGCCACTGCAGCGTCGGGATCGCGACCAGCCAGCTGGCCCAGCACCACCAGTCGGGAGCCCACGGGGTGGAACTCCGCGTCCAGGGTGGCGCTGACCCGTTCGAGCGCATCAGGGTTGTGAGCACCGTCGAGCACCACGAGCGGATGGTGACCGACCACCTCGAACCGACCCGGGATCTGGACGCCCCGGAGCGCCTCACGGACGAGCTCCACGGAGAGTTCCCTGTCGAAGAACGCCTCGACCGCCGCCACGGCGACGACCGCGTTGTCGATCTGGTGGGCGCCGTGCATCGGCACGAAGACCTCGGTGTAGGTGCCATGGCGGCCCCGCAGATCGACCATGTGGCCGCCGACCGCCAGTTGGTCGGACTCGACGGTGAGGTCCACGCCGGCGAGCACCAGTTCTGCTGGCCCCTCGGCGTTGAACACCGCAACGAGTTCCGGTGCGATGCGACCCAGCACGGCGGTGCTCCCCGGACCGATGATCCCGGCCTTCTCGCTGGCCACGGCCTGTTCCCAGCCGGGGGCGAAATCGGTGTGGTCCCCTCCGATCGAGGTGACCACCGCGACCCGAGCCTCCGCGACGTTCGTTGCGTCGTAGCGACCGAGCAGCCCGACCTCGACCACGGCGACGTCGACCGGGGCCTCGGAGAACCACCGGAAGGCAGCGGCGGTCATGACCTCGAACCAGCTGGGCCGTGAGTCGAGCAGCTGCTCGACCGCCGCGATGCCCGACAGCACCTCGGCCAGGTCCTCGTCGCCGATCGGTTGGCCGTCCCGGCTGATGCGCTCGTTGATCTGCTCGACGTGGGGACTCGTGTAGGTCCCCACCGACAGACCGTGGG
>Ga0105045_10001633_pt1 | contig 18480 bp, 14 predicted proteins | sample MAT02_FD_78089 | JGI IMG/M metagenome (GOLD analysis project Ga0105045, IMG submission 78089) | Freshwater microbial communities from Lake Fryxell liftoff mats and glacier meltwater in Antarctica - MAT-02 (megahit assembly) | ecosystem: Environmental > Aquatic > Freshwater > Ice > Liftoff... | reverse complement strand
ACTTGTCTCAGATTGTTTCGTCAACACTGGACAAAGTATAGCTTACGACATGAGTTAAAAACAAGGCGAATTTCATCTCGGACATTAATGACCGAGTTTTCATTCGTCCAATGGATAAAAAACTTTTACTGTTTTTAATGAAATCTCCTTTCATTCATTCTAAAGGGAAGGAGATAAATAAGGCGTTTATTCGATTATTGCTGCATTTTCCTCTAGAAATATATCTATTTATTGGATAACATAGTTGTTATGGTAAAAATTAATTACATGATTACTTCTACCTTTATTTTAATTACGACCGGCCGTCGCCGGTAACTATCCCCCCCACGTCTTTATCTATTATTGTCTACTTTTTAAATTATAATTATAGGTTTCACTCATGTTTCGTAAAATGCCGTTTATTTTAATGGCGATTATTTTAGCAGTGGTTATTTTTAGCCCCCTGCTTTCGCAAAATTTCCAATCCAACCTCTATGCCGTCAGTTTGTCGATTAAATCATTTATTGTTTTTGTATTGCCTTTTGTAGTTTTCGGGTTATTGTTTAAGACCGCCGTGCATTTTGCAAACAAAGCTTCTAAAATGATTCTGCTACTCTTATTAGCTGTTATAGGGTCAAACTTTATTTCGACATTATGTAGCTATTACGTGGGTTCGATTGCTTATTATTTTGATTTGGCCATTCATTTACCTAGCGAAGCCAACACATTAGGGGCTAATTGGCAGTTGCTATTTCCCAAATGGATAGCAAATGATCAAGCAATGTTTGCAGGTTTATTTTTTGGAGGATTATTGGGTTGGTTAAAGCCCTCTCTGGCAAGAAATCTAGCTCTTACTTTTGAAAAAGTTGTGAACGGTATTTTGAAAATTATCTTGTTGGTTATTCCTGTATTCATCATCGGTTTTGTTGTAAAAATGAATTATGATCAAGCTTTGGGGAACATATTACGCAATTATTCGATTATTTTTGCTTTAGTCACTGTAGCGGTTTTTTCTTACATTACACTGATCTATTTTATAGCAAATCGCTATCAAGTAAAGCCAACAATGATTAGCTTAAAAAATATTCTGCCTGCGGCTATTGCAGGATTTGGCAGCATGTCGAGTGCAGCAGCGATGCCTTTAACAATCCTCGGTGCAGAAAAAAATTCGCAAGATAAGGATTTAGCTTGTGCGGTGGTTCCAGCTACTGTAAACATCCATCTCGTAGGGGATTGTTTTGCCATTCCGATTTTTGCTTTTGCCGTGATGAAAAGCTTTGGATTCGCAGAACCTACACTTTTTAGTTATGTCATTTTTGCAGCTTATTTTGTCTTAGCCAAATTTTCGGTTGCTGCTGTTCCTGGGGGAGGGATTTTAGTCATGTTGCCTATTTTAGAAAATCACTTGGGATTTAATGCTGAAATGCTGTCCCTTATTACTGCCTTATATATTCTTTTTGATCCAGTTATCACTTGCGCAAATGTATTGGGTAATGGGGGATTTGCCCAAATTATTGACAGGTTAGTAAAAGGTTTTCCTGAACGTGCAAGAGTTGATGAAACGATTTCTCAAAGCTCTTAATTAGCTCATTAAACTCCTACTAAGGGTCTTGTGCTCTCTGTGGGAGTTTATTAATTATAAAAATAATTGTTTACGTGTTATACATAATTAAATCTAAAAAATTTGATTAGGAAGGTACGGATGACACAAGATAATCAACAATCACGCTCGTTATGGATGGAAGTGGCTTTACCTGAACTTCCCACATTAAAAGAAAATCTTCAAGCTGATGTTTGTATTATAGGAGCAGGAATTGTCGGTTTAACTTGCGCCTATACCCTTCTTAAGCAAGGCAAGTCAGTGATCGTTTTAGATCAAAATCTTAATAAAGATACACAATCAACCCGCACAACTGCCCATCTTACATGGGTGTTGGATGACCGATATTTTGAAATCGAAAAATTATTTAGTTTAGAAGAAGCGCGTTATGCAGCTGAAAGCCACAATCGCGCGATCAATTACATTGAAGAAATTGTGTTTGCCGAAAAAATTGATTGTGATTTTGAAAGAGTTGATGGCTATCTGTTTGCTCCGAATACTAAAGAAATAGAAACATTAGATAAAGAATATGCAGTCATTAAAAAGATTGGCATGCAAGTAAACCGCTTGGATAAAGTTCCTTGTAGTAGCGCTTTGGAAATGGAGCCATGCTTGCATTTCCCCAGACAAGCGCAATTTCACATTACCAAATATCTACGTGGGTTAATTCAAGCCATTACAAAATTTGGTGGAAAGATATTCGACCATACACATGTTAACTCTATTGAATCTGGAGACCTATGTAAAGTAGTTTCGGATAAAGATTGGCATGTGCAAGCTCAATCTGTCATTGTGGCGACATGTACACCAATAAATGATCGTTTTTATATTCATACAAAACAAGCGGCTTATCGCACTTATGTGATTGCTGCTAAGGTGCCAAAAGGCTCCATTCCATTGGGTCTTTATTGGGACACTTTAGATCCTTATCATTATATTCGTCTACAAAAAGATCAAACGAATGAGCAGTTAGAATGGTTAATCATTGGAGGTGAAGATCATAAAACCGGTCAAGAATCTGACCCTGAAAATCGATACAGTACTTTAGAAAAATGGGCACGCAGACATTTCCCCATGATACAAGAAATCGAATATCGCTGGTCTGGACAGATTTATGAACCTATAGATGGATTAGCCTTTATTGGTCGCAACCCCCATGATAAAAATATTTATATTGCAACAGGGGATTCAGGGAATGGAATGACCCATGGTACGATTGCAGGGTTACTTATCCCCGATCTAATTTTAGGTAACAAAAATCCCTGGGAAAATTTATATGACCCTTCGCGCAAAAATTTTGCCGCAACATCAGAATTTTTAGAAGAAAACCTAAATACTTGGGCGCAATATAAAGATTGGTTAACGCCAGGAGAGGTACAAACAGTAGCTGATTTGCCATTAAGCAAAGGGGTCATTTTAAGAGAAGGCTTAAAAAAAATAGCCGTGTATAAAGATGAGCAAGGAAAGCTACATGTTAACTCGGCCTTTTGTCCGCATCTAGGGGGATGCGTACGATGGAATGCCTGTGAAAAAAGTTGGGACTGTCCCTGCCATGGTTCACGTTTTGATGGGCAAGGGAAGGTGTTAATGGGGCCGGCCTTATCTGATTTAACTCCATGTGAGCATCCTAAATAAGGCCGGTTAAATATAGCGTAAGGTGAGTTATCTAAGGAGTAAATATTAAAACACTTCACTTAGATAACTTTTTCTTTGATTTTATGACAGCCTAAAACACAGGGTCAATAGCGGGTTTTTAAACCCGCTTTATTTTATCTAGGCCACCATGTTCCTCTAGAGACTTTGTTGTTGACAACTTTTGCTTCTCCACCGGTACCTGCGAAAGCAATAAACCATGCAATCACACATAATATGGGATTAGTTGCCCAGTAATATTGAGTTGCCAAAATAGCAACTGTCAAGTGAGGGAAAAATAACCACCCAAACCACTCTAAAAAGCCAAAATGTACGGATACTGCGAACAACATCGTCAGACGTGGAAAAAAAGTCGCAAAAATTAAAAAGAAAATAGTGTGTTCTGTCCAAAAATTCATTCTTATCTCCTATATTGATTTCATCCACGGAAAATAAAGTACATCTCGTATTGAATGCGAATTTGTCATCAACATAATTAGACGATCAATCCCGATTCCAATTCCACCTGTTGGAGGCATACCTTGACAGATCGCTTCTATAAATTCTTCGTCAAATGGACTTGCTTCTTCATCGCCCGCTTCACGTCTTTCGTTTTGCAACCCTAAAAGATGGCGTTGCATTTCCGGATCATTCAATTCGCTGTAGGCATTGCAGATTTCACGACCCACAATAAAACTTTCAAAGCGTTCGACTAAACCTTGTTTCTTCAATTCTGGATTGCGATGCAATTTACAAAGCGGTGTTGTTTCAATTGGATGATCAATCACGTGGTGTGGTTGAATGAGGTGGTGTTCTGAAGTGACTTCAAACATGGCGGCAATTAATAAACCACGACTCAAGCCTTTAATCTTCTTTAAGTCCACTTGGCCACTATTTTTAAGGAAGTCACGCATTTGTTCATCGCTTAAATCATCCACATTGACGCCACCATAAGTCAAAATACACTCTTTCATGCTTATGCGTTTCCAAGGAGCTTTCATGTCGATGTAAATCGTTTTAGCATCTTCTTGTGGTGTAAAAGGAACTAACGTTGAACCATAGAGGTCAAGAGCCAATTTCTCAAAAAGCTTTTCTACAAATACCATCATATCGTTGTAATCCCAGTACGCTGCATAAGCCTCAAGCAATGTAAATTCAGGATTATGGCTACGATCAATGCCTTCATTACGAAAAACACGACCCATTTCATAGATGCGATTCATTCCCCCTACAATCAGTTTTTTTAATGGAATTTCCAAAGAAATACGTAAAAACATATCCTGGTCGAGTGCATTTAATTTTGTTTTGAAAGGCTTTGCTTCAGCCCCACCATAGATACCTTGTAAAATAGGTGTTTCGACTTCTAGAAAAGCATATTCATGAAAGTAATGCCGAATTTTTTCCATAATACGGCTGCGTGTCCGAAAAGTTTTTGCTACTTCAGGATGAGAAATAAGATCGAGCCATCTTTTACGATAACGCAGTTCTTTATCAGCCAAACCGCCATGTTTATCAGCTAAAGGTAAAAGTGTTTTCGTTAAAATAGTCAATTTTTTTACAAATAAAGTCAGTTCACCTTTATGCGTTCTAAAAAGATGTCCTTCAACGCCAATAATGTCACCTAAATCGATTTTTTTCTCGATTACTTTATAAGGATTGCATTCAGGTTGTTCAGATGTTTGTTCGTAACCATCAAGCTGAGTCATCTCGCGATTCAGCATCAATTGAATGCGTCCTGTTTCGTCTTGAATATGTGCAAAGGCATTTTTGCCCATCGAACGGAAAAGTACCAAACGTCCAGCAAGGCAAGCAAAAGGTGTGGCACTTGCAGCTGCATCTTCGCTCAAGCCCACAGGTTGATTGTCGTAAGTTTGTTCGAGCTCTTTGGCAGTGTCTGTAGGGGAGAATTTATGAGGATAAGGCTCAATATTTAATTGCCGCAACTCTGCTAATTTACGTGTGCGTGTTTGGAATTCTTCGTGCTGATGATAATCTGGTTTTTTTGTCATATTTTCCGATAAATTTAAGATTTAGTCTCGTCGTTTAAAATAATTATAGGTTTAACAGCATGACTACGACTGTAACTAAGTCGAGAATATACTTGTGAAGTCGTCCAAAGCATGGCGCCTAAGTAAATCACAGCCATAAAAATAAAAAATTTGGTCTGTCGATTCGAGTTTTTAAATTTTTTAACTGTTTGCCACATGGTTATTTACCTCATTTCTAAAACATAAAAGGAATGTAGAAGTAAATATTTTTTTACTTCTACTCAAGATTTCTACTTATTTAAACAACCAGGTGATTTAAAAAAAAGCGAATACTTCTTCCATTACAATTAAGTTTTGCGCTTTTCGATGACTCGACCAACGAGATCATATTCCATATGATCCGTTACTTCTACAGTGTAAACTTGACCAAACGCTTTAACTTTGCGACCATCATTGATAATCACTTGTCCATCAATATCTGGACATTGGCCTGCATGCCTGCCAATCATTAATAAGTTGGTTTCGGGATGGTAACCTTCGACAATCACAGATATTTTCTTACCTTTCATTTTTTTTAATTGTTTTTCGACAACTTTTTGCTGAACTTTCATCAAGCGATGGTAACGTTGTTCTTTTACTTCTTCTGGAATTTGGTCAGGTAAGTCATATGCATGAGAGCCCGGTTCGCGCGAGAATTTAAAAATTCCGACATTGTCTAGCGGATATTCTTGTACAAATTGAACGAGCTCTTCAAATTGTTCTTCAGTTTCACCAGGAAATCCAACAATTAAGCTCGTACGGATAGACACGTTTGGTAGCTCTTTTCTCAATTTTGTAATGACTGCAATAATGTCTTCTCGGGAAGTCGCACGTCGCATAGATTTCAACATTTTATTGTTAATATGTTGAATGGGCATATCAAGATAAGGACAAATACGTGCATCACTTTTCATCAAAGCGATCATGTCATCAGTAATTTCATCTGGGTACAAGTATAAAAAGCGCAACCAATAATCTTTTTTTACAGCCAACATTTCTTTAACTAACTCTAGCAAGGCCGCCAAATTTTTTGATCCAGCATCTTTGCCATAATCGCCCAAATCTTGTGCAATCAAAATAATTTCATAGACCCCTTGATTTAACAGAAGATTGAACTCTTTCATTATTTGTTCTTGAGGTTTACTTCTTAACGGACCTTTAATGGTTGGAATAATACAATAAGAGCAGCGTTTACGACACCCTTCTGCAATTTTAAGATAAGCATAATGTTTTGGAGTGGACAGACGACGAGGAATTTCGCCCATTTCTAAATAGCTACGCGCCGTTGTCACAAGCTTACCTGGCTGTGCCGATTCAACAGCTTTTAAAATGCCTTCTACATCTCCTGATCCAAGAAAATAATCAATGCGAGGATACATCTGTTTTAATTCTTCAGAATGTGTTTGTGCCATGCATCCTGTCACAATTAACTTAGCTGTCGGTTTTTTTATATCTAGCGTTTCATTGATTGTATTTCTCGACTCTTGACGCGAGGCTTCTAAGAAACTACATGTATTAATAACAATGTAATCCGCTTCTTCTAATTCGGGCGCCACTTCGTAACCGGCTTTCAATAAAATACCCAGCATCACTTCGCTATCCACAAGATTACGCGGACAACCTAAACTGATGAAATTAATTTTATTTCCGCCAACCTCAAAAGAAATGTCGCGTTTTTCGTGATTGTTTTTAGATTGCTTAACAGCATCTTCAGTATTGGTCTTTTTTTCTTTGTAGATAGGTAGCATGTGAGCTCCATTCTCCTAAATGTTTCAGCTCACGCTTCTCATTTTTTTTGGTAATATTCCAAAAAATAATTATTTGATGAAAATGCAAGATGAATGGTTATGATAATTGAACAGTCTAAATTATTTAATTGTTTATTTCAATATCTAACAACAATAATTAGAAATCGTTCAATTTAAACGCAATTTATTTAATCCAGAGCAAAAAAAAATATCGCTGATTCTTGAATTATTTAAGGTGATCCTGATGGCATCTTTTATTTGATAAAGGATGTCATCAGATCTTTAAGACAAAAATTTTTAAAGCTTAACGTCTTGTCGGTCTTTGTTGGTAAGTAGTCGTTCTTTTATTGCATCCACAGGCTTCAAAATTAGAAGAGTTATCTACGGCAGTTGTCGATTTTGCTTCGACAAAAGAAGTTGAGGAACATAAAGTGGCTACAAATGTGAAAAGTATAAGAGGTAAAAAAGTAAAAGAGTTCATGAAATTTCTCCTTGATGAATGAAAATGATAAACATTTATAAAAAGCTGCTTCAATCTTGTTTGTAACATTCCTAAAGTTAATTAGCAATTTTAAAAAAAGGTTGAGCTAGGGTCCACATCAATTGAAACATTAATTGACCTTAAACAGGTCAAATTCTTTTTCAGATCATAAAAAGCTCGATTTAATAAAACTAAGGAGGGGGATTTTAACATAAATTGAAAACGAAAATGCTCTTTTATTTTGGCATAGCCACAAGGGACGACTGGTAAAAATTCAAAATAGGAGGGGAGGGTTTGAATGAGCATTTCACGTGCTGCTTGACTTGCATTTAATACTTTTTTTTCGTCTTTTCCTGAAAAAACAAATTTAGCAATTCGGCTAAAGGGGGGATAAGAAAAGATTTTTCTAATTTCGATCTCTTCTTGATAAAATTCAGGATAGTTTTGTCTAGCTGCATATTGAATGGTAGAATTTTCGGGTAAAAACGTTTGAATGATCACTTCTCCTTTTGTTATCCCTCTACCTGAACGGCCAGCAACTTGTGTAATCAATTGAAATGTCGTTTCAGCTGCTCTAAAATCAGGAATATTAAGTCCTGAATCTCCATTCAACACACCTACTAGTGTCACTTCAGAAAAATGTAGGCCTTTAGCGATCATTTGGGTGCCAATTAATATATCTGCTTTGCCAGTTCCAAATTGCCTTAACATGTTTTGATGACTGCCTTTATGTTTTGTCGTATCGGCATCCATGCGCAATGTGCGCACTTCGGGAAAAATCGCATGCAAAGCCCTTTCTATCTGTTCAGTTCCTGCTCCTCTAAATTTCAGGGGGTGTTGGCCTTTGCAGTTGGGACAATTACGTGGGGGGGGGACAAGTTGAAATCCACAAAGATGGCAAGAAAGGCAGTTTTCATGTAGATGAAAGGTCATTGCTAGATCGCATTGATGACATTTAACTGGCTTATGACACTCTTGGCAAATCATATTTGTATGATAGCCACGTCGATTTAGAAAAAGAATTGTCTGTTCACCTCGTTCCAATCTTTTTTGAATACCGTTTAATAAAACATCAGAAAAATTGGTTGAACCTTTATTTTTTTCCATCTCTTTTTTCATGTCTACAACCGTTACCTCAGGTAAACACGCTGTATCTGCACGGTTATTTAAAACGGATAAATGATATTTTCCTTTGAGAGCATTGTAATAACTATCTAGACTTGGTGTCGCACTGCCTAATAAAACAGTTGCCTGATTTAATTTTCCTCGCATGACTGCAACATCACGCGCTTGATAACAGGGGGCGACATCATTTTGTTTATACGATTGCTCATGTTCTTCGTCAATAATGATTAGCCCTAAATTCATGACAGGTGAAAAAATTGCAGAACGTGCTCCAATAACAATTTTGGCCTTACCAGAACGGATATGGTGCCATTCATCATTTCGTTCTCCTTGACTTAAACGATAATGAAGAATGGCTATTTTTTCCTTAAACCGGCAACGAAATCTTTCAATGGTTTGCCCAGTTAAAGCAATCTCAGGCACTAACATAATAATGCCTTTGTCTAAACGTAAAGTTTCTTCAATCGCTTGCAAATAAACTTCGGTTTTTCCACTCCCCGTTACTCCATAGATCAAATGGGTTTCAAAATGGTTGTTCTGTAAACTGTTAACAATTTTTTGTAGGGCGACGCTTTGCTCTTCATTGAGAGTTTTTGGTTTGGTCATAAAGTAGTCTTCATCGACAAGAGGAGAACGGTCAATTTTAACAGACTCGACAGTGAGCCAACCTGCTTTAACTAGAGCGTTGACAGTCCCTCGTGTGGCTTTGCATTCCTCTAAAAGTTTTGTAAGTAAAATTCCTTTAGTGACCTTTAAAATTCCATCTAATACATTAATTTGAGCATGTTTTTTAGATCGATTTTCTTGACAAAACTTAATGGTTTCCTCACGCGTTTTCGCTCGTGACACAAAAAGTTGCTCTTTATCCGCCATTCCTTTGCGAATTCCAGGAGGAAGAATCAAACGAAAAATATCACTCAAATTGGCGCAATAATAGCGGGCAATCCAAATAGCCAAATCAAATAGTTCGCCAGGAACAAGAGGTCCATCAGAAAGAATTGTTTGAATCGGTTTAACTGCTTGAAAAGCAGATTGAGATTTTATTTCTAAAACATAGCCTTTTTCAGATCTTCCTCTGATAGAGACTTCTACTCGTGAGCCGCGAAAGAGAAGGGGAGATTGCTCTTTTGTAATTCCATAATCTAAAGTCATGTCTAAACGGACATCTAAAATAACAGCAGCGTAAGCGACAAATGGGGGCATTGCAGTTGCGACCTTGATAAAAATTATTTAAGAATATTACAAATCGCATTCCAGAGAAAAGATTTTAACTCAGGGCGCTTTAAGTACAAATTTAGATCGGATAAAAGTAAGAGGGGAATGTCATTTAAATAATGTAAGTTTTTCTCTTGAGATTGCTTGTAGTGTTTTATTAAATTTTTTTGTAAATAAAGTTCATAGTCACAAGCAATAATTAAGCGTAAATCTGGTGTGGAAAGAAGTTGCTCCCACTGTTGATCCTTTTCAATTTGAATGCCTGAAACAATGCAAGCAGGTTTCAAACAAAGTGAAATTGCATTAACGATGTTTTTCAAAAAAGTTAACGACTGGTTTTGTTCATTAAATGAAAGAATGACAACCGGTAAAACGTGATGTTTATTTGCCCATGCCTTGCTGATCTTCAAAGCAAGCTGGTCATTAGGAATTTCAGTGGTTAAGGTGTGGTGAGGAAATTTTTCTTGAAAAAATTCTCTAAAGCAGGAGATTTCAAAAGCTGTAGGAGCTAAAGGTTCTAATAGAAAGTTTTTCTTACCTGTTAAAACGTGCTTGTTTATTTTAGGTTCTGTCTGGATTTTATCAGCAGGTACATGAGGTGGAGAGACTGAAAAACTCTCTGTTTTAGGAAAAGTAGATTTAACCTCTGGAGCAACCCCTATGTTTGTTGATGATTCTGTTGAGGGTAAAGGCTTTGCTTCAGTAAAAGTTGGGAAAATAGGAGTTTCGATCGGAATCTCTTTGAGTGATAAAGAAGTCTGATATCCAACCTTTTGATTTTTTGGTACAAAGGGTTTTAATGTTAAACAATTTTCTCGACTAAGTGTCGTACGACTAGTTAATTTTTGAGTTCTAAGCACATAAAGCTGGGTTAAAGAGAGAAGCTCTGAATAAAGTTGTTTACATGTTGGAGAGTTGATTTGACTCATAAAAGAAAAGTTCTCGCTTGATGATCGGTAGTAAGTGATCAAATCCTCTAGATTTAAAACGTGTAATTAGCAAAGTTGCTAAGCACCCTTTTTTGGAAAAATTCTCAAATAACTGATTGGTAATCTTTAAACCATAAAGTTTGATCAATACAGCTTTTTTACGCAATAAAAAGAAGACAACATTTTCATCATTATTAAATTTTTTCAAACAATTTAAAAAAGCCTTCAAAATATTATCAATAAAATTAGAAGTTGATTGAATGTTTTTTTGAATCTTAGTCAAAAAACTCTCTTTTTTACGTTGATTTTGTAAAATTTCAAAAGAGTGCACTAAATGCCAAAGCTGTTTTGCTTGTAAATAAATTTGATTGACTTGAACGCAAAAGTTGATTAAGGATTTGTCTTCGACCTCATCTATGGATTGAAAATGCTGGCAATAACTTTTTAGCCTTGCTAGTGGCCCTTTTTCGCAATGTGAAAAAGTTCCTTCGTCCTGTTCGCCCACTAAATGATTGAGATAAGAGTGAATGTAATTAAGCCAAGCATATTGGTCTAAAGAATCAAACTTCTCTAAGGCTTCTAAACTCGGTTTTAAATCGAAAATACCATTTAACTCTTTCAAAATAAGCTGAATTAATAAGGAATTTTCCTGATAAAAAGACTTAAAATGTTGATTCGATATCTGGACTTTTAACAAAATTATGCCCTCAAGCCTTTTTTGAAAACAAATCTAGCACACTGTTAGAAAAAAATAAATCAAATTCGAAAAAAAATGTAACTTCATTAAAAAAAAATATTTATTTTTGTTCAAACAAAGAGTAGGGTAAAAGATAGATTTTTAGAAAGTAATTTATTGCGAAAAAGAATTCGTTTGAACGGCTTTCCAGCCGTTCAAACATCTATAGATATCAATCTGACTAAACAGATCTCAATCTATTCCAATCCAATCAACTAAAATTGTTCTTTTTTGTGACTTGGATTCTTTGGTGCTGCACTACCTGGTTTTTGAGCAGGTTGTTGCTTTGGATTAGATTGTGGTTTTGCATTAGATGAGTTTTTTTTGTCCATGATATCCTCCTAAAATTTTTATCGCTTATTATGAAAACTAAGTTGAACTTACATCCTAGTATGCATAATAGCGCAATTTTTTGTTTCTCTCACCCTTTTATCTATCCCTTGTTGAGGGTATCTATGTCAATAAAAATTTTAAATTAATCTAAAAAAAAACATCAAGTTTTTTTTTAGATGTTTATTTTCAAAGAGTTATGTAAACGAAAAAATAAACTATAATTATCGGATAAGTATAAAGAATTTGACTTATTTAGAGTTTAGGTCGAATAGTGAGAGCTGAAAGCTTTCTTTAGTGTTTTTTGAAGAGGATAAAGCCTTTCTATTGGCTTTCGGAGGTTCAAAAGCGCTTTTTCTATTAGAGTTTTGTTCTAAGTGAGAAAGAATTTCTTTAGCTCTGCGCACAACTATGCTAGGAAGACCTGCCAATTGAGCAACATGTATACCATAACTTTTGTCTGTGCCTCCTTTAACGATTTTACGTAAAAATGTAATATCATTCTCAGATTCATGCACAGCCACATTGTAATTAACTGCACCAGGAATTTTCTCTTCTAATTTGGTCAGTTCCCAATAGTGAGTAGCAAATACTGTTTTGGGAGAGCGATCTTCAGTTGTTAATAAGAATTCTGCTACTGACCATGCAATTGATATGCCATCGTAGGTGCTTGTTCCACGGCCAATCTCATCTAAAATAACTAGTGAGCGGGAAGTTACATTATGCAAAATATTTGCCGTTTCTGTCATTTCTACCATGAAAGTCGATTGGCCTCTTGAAAGATCATCGCTTGCACCTATACGCGTATAAACTTTGTCCACAATGCCAATTCGAGCATTTTTTGCCGGAATAAAAGATCCCATTTGAGCCATAATAACAATTAAAGCCACTTGCCTTAAATACGTTGATTTACCTGCCATATTTGGCCCAGTAATCAAAAGTAATTTATTGTCAATATTGTCTAATAGCGTATCGTTAGGGATAAAATTTTCACGGCTACAAACCGCTTCGATAACGGGGTGACGGCCTTCTTCAATATGAACGTTATAGCTATTATCTACTATAGGACGTGTGTAATGGTGTTTTTTTGCTATGCAGGCTAGAGAAACTAAGCAATCTAAACGCGCCAGAGATTGTGCAATAATTAAAACTGCCTTTGTAAACTTGGCTACTGCAGTGCGAAGTTGCAAAAATAATTCCGTTTCAATCGCTTTAATTTTCTCTTCAGCTGTCAAGACCTTGCTTTCATATTCTTTGAGTTCGGGTGTAATATAGCGCTCGGCATTGATAAGTGTTTGTCGACGATTAAACGTATCCGGCATTTTCTCAGTTTGGCCCTTGCTTACTTCAATAAAATAACCAAACATTTTATTAAAGCCCACTTTCAAGGTCTTTATGCCTGTTTGCTCACGTAATTGGACTTGATATCTGGCCATCCAAGACTTGCTGTCAAAGCTAATTTCACATAATTCGTCAAGATCTGCATGGAATCCATCGCGAAAAACTTTTCCTTCGCCTAGTTTTAAAGGGGGATCATCGACAAGTGCCTGAGCAATCAAACTGTTCATTTCCGGAAGAGCATTTAATTTCTGCGCTTCTTTTTGAATCCATTCTGTTGAAAGAGTTGTTAAAACGGCTTTAAGCTGTTCAATAGGTTTAAAAGAAGATTTTAAAGCAACAAGATCTTTAGGTGTGGCATAGCCTGAACTGATTTTCATCATTAATCGTTCAAGGTCTTTAATTTGTTCTAAATAAGTGCAGCATGTATTTAAAACGAGAGGTTGATTAAGTAAAGACTCGATTCCATCTTGTCTTTGACTAATTTCATTAACTGAAAGTAGTGGTTGTTTTACCCAATGTTGCATCATACGTCCGCCCATGGGGGTTAACGTTTGGTCTACAATACTTAGCAGCGTGTTTTTCTTTGTGTAATCTTGCAATGAAAGGGTCAGTTCGAGATTGCGTTGTGTCATGCGATCCAACATCATGTAGTGAGAAGTCGTATAAGCACGAATTTCATGAATATGTTCTAATGGAAGGCAGAGATCGTCTTGTAAATATTTTAATAAGACGCCTGCAGCATGGATTGCTGAAATCATGCCATTTAAGCCAAACCCATCAAGACTATGAATTTTAAAAAGATGAATGAGAAAATCATGAGTCATTTGGTGTTCAAATAGCCAATCCTCTTTGACATTGACTAAAAAAGAATAATTTTGACGAATTTCTTGAAAAATATCGGCATGCTTGGTTTCAAACTTTTTGGAAATTAAAAATTCGCTAGGTTGTAAACGATAAATTTCATTTAAAAGATCACGCTCATTGCTGAATTCACATACCCAAAGTTCACCTGTAGTTAAATCTAAAAATGCTAAACCAAATAACTGTCCGACTTTTGTGACAGAGGCAAAGAAATTATTCGTTTTGTCGGAAAGTAAGTTAGAGTTAATGATTGTTCCAGGAGTCACAATACGCACGACTTCGCGTTTAACTAAACCTTTCGTTTTTTTAGGGTCTTCTGTTTGTTCTGCAATAGCAACTCGATACCCTTTAGCAATTAGCTTGTCCAGATAGCCTTCGCAAGTGTGATGAGGAATGCCACTCATAGGAATATCTTGACGATTTGTCAAAGTGAGGTCAAGTTCTTTAGATAAAATTTTTGCATCTTCATAAAAAGCTTCGTAGAAATCTCCCATACGAAAAAAGAGAATGGCACCTTGAGCCTTTTTTTTGCACTCATGCCACTGCTGCATCATAGGGGAAGTTTTAGGGTCAATTGAATCTACAATTTTTTCCATAAATAACATGCTGATAAGTTGAATAACGCATGAGTATAAATATTAAAAAACAAAAAAGCAATTGAGATTTACAAATTTAGAATTAAAATATCTTTGTCAGAATAAAAATAACTCGCTATATAACCGACATTCCGCACTAATAAATAATTTTTTTTGAAAAAAATCTTAAGTTTTGTCATCGTTTAGTCTATCTTATCTGTTTACGAATCAATTATGTATGCAGGTAAGCAATGATCACTGAAGAAAATATAAGTGGCAGGGTACTGGACCACCTAGGTTTGGTAGCCGTCACGCTAGAAAAAATAGGCCTTATCAAAAAAATAGACGAACGACTCCCTCTGAATAAGTCAAAAACAACGATGGGCCAACGTGTTGCGGCCATGATTTTTAATGGGTTAGGATTTATTGATGATCGACTGTATATGTTTCCACAATTTTTAGAAAACAAACCCGTTGACCGTCTGTTTGGAGATAGTGTAAGGGCGGAGCATTTTAATGATGATGCTCTTGGTCTTTGCCTGGACACTATTCATGATTATGGGGTAACAAAAATTTTCTCAGAAGTTGCTTTTATGATTGGTGTTGAGCAGAAGCTTTTGGGGAGAACGTTCAACATTGATACAACATCTCTGAAAGTTTACGGTGAATATGAAGAATCGGATATTCCAGAAAAAACTGAGCTTAATCCTTTACCAGATCCTTCATCAGGAACTTGTCCTAAGTACGGATACTCGAAAGACCATCGGCTCGATTTAAAACAAATGGTTTTGAACCTGGCCACGACTGGCAAGGCTGGCTTTCCAATTTGGATGGAGGCTCATAGTGGGAATGCTTCCGACAAGAAGATCCTCCACGAGGTCGCAACACGTATGCGTAGCTTATGTCAGGGAATTAAAAATGCTCCCTCATTTATGACGGTAGGTGATAGCGCCATCTATGATGCTTGCACAAAAGAAGCCGGTGACATGTTATGGCTTACTCGAGTTCCTGAACGTCATAAAGCAGTCAAGAAATTATTGCAGTACTCCGATGACGCCTATGCCTGGCATGAGCTTGCGGATGGTTATAAAATCTGCACCACTGAAACACGTTACCGAGGTGTACATCAACGCTGGGTGGTTGTTTTTTCTAAACAAGCTTATGCGAGAGAATGCAAAACGTTGGAAAAACATGTTCAAGAAGCTGAAGAGCGCCTCAAAAAAGAGTTGTGGCATTTGAGTAATCAATTTTTTCACTGTGAATGCGACGCCAAAGAGGTTCTGAAAACATTTTCTAAAGAGCTCAGATATCTAGTCTTATCAGCTACTATTGAGCCTGTCCTCCAGCATAAAGGTAAAGGTCGACCAAACAAGGACGCTAAGCCTTCCACTATTGGATTTAAAATTACAGGACAGCTGAGTCGAGATGAAGAAAAGATCGCTTTGTTGAAGAACACAAAAGGGCGATTTCTTTTAGCTACAAACCAGCTGGATAGAGAGGTTTTGCCTGATGAAGATATTCTGTTAGAATACAAGGGGCAATCTAAAACAGAAAGTGGTTTTAAATTTATTAAGAATGATGCTTTTGAAGTATCTTCTATTTTTTTGAAGAAACCGGGCCGTATTTCCGCATTAATGATGGTAATGACGCTGTGTTTAATGGTTTATGCTATAGCTCAATTTGAGCTTCGATCGATCCTAGAATCTGCTCAAGACACGATTCCCAGTCAGACTAAAAAAGAGACAGCTAAGTCAAGTATGCAGTGGGTATACCGATTATTTCAGGGGATTCAGGTGATTACTCTAACAATTCAAGAGGTGACGCAAGAAATCGTGATTAACCTCAAGAGCGTGCAAAAGAAAATCATCCGCCACTTTGGACCAAGAGCTATGGAAATTTATGGGACTTCTTAAAAATATAGGGGTGTAAAGAATCGCTTTTTTTGTTCTTTAATCAGCAAGAGTGGAATAGCTATGGCTCGAAACTTCAATAAATATTGATTAAATCGTTCTTCGCCACTTTGAATGCATTTAATTCAAGCAAACATGGAGAAATTCATCGGTATGGTGCATACTTGAAAAATTATTCCAGATTTTTAAAAATCACGTGAGGCCTATTTTTTAAACCCAATGCGGAATGTCGGATATAAATAGAGATTCCCTAAACAAACGATAGATTTACATTATGAAAAAGAATGACGCTTATCACTTTTGGTTCCATCAAACATTGGCCCCTTTGATGCTAATTTGTTTATGTCCACCCATTGTTTTTGCTTTTTGGTATACAAACACCTATTTAGATGGATCTTTAACAGCATTTTGGAATTTATTAGTCAGTGCAGGTTTAAAAGAAACATTTAATATTATTTGGAAGCCATATTTTTGGGGAACTGCGACGGCTTGGAAAATTTTAGCTATTTTCTCTCTTTTTCAACTCGCTTTCATGCGATTATTGCCGGGTAAAATTAAGGAAGGGCCCATTACACCGAAAGGGCATATTCCCATCTATAAAGATAATGGTCTGGCCGCATTTTTGACCACCATGGGATTTTTTTACCTAGCCACAGATTTTCTTCATTTATTTCCAGCGACTATGTTGTATGATAATTTAGGAGGGATACTAGGGGCTTTGAATATTTTTAGCTTAGTATTTTGCCTTTTTCTATTAATCAAAGGGTTGACTTTTCCTTCGGGGCAAGATGCGGGAAGGTCTGGAAATTGGGTGTTCGATTATTATTGGGGAACTGAGCTTTATCCGCGTATTTTAGGTTGGGATATTAAAGTTTTTACCAATTGTCGTTTTGGCTTGATGATTTGGCCTTTACTACTTTGGTCATATGCAGCTAAACAACAACAGCTTTATGGGTCAATTAGTGACTCTATGCTAGTGGCTGTTGGTCTGCAATGGATTTACATTTTAAAGTTTTTTATTTGGGAATCGGGATATTTGCGGTCATTAGACATTATGCATGATCGTGCAGGCTATTATATTTGCTGGGGTTGTCTTGTTTGGGTGCCAGGAATTTATACCTCTTCTACGCTTTATCTCGTTAATCATCCCAACCATTTAGGAGGGTTGACAGCAGGTTTTTTATTTATCTTCGGTACAGCCTGTATTCTGGCTAATTATTTTGCAGACAGACAAAGACAGGTTGTTAGAGCAACGGGAGGGGAGTGTAAAATTTGGGGAAAAACGCCTACATTTACAGTCGCTGCTTATACAACTGAAAAAGGTGAGAAAAAGCAAAATATTTTGCTGACATCTGGTTGGTGGGGAATTGCGCGGCATTTTCATTATATACCAGAAATTTTAGGTGCCTTATGTTGGACATTACCTGCATTATTTACGCATGTCATTCCTTATTTTTATGTGACTTTTTTGATCATACTTTTGTTCAATCGCGCATGGAGAGATGACGAAAGATGTGCAAATAAGTATGGCGATGACTGGGAAAATTACTGCTCAAAAGTGCCTTACAAGATTATTCCTTATGTTATTTAAAAAAATAATAAAAAACCCATTGTAAAAAAAGATGAAATTATCTTAATATAGGTCTATCTTATTCCGGAATAGCTCAGCGGTAGAGCAGCGGACTGTTAATCCGTTGGTCGCAGGTTCGAATCCTGCTTCCGGAGTCTTTGAGATAAAAAGCAGTTATTGTGAAAGCAATAACTGCTTTTTTTTTTGCATACCGGTGCACTCGTTCGCAAAAAATGGCAACAACTCTTGTTGCAACCGTGATTCATCCCACATTCCCGCGACTTCTTTACGGAGTTCCGTATATACTCATCATAGCTGAATCCTAGAGTTTTTTAGTGAATTTTAAATTAAATTTTGATAGAGTGTTTGCTTACAATTAGCGAGCTAAAATGAATTTGACACCTGAAATAAAATTAGAGTT
>Ga0105045_10001632_pt1 | contig 18482 bp, 13 predicted proteins | sample MAT02_FD_78089 | JGI IMG/M metagenome (GOLD analysis project Ga0105045, IMG submission 78089) | Freshwater microbial communities from Lake Fryxell liftoff mats and glacier meltwater in Antarctica - MAT-02 (megahit assembly) | ecosystem: Environmental > Aquatic > Freshwater > Ice > Liftoff... | reverse complement strand
CCAGCCGTCGAAGGCAAGCGCATCCCAGCCATCTCGCAGATAGGTTTTATGCCAACCCCGGATGGTATCGTCGTCCAGATACAGGAAAACCGAAATCTCTTGGCAGGATTTGCCGTCGTCGAGTAGCAGGATCGCGTTTGCGCGACGGGCAATACCGTGGTCTTCGCGCTGACGGCGCACGCAAGCCTCAAGCTCGATACGGTCTGCTGCGGAAAGAAAGCCAGGGCTGATCATAGCCATAGCTGAGTCGTTACAAACCCAGCCGTCAAGTCATCAATTTCGGCTTCCGCAGGAATCAGAGTATATCGTCCTGAAACGAGCTGAAGTTTCGATCATATAATAAGAAACAATATTTATCGATCACTGGGTGGAAACCTCGCCTGAAATTGGATTTCTTTATCTTTCGTTCATAATTGCAATCCAATGGTGCTAGTCGGTGGTGGCTTAATAAGAGTGTGGGAGTGGAGACGTGGCAACAATACCTGGTGGAGCCTTCAATGACTTTATATTTGGGACTTCGGGCAACGATTTCATAATGTCTGGCGAAGGCAACGACACCGTCAATAGCGGCAGCGGCGATGACATCATTGACGGTGGCGGTGGAAACGACTTTCTCAATGGCGGCAGTGGCAACGACATGGTGCTCGGTGGTGATGGAAACGACCAGATTCTTGGTGGCAGCGGCAATGACCTGCTGTCTGGCGATGCCGGAAACGACACCTTGCTGGGGGGTGCCGGAGACGATGTTCTGAATGGCGGTGACGGTAACGACTTGCTTGTCTCTGGCGCTGGCAACGACACTTTGAATGGCGGTGCGGGCGATGACGCACTGCTGGGCAATACCGGCAACGATGTACTCGATGGCGGTTCAGGGGATGATAATATCAATGGCGGGGCCGGGGACGATCTGCTGAAAGGCGGCGCCGGCGATGATTTGATGATCGGTGGTCAGGGCACAGACACGCTCAATGGCGGTGCCGGGGACGACGTCCTGACCGGAGGTCAGGGCGACGATCTGTTCGTCTTTTCTGGTGGTGGAGATGTGATCATGGATTTCTCGGATGGCGACATCCTTCAGATCTCGCGCGATCTCGGTGGCGTCACACTGGCCACCCCAGACGACATCGGCAATTATGCTGTCGACTTGGGCGAGGCGGGAACGCTGATCGATTTCGGCCAAGGCGACAGCGTGCTGCTGCATGGCATCTCGATCGACGATCTTTCCAGCGATTGGTCACGCTACGTGACTATTGTCTGACGGGTCTGGGCCAGTCGACAGACTGGCCCCAGCCTGAACCGCCCAAATTTTCGAAGTAAAGGCGTTGCAGATGAATGCGTCCGTGTCCCCAATCTTGGTAAAATTCGCGCCGATCAAGACGGCTGGTGCCAGACGCTACTGCGTTCCGGTGCAAGCCTCGATCGTGCCCGTTTCCGACACAGCAGTTATTGTTATGTTCGATCTGCCCGCATCAGACATCGGCCGGCGCAAGCCACGGCCTCTGAGTGGTTCCATCGGCGGCGCGGTGCTGCCTAAACCGCTGATTTCATCGCCGCTGCCGCTGCGCACGGGCGCAATGCGGTATCTGGTGTTGCTGCGCACGGGGGGCAACGACCTAGCTCAAAACCATGTAACATTCAATTTCGGCGCAGAGACTGTGGCCTTCATCAATCCCGACTGGCTGCAATCGCCATTGCGCGATCTGGCGGATGCTGTGGACGGCCTCACGCCTCAGGGTCAGCAGCGTCTTTTGAAATTGTTTCTGACCAGTGCGGCGTCACTTCTGGGGCGCGAACAAGGTCCGGCATTCGTGCGCACGATAAAGATGTTGCTCGATATGTTTCAGGTCCAAGACGGAGTCTTGGCGTCACGGTGTCCAATCGGGCAGACAGGTGAGGTGCTGACCTACAGGTTCAGCGACAGGGATCTTGCCGAAGCGCCAAAAGAATTGATTTCGTTGAAAACGGATAGGGTTGCTCGGGTAAGTGATCCGCTTTTCTTGCTGGAAACGGGGGGGCTGCTGCATGTCCTTGTACCCGGCAGCGGCCTTGGGCTTCAGCAGTTCGTGGCGTTGGGAGACAGGCCGCTGCTGCTAAAGGCGGAACACCGCCTGATCGAGGCTCAACCCTTTGCGCAATGGCTGCAGCGGCGGCCACAAGAGACGCGCTCTTGGGGCAATCTGGTCCTGGAAACCGCGGCGCGCCATGACCCCGTTGCGCGCGCGTTAATCCAGGAACTGAAGCAGCTGCCGGACGCGCAACCACAGATCAGACTGCACGATTTTTCGGCCACGTCGGGCGGGCTGCTGGTCTGGCTTGATGTCAAAAATCAGGGCGGGCAGGTGACCGGCCTGCGTGTCGAACGCGGGTCGATCAGCATTGACCTAGATTTGCCGACATCCGGGCAGATTCGGGTATGGGTGGCAATGCCACACAGTGACGGTCCAGCGCGATTGCGCCTGATTTTCCGCTCAGGGCTTCTGCGGATAGTGCATGAGGGAATGCCCACGTCTTTTTATGGGGTTCTTCCGGCTGGTATTCCTACCGAGTCCGTATCTGATGCGGCGCAGACCTTGGCAGCCGCTTGGCTCGACCGGGCTTTACAGCCAATGACCCACTGCATCGAAACCTTTGCACGGTCGCAGGTGCCAAAGCACCTAACCTTGATCGCGCCTCCAAGCCAAAACCCCGATCTCATCCGGGCCCGTGCGGCATTGATAGCCTGCGAGGCGGCGGCGGGCAAAGTCGAGGTGATCTATACCTGTGCTGCCGACCACGCTGAACCGATCGTGCGACTTTTGATCGACATCGCGGCATCCTATGGCGTGACCCACAGTCTGATCTGCACGCCGCTGCAGACCAATGCCGCAGACAGATTGCTGCTGGCACTTGGCGCAGCCCAAGCCGAAGCCGTGCTGTTGCTGGGAGAGGACGTTCTACCCGAGGCACCCGGATGGCTGGCGCCATGGATGGCGGCGCTTGGCCGCAAATCCAGCACTTCAGTACTGGGCGGCGCGCTGCTGACCGCCTGCGGCTCGGTCGCGCATGCCGGCGGCTGGCTGAAGCAATCGACGGCCGGGCAGCCGGTTGAGAGGGTTCTGCGCCTGAAAGGCATGCCTCTGGTCGACCTGGGCACAGCCGCGAGCGTTAATACCCAAGTGGTGACAGCCGATTGTGTTGGGCTGAAACCACTGTCTGTTTCGGCACTGATCAAGGCCGGGGCAACGGTGCCCGATCCTGACACGCTGCTTCAGAAGATGATGGTCTCGCTTGGCGCCGCGCGCCCGGCCCGCACACAACTGCGGCACCGCTTTGTGCGCTATTCCCCGGAGCCGATCGTCGATCCGGTGACGTTGGCAGCCGCAAACTTCAGCCTGGGCGCTGTAATCCATCGCCACCCGTCCGAGAGGAGCCGGTAATGCCGCAGCTTCGCATCTTGCAGATTGCCCATGACCACCCCGACTGGACCAATGGCGGCACGGAAATTGTCGCCCGCGATCTGGCACGGGCGATCAATGTGCAACCGGACGTCAGCGCACGCTTTCTGGCGGCCGCGACGCGCCTGCAACGGCCCGAGGCGATACCGGGGTCGTTGCAAGCATTCGGCGAAGATTTTGTCATCGTGACCGGCGCCTATGACCGTTTTACCATGCTGCGCCAAGACGGGTCAGATTGGGTGACGGCGCTGGGAAAGGTGCTGGATGTTGTCAGGCCAGATGTGGTGCATTTGCATGGCATTGACCGGATCGGAGCCGAGGTCGTGTATGCGATCCGCAGGCTTGCGCCTGACTGCCGCATTATTCTGACATTGCATGATTATCAACTCATCTGCACGAACGACGGCTTGATGCTGACAAACGAGGGCCAGCTTTGCACAGGCGCCTCGCCGGATCGTTGCCGTCGCTGCGTTCCAGCCATTTCCGCGACCCGCCATGCGCTGCGCAAGGCGCACTTGATGGCAATCCTGGCGCAGGTCGACCAGATCATTGCCCCCAGCGTGTTCTTGCGCGATGTCTTTGTTAAATGGGGCCTCGCGTCCGACCGCATTACCCTGATCGCGAACGGTGTGAAGGCCGCACCCCCACTGTCTCCACGCGAACGGCGCCCAAAACGGCAGCGCAACCGCTTTGCCTTTTTTGGCAACATCTCGCGCCACAAGGGCGTACTTGTCCTTTTGCAAGCCGCAGCGCGTCTGGCAAGTGGCACCGAAACGCTGCGGATCGACCTGCATGGCGGGTTGGGCTGGGCGGACGAGACGTTCAGAACCGAATTCGCCGCAGGCCTTCGCGACGCCGCCACGGTTGCGCAGCACCTTGGACCCTATTCCCGCTCAGACGTTTCCCGCTTGATGCGCAACTATGACTGGGTTGTGGTGCCATCGCTGTGGTGGGAAAATGCGCCGCTGGTCATTCTTGAGGCGCAGGCTGCGGGCATTCCGGTGATCTGTTCTGGAGTAGGGGGCATGGCCGAACTGGTGACAGACGGCCGCACCGGTCTTCATGTCCCACCCGGCGATGCCGCGTCACTGGCCGAAACGCTGCGCGAGGCCGCCGGGGACGAAACGCTGTGGGCGCGCCTTGCGGCGTCGGCCTACGCGCCCTTGCATGCAGCGCATGTCGATCAGCATCTGTCGCTGTACCGAAAACTTGCACGGGTATCTGCATGACGCACCAATTTACGGCCGAAAGTCTGACTGCCGTCGACAGCAGGTCCGAAAACCTGACAACCGAGGCTGTGCTTTTGTCCGGCGGTCAGGCGCTGCTGATCTTCGAAGGCGCGGGTGACATGCCACCAAGAAGCGGTCAGATGCTCGGCCGTTCGGGCACCGTGCGATGGCAAGCGGAGATCTGGGCAAAGCGAGAGGGTGCGGGCTGGTGCGGCATTGCGCTGGCCGGGGCGCTACCCCCCGATAACACGATGTTGTTCGACAGCGCCGGAGACGGCACCTGGAACATCGTTCTCGGGCCTCGCGTTGACATTTCTGTCACGTCTCTGATCGAGATGACCCGCGCTACAGGCGCTGATCCATGCCATGTGTTTCGTTTTTTGGCGAAGACCTTGTGCGCAACATCGCCGTCTGACTCGGGCAGCGCCGAATGTCTTGCCCACCAGACGTTCTTGCGGGATTTTCTGACAATAGCGTCAGACCGCGACGGGTTCATCGAAGTGCTGGCCGAACCTTTGACGGGCGGTCTTTTCATGCAGGGATGGGCGAAGTCTTTGGGCAATACCTCGCCCAATTTGATCGGGCTTCCGGATCAGGCGACACCAGAGTCCGTGATCACAGCAACCTTTGATCGTGACGATCTGCTGGCGCCTGCCAGCGGTTTTTGTCTGTTTCACACCGATCTGCAGGCTTCTGTTCTAATAAAGCATCAAGCGGCCTATTTCGAAAAGGAGGGGCGATTGCTGCGACTGGATGTTGTTGCCAGCGCGTTGTCACCGCTATCAGGCATGCTTGCGACTGACCATATCGTACAAATGCTGCCCCGCCTGCAAGCAGGGCCCGGGGCGCTTTGTGCCTTTCGGCGTATCTGCCGCCCCCGGTTCAGGGGAGAGGACACGCTTTCAGGCACCGAGTTACCGATTGCCGTGGGTTTTGATGCCCTGCACTGCGCGCCGGACGGCACGATGCTGGTCACCGGCTGGCTGCTCGACCCCGAGGGCCATGTTCGCCATACCCTGATCAAAAGCCTTCAGAATCGTTATGGCCGCATCAGCGACACCTGGGTGCGACTGACACGCCCCGATCTGAATTCGGCCTTTGCCGTGGACCCGCGGTTTTCAGGGCTGTTGGACATCCAAGACGTGATGCACGGCTTCATCGTGCATATCCCGCCCGCAGCGCTTCGGTATGCAAACGAAGAGATTTATCTGGAGCTGGTGTTAAACGATGAACGCTGCCTATTCCAGCCGTTGAAGATGACCGCGGTCGACACCGCCGAGCGTCTGCCGCAGCTGCTGGCAGGTGTAGGCGCCGACGCGCCCGACCTGGCACGCATCGTAGATGAGCACCTTGTGCCATTTCTGACGCAGGTCAGACCGCTGCGGCACGGCAGGCGGCGCAGCGAAGTGACGCGGCCGATTCCTCTGGGCGCGCGGTCCGGCGAGGCACCGGTGGCTGCTCTGATGCCATATCGCCACTTGGCCGAGTTGCAGCCTGTCTTCAGCCTGCTTGCGGGAACACGCGACGCCGATTTGCTTGATCTGACACTAATCGCGCCGCGGCTGACCGCCCAGACGGATCTGCGGGCCTTGGAACAGGCGTTCCGTTTTTACGGGCTGAACGGTAGCTTCGTGCTGGCCCCCGAAACCGGCGCCAAAACTGCTTGGCTGGACCGCGCGGCCGAGCAAACAGCGGCCGACCATCTGCTATGCTGGCTGCCGCAGGCGCTGCCAAAAGCGCCGGGCTGGGTTTCCCTGCTGATGGCCGATGCCAGAGGGTTGACCGCGCCTGGCATAATGTCCCCTTCCATGACCTATGAGGATGGATCTGTCTATTATCGGCCGGCCGAAAAAGCTGCCCTAACGCAGGCAACGGTTGGCAGCAGTGCGGTGGCCCTGCCACAGGTCGGCCCTATTGCGATGCCCGCCGCTGCCGCCGAAATCACGCTGATCATGCGGGCACAACTGAATGCTGTCGGTGGGTTCACAGGCCATATGTTCAGCGACGATTTTGCCCATCTTGACCTTTCATTCCGGCTGAAGCGGGCGGGGATCACGTTCTGGTGTTCAGAAAATGTGGAATTCTGGATGCTTGATGACGCTCCCCCCCCCGATCCTGCGCCTTTGACCCGCATCTTGCGTCGCATTGATGCAGGGCTGCTTGCGCGCCGGGGCGGACCACCACTGTACGAGATAATGCCATGAAAGCCCTGATCGTCAGCCATGCGCACCCGACCTATTCCATCGGCGGGGCGCAGGTAGCCTCCTATAACCTTTTCAGTGGGATGAAGGCGCAACCCGGCTGGGTTGCGCATTATTTGGCGGGCGTCGGGCCACCCGTTGCACGCCACCGGGCGACGCCGCTGCTGGCCGTCGGCGATGCGGCCGACGAAACCCTGTTCTGGTCTGACGACTTCGACTGGTTTCACCTTGGTTCGCGTGAACTTGACGATCTGAGCCGGCATTTCGAGCGACTGGTCAGAGATCTGCGCCCGGATGTGGTGAATTTTCACCATGTCATGGGCTTTGGCATCCAGGCCATCCGGGCGGTTCGCCGCGCGCTTGGTGATGTGCCGATCATCTACACCTTGCACGAGTACCTGCCGATATGCGCCAACCATGGCCAGATGATCAAGGTCAAGTCGGGCACCCTTTGCATGAAGGCTTCACCTTCGGAATGCGGGGTGTGTTTTCCAGAGATTGGCCCTGCCAATCTCAAGCGTCGGGAATTGTTCATCAAGAGCTTCTTTGCTGACGTCGATGCCTTCGTCAGCCCAAGTCGTTTCCTTCTGGCGCGTTTTGCCGACTGGGGCCTGCCTCCCGAAAAACTGGTGATGATCGAGAATGGGCTGGAGGGTGGGCATCCCGCGCCACCACGCCCGATCGCCGTTGGTGCAAAGCGCAACCGATTTGCCTATTTCGGCCAATTGAACCCGTTCAAGGGCATCAAGGTGCTGGTCGAGGCCGTCACCCGCATCCCGCAAGATGTCTGGGGCGACTCGATCCTGTATGTTTTCGGTGGAAACCTTGAACAGCAGCCTGTCGAATTTCAGACGGCAATCAAGGAGTTGTTTCGGCTGGCGGGTCGCCGCATCCGATTCATGGGCAGCTACAAAAGTGCGGACTTGCCAAATCTGATGCGTGAGGTCGACTGGACCATCGTGCCTTCGACATGGTGGGAAAATGCCCCGGTGGTCATTCAGGAGGCGTTCTATCATGGCCGCCCGATCATCGCTTCGGATATTGGTGGCATGGCAGAAAAGGTGCGCGACGGCGTGGATGGGCTGCATTTCAGCGTCGCCAACCCCGAAAGTCTGGCAAACGTGATGAGCAATGCCATTCGTGACCCAAGGCTGTGGGACAGGTTGCATGCCGGTATCCGCGCGCCGAACTCATCCGATAGATCCGCCCTTCAGCACGCGGCTTTGTTTGAGCGGCTGCTTGCCCGCAAGGCTGCCACCCTGCCGATTTCATTGGATCACACAGCATGACCCGCGCGGTGGACCCGCCGGTCTTTACGGCAGCGATGAAAGACCTTGGCAAGGGTGCCGCTGCGGCAGGGCTTGTCGGGTTGTTTGTCAACATTCTGCATCTGGCAATGCCGCTGTATTCGATCCAGATCTATGACCGGGTGATACATTCCGGCAGCTTTGACACGCTCGTTGCGCTGACCGGACTGGTGGGTGTCATTCTGGTCTTTCAAGCAATTCTGGATTTTCTGCGGGGGCGCATTTTCACAATACTGGGCGCGCGGCTTGCTGCTGGTCTGGGCGCCAAGGTTTTCGAGGCGGCTGTGGAGACCACGTTGCGCCACGGGGCCGGGGCAGCTGCGGGGGCTGTCCGCGATCTGACCGAGGTGCGCAATTTCGTGGCCGGGGGGCTGATCGCACTGCCATTGGATATGGCAGTGGCGCCGCTGTTGCTGTTTGTGTTGTTCCTGATGCATCCGGTTTACGGCATGGTCGGTCTTGGCGGCGTGTTGGTTCTGGTCCTGATGGCCATTGTGGCGGAATTGCTGGCGCGTAGGCCGTCTGCGCGTGCTTCGCAGACCGCCGGTAGGGTTCAAGCCGAGACGACTGCCGCCATCCGCAATGCAGAAGTCATCACGGCGATGGGCATGTTGCCTGACGTCACGCGGCGCTGGCAACTGGCGCAGGCGCAGGCGCTGGACGCCACCGACCAAGGGCGGGCCAAGGCAAAAGCACTGGCAGCCACCGCCAAGGGTTTGCGAATGGGGCTTCAAGTTGCAATCATCGCGGCGGGTGCCACGCTGGTTATTGATCGCACGGCCTCAGCGGGCACGATCATTGCCGCGGCGGTGATCCTGTCACGTTTGTTGTTGCCATTCGAGCAGACCATCGACGGCTGGAGGCAATGGATTGATGCGCTGGCAGCGTTTGAGCGATTGCGCGACGTGTTGCGGCGCGGCGCCAGCACGCGTTCGCAAGAGCCGATAAAAATCGCCAATGGTCGATTGCAAATAGACCGTGTCAGCTATGTCCCCGCCGGGCAGGACCGCCCGGTGCTGCGGAATGTCTCATTTGCGTTGAATAGTGGCGAGATGATCGGAGTTATTGGTGCTTCCGGCGCGGGAAAATCATCGCTGGCGCGGCTGATTGTCGGGTTGTGGCAGCCAACGACAGGTAATGTCTTTCTGGATGGTCAGAGCACGTTTTCCCATGAACGCGGCAGCTTCGGTGCCGCAGTCGGGTATCTGCCGCAAGAACCAATGTTGTTCGATGCGACGGTTCGGGAAAACATCGCCCGCTTCCGTGATGGCCACATGGCCGATGTTGTAGCGGCGGCTCGGATGGCCGGGGTGCATGAATTGATTGGCAGCCTGCCGCAGGGGTACGAAACCCGACTGACCGATGCCGGCTCCCGACTGAGCGGCGGGCAGAGACAAAGGCTGGCTTTGGCGCGGGCGATCTTCGGGAACCCGCGGCTGATCGTGCTCGACGAGCCGAATTCAAGTTTGGATTCCGAGGGCGAAGCGGCATTGGTCGAGACCATAGATGCGTTGCGCGACCGTGGTGCCACCATTCTGGTGATCGCGCAGCGGATGTCGATCCTGAAGCGCGCTGACCGGCTCATAGTGATGAAAGACGGCATCATGTCGAAAATTGGTGGCCACGCCGAGGTGATGTCGTCGCTGGGCCCGCAGCGTCACCCCGGTATTTCCCAAGAGCCTGGTCCTTTGAGAAAGCTGAAATCATGAGCCATTCCGTGGACCCTGCGTCCTTGGGGCCTAGCTATCGGCCAGCGCTCACTGCCGCCTTGGTCACCATCTTCTCTCTTGTGGCCGTCGCTTTTGGCTGGGGCATGTTTGCCAGACTAGACAGCGCCGTTGTCACTCAGGGGGTTCTTTTTGCGGAAAGCGAGCGCAAATCTATTGAAAGCCTTGAGGGCGGAATTCTGGAAAGCCTGCGGGTGCAACCGGGGGATCGCGTCACAAAGGGACAGATTCTGGCCGTGCTTGATGCGACTCAGATCCGCGAAGCCCGCACACAGCTTGAGGTGGACCGGCAGTCGCTGACTTACGAAATCTGGCGGTTGCAGGCCGAGGCCGCAGGTTTGCAAAACCTTGATCCTGCCAGTGCACCGATTGCCGCCACCGATCCGCTGCGGCACGAATCCATGGCAATGGCGCAGCGGCGGCTTTTCGTCGCCCGCCTGCGCAGTCATCAGGGTGTGCTTGATGGACTATCGCGCCAAATCGAGGGATTGAAGGCGCAGATTGCTGCTGCCAGCAGTCAGCAACATGCCGCCGAACGCCAGATTGCGTTATGGCAGGAAGAACGCGCTCAGACCGCAGCCTTGGTTGAAAAGGGGGCGACTGCTCGGCAAAAACTGCTGGATATGGACCGGACGCTGGCAGCGCTTGAGGGCGCGCGTGACGAGAACAGTAACCTTGTGCGTGCCGCCGAGGAAGAAATTGCCCAGTCTGGAATCGAGGCCGACACCCAGACCCAAGTTCGTATATCCGAGATAGAGACCCGCATGGCCGATGCATTGCGCCAGACCGAGGGTCTGAACAGCCGGATCCGTGCCGCCGATGATGTGCTGGAACGTCACAACATGCGCGCACCGCAGGACGGCGTGATCGTCAATATCTCCACCGTGACGCCGGGAGCCGTGGTCGGCTCGGGCGTTCCGCTGATGGAGCTGATCCCCGACGGCGACCGCTTGATGATTCTGGCGCGACTGTCGCCTGACGCCATCGACACCATGCATCCCGGCAGGCACGCCACCATACACCTGACCGCCTTTGGCCGTGCCGTGGCGCCGGTGGTGGATGGCGCCATCAGCTATGTTTCTGCCGATCTGTTGCAAGACGAGCGCGACGGCACCCCCTATTTCGAGGCGAGGATCAGTATAGATCCTGACAGTCTGGCAAAGCTTTCCAATGTGACCTTGGTATCTGGCATGCCAGTCGAAGTGGCAATCCAGATTGGCGAACGCAGAGCAGGCGCATATTTTCTTGAGCCGATCTTGCGGCATATGCGAGGGGCATTTAACGAAGAATGAGGCGGCTGTTCAGGTTTACCGACTGGTAAGAAACAGTCGCCATACTAATGAAAATGTAAAAGGCCTCAGCCACATGACCCGACGCGCTATCGTTTTGATTGGAACTGAAAAGACAGGCACGACAACGCTGCAGAATTTTCTAGTGCAGAACCGGAAACTATTGCTTGAAAAAGGCTTTTTCTATCCCAGCTTTTGCGGTGACAGCAATCACACGGGTCTTGCGGCCTACGCGCTTGACCGATTCAAGTCAGATGATATTCGCATCGCTTTTGGCTATGGTGGTTCGGCCGATCTGTCCTCGATGCGCGACCGCATCCGAGATGCGGGGCGCGCCGAGCTTGTCGGCCGGGATGAAACAGCGATCTTTTGCAGCGAACATTGCCACAGTCGGTTGAATTTGCCACTGGAGATAGCAACGCTACACACCCTGCTGGCAGAGTTTTTCGATGACATCCAAATTGCCGTCTACTTGCGACGCCAAGATAAGGTGGCGCTGAGCCTGCACAGTACCCAGCTGAAAAGCGGTGCCGTGCACTCTGAGATCCTGCCCCGCACCGATGCGCAGGATATCTATTTCAACCATGACCGTATGTTGGCGATGTGGGCGGCGGAATTCGGCACCGAAAACCTGCATCCGCGAATTTTTGACCGCGCAGCGATGATCGGCGGTAGCATCATAACAGATTTCTGCGCCGCTTGGAAAATTGGCCCGATCGAGGATTTCAAGCATGTTGCTGACTTCAATGGATCGATTTCTGCGGTGGCGCAAGGGTTTCTGCGTTATGCAAACCTTCACCTGAAAACTGCCGACATGACCGAGGATCAGCGCTGGCGCGGCATGTTGGCCGCACGGCTTGAATCGCTTTTTGCCGGTCAGGGCGCCCAGCCGTCGCGGGCTGCAGCTTGGGCATTCTATGCGCAGTTTCGGCCGGCGAATGAGATGGTCCGAAGGGCATGGTTTCCGCATTTGGCCCGGTTGTTCGACGAAAACTTTGCCAGCTACCCAGAGATGGAGAATCCGACCACTCTTACCGTCGAAGATGCCACACGGGTAGCGGTGCAGTTGCATATCGCAACGATGACCGAACTGCGGAGGCTTGAGGCCGAAATCGCTCTGCGCGATGGCCGGTTGCACTGGCTTGCCAAACGGCCTGATGAGGCGGTGGCCGCGTTGCAGCGTGCCACGTACCTTCAACCCGATCATCCGGACATTTTGCGAACACTGGCCGAATACCTGTTTCACACCGCCCGGTTCTCCGAAGCGTCGCAAGTCGCTCAGGCCGCAGCCGAAAGGCGCCCAGACTCGGCGGAATACTGGCATTTTCTCGGGCTTGCGCTTCGCCGCGCAGGTGATCCTGCGGCGGCAGCCCGAGCACAGCAAAAGGTGCTGGAGATTACGCCCGGCGACGCTGCGGCGCAGCATGAGCTTGAACTAGTTGCTGCCCTCCACCCGCAAAGTCATCCCGTTGCAATGCTGTAATGGATAAGTGAAGCCATGCATCAGGAAATCAACCTTAGTCCAGCCAGCCTCAAGCTCCTTGCTGCCAATGGACTACTGCTGGGCGGGCTGGCTCATACCCGGCGTATGGCCGACCAATCCGTGATCGAGGGGCCAACTTCGATACAGTCCACTGTAATGCCGGGCGCCTATCTCGATGTAGGCGCTTTTTGCAATCTTAGTGGTGGTCAGATCAACAACCTGCGTGTCGGGCGCTATTGCTCGATTTCTGATGGCGTATCCATCGGCACGCATGAACATCCGACCGACTGGTTGACCACATCGCGCACCGCCTATTACCCTGAGGTTAACGGCTGGGATTCCCTGATGATGGGAGACGACGCCCGCGGCCTTGCTTCAAGGATCAAGGTGTATTCCGGCAGTTGTCCGATTACGACGCTTGGGGCCGATGTCTGGATCGGGCAGGGCGCCTTTATCAAATCGGGTGTCACGATCGGAACCGGGGCCATCATTGGCGCGCGCGCGACGGTAATTAAGGATGTGCCACCTTACGCCGTTATGGTTGGCACTCCGGCCCGTGCTGTACGTCTGCGGTTTTCCGACGCTGTTGTTGAACGCCTGTTGGCCAGCCAATGGTGGAGCTATTCGATCTATGATCTGTTTACCGCGCCCATGGATGATGTTGCCCGTGCACTGGATATGATCGAGACAAAAATTGCCACAGGCGGGGTGCACAAGTTTATCGGACCCGTTTTCACCGCCACGGATCTTAATCACCCCACTACTTTGGTCGCGCGTCTGAGCGCGGTTACCCGGCCCGCCAAATCACCGGAACGCGAATCAGATCGCGGTGCCGCGTGATCCGGCATTCGGCATCCAGTTCCATGCGGGTCAGGTAAAGCCAGAAACTGTCATCAACCGTGCCAAAATCGCGCCCTTCGCTGTCAGGGTCGATCAGCGATGGATAGGCATAGGCGACTGGCTGGCTGCAATCGCGCCGCCACATCAGCGGCACCGCATAAATCAGCTGAGGCGTCGTCCAGTTCAGAAGATCGGCCGACACTGACCAGTAGATGCCACTTTGCAGGTTGCCCGCAGCATCACGCCCTTCCATCGGTGTTACGGCCACAAACTGGCGAGAGGTGTCGTGCCACACCACCGATGAAATCGTCGAATTTATACCCCGCACCGGCTGACAGACATGCTGCGATGGATCATCTATCCGGTCACGATAGGGATTTAGAAAACGGACGCCAAAGCCTTTGCCATCCCAAGCGCGCCAGTCGCGGGCGGTGCCGACGGACGGGCGACGCAGCAGGCACGGCCCGCGCGCCTGCACACCCGTCTTTTCGGCAAAGACAAAGGCATAAAGCCAATCACCCTGCCGAAGAATGTTGCTTGGGTTAAAATATCCGGTTCGGTGCGTGGTTTCGCCCAGGTAAGGCCAGGGCAGCATCGCCACCAGATCGGCTGCGCCGCCCAAGCGAGTAAAACTCTTGCCTCCATCAGTTGACTGCAATTCTACAATGGCATTGAACCAGCATCGGTCATAGCGCTTGGATGGGCAGCCTTCGGGGCGTCGGTTTCCATGGTATTCCATGTGCGCAAGCGCAGTTAGGTTGCGGCCATCCTGCGTGGTGACCGCAGCGATCCAGCTGCGATCGTCCCAAGCAGCGGGGTCATCGAATTCGGACCCTTGATGCAAAACCTTGCATTGGTGGGCAACCTCATCGAGATCTGCGCCAACTGCCGCGCGCGAGGTTTCGGACCCTGCGACACGACGCACCATGCCGTTTGCATCGCGCCATGCCCGCGCTGGGGCATCTGGAATATCCCAGTCGCCGCAGCGTTGCGTTGCCCAGTCAAACACCACTTCTTGCGCCGCCTCGCGGTCGATCTGCGGCGCCGAAGCCGCTGGACTAGCCAGCCCGCAAAGCACGCAGGCGACCAAAAATTGCCTGATATCCATCCTTGATCCCCTAGCACGTTAGGTCCGTCTTAAGGCTGGCCCATTAGAAAAGTCCTAACCGAAGACGATCCGGCAGCCTGTTCAGCTAAGATATTCCCGAAAGTGCGCTATGACGAAAAATATCCCGATTACTGCTATCGACGATGTCACGGCAGCGTCTGTTCCCGATACGGCAAGCTCCCGGGTATATGGGGTAATCGACTTGCTGCGCGAAAACCGGATCGCCGGTTGGGCGATCGACCGGGCTGAGGCCGCCGCCGCCGTTACCGTCGACATTTACCGGGACGGTCGCCTGATTTGCAGCGTGACTGCCGATCGGCACCGGCCAGATCTGGAAAAAGGCGGCATTGGCACCGGGAAATACGGATTTCGAGCCGAGATCGATCCCCCTCTCGACGCTGGTTTCGAATTCACCATTTCTGCTTTGGCACGTGCCGCAGACGGGGCCTCGGTCGGGCTCAAGCCAACAGGTTCTGCAAGCCCGGATGTTTCAACCGAGACGCTGTTGTTGCAACGCCTCTATGGCTCGGTTCAGCAGGCGCTATTGCGATTGTCCGAACCTTTGGACGACATTGCCGCGCTTTCGCTGCTGATCGAAAGGCTGGAATTGACCCAAGCAAGGATCGAAAGCTCAATAATCGCCACAACTAATCGAAACCCCGAGGTTTCCGAGTCTGGGTTTACAAAAATCGTTTACGGCACTCTGGCGATTGGCCTTCTATCACTGGGTATCGGTATGCTGTCGCTATTTTTTTAGTTCTTCCTGAACAAAGACGTCAGGCGGCCGTGAACCTCTGACGCTGTTGGTCTGGGTTTTTTTTTGCGGCAAGGAAGGCGGCGAGTATCTAGGCAAGGCAACCCCTGAGGTGGGCTGGGATCTTGCTGATGTTGTGTCCGCACGCGCATAGAGCGGCGAAGAGGGCATCGCCCATGGTGCCTTTCAACGTGCGTCGCGACAGGCGGCCGTCGGTTTTCATGTGGCCGATCTCGGCTTCGATGGCGCTGCGGCCGGCGGAGGTCCGCGATCAGCATCGGCGACAGTCCACGGCGGGTGCCGCTGATCAGCCCACGGTTCTTGCTTTCACCATGGCCGCGATAGTCGCGGTCGACGGCGGCTAGTTCCGGGCGCAGGTCGGTCAGGCTATTCATCCCACAGCGCATGTCCGTCACCCCGCCCGCGATCCAGACCTTCGTGCCTGCGGGAAACGCGCGTCACGCCCGTTCCTCCATGGCAATGAAGCGCGCATCTGCCCACCTCGAATCCGATTGAAAGCGTCTTCGTCACTGTTCAGCACCGCACGGTGCGGACCAAAGGTGCGCTGTCATGAAAAACCGCAAAACTTATGGTCTTCACCCTCATTCAGGCAGCATGAAGAAAATGGCTCCGCCTCAAAGGCAAAAGCCAGTAACCAAAAGTCATCAAAGGAACCAACTTCAACGACGGTATCGAAGTGACCGACGACACCGAAAACCGCGCCGCTTGATGATGCGCGTCACCCAATTTCAAGCACAGCTCTTTTCCTAAACACCTCTCACCAACTTTTGCGCATATTTCACAGTTTGCCCTGTTTTGTTGACCTATTGTTGACCTAGATTTTAGACAGCAAAAAACCACGCTTTTGGCGGGACGTAAATCATTGGTATCATTATATAATTTGGTTGCGGGGAGGGGATTTGACCTGAACCGAACAAGCGCACAATTACAGAAATCCCTGCCAAGGAAGAGCTGACCTTCAAAACCTACGACCTTCGGGTTATGAGCCAAAGCCCTAGCGATTCCAATAGCTTAGAGATTTCAGTGACTTATCGTCCAAGCCTTTGATTTCACGCATTCCCCTTTCCAACAAAGCCCGACATTGACCCGCATTCACCGTTACTGACCGCGTCAAAATGGCGTGTGCGGGTTGACGTGGCGTTGACATGGAGTGTTTGGCTGTGCCGAAAAGAATGATCATCGAGGCCCCATGAACGACCCGCTCATTGGAAGCCAAAGAGGGGTAGCTGTTGCACAGGAGACTTGCCGTGACGTATCATGACCAACTTCGCTATACCTTTCGGCTGGGTTCCGGCATCTTTTTGTGTAGTGCCATTCTTTTTGCGGCAATGATCGGCGCCAAAAAGGCAGGGTACGTGTTGTTCGGCGAAGTTCTTCTCATTGTCGCACTTGTTGTGCTGGCCGTCGCGGCACTGATGTTCGTGGCTGGCCTTGTCGGACGCAGCGCGCATCGTTGGGTGTGGTTCAATATCATCACGCGTTCGACCAGAACGGTTTTTGGCCGTACGGCGTCCCAGCGACTTCTTGACAGCCCGGCCAGCCCGATCTTGCGATTTTGGCTGCATCTCGACCTCGAAGGAAAAGATCGTGACGGTCGCGTCATCTAACCATTTTCAGCTGTTGGGCTAGCGCGTTTGGCGACGCCATATTGGCAAGGTCTTTGTCCAAGCCATGGTCCCCCTGCAGCAGGGCAATCGCTTTTGGAAATCTGAGAATCAAAAAGGTGAACATTAGAAGAACTTTTAGGCTCTCTCGTTGCGTCCGTAGTCAGGTCTTGATGATTTTCGATCCCGATGCGGCGCTACAAACCCAAAAGCGATTCCCCTGCCCCCTGCAGGGCTTGACCGTGGCAAGCTGCAGCAAGTGATCAGTTTGGGCGTTTCAGTGCCCTCTGCACCACGTGATCAGCGGAGCATACGTCGGACCTTTAGCGGTCGACGATCAGCGAAATGGTGCTTTGTCACCGCACCCCGATACGCGAAGATCGCGAGGTAGAACACAGCTTGTAGATTTCCGGGTCGAATTGATCCAATTTTCCATTTGGCACTGGCCCCTCTAAAGCATGGTAATCTCATGGAAAGTCGACAGAATTATTGATAGCCAGTGGGTCACGACGTTTCGGAATACTGGGTCAATTTCTCTCAGTATTCAACAGTCGGCGGACAAAAACACAATCCGCGCCCGCCAGACGTGCTTCTGAGGCGAAGACGGAGCCGAAATGATCGCCGCAAAACGAAGGCGGTCATTTGACGATACGATAAACCCAATTCCTGTGCGCATCTCCATCAATCGCACATCTGAAAATACAACGGAATTAAATTCGGACTCCTTCGTTCCGGTCAATCCACTAGTGCGTTGCAAGATTATTGAATCATAATGTTCGAAGATCAACAACCCGCGCGCCCGGACAGGTAGCTACCGCAATGTCGCACAGATGCTCATGGTGGGTCAGATAGATCACCTGCCCGCTGCGCGACATGTCGCCCAGCAGGGCAAATGCCTGTTTGGCGCGGGCGTCGTCAAAAGTCTCCATGATGTCATCGGCGATGAACGGCACCGGTGGACGTGATTTAGCAAGTTCATGGTATCCAGCGATCCGCAGGGCAAGGTAAAGCTGGAACCGCGTGCCCTTGGACAAATCGGTCGCCAGTTTTGAGCCACCCTTTCCGGGTAAGGCCACCAGCACTTCGGTGGTGCCGTCAGGCTGGGCAGCAAGGCCAGCGTATTCACCGCAGGTCAGGTGGCGGAACGCATCTGACGCGCGGGCCAGCATGTCGCTGCGATGACTATCGCGGTAGCGCCGAAGACCCTGTTCAAATGCCATCAGGCCGAAACGCTTTGCCAGATGGTTGCGGGCCTGATCCTGTAACTCGTTTAAAAGGTTGGCGCGTTCGGCGACCAGCCGCGCGACGGCATCGTCACCGCCGATGGCCGCATGAGCACGCCGCGCCTCAGTCAGGTCGGCAAAGCGTGCCTCTGCGTCAGACCGGGCAAGGGTCAGGACGTCTTGCAGGCGGGCCGCCTCATTCTCCAGACCCTTTGCGTCCTGATCGGATGCAGGGTGGTTAGCCAGTTCGGCCACCAACTCT
>Ga0105045_10001631_pt1 | contig 18482 bp, 16 predicted proteins | sample MAT02_FD_78089 | JGI IMG/M metagenome (GOLD analysis project Ga0105045, IMG submission 78089) | Freshwater microbial communities from Lake Fryxell liftoff mats and glacier meltwater in Antarctica - MAT-02 (megahit assembly) | ecosystem: Environmental > Aquatic > Freshwater > Ice > Liftoff... | reverse complement strand
GCTGTCTCATCGGACAGGTTGAAGCGCAGGTGACGGCGGCGGGCGCCGTCGGGCGCGACCAGGCGGAAGGTGCTGCCGAGGCGGAGTTGTCCGAGCGGGAGGCTGCTGGCGGCGCTGTCGGTGAGGAGGTCGAGCTCGACGTCGAGGGTGCCGCGGACGAGCAGCTTGACGAGCTCGGCGATGCGGGCGAACGCGGGGCCGCGGGGGCTGAAGTCGGGGACGTGGGCGGCGGAGAGCGGACCGACCTCGATGCGCAGGCCGCCGGCGGGGTCGCGGCAGGAGGTGCCGATGACGGTGGAGCGGCCGAGTGCGAGGGTCTCGCGGCGGCCGAGCTGCATCTGTGTGCCCTCGCTGAGGGGTGCGTGTCCGCCGGTGAATTGGACGATGCGCAGCTCGGCGCCGCCGGGGAGCAGGCCGGAGAGGACCTCGTGTAGCGCGAGGTGGAGGGTGCGTGCCGATCGGACACGCGAGACCAGCAGCGGGGCCAGGCGCAGCAGCGCGACCTCGGGGATGTGGCGCAGCTCGACGGTGCCGACGCCGAGCCAGGCGAGCAGGCGGCGCGACCAGATGTCGGTGGCACCGGCGGCGAAGCTGCGCGGAGGATCGCAGCGCCGGGCGGCGCGGTGGTAGAGCTCGTAGAGGCGGTGATGGAAGGGGGCGAGCAGGGCGCGGCGCAGGCCGGAGCTGTCGTCGTCGCAGACTGTCATTTCGGACAGGTACACAGGGACAGGTCCGAATGAACCGGTGAGGCCGAGGAAGCATGCGGTGACCTCGAAGGCGCGGCGCGGGACGCCGTCGGGGGTGGTCGGTGGCAGCTCGATCTCGAGGACGCTGGTCAGCTCGCCGGGGTGAAACGACATGCTGGGGTCGTGGCGATAGCGGATCGGGAGGCCGCCGTGGCGCTCGAGCAGGTCGACCACGGCGAGGAAGCCATAGCGACCGGCGCGCCGCAGCAGCGGCAGCACGCGGCTCAGATCACTGCCAGGTTGCCGTTGCGGGCCGGCCATCGGAATCTCGCGTCGGAGGGGTGGAGCCGCGCGGTGACGACGTTGAAGCTGTTGATGCCGACGCTGTCGGCGAACAGGGCGTCGAGCACGGAGAGCAGGAGGTGGGCCTCGCCGGGTCCGGGGAAGCCGGCCTCGTCGAGCTCGAGGGCGGTCTCGGTGCCGCGCACGGGAGCGCCGCCGACGAGGCGGGTGACGGCGCGGGTCTCGACCTTGCGGATCGCGGCGATGCGGGCGGCGGCGGACCTCGGGCTGCCGGCCTGGAAGTCGTAGAGGCCGAGCATGTTGCGGAGCACGGTGGCGTCGGCGAGCGAGGCTTGCCCGAGAGACAGGTGCGAGAGCAGGCGCCAGTACAGCTCGCTGCCGAGCGGGGCGGGCACCGGCGGGGTGATCGGGGTGATCGATCGCAACTGGAGCGCGCCGGCGCGGGGCTCCCGGTTGATCGCGCCGGCGCCGAGGTCGGCGGCGAGCATGCGGTTGGTACACAACATGTCGACGTGGAGGACCTCGCCGAGCTGCTCCGGCGGGCGGGCGTCGTCATGGCCGCTGTGTACGGCGAGGTAGAGGTCGATGTTGCCGTCGACGGGGGAGCGGCTGCGGCGGGCGCTGTAGTAGAGGGCGCCGGGCTGCTGGGCGTGGGCGTAGCTGAAGAAGGGGGTGTAGACGCGCTCGTCGGCGCGACCGGCCCGGCTGCTGCGCACCGATTGGACCGCGTAGACCTCGGCGTGGTCGGGCCGCAGACCCGCGGCTTGTAGGCGGTGCTCGTGGACGAGGGGGTCGAGGCGGACGGGGTCGGCGGTGATCTCGAACAGGTTGATCGCGGGGGTGCAGTGCAGGCGAAAGTTGTCGGCCGAGACGCGGGCGGGCAGGACCTCGTGGCCGTCGAACTGGAAGCGCAGCTCGAGCAGCTCGCCCTTGCCCTCGGCGAAGAAGGGGCCGCGCACGCCGAAGAAGGAGAACTTCTCCGGGGCGAACATGTACTCCTGGACCAGGCGCAGTCCGGGGTGCGAGAGCACGGGCCAGGGCACGAGGGCCTCGTCGTCGGCGAAGCCGACCGGCACGATCGCCTCGGGGCCGAGCTCCTGGCCGGGTGGGGAGTTTGGTTGCGGACCCGCGGCGGGCAGTAACCGGCTTCGCAGGCTCTTGCACACGCCGGACAGCAGCAGCAAGCGCAGCGCGTAGGTGAGGGCGGGCTCGCCGGCGATGAAGAAGCGCAGCTCACGGGGCTGGGCCAGCAAGGCGCGGCTGGCCGCGGTGAGGCGCAGGCGCAGGACCAGGGCCGGCGCGCTGGGGAGGGTGCGGTCGACCTCCGCGCTGGCGACCTCGATCGGCAGGAGCTCGAGGTCGTAGGCGGTACGAAACCGGCAGGCGACGCCGTGGCGGGTCGGGGCCTCGAGCGGGCGGCCGCGGGCGATCTTCTGCGGGCCGCGCAGGGCGTGAATGTTGGTGGAGAACTGGACGATCGCGGTGGCCGGGAGCGGCCGGAGCATGTGCGGCAGGAACAGCTCGACCAGGTTCTCGACCAGCTCGGGGACGGCGTCCTCCAGGCGCTCGCGGATCCTCGCGGTGAGGAAGGCGAAGCCCTCGAGCATACGCTCGACGTCCGGGTCGCCGCCGCGGTCGAGCAGGCGCGCGGCGGCCTGATACGGGCCCGAGGCGAACTCGGCCCCGCGTTCACGGAGGTAGGCGAGCTCGCTCTCGAAGAACTTGGCGAACACCGCGTTAGCCCTCGAGATTCAGGGCGATCTCGCGGTCGGGCGAGACGCAGGCGTGGAAGACCAGCAGGCGCCGGCGGTCGGAGGCGAGTCGGGCGACGATGCGATAGTCGAGCTGGAGCGGCGTGTCGCTGTCGAGCAGCTCGACGGTGACGCCGCGGGCGAGCCTGGGCTCGAAGCCCTCGATCGCGGCCCGGATCCGGCTGCCGATCTGCTGGGCGCCGACCGGGTAGCTGTGGATGGCATCGGTGATGTCCTGGAGGCCATAACCCGGCGTGGATGCGGACGAGCCCTGCCGTGTGCCGAGCAGCACACGCACATGGCTCAGGATCGCGGTGACCTCATCATCGACGCGGGTCAGGCCCAGGGCGTCGATGCGTTGAAGGAGGCCACCGGACATTCGTTGCACATCCTAGCAGTTGCGGCGGGGGACCGATACCGGCGCCTCGCCGCGCGATCGAGCTAGCGGGAGCCGCCCTCTTTCCACGAGTCGGCGTGCTCCTTGTGGTTGGCCTCGTCGCACCAGCGGATGTTGTGGAACACGAAGGCGACCTCTTCCATCGGGGGGTCGGCGTTGTTGCGGTCGCTGGCGTTGGGGGAGAGCAGGCGGTAGGAGGCGATGCGGGCCTCGCTGACCTCGACGGTGAAGAAGTGCTCGGTGGTGCCGTCGCCGGAGTGATGCGGCCGGAAGAAGCGGAAGATGCCGCGGATCTCCTCGTTGTTGCAGAGGGCGCGGATGATGAGCGGGGTCGAGGAGTCGAGCCGCTTGTTGATCTTGAACTCCTCGTAGACGCGACGGCCGGCGGCGCGTCCCGAGACGGGGTCGATGGAGCTCCGGATCTTGTGGTCGAGGTTGAAGCACTCGATGGTGCCCTCGCGTCCGAGGCTGGTCTGTGTCGACTCACCCTCGATGCGCTCGTCGTTGGCGTACAGCTCTAGATGAACGAATTCGGCCATTTTCGGAGGCTAGACAAAATTATCTGGGGTCGCAAGAGGCGATCGTCGGCTCGAAGCGGCACGCGTGATCCGCATGGCGAGGACTCGGCCGGTCTGAAGGACACGACTCGTACCAAATGTGGTGTGCGAGGCGGGGTGTGATGGCCCCGGGCGAACGTGGTGTTGGCTGTCGTGATCGTGTGGCGTGCGAGCGTGGCGTGCGCCGCGGAGCGTGCGCGCATGTGCGCTGGGTTTGCTCAGGGCGCGGAGAGGTCGATCAGTTGCAGGTCGGTGGGCTTGGTGTGGGCGCAGTCGCGGGCGACGGCGTACCACTCGAAGGCGGTGCCGGGGGCGACGCCGGGCAGGTCGATCTTCGCGGTGCCGCCCGCGGCAGTGACGGTGCCGAGCGGGATAAAGGGGCTGCTACCGGCGCCGAGCAGGTCGACGCGCAGGTTGAACTCGTTCTGCTCGTCGGTGTAGGATGCGTCCTTCTTCGGGCTGTAGGTCTCGACGAACAGCTCCTGGCGCGACGGCGCGAAGTTCCAGATCCGCATGTAGCCGTGGCCGCCGTTGGTCAGCGACTGCGCGACGACCTGGGGTTGCTGCGGGTTGTTGGGGTCGGGGGCGCTGCGCTGGAAGTCGGAGAGCATCGAGTGGATGACGTTGCCGCCGGATTTGTCGGTGCGGCGCGCGGCCTGGGCGACGTGGCCGGAGGCCATGAGTTGCAGGTTTGGCACGTCCTTGAGCGCGGCGTAGATCGCCTCGCCCTGGTCGCTGAAGTTGCCGCCGCCGGTGACGATGTAGTGGGTGGTGACGATGCCGAGGGCCTTCGGGTGCGACTCGAAGATGCTGCGCGCCCAGGCGAGCACCTCGGGGTCGGGCGAGGGGTTGAACTGGAAGTTGACGACGACGATCGCCAGGCCGCCGGCCTGGAAGTAGACGAAGTTCTCGTCGTTGTCGCCGTCGTAGTTGCCGCCGTAATAGGAGCGGCCGCCGAAGCGGGCGACGCCGAGGTAGCTGTTGGCCTCGGCGGTGGCCTCGGGGATGTCCTTGGGGTTTTGGTCGTGGTTGCCGTAGGAGGCGGCGAAGGCGAGGCCCTCGGGGAAGGCGGGGTCGCTGAGGTCCTCGAGGATGCCGAGCGAGGCGCTGGCGCGCTTCCACTGGTTGGGCTGGTCGGAGTTGTTGATGATGTCGCCGAGAGTCATCAGGCCGACGACCTTGCGCTCGACGCGGTGGTCCCAGGCCCAGCGGGTCTGGGCCTTGAAGTACTCGGGGTCGTCGGGGTCGGGGCGCGTGGGCGGTGCGGCGTCGCGGGTGTAGTACTGGGTGTCGGGGAGGGCGACGAGGGTGAAGTCGTCCTGAGGGGTCAGTTCGCGGGCGAAAAAGTCGACCTCGATCGCGTCACCCTCGGGGTCGGAGACGGCGACGCTGAGGGTGCGAATGTCGGCGCCGGCGTCGAGCGCCTGCGGGTCGCTGACGATCGGCGCGGCGCCGCGATCGAGGACCGCGGCGGGGGTGATGAAGGTGGCGCCGGTGATCGTGCCAGGGGCGACGCCGACGAGGTCGGCGGCGTCAGTGTCGAGGGGATAATGGGCGACCAGGCCGCGCGGGTCGGGGGTAGTGGTGTCCATGGTGGCGCGCAGCTCGTCGGCGGTGAGCGCCCGGGAGTAGACGCGGACCTCGTCGAGCGCGCCGAGGAGGGCGCCGGCCGCTTCGCCCTTGGAGTTGAAGGCGGCGCCGAGTCCGAAGTGTTGGATCGAGTCCTGGCGCGGGGTCGCGTCGGCGACCGACTCACCGTCGAGCACGCCATCGAGGTAGAGCCGCCAGGTGGCGCCGTCGTAGGTGGCGGCGACGTGATGCCAGCTCCCGAGCGGGACCGCGGTCTTGCCGTGGATCGGGTGGTTGGCGCCGGTGGCCATGTCCTCGAAGTCGGCGCCGAGCACGTCGCCGTGGAAGCCGAAAGCGTAGTTGCAGTCGACGTTGCTGCCGTCGCTCTCGCCGCGACCCTTGCTGATGATCGGGACCAGCTTGAGGCCGCCGACGCCGGTGTTGGCGGCGTCGCCTCGCGCGTCGCGGCGGACCCACGCCTCGAGCGTGAAGGCGGCGAGCCCGAGGTCGGGCGCGAGACCCATGGCGACGTGGCTGGCACCGTCGAACACGAGGCCGCGGGTGGCCAGCGGTGGCTCATTCTCACAGAACGTCGGCGGGTCGGGTGTACCGGTGGCGTCGCCGCTCGCGGTGGTCGAGCTCTCGGCGGAGCTGGTCGGCAGCGGGTCGGTGACGCTCGAGGGACTCGAGGCCGAGGAGGTGGGGGACGAGGGAGAGGAGGCGGACGACGTGGACGCCGCGGTGCTGCTCTCGGTGGTGCCGTCCTCGGGGATCCCGCCGTCGTAACAGGCGATCGGTGTCGCGAGGACGAGGGCGAGGCTCGCACAGCGACGAGCGAGAGATAGATCGGAGTGGCGATCGTTCACCGCGTCATAGTGTGACGATGGGTGACCACCGTACAGACCCGGAGGGCCGTGAAGTGACGGGCCTGACAGGCCTCATCCGGGGACGCGACGCAGGTCCTCGGCGAAGGCTCGCCTCGCGGCCCACGACTTGGTGGGAGCTGTGAGCCCGTATACGGCGCCGTGTCGGGCGACGAGGCCAGCGATCGCCTTCTCGGTGCCTGCACCCCACGCGCCGTCGGTGCCACCGGCGGGCGGGAAGCCGAGGCGCGCGCAGTGGCTCTGCACGGCGCGGGCGACCTGGCGCTCGCTGTGCGGCAGGCCGGCGAGTTGCGTGGCGACGCGTGCCCACGGGAAGGCGGGGCCGGGGTCGCGCTTGCGTCCGGGCGCGACGTGTTCGTGGCCGATGACCTGGGTCGGGTCGAGCGTGTTTCGCTTGACGATGTCTTTGATCAGCGGGAGCACGGCGGCGAGCTGGGCCTCGGGGTATCCGGCCCATACGAAGCCCTGCGAGGCGGGCCGATCGTCGATGACGGGGACCGGCGCTGCGTCGGCGTATACGGCCTCGCCGTCCTGCGTGCGCCGGAGCTTGCCGGCCTCGATCGCGTCGGCCCAGCCGAAGTTGACGAGCTCGATGCCGATCGAAACATGGTTGAGCTGGTCCTTGCCGTTCCAGGCGCTCTGACCGGCGTGCCAGGCCCGGTTGGTCTCGCGCACGATCCGGCGGACCTCGCCGTCGATGCCGACGATGTAGTGCGCCGAGGTGCCGCGCGCCCGCATCATGTCGACCGCCGCCTGGAGGCTCTCGTTGGCGGTGTAATGCAGGAGCAGGCAGTCGGTCGACTTGCGACCCTTCCAGAAGTTCGGCGAGAGGTCGTCGATCATGCTTTGGTGCGACGATATCGCATCCGACGTACACGCGGCGGCCGCGAAAGCGCGCGGTCAGGCGTCGGGCGGCGGATCGGGCCGCGTAGCGAACATGACGGCGAGCAGGCGCTCGGCGGCGTTGGCGAGGACGTCGCGGCCGAGGCGGGCCTCGTCGGCGAAGAAGTGGTTGGCGGCCCGGGCATCGAAGGCGTGCATGGCGAGCAGGGCGAAGGCGCTGTGCTCATCGGTGGCGCCCTCGGAGGTCAACACGCGCTTGCCAGCGTGGACGTCGTCGCGCTGAAACCTGCCCTCCCAGGTCTGGCCGAGCGCGACCGCGAAGTACTGGGACGCGACGTTGCCGGTGCGGGCCATGTGCGAGGAGGCGACGACGACCAGCAGCCGGGGCCAATCTTCGGCGCTCATGTCCTGCTGCCAGGCGCTAAAGGTGGCGTGCATGGTGCCGAGCTGGTCACGCGCGGCGTCGTCGATGTTGGCGTGGATGTCGGCGGTCTGGGCGTGCAGGAAGGCGACCAGATCCACCGCGGAGGTCGAACCGGCGGCGAGGACGTGGTCGAGGAGGTCCCGCGAGCCCGCGAGCATGCGGCGCTGGCGAGCGAGCTGGTCGTCGGTGAAGCCGCGGGTCGCGAGGGTGTCGTCGACGGCGTCGAGGTGCCGGCGTAGCTCGGTCAGGCGGGTGGACGCGGGCTCGTCGAGCGGGCCGCCGTCATCGCCGACGACCGCCTGGATCGCGAGCGGGACGTGGCACAGGGTCTTGAGCTCGTGATAGCGGCGGGTCCGCGCGGGACCGACCCGTCGCTGGCCGTGGAGGCGTAAGATCAGGGAGTCGTCGATCGCGGCGAGCGCGGGGCCCAGCGCGGCGAGCACCGCCTCGCGGCGCGCGGCGTAGGCGTCGCGGAAGGCGTGGTTGAGCTGCTCGAGCGGGTCGCTGGGGCTCATGGCCGCTGGCGGCGCCGGGCACAGGGGAGTGGAGGCTGCGGGGGGCTTGGGCATGGCGTGAGGCGATGAGGACGGGGCTTGATACCACGATCGACACAACGACGCGCAGTGCTGCGGCGGGTACTGCGATTATGGGTACTACTATTATTATCGAGGGCGGGTGCGCGTCGCATGCGCACAGCGCAGGGGGTGGGTAGGGTGCGTGCGCGTGGAGCGTGCCGAACGCGGGTATGGGGTCGTGGCGGCGTCGGGATCGCGGAGTCGTTCTAGCCTTCGGGCGTGCCGACCTGGCTGCGCGCGAGCTTCATCGTCATGTGCCTCGGGCCGGCCCGGGCGCTGGCGGGGTGCCCAGACTGCGCGCCGATCCGGGCGGCTCGCGCGGCGATCCGCGACGATCCTTCGTTCTGGACGTATGTGTCGCTCACGGCGCTGCCCTTCATCATCGTCGCGCTGATCGCCGCGGCGGCGCATCGGGTCGGACGCCCGCGGATGCCGGCGGAGGGGGTCGCAAGTTTGTGAATGTACGCACGACATACGATGGACCGATTATTTCTGCGGGGATCCTGATGGGCGTGGGCCTGGGTGGCTTCGTCGACGGCATCGTGCTGCATCAGTTGCTGCAGTGGCACAGCATGATCTCCTCGTGGGTGCCGCCGACGGACCTGGTGGCGATGAAGGTCAACATGGTCTGGGACGGGCTGTTCCACGCCCTGACGTGGCTCATGACCGTGACCGGGCTCGGGCTGCTGTGGCGCGCAGGTCGGCGCGAGGACGTGCCGTGGGTCGGACACACCTTCCTCGGCGCGCTGCTCCTCGGATGGGGGCTGTTCAACGCGATCGAGGGCGTCATCGACCACCAGGTCCTCGGCGTGCATCACGTACACCCGGGCAGCGACGAGCTGGTCTGGGACCTGGGATTTCTGGCCTCGGGGGTCGTGTTCATCGCGCTGGGATGTCTGCTGATCCGCGCGGGCCGACGGCGCTATCGTTGACGTCTCGGGCGCGGCGAGAGGCCCCCTGCGGGGGCCCCTGGACCACGGTTTTGCGGCGGCGCCAGTGATCGACGTGTGAGCGGATCTGGAGCGTGTGGGGATCGTGGGGATGTGGTACCAGGGATCATGGCGGCGGATCGGCTGCGCCAGGTCGGGTATCAGATGCACAAGTCTCAGAGCCTTGGAATGACGCTCGCGCTGGCACTCGCGGCGTGTAGCGATGATGGTGGCACGGTCACGACCGCGGCGACGCAACCGGACACGACCGGCGCGCTCACCACGACGATGACGGCGGGCGACGGGTCGACGGGCGAGCAGACGCCGACCGAGGCGGGCAGTGTGGGCTCGACGGTTTCGACGGGCGACGGGACGACGGGCGACGGGACGACGACGGACGAGGGCACGACCGGCGGGGTGCTGCCGGCGGCGGTGCCGCTGAGCCCGACGGACCACCTGCTGCGGGCATCGATGGCGCTTCGCGGGGTACGGCCGTCGCTCGCGGACCTCGACGCGGTCGCGGCGGACCCGGGCGCGCTGCCGGGGATCGTCGATACGTACCTCGAGGACCCGCGCTTCGCGGAGACGGTCAAGGACCTGTACGCCGAGGCGCTGCTGCTGCGCGCGCAGCTCAACCCCAGCATGCTGGCGTACCGCGGGCCGCTGGTGGACCTCGACGACGCGGCCTACCTGGCCTCGACGCCGGAGGAGCCGCTCAAGCTGATCGAGTGGGTCGTGCAGGACCCGAAGAGGTCGTTCGCGGAGATCGTCACCACCGATGTGGTGCTGGTCGACGAGGTCGGCGCCGCGGCCTGGAAGGTCAGCGGGTACGACCCGAAGCTCGGCGGCTGGCAGGTGGTGAAATGGGGCGACGAGCGACCCGAAGGTGGTGGGGTGCTGGCGAGCTCGGCGCTGTGGCATCGCCACGCGTCGAACGGCAACAACTATCACCGCTCGCGCGCCAACGTGGTCAGCCGCGTGTTCCTGTGCGACGACTATCTCACCCGCGATGTCCCGGCGTTCACGGATGTCGACTTCTCGGACCCGGAGGCGGTGAAGATGGCGCTGCGGAGCGACCCCGGCTGCGTGAGCTGCCACCAGACGCTCGACCCGCTCGCCGGCTACTTTTGGGGCGTCGCTTCGCGCGGGCGGGCGGCGACCAACAACTCATACGATATGGCGAACAAGTGCCTGCCGGGCAAGGAGGCCACGTGTTTCCCGCTGGTCGAGTACGACCCGGCGCAGGAGGACAAATGGGAGCAGCGGACCGGTCGTGCGCCGGGTTACTTCGGGACGCCGATGCCGGAGGGCGGGGTGGACCAGCTCGGCGCGGCGGTGGCAGCCGACCCGCGCTTCTCGCTGTGCACGGCGCGACGCTTTTACAGCTACATGGCGCAGGTGCAGCTCGACGCGGTGCCGTTCGCGCTGGTCGACCGCTTCAACAGCGCGTTGCAGGTCGAGGGCAAGCTCGACGTACGCGCGCTGGCCCGGGCGATCGTGCTGTCGGACGAGTTTCGGGCGTCGCACGCCGAGGACGGCGCCGACGCGGACGCGGTGGTCGGCTACAAGCTGGCGCGGCCGGAGCAGCTCGAGCGCATGTTCATGGACCTGACCGGCTTTCGCTGGATCGGGATGCGCACCCAGGGCGACGTCAACGGCGAGTTCCCGCTGCTCAACAGCGACGGCTGGGGCTACCGGGCGATGGCCGGCGGGGTCGACGGCTATTCGGTGACGCAGCCGACCTGGACGTTCAACCCGACCCGCACGCTGGTGTTGCAGGCGCTCGCGGCCGAGGCGGCCGCGTACGTGGTCGACCGCGACTTCGATCAGCCGATGAAGACCAAGCGCAAGCTGCTGACCGGGGTCGGCGAGGCCGCGGGCGAACCGGCGGTGCGCGCCCAGATCGCGCTGCTGCACGCGCGCGTGCTCGGCGAGGTGGTCGCAGACGACAGCCCGGAGGTCGATGAGTCGTTCGCGCTGTGGAGCGCGATCACCGGCGGCTCGCGGCAACAGTGGAAGATCCTGCTGACCGCGATGTTCCAGGACCACCGGATGGCGTTTTACTAGGCGGATCAGGGAGACGAACATATGCATTGCACACGACGAAGCTTCATGGGCGCCACCCTGGCCGGAATCGGGGCGCTGGCGCTGCCACGCCAGGCCAACGCCGCCGGTCCGCACAACCTGATCGTGGTGTTCGCGCGCGGCGCGTGGGACCCAGTCTGGACGATCGACCCCAAGGTGGCGGTAGATAACCCGGACATCGACGTCCCGGCGGGCGCGATCAAGAAGTTTCTGGCGAACAAGATCAGCGTGCTGACGGATCCGACGCGCCCGAACATCGAGGCGTTCTTCGCGGCCCACGCGGACCAGTGCGCGGTGGTCCGCGGGATCAACGTGGGGTCGATCTCACACTTCGGGTCCCACGTGCGCATGATGACCGGCACGCGCACCGAGCTCAATCCCGATGTCGCCGCGATCACAGGGGTGAAGCTGGGGCAGGGCCTGGCGCTGCCCTACGCCGACATCGGCGGCGGCGCCTATGCTGGACCCTACGCGGCGCAGATGGGCCGCCTCGGCAGGCATAACCAGGTCGTGACGCTGCTCAATCGTGACAAGGCGTTCACGCCGGCGACCCAGGTCGACTACGCGGACGCCCCGCTGCTGGTGCCGACCGACGCGGAGGCGAAGCAGGTCCGCGCGTACATCGAGGCGCGCACCGCCAGGGCGGCGCTGGTGCGCGGGGCGCAGGGGGACAACGCGCGGCGCCTGACCGACTACGGCGAATGCTTCGACCGCGCCGACGACCTGCGCGGCATCGAGGCGCTGCAGAAGCTCCAGCTCAGCGGCGCGGGCGAGCTGTCGGGACAGATCGAGCTGGCGCTGACGATGCTCATGACCAGCTCGAGCTCGGTGTATCTCGACAGCGGCCAGGACTGGGACACGCACACCTTCATCGCCGATCAGGGCACGTCGGCCAACGTGCTGTTCGGCGACCTCGCGCTGCTCATGACGCGGCTGAAAGAGACGAAGCTGCTCGCCAAGACGACGGTGGTCGTGATGTCCGAGATGGGCCGCACGCCCAAGCTCAATGCCGTGGGGCCGACGGCCGGCAAGGACCACTGGCCGGTGACCTCGGCGATGGTGCTCGGCGCCGGGGTGAAGGCCGGCGCGTATGGTGGCACCGACATGAAGCTCAACGCCCGCAACGTCGACCTCGTCAGCGGGGCCGCCAAGGACGGCGGCTCGCCGCTTCGCTACGACAACTTCGCCGCCGGCGTGCTCAAGCTCGTCGGGGTCGACCCCCAGGAGTGGCTCCCCGATGTCGCGCCCATGCAAGGCTTTATCAGTTAGTACGGCGATCGCGATCGCGGTGGCGATCGGCTGCGGCGACGCGGGCGGCGGCGGGAGCACGGGCGGGACGACCGGGGCGAGCAGCTCCGGGGCGAGCAGCCCGGGCGCGACGGACACCAGCGGCGAGCCGACCAGCGGTGCGACGACTGGTGCGACGACCGGTGCGACCACTGACACCGGGGCGACGACCGGTACGAGCGGCTCGGGCGAGGAGTCGGGCACGACCGGCGACAGCGGGGCCGACGCGTGCGCCGACAGCGTGCTGACGTGGGAGAACTTCGGCGAGCCGTTCATGCTCAGTTGGTGCACGGGGTGCCATCATTCGGCGTTGCCGAGCGCGGAGCGGGCCTGCGCGCCGTGCAACGTCAACTTCGACAACCACGCGGGCGTGCATCCGCTGGCGGGGTACATCGAGCTGCGGGTGCTCGACTGGGCCGAGCAGGAGGGCATCAAGCCGATGCCGCCCGCGGCGATCATCCCGGACGACGAGCGGGCGCTGCTGCGCGAGTACCTCGAGTGCGGCGCGCCGGGTCCCGAGGTTGGGCAGACCGGACCGGCCTGCCCGGACCCCGGCACGATTGTGCCCGGCTGTATGTGAGCGGGACGCCATGGCTACGCGAGCGATCTTCTGTTTGGTCGCCGCGGTGACGCTCGGGTGCGGTGGGGCTGGGATACGGGCGCGGGGACCACGACGGAGGCTGGCTCCGAAACGGGCACTTGGACAGAGAGTGGGATGCCGACGACCGGCGGGGATGGGACGACTGGCGGGGTCACGTCGGGCACGGGTGGTGAGGGTTCGGGCACGACTTGTGGGGCCACCTCTTGCGAGGAGCCGGTCGAACCTGTGCACATTCAATACGATGTGTTCGCGCAGGACTGTCCGGAGGGCGAGAAGTGTGCGCCCTGGGCCGATAACGCCGGGACCTCGTGGAATGCCACGAAGTGTGTGCCGGTCACGGGGGATGGCCAGCCAGGCGACCCTTGTGTCGCGCCGGAAGGGCCCGTCGGCGGGCTCGATGACTGCGCGAAGGGGGCGCTGTGCTGGGATGTGGCTGAGGAAAACCAGGGCGCATGTATAGCGATGTGCAGTGGCACGGCGGACGTGCCGATCTGCACGGACGAATCGACATCGTGCGCGATGGTCAATGAGGGTGTGCTCAATATCTGTATACCGGATTGTGACCCGCTGGCGCAGGACTGTCTGAGTAATGGTCTGTGTATTCCGTTCGAGGATACCTTCATCTGCGTGCTCGAGGCCCAGGCAGTCGGGCTCTTCGAGCATTGTGCCTTCGTCAACGGGTGCCAGCAGGGGCTGCTTTGTTCGGAGCCGTCGTGGGCAGCGGAGTGCCACCCCGAGGCGGAGGGGTGTTGCTTGCCGATGTGTGACCTCGACGATCCGGAGGTCGTGTGTCCGGGGGTCGGGCAGAGCTGTGTGTCGATCTACGCGCCGGAGATGGTGCCGCCGAAGTATGCGAACGTTGGGGTGTGCCGGATCCGGGAGTGAGGTCGCGGCCGTGCGCGGGGCTGTCCCTCGGGGCAGGTGGGCGGCGGGGGCCCCGGGGGGTCTCACGTGGCGCGGGTGCGCATGCACGAGTTGCTGTTCGTGCGGCGGGCGCGAGGCGTTATGCTGGGCGAATGGTCGATCGATCGCGGCGGTGGTTGTGCGTGAGCGTGTTCATGGCCTGTGGCGGCGGGGGATCGGGCGAGGCGGGGGAGACGGGCGCGACCGGCGGTACCACGGGAGGCGCGAGCGCGACGACGGCGGGTCCGTCGGGTGACCCGTCGTCGGCCTCGGCTGCGACCGACCCGTCGAACCCGACCACCGGCGGCACGGGCGACGTGACTGGCGGCCCGGGCGGCGCGACGGATCCGACCGGCGAGGCGACGGAGACCGGCGAGACCGGCGACCTGCCGCCGCCGCCGGGCGTGTGCGATCTACCGGTGCAACTGGCGGATGTCGGTGCGCCGGATCAGGTGGTCGGTGATGGCAGCGCGGCGAGCTGTACGGAGGCGGCGCTGGCGGCTGCGGCGGCGGCGGGCGGTGTGGTCACCTTCGCGTGCGGGCCCGAGCCGCTGACGATCACGCTGACGGCGGCGTTGAAGGTCGCGAAGGATCTGGTGCTCGACGGTCAGGGGAAGGTGACGCTGAGCGGCGGCAAGAGCACGCGGATCCTCGACATGGACACTGGGAACTTTGAGGCGACGGGTCCGCTGTTGACGGTGCAGCGGATGCGCTTCGTCGAGGCGAAGTCGGCCGGCACGCAGGTCCCGCTGGGCACGGACGTCGATGGTGGCGGCGGCGCGATCTTCTTTCGCGGGGGGAGCGTGACGGCGATCGACTGCGACTTCGCGGACAACGAGGCGGCGACGCTGGGGCCGGATGTCTCGGGTGGTGCGATCACCGGGATCGGGGTCGGGGCGACGGTGATCGTGGGGTGTAATTTCAAGAATAATCGCGCGGCGAATGGCGGGGCGGTCGGGGCGTTGCACACGGCGCTGACGATCGTGAACAGCACATTCAGCGATAATCAGGCGACCGGGACCGGGGCCAATTATATCGACGGGATGGGGCAGCAGGCGGGCAAGGGCGGCAACGGCGGGGCGATCGTGATGGACGGGGTCGGCCGGGAGCTGAAGCTGTGCGGGGTGACGGTCGCGGGCAACACGGGCGGGGCGTTCGGCGGGGCCCTGTTTCGCACCGGCTACGAGGGCGAGCCGAGCATCATCGATCGCAGCAGCTTCGTCGACAACAGCATCCCGGACCACGAGGACGAGGCGCTGCCGAGCGGCGCGGGGGGTCTGTACATTCAGGGCACGGCGGTGACGATGACGGCGACCACGGTGGCCCGCAACGCGGCCCGCAGCGCCGCGGGGCTGTGGATCCTCGGGCACGGGGAGCAGCAGGCGGTGGCCGACCTGAGCAACGTGACGCTGGCCGATAATCAGACCTGGCCGCAGCGGGACTTCACGACGCGTGGGATCGGCGGGGGGCTGGTGATCGGGGACAATACGATCGGGACCGTGCTCAATTGCACGATCTCCGGGAACGCGGCGCAGTTCGCGTCGGGGATCGGGCGGGTCTCGCCGCTGACGGTGCGCAACACGATCATCAGCAACATCGCGGAGAACGAATATACGCCGCTCAACTGCACGGGCAGCGGCTTCGCGACGCCGCCGGGGACCGGCGATCACAACTTGCAGTGGCCCAATGGCATCAAGGACGACATGGATTGCACGCCGGGGATCACGCGGGTGGACCCGCTGCTCGGGGCGCTGGCGGACAACGGAGGGCCGACGCAGACGGTCGCGCCGCTGCCGGGCAGCCCGGCGCTGGGGGCCGGCAGCGAGTGTCCGCCCACGGATCAACGCGGGATGCCGCGCGCTGAGCCGTGTACGCTCGGGGCGCTCGAGGTGCAGTGATCGCGTCAGCGATCGGCGCGCGTCATCGGGGGATCAACGCGCCACAGGTGGCGCACAGCGGCGGGTCGCGGATGATGTCGAGGGCGGGGCCGAAGCCGAGCATATAGGCCATCATCAGCGGCAGCGAGACGGCGAAGTCGCCGGCGAGGAACGGCAGGGCGGGCAACAGCAGGATCGGGACGTAGAAGTAGGCCTTCCACCAGCGCCGCACGGCGGGGGTGTGGTGGTAGATGACCTCGACGTCACGCGCGCAGCGGAGACAGTGCTTGCGTTTCGACCTGGCCATGGCGTGACACTAACACGCCGGGGCGGCGCGGTGTGCGACCGGCGGCGGTGGCGGTCATGCGGCGGATCATCAGCTCGGCTTCGGTGAGGCTGGCACCGTACTTGCGGGCCAGACGCGCGGCGTAGGGGGCGGACTCGGAGCTGCGCGGCGCGGCGGGGTCGAGCTCAAAGGCGTGCCACACGACCTCGACCGCCTCGCGGTGCGGGAACGACTCGAGCGCCGCCTCGAGCCGGCGCTTGCCGACGTGACACCAGGGGCACGCGATGTCGGACCACACGTCAATGCGCAGCGTTTGCATGAGCAAGAGGTTAGGTCCGGGGTCGGGAGCCGGCGAGGGCCGGCGCAGGTGGGCGAGCGCACGCGGGCTGCGGGCGGCGAGCGGTCAGGTCCTCGGTCTCGGCTTGTCGGGGCGCGGGGAGCGGGCGTACCGTCGCGTCGGAGGGACTCATGCGCGCTCGACTCTCGCTCGGCTTCTCGTGGCTGGTGCTCGGCTGTACGCCGGAGCCGACGGTCGCGACACCTGCGGTCGCCAAGGTCGCCACGGTCGCGTCGGTCGCGTCGGTCGCGTCGGTCGCGTCGGTCGCGTCGGTCGCTGTGACGAGCGTGCCGCGACCGCAGCGCTTCGAGGTCGCTGAGGTCGACGCGTATGTCGCCGCGCAGGTCGAGGAGAAGGGCTTTGTGGGGCTGTCGCTGGCGATCGTGCGAGGCGGCGAGGTGGTGCTGGCGCGCGGCTACGGCAAGCGATCGCTGGAGACGGGCGCGGCGGTCGACAGCGACACGGTGTTTGCGATCGGCTCGGTGACCAAGCAGTTCACCTGCGCGAGCGTGCTGCTACTGGCGGAGGACGGCGAGCTGGCGCTTGAGGACAGGGTGGCGGCATACCGACCGGAGCTGACGCGGGCCGGGGATATCACGCTGTATGATCTGCTGAGCAATGTCTCGGGGTACGCGGATTATTATCCGCTGGACTTCGTCGACGACCGCATGGCGCGGCCGATCGACCCCGACGCGCTGATTAAACAGTACGCCGGCGGGCCCCTCGACTTCGAGCCGGGCTCGCGCTGGTCGTACAGCAATACGGGGTTCGTGCTCGCGGGGCGGGTGGTCGAGGCGGTCAGCGGGCGATCCTTCGACGCGTTCTTGCAAGCGCGGATCTTCGGGCCGGTGGGGATGCAGCGGTCGTTCTTCGCCCCGCACGCGGACACGCCGGGGCTGGCGACCGGCTACTCGAGCTTCGCCCTCGGCGAGCCACGACCGGCGGCGCCGGAGGGAGCAGGATGGCTGCACGCGGCGGGTGGGATCCACGCGACGGCGACGGATCTGGCGCGCTGGGACCTGGCGCTCATCGACGGGAAATTGCTCAAGGCGGAGTCGTGGCAGCGCATGACGACGCCGCGCACGCTGACGACCGGCGAGCGGACCGACTACGGTTGCGGGGTGGCGCTCGCGCGCCGGCAGGGTGAGACGGTGATTACGCACAGCGGGGCTGTCAGCGGCTTCCTGGCGTGGAATGCGATGATCCCCCGCACGCGCTCCGCGGTGATCATGCTGGCGAACGCGGACTTCGTCGACGGTGGGACATTGCACGCCGACCTGTTGGCGCTGCTCATCGAGGCCGACCGACCGCGGCCGGCCGTGCCCGGGCGAGGTCCGCGTGAGACGGCGCTGGCGCTGCTGGGTCAGCTCCAGGCCGGGGCGGTCGACCGCGGCGCGCTGGGCGAGGCGTATTCGAAGTACCTCGACGAGGCGCGGTTGCAGGAGGCGGCGCCGCGGCTGCGGGCGCTGGGTGAGCCGAGCGCGGTGGTGGTGGAGCGATTGAGCGAGCGTGGCGGGATGGAGGTGGCCTCGCTGCGCTTTCACTTCGCTGGCAGCAGCGCGCGCGGGGTCCTCTATCGCAGCCCGGACGGCAAGGTGCAGGAGTTCCTGCTGCTGCGAGATTGACGGGGCGTGTCGGCGGGGCTGCGGTCAGCCGCCGCAAAAGGCCCAGCTATCGTCTTTTTGGACCGCGAGCGTGACGGCGTAATCGACGGTGATGGCGCCTTCGTCGGTGTGCATGACCACGTGGATGTTGGCAGGCTTGCCATCGAGGGCGGTGAGGTCCTCGAGGTTGTCGAAGGGGAAGATGGGGACGAAGCCGGTCGGGCCGCCGTCGGTCTGCACGCAACTGACGTAGTAGCCGACCGGGTCGGCGCTGTAGAAGTGGCCCTCGGGGTTCATGTTGAAGCCCTCGACGTCGGCGGTCACCGCGAAGTCGACGATGTCGCTGGTCGGGGTGAAGCCGCCGAACTCGCCGTACAGGCCGAACATGAACAGGCCCTGGCCGCCGCACTCGAGCGGCAGCGTGCCACCATCGGCGAGCAGCAGCTTGTCCCTGGTATAGAAGTTGAGGTAGGGCGCGCCCTCGGCGGTCTGCCAGCCGTTGCAGAACGCGGCCTCGCCGGTGGTGCCAGTGTCGTCACCGGGGCCGGTTGTGGAGAGGTCGGTGGTGCCAGTGTCGTCACCGG